>Ga0105106_10000361_pt1 | contig 32150 bp, 36 predicted proteins | sample PPLLaktember2015_5_FD_79109 | JGI IMG/M metagenome (GOLD analysis project Ga0105106, IMG submission 79109) | Freshwater sediment microbial communities from Prairie Pothole Lake near Jamestown, North Dakota, USA - PPLs Lake P8 Core (1) Depth... | ecosystem: Environmental > Aquatic > Freshwater >...
GACCCGTTCCCGATCGACTGGAGCATCGTGATCTTCAACATGCTCAATCTGAAGGGGATCTACGGGCGGGAGATGTTCGAGACCTGGTACAAGATGAACGTGCTCATCGAGTCGGGATTGGATATCTCGCCCGTGATCACCCATCGCTTCGAGGTCGACCAGTTCGAGGAGGCGTTCGAGGCGACAGCCTCCCACGACTCGGGCAAGGTTCTGATCAAGTGGGCCGAGCCGGGCTGAGCAAGCGCTCTTGCGATACTCAGATCTTGGCGTCGATCCAGTCGACGATCTGTTGTACCACTTCGGGGCCCTCCGGCTCGTTGAGTATCTCGTGACGCAGGTTGGGCAGCAGACGTCGCTCCACGCACGGGATCTCCCCGAGAACTGCGGTCGACTGCGGCGGCACGATGGTGTCGGCGGCGCCGTGGAGAACGAGGGTGGGCATGTCGAGCTCGGTGCAGGTTCGGGTCAGATCATCCATCGATTCGAATAGAAGGGCGCCGAGACGTGTCGTCGACTTGGCGTAGACCAGGGGGTCGCTGAAGTACTTCTCCCCCACCTCTGGATCGCGGGAGAGCTGCTCGCCTTTCAGCGTGTTGGCGACAGGGAGCTTCGGTGCAATCTTCGACACCATGCCGGCAATGGCCCGTTGCCAGGTTGCACCACCGCCGAGGGCGGGGGCGGTGAGGACGAGCAGGTCGGGTCTGGGGCGGCCGGCGAGGACATAGCCCAGGGCGAGATTGCCGCCCATGGAATGCCCCATGAGGATCAACGGCCCTCCCTGTTGACGTGCCCACTCGACGTGACGTTGCACCTGGTCGTGGTAGCGGGACCAGTCATCGATGTCACCGCGGGCACCGCCGGAGCCTCCGAATCCGATCAGATCGAAGGAACGGACGAAGAACCCGGCGTCTGCGAGCAGCGAACCGGTGCGCTCGTAACGCCCGCAATGCTCGGCTATGCCGTGCACCAGCACGACGTGGGCCCTGGGCGCCGACTCGGGCTCCCACTCCCGGACGAGCTCCATTCCGATGTCACCGACCGGGACCGGACGCGAGACACTGGCCATCAGGTTGCTCCTGGCTTCATCGGATGAATCCTACGAACTGCTCAGTCGAAGGCGAAGCGGGTCATGTCTGTCGGGAATACCGACCAGGCGATCGCCTTCTCCGGGGTGAAGACCCTCATCCCGCCCGCGATCTCGCCCGACCAGGCGTCCGCCTCAGGGGCATACCCGGCGGCCCGGTACTTGCGGGCGTACTCGACGGACAGGCGCTGCCCCAGCTCCCCCACGATCGCCTCCGATCGGAGCGATCTGCCCTCGACAATGGTCACAGTCGTCCCGCTCTCGAGGTGGAGGGCGCACGCCGGATTCTCCTCCAGGTTGAGCGCGTGGCGCGTGTCGGGAGACCCGTCGTACCAGAACCGATCATCCAGCCAGACCCCCCATCTCGGGACGACATGTGGCCGCCCGTCCGGCCTGGTGCTGGCCATCCAGTATTCGGTCGCCTCCACCAAGCGCTCCTCGACCTCCGCCCACTCCAGATAGGGGCCCTTCGCATCGATTCCATATCCATCCGGCACCTGGGGACGGCCGGCGATGCGCCCCGTCATCGTTTGTGGAAGGGGGGTTCGGCGATCCGACCCGGGACCCACCGGGTGCGGATCTCGATTTCGATGCTGGTCTCGGCGGTGCCGGGCGGCGGCGAGACGTAGGCAAGGCCGATCCCTGTGTCGAGCACCGGGCTCAGGTTGCCTGAGGTCACCTCTCCATGGCCACGCTCGGTCCGTACCGGGTACCCGTGGCGCGGTATCCCCTTCTCCTCGAGTATGAAACCCACCAGGCGCCGGCCCACTTCACCGTCCAAGGCCGCCCTGCCAACGAACTCGCGATCGAGGTCCACGGCGAAGTCGAGACCAGCCTCCAATGGCGTGGTGGTCTCGTCGATGTCCGACCCCCAGAGGGGCAACCCAGCCTCCAGACGGAGGGTGTCCCGGGCCGCCAGCCCGCACGGCACGACTCCGAGCTCGACCAATCGCTCCGCCAACACCTGCCCGGTCACCGGGTCGGTGCAGATCTCCCCTCCGGGCTCACCCGTGTACCCCGTCCCCGCCATGCGGATCTGCCCGCCTTCCCACTGTTGATGGGCGGTGCGAAACCGCCTTGGTGCCTCGCCGAACAGGTTCTCGAGAATGGAAGGGCCCTCAGGGCCCTGCACCGCGACCAGGACCGTCTCCGTCTGGAGATCTCTCACCTCGCAGTTCGGCTCGGTGCGGAAGGCCGTCATCACCCGATCGTGGTTGGCCGCGTTCGGGAACACCCAGTATCGCTCCGGCCCCCACCACCAGACGACGATGTCGTCGACGATTCCCCCTCCGTCGTTCAACATCAGGGTGTACTGAGTCTGGCCGGGGGCGATCCGGGTGATGTCGTTGGAGAGGAGGCGAAGAAGCGCAGTCTCCGCGCCGGCGCCGGTGAGATCGAATCGCCCAAGATGAGAGACGTCGAACCATCCCGCCGAGGCCCGGACTGCCCGATGCTCGGCCAGGACAGACCCGTACTGGACAGGCATCTCCCAGCCGCCGAAGTCGACGAAGCGCGCTCCCAGCCTCCCATGGAGGTCATGGAGGGGAGACCGGTTCATCCGGTGAGACGCTCGCCGCGCTCCTCTAGTCGGACGATGTCGGGGCGACCCGGGATCCGCGTCGGCGCGCTCACTTCTTCGAGGCTCTCCGGCTCTTCGAGACCGTATTTCACCACGAGGTTCAGGTAGTCGCGCTGATAGAACACCTTGCAGTTGACCTCGGGGTAGAGCTCCTTCAGGTGTCTCACCTTCCGGTTCTTCTTGGTGACGAGCTTCTGGCTCATGGTGGTGATCTCGATGAAGAGGTCGTCATCGGGAAGGTAGAAGTCCGGGGTGAAGTACTGAGTTGGGTTTCCGTCTTTGTCCCAGGAGATGGGGAACGACCGCGGCTCGTACTCCCAGGGCACACCGTAGAAATCGAGGAGAAGGGCGAACTGGCGCTCACTGTTGTGCGCGAAATCGGTCTCGTGGGCCGATGGGTGTTCGGTGATCAGGGAGCTCCTGCTTCGACGACCCCGGCAAGCTCTTGGGCAGGGAACAGCTGGTGGATGGCGCCCTCGACCTCATCCTGGACGGGGCCGATGGCGATGCCGAACACGCCCTGGCCGCGTCTGAACACATCCACGACTTCCTGTTCGGAATGCGCTGCGTAGATGGTCTGCCCGTCGCTCAGCAGGGTGACGTCGGCGAGCGGTCGCTCGGAGTCCATCTGCTCGCGGAGGATGTCGACAGCAGACCGGATCTTCTTGAGACTCATCCCTGCGTCGAGGAGCCTCTTGATCACCTTCAGCTGGACCACGTCCGAGAAGGAGTACAGCCTCTGTGAGCCTGATCCGTTCGCCTGCTGCACCGAGGGGCGGATCAGATTGGTGCGCGCCCAATAGTCGAGTTGCCGGTAGGTGATTCCAACCAGCTTGCAGACCTGTGGGGCGCGATAGCCACCCGGTTCCCGCTCTTGGGTCATGAACATCCTCCAGGGTTACAAGCGTGTAACTCCGCCGTTGTCAGCAAGCTAACCGTGTCGGGTGGCCCATGTCAACGAAAGTTGTGGATAACTCAGTGCGTGGGGGTCAACAACCGGGCCGCGCTGTTCACCTGTTCCTTGGTTCCGACCATCACCAGCCGATCACCGGCTCGCAGTCTCAGGTCGGGCCCCGGGTTCACCACCATGTTCAGCTTCTGCTCCTCGACGGCCAGGATCATGGCCCCGGTGGCCTGACGCAGCCCGGAATCGCCGATGGTCTTGCCGTCGACGACGCAACCGGGGAGCACGTCGAGCTCCTCCACATGGAACACGACCGGCCGACCATTGACCACGACATCGAAGATCTGGGACAGCTCCGGGTGCACGGCGAGGGCGGCGAGCCGCTCACCACCAACCGCCTGGGGCGCGACCACACCATCGGCGCCCGCGAGACGCAGTTTGCGCTCGGACTCCGGCTCGGTTGCCCGGCAGATGACCTTCAATTCGGGGCGGAGCGCCTTGACGGACAGGGCTATGACCAGGTTGTCCGAGTCGGTGTCGACACAGGCGATGAGGGCTCCTGCCCTCTCCACGCCGGCTGCCACCAGCGTGTCGTTGTGGGTGGCGTCTCCGGTCAGCACCATGGCTCCGCTCCGCTCCGCCCGTTCGACCTGTTCGGGGTCCTGCTCGATGACGACGACGTCGAAGCCGCTGTCGAGAAGGTTGGCGTAAGTCGCCCGGCCGACGCGCCCGAATCCGCACAGGACGATGTGCCCGTTCATTTGATCGATCTGCTTGCGCACACGCACTCCGCGGCGGACCTCACCGAGGTCGATCAGATATTCGATCGCCGCCCCCGCAGTGTAGAAACTCACCCCGAATCCGACTGCGATGAGTATCAGTGCCCATGCCCGGGCCGCGTCGGTCATCTGAAAGATCTCTCCGAACCCGACGGTCGTGATCGTCGTGACCACCATGTAGAGAGAGTCGAACACCGAGGCGTCGGCGATGATGACGAAGCCTGCGGTGCCGGCGATGACGACGATCGCGAGAAAGGTGAGCCCCAGTTGTACCCGGCGGAGGGGGGGTCACTCGCCGGCCGTCTCGTCTCCCAGGAAGTCCTCGATGGTGGCTTCCTCGAGGAACTCCCGAAAGCGGGCCACCTCGGCCTCCTCTGTCTCCTCTTCCTCCTCGAAGACGACTCCGGCGTCATCGAGTACGGCAGGAAGAGCGAAGACCGGGGTGCCGGTGCGGACGGCAAGGGCGATGGCGTCGGAGGGCCGTGACGACACGTGCACCTCACGGCCCGAGATGTCGAGGGACAGGTCGGCATAGAAGACCGACTCCCGCATCTCGGTGATCACGACCCTGACCGCGAGGGCCCCGAGCGCATCGATCACGGAACGCATCAGATCATGGGTGAGGGGACGGGGTGGGGTCACTCCTTCCAGGGCGGTCGCGATCGCGGTGGCCTCCGAGCCTCCGATCCAGATGGGGAGATACCGGCTCCCCTCCGACTCGCGCAGGAGGACGATCGGCTGGTTCGATGGAAGCTCGACCCGGACGCCCACCACATCCATGGCGATGAGAGCTTCTTTGCCCGGCATGACGAGGAGATTACTACCGGGCTGGACTCACCCGACAGGTCGGCCGGCCATCTGAAGCGACCGGGCAAGGGTCTTGGGATCGTTGACGAACGACTCCATGTCGAGCACCGCCCAGATCGATCGCAGATTCCGGTAGAGACCCTGCCAGTCCATTCCGTAGCCGACCAGGTACTCATCGCCGACCTCGAACCCGCGGTACTCGATGGGGACATCGGTGACCCGACGGGCGATCTTGTCGACCAGGGAGGCGGTGGCGACCGTGCGCGCTCCCCGGTCCATCACCATTCGCCTCAGGACAGAGAGGGTGAGACCGGTGTCGGTGATGTCCTCGACGATCACGACCTCCCGGTCGAGGAGTGGAGTGGAGACATCCATGGCGATGCCGATCCGACCGCTCTCCCCGAACCGATTCAGTCCGAGGAAGTCGACCTCGCAGCGGAGGTCGACCGAACGGACCAGGTCGGCCGCGAATGGCACCGAGCCGGTCATCACCACCACGAAGAGTGGCTGGCGCCCGTCGTAGTCCTCGGTTATCGCCCTGCCCAGTTCGGTGACGCGGGATCGGATGTCGGTCTCGGTGACGACCTCGACAGAGTGATCGAAACCGGTCATCCGGTCGAGAGGGCCTGGTCGAGCCAGTACCCCATCGCGTCGAGGACCGAGCTCGGTCCGGACTCCGCGCTCCTCGTCACTTCGATGATCGGCGGTGGCGCGGGTTCGGGAGCCTCGACCAGGGGTGTCGGACTCTCCAGCATCAACCCCTGTCCTGCCAGATGGACGAAAGTCTCCATGTTGCCGAGAGTCAGCAGAGGGGCCGGCTCGCGCCGCCCCATCTGGGCGACATACGGAGCCCCGGTGGCTGCGTTGCCGTAGAAACCGAGGTCGTGGAATCCGTAGTCGAAGAGCTCCTCCACATCAGCGAAGTGAGCTCGGTCACCGTCGGAGCCGAGCACCACGGCATAGAGACGCCGCCCATCGCGCTCGGCGGTGGCAACGAATGTGAGCAGGGCCTGGCTGGTGAACCCGGTCTTGACCCCGAGGGTGCCCGGGTACCAGGAAAGAAGCAGGTTGGTCGAGCTGCCCGTCCTGATCGAGCCATCGGGGGCAGGAGGGAAGACCAGTGTCTTGGCCCGGACCACCTCGGCGAAGTCAGGGTTGGCCATCGCCACCTCCGACAGCTCGAGCAGGTCCCTGGCAGACGAGTAGTGCCCGGGGGCGTCGAGACCATGCGGGTTGGCGAAATGGGTGTGGGTGAGCCCCAGGTCGACGGCGCGCTCGTTCATCAGCTCGACGAAGGCGTCGACCGAGCCCGAGATGTGCTCTGCGATCGCGGTGGCGGCGTCGTTGGCGGAATGGATCATCAGAGCCTTGAACAGGGCGTCCATCTCCAGGGTCTCCCCCGCCACCAACTCGATCTCCTTCTCCCCCGTGTTCGCGGCGCGCTCGGAGATGGTGACCTGCTCCGCCGGATAGGAGTTCTCCACGGTCAGCAGACCGGTCATGATCTTGGTCACCGAGGCGATCGATCTCTCCTGATCGGCGTTCTGCGCGGCGATGACTACATCGGTCGACTCGTCGTAGAGGATCCACGAGGCAGCGGTGACCTGCGGCGGGTCCGGGGCGGGGAACGCCTCGAGAATTGGAGCGGGGTAGGTGAATGGGGCGGCGGAGGCCGGAGAGGCGAAAAGGCCGAATACCAGCGCAAGCGGCCCTGCGGCCCGGAGCAGACGTTTCATGAGATGATCTGTTGTTTGAGCTCTTCTTCGAGCATTGCCCTATGCATCGCCTGGACCGATCCCCCGCTCAACTCGAGGAGGTCTTTCGCCCTCGCCCTCGCGTCTGCGTTGTTGGCCCGCATCAACGGGGCTGTCAGCTGTCTCAGTAAGTCCGCCTCACGGTCTACCGACAAGCGGACGGTCCGGAGATGCCTTGGCTCCAGGCCCTGGTCCATGAGGCGTTTAGCCTCAGTGGCGACGATACCGGCTTCTGGGGCGAACACTTCGCCTTCGCCAAGTGCGCGCATCACCCCTGCTTCCAGCAGTTCGTCGAGTTGTCGCGAGGAGAGCCCGGATCTGCGCAGGAGGTCCTCACGGCTCAGTGGCTCGCCTTTGGAGTCGAGATGGGAGTCGAGATGGGAGGCGGGTTGGGAGGTCTTGGTGGCGAGATCCTCGCCCCGCTCCCAGAGGGTCAGCTTCGACTTGATCACCTTGAGCGGCAGGAAATGGTCCCGTTGTTGCTGCAGGATGAACCGGAGTCGGGCGAGGTCGGCCTGGTCGAACTGCCGGTAGCCGCTGTCGGACCGTCCTGGGTCGATGAGCCCCTGGGACTCGAGAAACCGTATCTTCGACACCGAGACGTCCGGGAAGTCGTCGCGAAGGAGGTTGATGACCTCCCCGATGCTGAGCGACTGGCTATCTGTCATCGCCATGGGCGACGACGAAGTGGAACCTCCCCACGAGCACCTCGTCCCCGGCCTGCAGCCTGACCTTGTCGACCCGGGCATCGTTGACATAGGTGCCGTTGGTGGAGCCGCTGTCCTCGACCGTGAGCCCCTCGTCGGTGACTGCGAATCGGCAGTGCTGGCGGGAGACGGTGACGTCGTTGAGGAAGATGTCACTCTCGGGATGACGGCCCACTGTGGTGTTCCCCTTGGGGAGGATGTAGGTCATCCCGGTGCGCGGGCCCCGCTGCACGACCAGCCCGTAGCCCCACAGGCCCTCGAGATTCGAAGCTTCATCGGGGGAGATCGGGTGGTCGACCAGATCCTGGATGCGCACGTAGACCACGGTCGGGTCACTTTCGACCTCAACCTGAGGTTCGACGTTGTCCGGTTCGGGGCCTCTCTCGTCCGTCATCCAGACGGATGATAGGTAATACCGGCGTGTGAGCCGGCCACGACGCCTACTCGGTGAGCTCCCGGTAGGCGGCCGGATCGAGCAGCCCGTCCATCGGCACTTCTCCGTCCAGGGTCATCTCGACCAGCCATGCCTCCTCGTATGGGCTCCGGTTGACCAGTTCCGGGCTGTCCGACACCGCTTGGTTGACCGCGGTCACCTCACCGGCGAAGGGTGCGTATACCTCCCCCACCGATTTGGTGCTTTCGACCTCCACCAGGATGTCGTCTTTGACCACCCGGGTGCCGATCGCGGGCAACTCCACGAACACGACATCACCTAGTTGATCCTGGGCGTAATCGGTGATCCCGATCCGGACCAGTGAGTCACCGAGCTTCCGGACCCACTCGTGCTCCTCTGTGTAGAGAAGATCGTCCGGTATCTGCATCAAACCTCCTCGTGGTCAGGCAAGGACTTTAACGCCGCGAGCTTGGCGCGACTGTCGCTCAGGTACTCGAATGCGACGTACCAGTAGAGGACGAGGCCGATCATGCCTCCCACCCAGGCTGCCGGCCGCATCAGCCATTCCAGGAACCCCGCCTCGGCCAGATAGAAGGCAGGGATCGCCCCGTAGAGAGCGAAGGTTGCCGCCTTCCCCAGCCATCTCACCTCGATGGTCCCTGCTCCCTTGAGCGCCAGGTAGATGGCCATGAACCCGACGAGGATCTCGCGGGCGATCAACCCCCAGCCGAACAAGGGCGGGAGGACCCCGGCGATCAGGCCGCCTATGACTGCCGAGGCGATCAGCAGACGATCCGCGATCGGATCGAGGACTTTGCCCAGTTTGCTCACCTGGTTCAGCCGGCGGGCCAGGTAACCGTCGATCCAATCGGTCCAGCCGATGAGGAAGACGAGCCATGCCGCGAGCGCCACGTTGTCCTCGACCAGCAAGGCCCACCAGAAGAAGGGGATCCCCAGCAGCCGGATGAACGAGACGAGATTGGGGATGGTCAGGATGCGGTCGCTGACCGGCTCTTCACTCACGCGGCGCAGGCTAACGCCGGCTCAGTCGGCCGGGCTCAGGTCCCCGATCCCGCCGAGACGCCCCTGAATGCCGCCCAGGACGCCATAACTGCCGAATTCGACCCGGTCGGACCGATATGCCTCGATGATCTCTGGGTGATACAGGACGAGATAGGGAAGGTCTGCCGCCAGCACCTTCTCCATGCTCCAAAGGGCGCCCCTCGCCACCTCGGCGTCGGTTGCCCGCTCGTATCGGCTGAGAGCGGAGTCGAATTCCGCACTGGAATACCCGGTTGAGTTGGCCGCACCGTTGGAGGCGAAGAGCCACCGGTAGTAGTCCGGCAACGCCGGGTTCCCGAGTGTCCATCCGAGAACGTACATGTCGTACTGTCTCACCCCTGACTCATCGACGGTGAAGGCGTGGTCGACGACGGTGTCGAAGTCGGTGACGACCGGTCTGGCATCGAAGCCGAGGATTTCCAGGGTGGACTCGATGCGGCGGGTGTAGTCGGACCGGGCCGGGTCGTACTCGTCGCCCGGAGTGAGGATGGTCACCGGTGATGGGGGCCTGCCGGCGATGGTGAGACCGGACCCGGCCTGTAGAGCGCCGTCGGCAACCGTGGGTGGCGTCGACCAGGCGTAACCGGCCTCCTGCAACGCGGCCACTGCACGTGTCAGCCGTTCCGCCAGATCGTCGCTGTAGGTCCTGGCTATCGCCGATGCCTGCACCCGGTCGTACCAGGTCCTGTTCGCGGCGGAGAGCATGGTGTAGGCGACGGATGCGTCTGGGACCAGCGACTCGGTGGCCGCCTCCCGGTCGAGCAGGAGGGCCAGAGCCTGGCGAAAGCGCCGTTCCGACATCGGCTCCCGGCTCAGGTTGAACCCCAGGTATCGGACCGAATTGGCCGGGCTCTTCTCGATGGTCACCCCGGACACGTCTTCGAGCGACCGCGCAGCTTCAGCCGACAAGCCATTCGGGCTGATCACGCTGTCGATCTCGCCCTGACGGAGTGCGGAAACGGCGGCAGCCTCATCCGGGAAGACGAGATAGGCGACGCTGTCCGGTGTCGACCCTGGATAGCCTGGGTTGGCCACCGAGTCGATACGAGTGTCGCTGGTGGTGCCCAACTGAAGCGGTCCCCCCGAGACATCGTCGACATCGAGCGCATAGAGCTCATCGGCGGTCGTGATGCCCCTGGTGAGCGGCTCCCAGATGTGGGCGGGCATGATCGGGGCGAGACCCAACCCATAGGGCCACAGCCGCAGGCTGGGTCGGCTGCTGAGCTCGATCCTGAGTCGGTTGGGAGACTCGGCGACGATCGACTCGATGCCGGCGGGATACGACTCGCCCCAGCCTCCCGATAGACCGAGCCTCCGCGCGGTCTCGAAGGTGTAGGCCACATCTGCGGCGGTCACCGGTTCGCCATCCGACCAGGCGAGGTCGTCAGAGATCGCCACCCGCACCCTCCAACCGCTGCCATCCCATGTGGGGTCCGCAGGCTCGCCGTCGCCGAGATCCGGGACGAGAGCGTTGGTCACGGGATCGAGCCCGTACAGGGCGGGCTTGGTTGGGCCGAGCACGTAGGCGTTCCAGACCGTGGGCTGGTCACCGATGTACTCCCAGAAGTTGGTCGTGGACACGCCGGCGAGGAGACCCACTCGATAGGCGAAAGGCTCGAGGGCCTCGGTCGTCTCCGTCACCGGGAGGGAACGCTCGATCGGCTGACTTTCGACGTCCACCGGTGCGCGTACTTCCATGGCGGAGGGATCGCCCGATCCGGCTTGGAGGATGGCGGCCACGCCGACGCCAAGCAGCACGGCTGTGGCCCCGATCGCCCTGAACGTCCTGTTGCGCAAGAGAAGTGACCTCCCGACATCAAGATCGGCAAGTGGGAACGTGGCGTTGAGTGGAGAAATGGGTCTCAAGTTCCACGGCCGGAAATGCCGAATACCTGATCAGCACTCCTTTATGGAGTGGGGGAGACAAGAGGGGAGGTTGGATCATGCCCTGCGAGGAAGCACCTCAGCACCTGATCGTGACGATTCAGGACGGGCTGGTTGGCGAAGACATGCGTCTGGGAGCGGCCGTCATCGTCGAGGTGGCGCATCACCGACGAAACGCAGACGACTGGCCGACGGTGATGGTCGGCGCCCTGGTGATGGCCCCGGACATGCCGGGTGGTGTCCCTGCCGTATGGGCCACCGACGAGACCGGAGAGCGCATTCTGGCCGCCGATCACGCCGCCCGGGAGTACTCGCACTGGGACGCGGAGACTCGATACGGGTACCCCGAAGCCGAGGAGGCACGACGTTGTCTCCCCGACACCGAGTAGGCAAACGGGCGGACTGGGCCATTCCTGATGGTCGGAGCACGAGGCTACGATTCGCTGCATCCACAACTCGGGCTGTGGCGCAGCTTGGTTAGCGCGCTTGACTGGGGGTCAAGAGGTCGGGAGTTCAAATCTCCCCAGCCCGACGAATAGATCGCCGGTGAGTGTCAGCGCGAGTCGCTCCGGTCGATGAAGAAGAAGGCGAAGAACGCAAAGAAGAACGCGAAGGTGAAGTAGACGGGCTCTTCGAATCCCAGGAGCGCGAGGAAACCCAGGAATCCGAGAAACCCGAGGGACCGTCGACCGGTCATACGAGTTCGACTCTACCCGGGAGGAAGACTCCCGCTCACGGGTTGACGGCGAATGTCCCGCCGATGAGCACATCGCCGACCTCGGAGCCGCAGAACACCATGTATTCATCTGGCTCTGCAATCACGCTGGTCCCCCCTGCCAAGCCGATGATCGTGGGCTGGTCGATGCCGAGCTCTTCCAGGCTGGGCTGCTCTCCCGCCTCGATCCAAGCCGTGATCTGCTCACTGGTGCGGGCGCCGGTCAGATGTGCGACGCCGGCGAACCATCCGGGCTCGCTCGACTCGAAGGTGAACCTCACCCGACCCTGATCCGTGGCGGTTGGGCCAGTGAGGGTGCAATCCGTGCCGTCATAGCTGATCGCCATCTCCGCTACCGGGGGCGGCATCGTCACCACCGGCTGGTTCGGCTCGAGCTGATCGAGTGTGCGGATCAGAAGCTGCTCGAACGCAGCCGCGTCGACGTCCAAGGCAACCGTGACCGGGTCGCCCCCAGCGTTGCGCGCCGTCTGCCCGCTGTCGGGGCTGTCACCGGTCGCCACGGTGATCGGGGTCGTCTCTGTGGTGACAAGACCAGGATCCACAACGACCGCTGCAGCCAAGGGATCCCAGAAGTACGCCTCTCCGGAGTAGACGAGCGGGTTGTTCTCGAGCAATGTCAGCACCAGCGACGCCGGCTCGGTATGACTGTTGATCCTCAGCAGCTCGAGGAAGTCGCCGGTGATCGGAACTTCACTCGTGGCGTCGAGACCGACCATCGTCACCGGCACTCCCGACCCAAACACTTCCGCTGCCGCGGTGGGGTCGACATACACATTCCACTCGGCAACCGGCGGGTCGACACCCTCCTCGAACACGTTTCCCGGGACGTCGACCGCGCCACCCATCACGACCACCGACGACACGTTGCCAGCCAGGTTGGCAGCGGCCCGGAAAGCATCAGCGAGGTTGGTGAGGGGCCCGAGGGTGAGCACCGTCACCCCACCCCGGTCCAGTGCCTCGGTGAGCAACTCGACGGCGGTGCGCTCGCTGGACGGAGCCGCGACTTCCGGCAGATCCAGGCCCCAGGCGTCGTCGGCCGCGTCGCGCCAGTCCGTCGGAAAGGCCTGGTCCCCGACGAGTGGCGACGACCGTCCACAGGCGACCGGGATGTCGTCGTCACCTGTGACTGCAAGCAGACCTCGGATCACGTCCAATCCCTGAGGGCATCTGACCTCACCGGTCCCGGACACCGTGATGGCCACCAGGTCGACCTCTGTCGACGACAGCAGGAAGCTGAGCGCAACCAGGTCGTCGGAAGCCAGGTCCGTGTCCACCACAACCGACCGGGCAGTCTCCGTGGATGGCCCCACTGTCGTTGGCGACCCCTCAGAACCGCATGCCACCGCCAGGAGCCCGACGAGCAGCGATGCCGTGACACGCGTTCGATGGCTCACAATCGATCGTCACCGAACCAGGACCGAGTCTGCCAGAGGAAGACGGCTGCATCCCGGGGGGTCGAATGGCCTTGAGCCGTTCGAGCGCCGGGTCTGTCCTAGGGTCCGGTCGACTCGACGCAGGAGAAGCTATGAAGCTGGTGCGCCCTCTCCAGGCGCTTGTGCTCGCCGTTGGCATGTTGCTGGTGCTGGTCTCGGCGGTTGCGGTGGTCGACGTCCTCGCCAACCTGACCGGAGCACTGACACTCCTCGGACTGATCCTCGCCCTGCTCGTGCTGTTGATGTTTGCCCGGAGGTTGGTGCGCAGCGGGACCGTGCTCGAGCTCGATCTGGACCATGGCGTGGTGGAAGAGCCGATCTCCGGGGCGCTCGGGCGATACACCAACCGGGGAGCATTGGCCGTGCGTGACGTGACCGACGCCCTCGATCGGGCGACGGGTGACCACCGCGTCGTAGGGCTGGTCGCCCGCATCGGCAACGGCCATATCGGTCTGGGCCACGCCCAGGAACTTCGAGACTCCATCGAGCGGTTCCGAGCCGCCGGGAAACGTGCTGTCGCCTTCGCCGAGACCTTCGGTGAAGGGAACCTCGCCACTACCGACTACTACCTGGCCACCGCCTTCGACCAGATCCATCTCCAGCCCACGGGCGACGTGAATGTCGGCGGCATCCTGGCCCGGGTTCCATTCATCCGGGGCCTCCTCGACCGTGCCGGTGTGATCCCCGACCTCGACCATCGCAAGGAGTACAAGGCCGCGGCCTACCGCTTCACCGAGGAGGGATTCACTCCCCCACACGAGGAAGCCACTCGAGCTGTGCTGGAGGACCAGTTCGAGCAGATGGTGGCCGGGATCGCGGCCGACCGGGGCATGCCGCCAGATCGAGTTCGTGACCTGATCGACCAGGCACCGCTCCTCGCCGGCGAAGCCCTGGCGGCGGGGCTGGTGGACGGGCTCTCCTATCGGGACGAGGTCTACCAATCCGCCGTCGAGGGTGGCAGACGTCTCATGTTCACCGAGGCGTATCTGAAGAGGGCCCGCCGGCCCCATCGGCGGGGAGCGAGGATCGCTCTCATCTATGGGACCGGGTCGATCCACCGGGGATCGTCCCGATTCGATCCCCTTTCGCGGAGCCTGTCCTTCGGGGTGGACGACGTCGCAGCAGCATTCCGTGCTGCGATCGACGACACCAAGGTGCAAGCGATCGTCTTCCGGGTCGACTCCCCTGGCGGTTCGGCTGTTGCATCAGAGGTGATCCGCCGGGAGACGGCCAGGGCTCGTGACGCGGGCAAGCCGGTGGTCGTGTCGATGGCCAACGTGGCCGGGTCCGGTGGCTACTGGATCTCGGCGACGGCGGATCGGATTGTCGCTCAGCCGGGCACCGTCACCGGATCGATCGGTGTCGTCGCCGGCAAGCTCGCCATGCGCCAGGCGTGGCAACGGGTCGGCGTGAACTGGGAGGAGGTGCATCTCGGCCAGAACGCCACCTACGCCGTTCCCGACGATCCCTTCACAGATTCCGAGCGGGAACGGCTCCAAACGAGCCTGGATTCGATCTACGAGGAATTCAAGACTGTCGTGGCGGAGGGGAGATCGCTCGATCCTGCGGCCGTGGAGGAGATCGCAAAGGGGCGTATCTGGACCGGAGCCCAGGCTCGGGAATTTGGTCTCGTCGACGACCTGGGCGGCATGGATCGTGCCCTGGAACTGGCCAGGGACCTTGCGGGGATCCCGCCAGAACGAGGTCTCGGGGTGCGGGTCTACCCCCGAAGGAAAGGGACCAGGCTCCTTGGGCGCAGGGAGAGCAGCGAGCCTGTCGAGCAATTGACGACGACCCTGCTCCATCTCGTGGATGAAGTGACCGGGTCCTCGCGGACACCGACGGTCCAGGTGGTGATGCCGGACCTGTGGTCCGGCGTCGGTGGGTCGAACCCGGCGAGCTAGCTTCCCGTCTACAGGAGGATGGTCGTTGACCGAGATTGCAATCCGAACCGAGGGCCTGGTCAAGGACTACGGGCGCACCCGGGGGCTGGACGGGCTCGACCTCGAGGTCCATACCGGTGAGGTCTACGGGCTTCTCGGGCCAAACGGGGCGGGAAAGACCACCACCATCCGGCTCATCCTCGACCTGATCCGCCCGACCGCGGGGTCGCTGAAGGTCTTGGGCCTCGACCCACGCTCCGACGGCCTCGGGTTGCGCAACCGCGTCGGCTACCTCGCCGGCGACTTCCTCGTCGACAGTCGCCAGACCCCTCGTGAGCTGCTGACCTATCTCGCCAATCTCCGTGGTGGTGCCGGCATGGGCAGGGTCGACGAGCTTGCCGAGCGGCTCGAACTGGACCTGACCCGAAGAATCAAGGGCTTGTCACGGGGGAACCGGCAGAAGGTCGGGGTGATCCAGGCATTCATGCACGACCCGGAACTGCTGATCCTCGACGAGCCGACCAGCGGGCTCGACCCGTTCCTCCAACACGAATTCTCCACCATGGTCCGCCAGGCGGTGGCTGAGGGCCGAACCGTGTTCATGTCCTCACATGTGATGAGTGAGGTGCAGAGATCGGCCGATCGCGTGGGCATCGTTCGTGCAGGCCGTCTCGTCACCGTCGAAGATGTCGATGACCTGCGCCAGCGCGCCCGCAGGCGGATCGAAATCGTGTTCGACAACCCGGTCCCTGCCGGTGAGTTCCAAGTCATACCCGGTGTGAGCGAGCTCAGTATCGACGGGACCCTGCTCCGCTGCCGTCTCGATGGGCGGGCCGACCACCTGATCAAAGCCGCCGCCCGGCACGGGGTCGCCATGATCAGCGCCGAGGAGCCCGACCTGGAGGAGCTGTTCTTCGACTACTACGACCGGGCCGAGGATGACGCTGATGCTCCGCAATAGCTTCACCAAGTGGCTCTGGGACTACCGCCGTTCGATGATCACGTGGGTCCTCTCCGTCGCCGGCGTCGGCGCCATGTACGCCGCCTTCTGGCCCACGATGGACAATCCAGCGATGCGCGAGTTGCTGGAGAACTACCCCGATGAGTTGCTCGAGGCGCTCAATTACACCGACATCGCCAGCCCGGCCGGCTACCTCAACGCCACGGTGTACGGGCTGGTGGTTGGGTTGCTGACCGTTGTCTACTCGGTGTCGGCCGGGGCGAGGTCGATCGCCGGTGACGAGGAGGCGGGGACCCTCGACCTGGTGCTGGCCCATCCCCTCAGCCGGGTCAAGCTCGGCCTCCAGCGGTTCGCTGCCTTCCTGGTCAGCGCCGCCGCAATCTCCATCGTGCTTCTCGTCTTCCTCCTTCTCCTCTCCGGTCCGGCCCGCCTCGAGGGGATATCGATGAGCTCGTACCTGGCGCAGCATCTTCATCTATTCCTCTTCGCGGCTCTGTTCGGGGCGGTCGGATTCGGGGTGGGCGCCGCAACCGGACGAAGAGGCCTGGCGATCGGTGTCGGCGCCGGGTTCGCCGTGTTCGGCTTCGCTGCCAACGGGATCCTCTCCCAGATCGACGGCCTGGAGTGGGTCGAAGGCTTCTCACCGTTCAACTGGCTCAACGGGGGCTCACCACTCCAGAACGGGATACAGACCGGGGACGTCCTCGTCATGGCGGGTCTGACCGTCGTGCTGGTTTCGCTCGGTCTCTGGGCATTCAGCCGTCGCGACATTGCGGTTTAGGCCCGGTGTGAGTCAGATCTCGAGCGACACCGTGTACGCGGGCCGGGTGGTCAACCTCTCGGTAGATCGGGTCCGCCTCCCCAACGGAAATGAGACCGAGCTGGAGATCATCCGGCACCCGGGCGCCGCTGTGGCTCTTCCCATGGAGACCGACGAGCAGGGGATCGATCAGGTGCTGCTGGTGCGGCAATACCGATACGCAGCCGACGACTGGCTGCTCGAGGTGCCCGGTGGCAAGCTCGACGACGGGGAGAGCCCGGAGGACTGCGTCCGGCGTGAGCTGGAGGAGGAGATCGGGTATCGAGCCGGCGCCCTGACCCCGTTGGGATGGATCTGGACCACTCCCGGCTTCACCGACGAGAGGATCTGGTTGTTCCTGGCTCGGGACCTGGCAGAGGCCGAGGGCGGGACCAGACACGAGGCCGACGAGATCCTCCAGGTCGAGCGTCTTCCCTTTGCCGAGGCGGTGTCGCTGGCCGCCCGGGGTCGGATAACCGACTCCAAGACCGTGGTCACGCTGCTTCGCGCCGCGATCCGACTCGGATCCTGAAAGCAGCCCGATCGACTCCCCGGACCTTCGTCATCGTTGGGAACGTTCTTTCTCAGAATGACCACAAGGGTCTTCTTTCTGTCTGGGGCAGCCTGTATTGTCGAACATATGTTCGACACGCAAGTCGCTCCGTGGGACAGCTTCGATTTCGATCTCGCCGACACCATCGAGGGAGAAGAGATAAGGGCACAACTCAGGCGCAAGGAAGCCGAGATATCCAGACTCCGGGCCGACCAGATTGCCCTGCTCCGCCGGGCGGACCGGCTCCAGATGGACACCGCCGATGGCGCCCGCACCATGGCCGATTGGGTGGTCTCCGAACTGGACGTCTCACCGCAGACTGCGGGCCGTCTGACGAGGATCGCCCGTAGTGCCCAAGCTGACATCGAGTCCAGGATGATCTCCGGCGAGTTTGGAGCAGATCGCGCCGTGTTCCTCTGCCAGATCCGGGAGCTGGGAGGGCCGGAGGAGGTCATAACCGGCTCCTCCGAGTACAGCCTCGGCTTCCTCTATGGCCTCATCGACCGGCTGAGACGGGTGGACCCACTCACCGAGCAGATGATGTTCGAGGATCGGTACATGGTCCTCCAGCCCACACTCGATCGATCCTCCGGCCGGTTCTGGGGTCAGACCCACGGAACCGACTGGCAGGCCATTGAGAAGGCCCTGATACGTCGAGAGAGCCAGTTTCCGTCACTACCCGATCAGAGCCAGGGTCAACGCCGGGTCGACGCCCTCGCCGCCATATGCCTCGATTCCATCACCAGCGGGGAGACCGATGAGGTTGGAAGGGCAGTAACGGTGGCCGAGGTCTTCGTCGACGCTGCCCTGGCCGCCTCCACTTACGGCGAGTCCGGAGTCACCCTGTCCTCGGGTCCGCGAGTCGGCCCAAACACGCTCTCCGAGATCCTGTGCATCGGCAAGGTCCAGGTCATCGTCCAGGGCGAAGACGGGCGACCGATTGGCGTGTCCGACCTGGGCGAGGCGATTCCACCTGCGGTTCGCACCTTTGTCCTCTTCAGGGATCAGGGCCGATGTCAGATCGATAGCTGCCCCAGCCGATATCGGCTGCAGCCACACCACATCCGAGAACGGGCCGATGGTGGAGACCATGATCCGGACAACCTGATCAGTCTCTGTTGGTACCACCATCACGTCGCCATCCACATGCTCGGGATGCGACTCGACCTAGAAAGTCCACCTCATCGCCGCCGACTGAAGTCGATCACAAGCAATGGACCGCCGCGCTGACCGTTGACCTCGGTGCCCGTCCCCCGCAGCCTCAGACATGATCACGCCAGCTGTGCTCCGGCTGGTAGCCCAGCACCCTTCGTGCCTTCTCGATGGACAACAAGGTCTCATTCGGCCTGAACCGACGCTTGATCGGCACGTCCGGGAACACCTCGGCGAGCAACTCGTCGTTGGGGCGGGTCATCACCGTGTCCTGGTTGGCGATGATGAACACATCCATCCCGGCCCCCTCGTGCTCCAGGGCTCGCTGCACCGCCTGAGCCGCATCCCGCCGGTCGATGTACGCCCACAGGTTCCAGGAGCGCAGCCGGGGATCGGCATCGAACGACGGGAACGCTGCGTAGTCCTCGACCGCCATCACGTTGGAGAATCGGAGCCCGATCATCTTCAGCCCCGGATTCCGGCGGCAAAGCTCCGCAGCCATGGTCTCCTCCAGGTGCTTCACCAGCGCGTACGTGGTCTCGGGGCGGGCCGGGTACTCCTCGTCGACCGGGACATACGGTGGCGGATTGTCGAAGGGAAGGCCGAGCAGGGTCTCGCTGGAAGCCCACACGATGCTCGAGATCCCGGCAGCCCGCGCCGCGGTGAACATGTTGAAGCTCGCCGTCATGTTGTTGGCGAAGGTTGCGGAATCGGTGGTGAGCCCGGGAGCGGGAATGGCAGCGAGGTGCACCAGGGCATCCACTTCCGAGTACCGGTCATCTACCGAAGAGAGGGCTTCGAACGCCTGGCCGTACTGGGTGAGATCGGCCCGGATGAAGACGGCCGGGCTCGGGCCGGCCGGCGGGGCCCGGTCCACGTTCACCACGTCGTAGCCGCTCTCGCTCAGGTGGGCCACCACCGCCTCCCCCAGCTTGCCGCTCCCTCCGGTCACAACGACTCGTGTCACGTCAGTCTCTCCGCCAGCCAGATGATTCCCTGGATCAACCTCCAACCTAGATAGACGACGGTGAGGGCGATCATCAACTTGAAGCTGAACGGAGCCTTGACATCTTCGATCTCATCCCCGTCTTCCTGGGTCCCGTCCGAGCCCGGAAGGTACTCATCTGTCATCGCCGTTCCCCTGCCCGGAACACGATGTGCACCGGGCTGCCGGTGAAGTCCGCCTCGTCACGCAATCGATTCTCCAGGAATCGGAGATAGTCGTCCCCCAATTCGCCACCGGAGAGGAACACGACGAACGTCGGAGGGGCCGTGCCCGCCTGGACCACATAATGGATCTTGGGCCGGCGGCCCTTCCTCACCGGTGGCGGGTGGGCCGCGGTCCACTGACGCACCACCCGGTTGAGCTGCCCGGTGGGGACCCGTGTCGACCGGGCCTCGAGCACCGCCTCGATGGCGCCCGGGAGCCTCTGCATCCGGGCACCGGTCTTCGCCACCATGCGGAGGACGGGGGCCCAGGACACGAACCCGAACCGATCGGGTAGCGACCTCTCGGTCACCTCACGCTGCTCCTCGTCCAGGGCATCCCATTTGTTGAGCACGATGACCAACCCGACCCCCGCGTCGACCACCTCGCGGGCGATCCTCTGATCCTGGCTGGTGACACCCTCGGTGGAATCCACGAGGAGCAGGGCCACGTCGGCCGTCTTCAGGGCCTCCCTCGCCCTGATCACCGCATAGAAGTCGGCGTCCTCGCTGATCTGCGGTTTGCGACGGATCCCGGCCGTGTCGATCAACCGATACTGGTTGCCCTCCAGCTCCACCACCACATCGATCGGGTCCCTTGTCGTCCCGGGGACCTCGGAGACGATGACCCGCTGCTCGCCGAGCAACTTGTTGAGCAGTGTGGACTTCCCCACATTGGGCCGGCCGACGATCGCAACCCTGGGGAACTCGTCCTCCACTTCCCGTTCCACCGCAGCCGGGAGCTTGGACACGACCTCGTCGAGCAGCTCACCAACTCCCCTACCGTGATATGCGCTGATCGGATATGGCTCGCCAAGACCGAGGCCCCAGAACCGATCGATGTTGCCCTCCAGCTCGGCGTTGTCGATCTTGTTGGCGGCAACGATGACAGGCACGTCGGCGGCCCGGAGGACCGAGATCACACCGGTGTCGTCGTCGGTGAGCTCGGTGGTCCCGTCTACCACGAAGACCACGGCATCGGCCCCGGAGACGGCAGCCTCCGCCTGTTCCTTGATCGAGACTCCAATGTCGCCACTGGGCTTGATCTCCCATCCGCCTGTGTCGACAAGGACGAAATCCCGTCCCGCCCAGTCGGCTTCGAACTCGCGCCGATCACGGGTAACGCCGGAGAGCTCCTCGACCACAGCCGATCGTGAGCCGATGACGCGGTTGACCAGGGTGGACTTGCCCACATTGGGCCGACCCACAACGGCGACGACGGGAACAGTGCTCACCTCGGGAGGCTCCTGAAGGTCATTCTGGCCGGGCTGACGGACTCAGGCGCTGACGACGTCGAGAGCTTCGGTCGCGGTCCACTCCCGGTCCCGCTGCAGCCAGCCATCCTGCCCGGGCCGCCGCGCGGTCAAGCCTGCCTCGACCAAGGTCTGCAATGTGGTCACGAAGGCGCGCAGTTGAGGTGGGAGCGGGAAATACTCCTGCTCCTCGATGGTGGACCAGAGCTCGAAGCCATCAGTCGGGGAAAGACGGTCGATCACCTCCTGGACGAGGTGATCCGGGGCCGACGCCCCTGCGGTGAGCCCAACCGTCGTCACTCCAACCAGCCATTCAGCCTGGATGTCGGCGGCGGAGTCGATTCGATGCGCCCGGGCTCCTCCCTCCCTCGCCACCCTCACCAGGGCCTGCGTGTTCGAGGAGTTGTGCGATCCGACCACCAGGATCAACTCGCACTCCTTGGTCAGCTGGTTGACAGCCTCCTGCCGATTCGTGGTGGCGTAGCAAAGGTCCGACTTTCGTGACATCTGCAGTGCTGGGAACCGCTCCCGGGCATCGTCCATGACCGCCATCCACTCGTGGACACCGAGCGTCGTCTGGGCAAGGAGCGCCACCTTGCTCGGGTCCGCCGGGCGGAACTCGTCGAGCCCGGTCTCCGGCTCGACCAACCGGATGCTGGAGGGTGCCTCGGCGACGGTGCCGACCGCCTCGTCGTGCCCCTCGTGGCCGACGTAGATGATGTCGTAGCCGTCACGGGCCATGCGTTTGACCTCGTGATGAACCTTGGTGACAAGGGGGCAGACCGCGTCGACTACCACTGCCGCCCGCTCAGCGGCCGCGGCGACCACCTCGGGGGCGGAGCCATGCGCCGACAGCATCACCGGGGCGCCTTCCGGCACCTCCGAGATGTCGTCGACGAACACGACACCGACACCCTCGAAGGCCTTGACCACCCACTCGTTGTGAACGATCTCGTGGTAGCAGTACACCGGCCCGTCGAAGATGCGCGTCATCCAGGTGAGGGCCTTGATCGCCATCTCCACACCGGCGCAGAAGCCACGCGGCTCGGCAACGAGCACCCTTTCCACAGTCATCGGCAGCCATGGTAGGGCCGGATGGGGGCTCAGCCAGAGACCCGGTCGGCCAGTTCGACGACCCGATCCACCACCGCTTCGAAGGTCATATCGGATGTATCCACCACGATCGCGTCTTCCGGCACGGAAAGCGGTGAGGCCTCACGAGTCGAGTCGCGATGATCCCTGGCCTCGATCTCGGCGAGGACCACCCCGTAGCGCTCGCCCGTCTGGTTGGCTCTGCGACGGGCCCGGACCTCCCGTCGGGCGTCGAGGTAGATCTTGAGGGTGGCATCGGGGAAGACAACGGAGCCGATGTCCCGGCCCTCGACCACGGCCCGGTTGGAATGCCGCTCTACCCATGAACGTTGGTGGCCGACCAGGATCGCCCTCACCTCGGGATATGCCGAAACCCGGGATGAGGCGGTCGTTGCCTCCGCCGTCCTGATCTCGTCGGAGACGTCTTCACCGTCGAGGAACATCCGCCCGTCGGTCTGATCGAGGGTGATCGTCGTCACGGCTCCCGCCACTCCGGGCACATCGGCGAGATCGACCCCAGCGCGCAGTACAGCCACCCCGGCGGCCCGGTAGAAGGCCCCGGTGTCGAGATGGGGAAGCCCCAGCCGGACGGCGACGGCTCTGCTCACGGTGCTCTTGCCGGTGCCGGCCGGCCCGTCCATGGTCACGATGAGGTCGGTCACGGGGCGGCAGCCTATCGGCGCGGAGGGGACCCCGATCCCTGAGGGTGTCCAATGGGGGTATTCGGACAATGGGGGCTAGGGACCGGGACCCTCCGCTGAAGACGACAAGTTAGCCGATGTTTTGCCACTCTCGAAGTCAAACTCAGCTTTCCTTCGAGGCCAGGTCTTCCAGCATGTCCCAGTATTCGGGCCAGGTCTTGTCCACCACCGACGGGTTGGAGACCTCGAGGCCCGCCTGGACCAGGCCGACCAGCCCAAAGGCCATCGCGATTCGATGGTCGCCATATGTCTCGATTCGGACGGGCCTGGTCGTGCCCGGAGTGATGATCAGGTCGTCGCCCTCGACGACGGCCTCGGCCCCGAGACGGCGGATCTCGGCGGCCAGGGCCGCCACCCGATCGGATTCCTTGAACCGGAGCGAGCCAAGCCCTCTCAATCGGCTCGTTCCGTTGCCGTACAGACAGGCGGCAGCAACGGCCAGAGCGCCGTCCGGGCAACCAGACAGGTCGGCATCGACGGCCTCGAGCGGACGGCCGGAGGACCCGACCGTCGTGGTGTCTGCGGTCTGGGACAGCTCGCAACCCATCGACTCCAATACACGGGCAATCTCCATGTCGGGTTGCAGCGAGTCGGTTCCGAGACCCTCGATGGTCACCCGGGAACCGGTGATGGCGGCAGCCACCATCGGGTAGACCGCCGCCGATGCATCCGGCTCGACCTCGATCTCGGCCGCCGCATATCCGGTCGGGTCGATCTGATAACCCGTCCCCCGGGGGGTGACTTTCGCACCGAAGGCCCTCATCACCTGCACGGTCACCGCGACATAGCCCCGAGAGCCTTCGAGACCGGTGGGTGTGATGTTCAACGGCCCTGATGCCAGCGGTGCGGTGAGGAGGAGAGCGGTGAGGAACTGGGTTGTCTCCCTGCAGGAGACCTCGACACTGCCACCGGGAAGCTCTCCGGTCCCGGTCACGGTCACGGGAAGCCGGCCGCCCTCCGACGACACCTCGACGCCGAGATCGATGAGGGCTTCGAGCAGCCCGCCCATCGGCCGCTCCGGGAGCCGGTCCCGGCCGATCACCGTCGTGGCCCCATCGACCAGTGCCGCCATGGCGATCAGGGCCCGCCCGGTCAGCCCGGAGGCGCCGGCGTCGAGGGCTTCGTCACTGACATACAGCCGACCCGCCGATCCGGTGACCAGCCACGGGTCGGAACCGTCGTCGATCTGCACCCCCAGCTGGGCAAGCGAGCTCCTGGCGAACCTGGTGTCGTACGAGTCCAAGGGATGATGAAGTCGGGAGACCCCGGTGGCCAGGGCCGAGGCCACCAGCGCCCGGATGGTCTGCGACTTGGAGCCCGGCGGTCGCAGGCGGAGGTCGAAAGGCGCGGACAGCGGGGTGACCACCCTGTGGCCGCTCATCGGCGTGGCCTCCCCGATGAGAGCAGTCCGCGGATCTCCCCGGCGGAGAGGAGCCGGGATTCGCCCGGCTTGAGGGAACGATCGGTGATGCTGCCGATGGATGTCCGCACCAGCCGGGTCACCTCGAATCCCAGGACCTCGAACATTCGCCGGACTTCCCGGTTCCTGCCTTCTCCCATGGTCAGCTCCACCAGCGTCTCCTCGCCCTTGCGATCCACGATATGGGCGGAGATAGCGCGGGCGGGGCCATCCTCGAGGTCGACTCCCTCGGTGAGCCTGCGGATGTCCGACCGTGCCGGCGCGCCCCGGACCAGTGCCAGGTAGCGCTTCTCGATCCCGTAGCGAGGATGGGTCACCCGATTGGCCAGCTCCCCGTCGTTGGTGAGCAGGATGAGCCCCTCCGAGTCGTAGTCGAGCCGCCCCACCGGGTAGAGACGGGCGTCACTCTCCACGAGATCCACCACCGTGGGGCGCCCTCGAGGGTCGGCAGCCGATGAGATCACGCCGGCCGGCTTGTAGAGGAGGTGGGTCTCCAGATCCGGGTTCACCGGGATTGGGATCCCGTCCAGCGTGACGAGTTGTGAGGTCACATCGACCCGGTCGCCCAGGCCGGCCCTCTCCCCGTCGACGAAGACCCTTCCCTCCCGGATGGCATCTTCGGCCGCCCGACGCGACATCAAACCGGCGTTGGCAAGTGCCTTCTGGACGCGGATCGCGTCCGCCATCGATCACACCGTCCCGGGACGAAGCGTCTCCTCGAGCGAATCGACGGTATCGGCGGGTGGGATGTGGTCGGCCAGCGGTGGCAGGCCACCCAGTGATTCCAGACCCATCCTCTCCAGGAACAGTTCGGTGGTGACATACACGGCCGGGTTGCCGGGGAGGTTGAGACGCTCCTTCTCCTCGACCAGGCCGAGCCTCTCCAGGGTGCGCACCGCCGAATCGGAATCGACCCCGCGGATCTCGGCGATCTGGCTCCGGGCCACGGGCTGGCGGTAGGCGATGACGGACAATGTCTCCAGGGCCGCCGGGGAGAGCCGACGCGCCGAGGCCGAGGTTGAGAAACGCTCCAGATAGGGATAGGCGTCGGGATGGGTGTAGAGACGCCACCCGCCGGCCACCGAGCGGAGAACCAGACCGGAATCCCGATCCGCCAGGTCCTGCCCCAGCTCGTCCAGCAGCTCCTCGACACGCGTCTTGGGCAGCTCCAGCACTTCGGCCAGCTCGCCGATCGGGACCGGGGCCTCGGTGACAAACAGGACGGCCTCAAGGGCTGCAGTGTCCTTCATGACGCCCACTCCGATGTCAGGTCGATGGTCCCGGTCCCCCGGCTCTTCACGTTGATCTGCGCGAGCCAATCGTCTTGTGACACCTCGATCAGCCCCCATCGGGCCAGCTCGAGAAGTGCGAGGAAATAGGCGGCCACCTCGACAGGGCGGGTGCAGTGCTCGGTGAGGTCCTCGAAACTCGCCATGGTCAGCTCGGCCACTCTGGACCTCAGTTCGTCGATGGCAGCCTCCACAGAGGGCAGATCGAGATCGAGATGGTCCAGATCCGGCTCGGCTCCTTCCCGGGCGAACACCCGGGCGGCGAGAGCGGCCAGGCCGAGGCTGTCGATCGGGACGGTGACGTCCGCCGGGCGGGCCTGGATCTCCTGATCCATCCCGCTCACGCGGGGCACGTAACGGTTGGATTGCTGCAGCCGGCGTTGCAGGACGGCGGCGACATCTTTGAATGTGACACAGGCGAGTAAACGCGACAGCAGCCGATCACGCTCCTCGATGAGGGCCAGTTCCTCGTCGATGTCCAGCTCGCCACGACCCGGGAGCAGGGATTGCGCCTTGAGCTGGATCAACGTGGCCGCGATGAGGAGGAACTCCGAGGTCACCTCCAGGTCGAGGCCCTTCATCTCGTCGAGGAAGGAGATGTACTCGCCGACGACCTCGGTGAGACCCACTTCGGTCACCTCCACCTGGTGCTTGCTGATCAGCTGGAGCAGGAGGTCGAGTGGCCCCTCGAACACGGTCGTCTTCACGTGGAATGTCATCGGCGGCCAGGATATTCAGCCACCGACCATGCTCCCCGTCTTTGGGGGCTGGTCGGCCCGCTGGAGCAGTTCCCAGGTCTCCCGGTCGATCGACGGTGGCCTGGCACCATGGTGCTCCCTGGCGAAGTCGACGACCAGGTCCTCACAGCCGACCGCGGCCAGCTCGGAGGCCCCGATCTCACCGTGGTCCCGGTAGGCGCGCATCCTCGAGGTCAGCGGAACCCGTAGCCCTATCAGCACCGAGGCCAGGCTCCTGCCGATGACACCCAGACGGGAATGTCGTTTGCCGACGTCGTGGAGGAGAGCAGCTCTCACCACGGTGGCGCCCTCCCCACCGGCCGCGACGACGACCAGGGCGGCGTGGTAGCCGTGACGCTGATCGGCATCGGCCTGGGCGAAGAAGAGGTCGGCTTCGTCCGGCCTGAGCCAGCGAGCCACTGCGCTGATCTCCCGGCCCGTCAGTGGCCTGGAGAAGAGGACGTCGAAGAAACGACCGGTGAGGTGGCCCAGGGAGCCGGGCACTCCCCTAGCCCGCGACCTGTGTCTTGCAGTCGATGCAGAGAACGGACGTGGGGCGAGCCTCGAGACGGGCGGCAGCGATCTCCTTGCCGCAACGCTCACAGATCCCATACGTGCCGTCGGCGATATGGGCCAGGGCGCGGTCGACATTGGCCAGTTGCTTCTTGAGTGACTCGACCACACCGAGCACCTCGGTTCGCTCGGCCGTGACTGCAGCCGCGTCGGCAAAACTCCCACCGAAGTCGAGGTCGACGCGGAGGTCGCCCGACTCGGCAGCACCCAGCTCCCCGAGTTGATGCACGAGGTGGTCACGCTGCTCTCGGAGCGCCTTCTCGGCGCCAGCGATGTCGAACGTCGTCATCTGCTCCTCGGGTGTGCCTGGACGTAGACCTCAACGAGATGAGTGGGACTGACCCTCGTGTAGATCTGGGTTGTGGAGATCGTAGCGTGACCCAGGATTTCTTGTACGGTGCGGAGGTCCGCCCCCGCTTCCACCATGTGGGTGGCTGCGGAGTGCCGGAGCACATGCGGTGAGACTTTTTCTTCGGGAATGCCTGCCCTTTTCGCGTTGGCCCTAACCACGTCGAACATGCCCTGGCGGCTGATTCGCCGTCCTCTCAGATTGAGGAACAAGGGGTCTCCACGCTGTGATCTGTGCAACATCTCCATCCGATCGGGGAGCCAGCGGGCGATGGCGATCACCGCTTTTCCCCCGAGTGGCACCAGCCGTTGTTTTGAGCCTTTCCCGGTGACTATGGCCACGCGATCCTCCAGGTCGATCTTGCCCAGGTCGAGGCCGACCGCCTCCGAGACCCGGGCCCCGGTCCCGTAGAGGAACTCGAGAAGTGCCGAATCCCTCCGCCCTTTGACCGTGGACAGGTCGGGCGCCTCGACCAGGCGGATCGCCTCGTCGACAGACAGCGCCTTGGGGAAAGGAGCAGAGCGACGGGGTGATTCGAGAAGGATGGTGGGGTCCTGGTCACGCAGCCCCTCGATGACCAGGAAGCGATGGAGGCCACGAACGGCGGCCAGTTTGCGGCTCACGGTCGAGGAGGCCAATTGTCGGCGTCTCAGCTCACTGAGGTACCGTGCAACCGTGCCCGGGTCGGGCTCGACTCCTTTCAGGAAGTCGAGGTACTGGTTCAGGTCACGCCGGTAGGCCGCGATCGTGTTGAGGGAGAGTCCGCGTTCCACGTCGAGGGCAAGAAGGTATTCCCCGACGCACTCCCGCAGTGACAGGGAGCGGGAGCTCAAACCGAGGCGAGCGCCTCTTGTGGCGGGACATGGGCGACGCCGAGGCTTTCGGCGACCGCTGGATGACACACCGCGTTCCCGATGACGTTCATCCCGCCGATCAACTCGGGATGGGCAGCCACCGCCCCCGTGACCCCCAGGTTGGCAAGACCCACTGCATAACGGAGCGTGGCGTTGGTGAGGGCGTAGGTGGAGGTATGAGGCACCGCACCGGGGATGTTGCCTACCGCGTAATGGACGACGTCATGAACCAGGTAGACCGGGTCGCTATGGGTCGTCTCCCGGGAGGTCTCGAAGCAACCGCCCTGGTCGATCGCCACATCCACCAGCACCGAACCTCGCTTCATGCCGCGGATCATGTCTTCGCTGACCAGCTTCGGGGCCGCTGCGCCCGGCACCAGGACCGTCCCGATCACCAGATCTGCGCCGAGGACCTCCTCCTCGATGGTCAGCTTGTTCGAGTGAAGGGTCCTGATTCGCCCCTGATAGAGCGAGTCGAGCCAGCGCAGCTTGTTGATGTCAGTGTCGAGGACGACGACGTCTGCCTGCATCCCCATTGCGATGACAGCAGCATTCGCTCCTGCCATGCCTCCGCCGATGACGACGACCTTTCCCGGCGCCACCCCGGTGACACCTCCCAGGAGGACCCCGCGGCCGCCCTGGACCTTCTCCAAGAAGTAGGCCCCGACCTGGGCCGCCATGCGTCCGGCGATCTCGGACATGGGGGCGAGCAGGGGAAGTGACCGATCCGGCAGCTGGACCGTCTCGTAGGCGATGGCGATCACGTTCTTGTCGAGGAGACCGGTCGCCAGATCCGGGTATGCAGCCAGATGCAGGTAGGTGAAGAGGATCTGCCCGGACCGGAACATGTCGATCTCGGCCTTCTGCGGCTCCTTGACCTTCAGGATCATGTCGGCAACGGCAAACACCTCACCGGCCGTCGGGACGATCGTGGCGCCCTGGGCCTCATATTCGTCGTTGTGGATAGTCGACCCCTCACCGGCGCCCCGCTCGATCAGGACGGTGTGCCCCCGCTCGGTCAATTCGCGCACCCCGACCGGGGTGATGGCCACCCGATGCTCTTCGGTCTTCACTTCCTTGGGTACGCCAACGATCAAGGCAGCATCCTCCCTGTGGTGCTCGCGAACTCAGGCAGGGTATCGGCCGCAGGGCCGCTTTGCTTCACTCTGTGGTGAGATCGACCGTCTCGTTCACTTCGACGACCGGGGCGTCCGCCCGTGCGGCGGCCCGGATCAGGCCGGCGAAGAGCGGATGAGGCTTGTCGGGCCGCGATCTGAACTCGGGGTGTGCCTGGGTCGCGACGAAATAGGGGTGGTCGACCAGCTCGATGTACTCCACCAGGTTGTCGTCGGGCGAGAGACCGGACAGCCTCATCCCCGCGCTCTCGAGGTCCTTGCGGTATCTGTTGTTGACCTCCCAGCGGTGGCGGTGACGCTCGTAGACGAGTTCCTGGCCATAGAGCTCCCTGACCTTCGAGCCTTCCGCCAGCTTGGCGGCATAGAGGCCGAGACGCATCGTCCCGCCCTTCTCCTCGACGTCTTCCTGGCTCGACATCAGGTCTATCACCGGGTGCGGTGTCGAAGGATCGAACTCGGTGCTGTTCGCCTCGGTGAGACCGAGGACGTTGCGGGCGAACTCGATGACCGAGCACTGCAGGCCGAGGCAAAGCCCGAGCAGCGGGATGTCGTTCTCCCTGGCAAATCGGATCGCCTGGATCTTCCCCTCCACGCCCCGGTACCCGAACCCGCCGGGGATGACGATCCCGTCGAGGTCCTCGAGATAGGAGTCGGCGAGGAGACCGGTCAGCTCGTCACTCGGCACCCAGACCAGATCCAGCTTCAGCCCCTCGTCGGAGGCGGCATGACGAAGGGCCTCTGCGACCGAGAGGTAGGCGTCGGGCAGCCCGACATATTTGCCGACGACACCGATCCTGACGCTCTTGGTGGCGGAGAGTGTCTTCTCCACCATCTTCCGCCAACTGTCCAGGTTCGGCGGGCCGGTGACCAGCCCGAGCCGGTCACAGATCACTGAGTCGAGCCCGCCGTCGTGGAGGACCAGCGGGACCTCATAGATGTCCGTGGCGTCGGGGGCCGCGATGACAGCCCTCTGCTGGACGTCGCAGAAGAGGCTGATCTTCTTCCTGACCCCCTCATCGATCTCCCGGTCGGAGCGCACGATGATCACGTCGGGGCTGATTCCCTTGCTGCGCAGCTCGGCCACCGAGTGCTGGGTGGGCTTGGTCTTCAGCTCCTCCGAGGTGGCGATGTACGGGACCAGGGTGACGTGCACGAATGCCACGTTCTCCCGGCCGACCTCGTTGCCGAACTGACGGATCGCCTCGAGGAAGGGAAGGCTCTCGATGTCTCCCACCGTGCCGCCCACCTCGGTGATGACGACGTCGACGTCCTGCTCGCCGACCCGCCGGATCCTGTCCTTGATCTCGTTGGTGATGTGCGGGATGACTTGAACGGTGTCGCCGAGGTAGTCGCCTCTGCGCTCCTTCTGGATCACCGACAGATAGACCGATCCCGACGTGACGTTCGAGGTCCGTCGCAGGTTCTCGCCGGTGAAACGCTCGTAGTGCCCGAGATCGAGGTCGGTCTCTCCCCCGTCATCGGTGACGAAGACCTCGCCGTGCTGGAACGGGTTCATCGTCCCCGGGTCGACGTTGATGTACGGGTCCAGTTTCTGGTTCACGACCCGCAGACCGCGGGACTTGAGGAGACGCCCGAGCGAGGAGGCGGTTATCCCTTTGCCCAGGCTGGACACCACGCCACCGGTGACGAAGACGAACTTGGTGGGAGTGGGAGGGGTGGTGGCGTCCTGGGCGGGGTCCGGAGCGGGGGTTTCCGGTGTGAAAAGAGGGCCGTCCATGACGGAATTCCAATGTAGCACCGATCCGGCCGGACACGAACAACCCCGCTGCGGGGTGGTCTAGGGGCGAGCCCCTTCCAGCAACTCGGCTGCAGCCTCCCTGCCGCGCTCGCTCTCGGGGAGCCCGGCGAGCATTCGGGACAGCTCGGTCAGCCGCTCCTCACCTTCCACCTTCCGCACGGTGGCCCTGGCGCCGGACCGCTCGATGACGTAGTGGGCATCGGCATGGGCCGCAACCTGTGGCAGGTGGGTGACACAGAGCACCTGGCAGCCCAGGGCGAGGTCGGCGAGCTTCCGGCCGAGGGCCAGGGCGGTCACCCCGCCCACTCCGGCGTCGACCTCGTCGAAGACCAGGGTGTCGGTCTCCAGGGATCGGGTAGCGAGCCGGAGAGCCAGGACCAGCCGCGACAGCTCCCCTCCGGAAGCGACGTCCTGGATCGATCCCGAAGCGAGACGGTCGTCGGAGGCGAAGAGGAGCTCCATCTTGTCTGCCCCGGACGGCGCGGGGTCGACCGGTTCGATCGAGAACCGCAACGACGGGTTGGTGAGGCCGAGGGCGGCCAGATGAGACCGCGTCTCTTCCTCGATCCGTCCGGTGGCAGCCCGACGAGCTGCTCTGAGCGCCGATCCCGTGCGCACCAGCTCCTTCTCGGACTCCCGGACCAGGTCGTCGATGCTCGACGCCTTCTCGATCACTTGCTCCAACTCGGCTGCCCGCCGGGAGGCTTCCTCGCCGAACTGGAGCACCTCGTCGAGGGTCCTGCCGTACTTGCGCTTCAACTCCCCCAGGGCCGTCAACTGCTGCTCGAGACGTTCCAGCGTCTCGGGATCCTCGGCGGCGCTCTCGGCGAGGTCACGAACGACATGGAGGAGATCGCGGGTGAGGGCATCCACCGACTCGGCTGCGATGACATGCTCGGCGAGGCCCTCATCGATGACGGCGAGCTTCCGCAGCCGTGAGACCACCCCCCCGGTCCCTTCGGCGGCGGTCTCCAGCTCGTCGGTGGCCGCGATCAGGTTCTCCCTCATGGTCTCGGTGTTCCTCAACCTCGAGACCATGGACTCCATGCGCAGGTCGTCCCCCGGCTCGAGACCGGCGGCGGTGATCTCATTTGCCTGGTACCGCACCAGGTCCAGCTCGCGCTCCAATCCCATCCGGTCACCCCCGAGCCGGCGCTGGTCTTCGAGAGCCGACCGATGGCGAGCCCACGCATCGAGGTAACCGGCTCGGGACCCCTGCCCGTCCTCGTCGAGCACGCCGTCGACCAGGCGGAGCACGGATTGGCTCTTCTTGAGCAGGATCTGGTCGTGCTGTCCGACGATCTCGACCA
>Ga0105106_10000362_pt1 | contig 32147 bp, 32 predicted proteins | sample PPLLaktember2015_5_FD_79109 | JGI IMG/M metagenome (GOLD analysis project Ga0105106, IMG submission 79109) | Freshwater sediment microbial communities from Prairie Pothole Lake near Jamestown, North Dakota, USA - PPLs Lake P8 Core (1) Depth... | ecosystem: Environmental > Aquatic > Freshwater >...
CCAGGATTACGGCGTGGGCGTCGGGGTCTGCGCCGGTTACCGTGGCGGTGAAGGTCTGCAGGTAGCTGTCGGTCTGGTAGAGGAGTTCGGTCATGTTTGGGCCTCGTGTAAGAAAAATATACAGGGATTATATGCTGGTTATAACTGACAAGTTTCGTCACTTAGAGTCAATATATAATATCAAATATTGGTTGAATTATTTTGTCTCTGCCGATACCCCAAAACTCGAAAAAATATTCAAGATGATGGAAGAGAATATAATTGACATGTTTAGTGGACTAAACAAATATACAGTGAAATTATCTCTCTTCGGAGTGAAGCGAGAGAAAGATCCCAATGCCAAAATAGATATAGAAGGTGAGTTGATATATCGACCTCATATATTAGATTTCGAATTAAGTTGGGACGATGAGACTCTGCCTATAATGATTGAGGTTACAGTAGAAGGGAAAGATGAACAAGGTGCTTCCAACCAGATCGCTGAAGAAATATTCGAAGTCGCTTGTGCAGTGCTTAAGGACGTAGAAGGCATGCGTGTTTGGGATAACAGCAATCCAAAGCATGGTCTTTGATCGGTGTCTGGAAAGTTGTGCCAAGAAAATCGACGCTCAGCCTTCCACTGTCGCGGTGACTACAAAATTATTTGAGATGATATCCCCAAATTTATCTCCCAATATGACAGTCGATGAGGTCCATGAAGAATTTAATAAACTAGTACGCAGTGAATTTTATCGTCAGGGGGGCACACTGGATGGAGGTGCACAGGAATTAGTCACACTATCCATCTGTTCTTGGGTTGGCTTAGACACCATATTAATTGATTACTCTAAGGATGGGTATTTTATCGAAGCAAGGATGTATTTTGGCGACTAGGCATCGCATCGTCAACGCACTCGGAATCCCCATCTCATCCTTCCCGTTTAGTTCTCTCCAACCAACCAAATAAGATAGAATAAATCAAAATACCTCGTAGGAGTGTCGATATGTCCTCACCTCTTCCCAAGGTCGTGATCGTCGGGGCCGGCTTTGCCGGGCTGCGCGCCGTCCGCCAGCTGGCCGGCGCCCCGGTGCAGGTGACCCTGGTCGATCAGAACAACTATCACCTCTTCCAGCCGCTGCTCTACCAGGTAGCCACCGCCGGGGTATCCGCCACAGATATCGCCTACCCGGTGCGGGCGATCTTCCGCAAACAGGCCAATTTCTCCTTCCGCATGGCGAAGGTCAGCGGCGTGGATTTCTCTGCCCGCCAGGTGCTCACCGAGCGCGGCCCGATCCCTTACGACCAGCTCATCCTGGGGGTGGGCGGCGAGACCAATACCTTCGGCCTGCAGGGCGTCGCCCGGCATGCCTTTCCGCTCAAATCCCTGGACGATGCCATCCGCCTGCGCAATCACATCCTGCGCATGTTCGAGCTATCATCCCAGGCCAACGACCCGGCTGCCCGCCTGGCCCTGCGCACCTTCGTCGTGGTGGGCGGCGGGCCGACCGGCGTGGAGTGCGCTGGGGCGCTCTCCGAGCTGATCCGCCTGGTGCTGGTCAAGGATTTCCCCGGCCTCGATCTTTCGGACGTGCAGGTGCACCTGGTGGAGCGCATGGACAGCCTGCTGCCGGGCTTCCCGTCCCAGCTCAGCGCTGCGGCCGCCGAGACCCTACGCCGCAAGCATGTCACCCTGAATTTCGGCTGGCAGGTGCAGGACTATGATGGGGAAGCGCTCTGCCTCGCGGATGGCTCGCGGCTGCCCGCCCGCACCCTGGTCTGGGCGGCGGGCGTCCAGGCGGTCTCGCTGCTCCGGCTGATCGGCCTGCCCACCAGCCGCCAGGGACGTGTGCCGGTGCTGCCTACCCTGCAGGTGCCCGGATATGAGAATCTCTGGGTGGTGGGGGATGCCGCCTACCTCGAAGAGGCCGGGCAGCCGCTGCCCATGATGGCCCCGGTGGCGATCCAGCAGGGCGAGCTGGCGGCGAAGAATATCCTGCGCCAGCTTGCCGCCCAGCCCCTGCAGGAATTCCAGTTCAAGGACCCCGGCTCGCTGGCGACCATCGGGCGCAACGCCGCCGTGGCGCGCATCAACCGCCTGAACTTCTCCGGTTTCGCCGCCTGGCTGGTGTGGCTGGCGGTGCATATCTTCTGGCTGATCGGTTTCCGCAACCGCCTACTGGTGATGATCAACTGGGCCTGGGATTATTTATTTTACGAACGCGCGGTGCGCCTGATCACTTCTCAAGGCGCGTCGGATGCGAGCTATTCTCCCTCCAGAATCGACCCGGAAGACGGTTAATAAACCCCTATCGTCCGTATCCAGCGACGCACGGTGGCGAGGCGAGCCCTCAGGGGCTGATGGCGGGGAGCAGGTCAGGCAAGTGGAGTGGTTTGTAAGTCCGGGGGAATCGCTGCCGGGGTGAGGCTTCCTGGCGTGCAGAATTGCAGGTATTTCTGGGTAGCGGCGCTCATATCCGCATAGCAGCCGCGATACTCCGGCGGCAGCAGGCCGGCCAACTGGTACATGATCTCAGCGGTGATCGCCTGGCGTACGGCCCGGTTGGCTTTTTGCTCGCCGGTGTGGATATAGAACGGCTGGCCGACTTTGAAGTAGAAGTCCGTGCGCCGTAGGCGGGTAAAGTTGCTGCGGAAGGCTTCATTGCCGTAATAGACCACTGGCAGCAGCGGGGCGCGGCTGTGCAGCGCCAGGGTGACCAGGCCGGGCTGGCCTGGCTGCAAGCGCCCGTGCCCGCTGCGCGTGCCTTCCGGGGCAATCGCCACGATCTTGCCCTGCCGTAGGGCTGCCAGCGCCAGGTGCATGGCCTCCATATCCGCCTCGCCGCGCCGCACCGGAATGCCCCCCCATAGGTTGAAAAGATAAGCCATCGCCGGGTTATCCCAGGTCTCGGATTTGACCAGCCCGGTCACCGGACGCGGCTGCAGGTGGGTGTAAAGTACCGGGATGTCCAGGAAATTGATATGGTTGACCACCAGGATCAGCGGGCCGCGATAGGGGATCTGCGCCAGGGGGGAATCGTAGATGCGGCACAGCATGCGGGTGATATTCTTGATCGTAAAGTTGACCGTGCGGGACGCCAGGGTCATGCGGTCTCCTGCGGGGGCTGGCAGATCAGCTCGATTTGCTTGGGCAGTAGCTCAATGCTAATTTTATCACCGTGTTCGCAAATCGTCTCGCCATCGGCGTGGACCGGCAAGAAGCCCTGCACTGCGCTCACCTCCAGGCGCTGCGCCTGGGTGATGAGGATCTCTTTCTGGGTGGCCTGGGTGCCTTTCAGGAAGTGCGGGATCAGGGTGAACACCCGCCCGCGGCTGACCTGTTTGGCGATGGTCAGGTCCATCAATCCATCGGCGTTATCGCCGTTGGGCGCCAGCATAAAACCGCCTCCCAGCCGGCGCCCGTTCATGATCGAGACCATCAGCGCAGGCAGGGTGAGCGTCTCACGCTCGCTTTCGATTTTAACGGTTGGTGCGTCAAAATATAAAAAGATCGTTTTCAACACGGCTGCAATGTACGAGGCGAAGCCGGTCAGGCGGGTCATCTTCACCGCCACGAAGCCCACCACGGCGTCGAAACCAATTCCCACCCCATTGCCAAAATAGCGCCCGTCCGGGTAATCCCCGCCGCGCACAAACCCAATATCGATCTGCTTGCGCTGCCCATGAACCAGCGCCTGGCAGCCGGCCTCGACCCCCGCGGGGATATACATGCTGTAAGCGAAATCGTTGCCGCGCCCCACCGCCAGCACCCCCATGGATGCCGTGCCCAACCCTGCCTTCAGCGCAAGCACCAGCCCGTTGATGACTTCATTTACAGTGCCGTCGCCGCCTACCCCGACCACCACATCGTAGCCGTCCTGGACAGCTTTTTGGGTTAGCTCAGCGGCGTGCCAGGGGCGCTCGGTCTGGACGATGGTGTAGTCCACCCCTAAAGCGTCCAGGTTTTGCTGGATGGCGGGGATTGAGGCCAGGCCGGCTCCCCGGCCCGATGTGGGATTGACAATGATTTGATAGCGGGGCATAAAATTATTCTCCAGAAAAAATGAATGATTGAATCGCTATAGTTTACTACTTTCTAAAAAAGCGTTTAGCCCAAAATTTGGGCAGCCCGGATTTTGGGCTCGTCCAGATTTTGGGCTCGCTGGTAGGACAGGCGAGCCTGAAAAACAGGCTGGCAAATCATGCGATCTCCTCGTTTGATCTGTTTGATTTTGGCTGCCATCTGGTATAAATAGCCTATACGGAGGGTCGCCATGCACGATCTGGTTTATTTCGATCCCGAAGGACACGCAAGCCATTACGCCCCGGGGCACCCGGAGCGCCCCGAGCGGATTGAAGCCATCCGCCAGGGTTTGCAGGCGCTGGGCTGGTGGGAGAGCTTTCCGCACCTGGAACCCATGGCGCTGCCGCAAGCCGTGCTAGAAGCCGTGCATACCCCTGGCTATCTGCGACAGCTTGAAGCGGCCAGCCGGGCAGGCAGATGGCTGGATATGGATACCTACACCACCCCGGCTTCCTGGGAGCTGGCCCTGCGCGTTGCCGGGGGCTCTTTGGCAGTTGTAGATGAGATCTGGCAGTCACGCGCCTGGCGCGGCTTTGCCCTGACCCGCCCGCCCGGTCACCATGCCACACCTGATCGAGGCATGGGCTTTTGCCTGTTGAATAATGTTGCCCTGGCAGCAGAATATTTAATCCGCGAAAAAGGCGCCCGACGCCTGGCGATTGTGGACCTGGATTTGCACCATGGCAACGGCACCCAGGAGATCTTCTACGAGCGCAGCGACGTGTTTTACCTCTCCACCCACCAGATGCCGCTCTACCCTGGCAGCGGGGCGATCGAAGAGATCGGCTTTGGCGCCGGCGAAGGATTTACGGCAAATTTACCCATGCCGCCCGGTTCTGGCGACGCTGCCTTTCGCGCCGCCATGGAGGGTTTTATCCTGCCCCTCCTGGAGCGCTATCGCCCGGAAGGCATCCTGGTCAGTATCGGCTTCGATGTCCACTGGCGTGACCCACTGGGCAGCCTGCGCCTTTCCGCCCAGGTGCATGGAGAGCTGATCCGCAGCCTGACGCATTTCGCCGATGGGCATTGCGTCGGCCACATCGCCCTGTTCCTGGAGGGTGGCTATGATCTGCCAGCCGGTGCAGCCTGCGCCCAGGCCAGCACGGCAGCCCTGTTGAGCCTGCCCTTTAGTGATCCGCTTGGCCCGGCCTCGGGCGTCGAAGGAGATCATTGGCAGCACTGGCTTAAACGCGCCCAGGCGCTGTGGGAGCTTTAGGCTGGATTTGCCTTGCGCAAAAGGTTGCTTTAATCTGAAAATTGCAGTAAAGTAATACAAATCATCGACCTGCTTTTCCCATCCTGCGCCAGCACGCGCTGGAAACCGGCAAATAAAAACGGAGCATTCCTCAAACGAGATCGTTGAAGACCTGAGAATTCTGGTACACAAAAAGCTCGCTAAACGAGCGGCCTTCGAAATCTCAAATAGTTGGAATGGATTGGGCAGCCTGAACTGCCGCCCTTCAATTCTATGAGGAGTTCCGCATATGAGTAGCTGGATATGGAATCCATCCAACTTGCCCCTGGTTTCTGGTATTCCGGTGACAAATGCCTGGGGAAAGCGGGGGATAGAAAATAAAAGAACGGAGTCCCCTATGACCAGCCAGCTGGCGGTTTTCATCGATTTTGAGAATATTGCTTTATGGGCCGAGCGCGAATTTTTTGATTTTGAGCTCACACCCCTCATGGAATACTTACAGGGTCGCGGCCCGGCAGTGGTGAAGCGCGCCTATGGAGATTGGTCGCGCTTTTCGCGTTACCGCGACGAGCTGATGAACCACTCGATCGACCTGATCCAGATCTTCAGCGTGCGCGCCGGCAAGAACCGCACCGATATCCGCATGGCAATCGATGCCATGGAAGTCGCCATGCACCGCCCGCAAATCGATACCTTTGTGATTGTCTCTGGCGATAGCGATTTTGGACCCCTGGTAGCCAAGCTGCGCGAATATGGGCGCTACACCCTGGGGATTGGCCCGCGCAGTGTCACCCACCACCTGCTGGTGAAATCCTGTGACGAATTCGTGTACCTTGAAACAGTGATGGGCGAGACCATCATCACCGGCGATCACCCCTCGGTAGAACACGATACGGCGCGCGCCTTGCTCAAAAAAGGCTTGCAGGTGCATGGACAACGCGGAGATATCCCGGTCCTGGCGACGCGCTTGAAGCAAACCATGCTGCTCATGGACCCGGCCTTCAACGAAGCCAATTTCGGTTACTCGCAGTTCAAAGCCTGGCTCGAAGACAGCCGCGACCAGATCAAGCTCTTTTTGAAAGACTTGCAACTTTACGTGGCCCCGCTGGATTACCAGGCGCCCGGGTATAGCGAAATGGCGGAAGGCGATGCCCGTCTGGGTCTGGTTGAGAAGGCCGAATCCCAGCGTAACGGATTAGAAGAGCAGTATCGCCAGTTGTTCGGACGTTTGCGACTTTCTTCGGTCGATCTGGAAACCCGCCGGGATGTGCTGCGCGATGTTTATCGCGAGGTGAGCGAGCATCCCATGCAGTTCAGTACGGATGACTTGCTGGAAAGACTGAGCGAGCGTTACGAAGAGCAAGGGCTGCTGCGCAGTAAAGCCAACCTGCGCGAGATCATCCAGATGGCCTACCGCCAGCAGGCTTTTGACTTTGACGCTCAGACGCCATCACAGTTCACGCCGGTCGCCCTGGCCAAGGGGATCGAGAGCGAAGCTGAGTTTATCAGCTGGTCGGAGGAAGATTTTATTTACGCCGCGGTGCGCGCCGGCCTGGAGATCGATATTGATGAGCTGACCAATCTGATGGTCAACGATCGCGCCCAGGCGGATTATGTGCAGTGTTTATTAGATGATCTGCATGCGCGCGGAATGATCACCCGACGTGGCAAACACTGGGCGATCGCCGCTCCCAGCAGCATCCCGTTTCGTGATGATCCCGCGCTGCGGATCTTGCTGCGCGATCTTGATCAGGTAGAAGTGCCGGATGGCATGCCCCACAGCAGTGAAATGGCGCGCAGTCTGGCGAAAAAAGCCATGCTGCAGCGCTCGCAAGACTTTGTCGCTGCCACGCATTCCAGCTTGCTGGCCTGTCATTTGCAGTGGATGGCGGTGGAAAAAGGCGAGCCTGGCGCCACCCTGGAAGATTTACGCTATTACCTGGCCTCCTATGCCTCAGTAGTGGCTGGCAAGCTTTCCCAGGTCAACCGGGATTACAGCGGCGCGCGCCCGTATTATCTGGCCTTTTTTGCCCTGGTGCAGGAAGAAGATCCCCTGTGGAGTCGCATGCGCGGCCTGATCAATCCCATGCTCTCGTATTTCTGGGTCAATACCGGCCGCGAGCTGGAGCTGAATACCTCCACCTGGAATCTCGGCGGAGCTTCGCCCGCGCAGGTGGCTGTGTATATCTCCAATCATCATAATGTTGAGCTGCGCGAGCTGTGGGCTGAGATCACGATCGAGCTGGCGCGGGTGAACCCAACTTTGCTGCGCCGTATTGCCAACCAGATCGATTTAAGCCGCGCCGAAGGCCCTGAAAACGCCCGCACAGCCCAACAACTATACGGAATCCTCTCCAGCGTGAATGCTGGCTGATGCGCTGCGCTACCCCGGCAGGCTGGAGTGCCGTATGGATGCAGGCAGGCTGGCAATACAAGAACTCCTGTTAATTTTTCTAACGACCGGCATCACTGGCGTTGGCTTGCTCTCTTTGCTGGGCTGGCTGGGGGGCGCTTGGTGGGTGCTGGATATCGCCAGCCATTTCCGCCTGCAGTATGGTGTCATCCTGATCGTGGCGGGAGTCCTGGCCTGGTGGCTGGGCAGCCCTGTATTGGGTTTGATTGCCGCCCTGCTGGCGTTTTCCAATCTGGTTGTAGTCATACCCTTATACTGGCGTCCTGGTCATGCGCTGGCAGCTCCCGGGCAAACCCCTATCCGGCGCGTCCTGTTCGCTAACCTGTGGCAGCCCAACCAATCCCACGCAGATGTGCTGCACCTGGTGGAGCAGAACCATCCTGACCTGGTCCTGCTGGTGGAGAGCAACCAGCGCTGGCTGGACGAATTGGAGCCCTTGCGCCAGGTCTACCCGTTCTGGGTGGTCCAGCCGCGTGAAGATAATTATGGGGTTGCCCTGCTGAGCCGCCATCCAATTCTGGAGCGTGAAGTGCGCGTTTTCAGCGCGGCCGGCGTGCCGAGTATCGTCGCGCATGTAGACCTGGATGGGGGCGCATTAACCGTGGTATGCACACACCCGCCGCCCCCCAAAAGCCGGGCGGAAACGCGTACTCGCGACGAGCAGATGGCGAACCTGGCCAACCTGGCTGCGCTGCGCACCCAACCCATGCTATTGTGCGGCGACCTGAACCTGACGCCCTGGTCGCCGGTCTTCTGGAGGTTTACGCGCCGGGGCGGACTGAGCGATTCGGCGCGTGGCTTTGGCGTTCAGGCTACCTGGCCGGTGGGCAAACCAACCATGGGCGTCCTGTTCGGCGTACCGATCGATCACTGCCTGGTCTCGCCCGAGATCACTGTACTGGATCGTCGCCTGGGACCGGCAGTGGGTTCGGACCACTACCCGCTGATCGTCGATTTTAGTATCGCATAAAAAATATAAGGATGAGGAGCCGTAAAAATGGGAACCGTCAATTTACAATGGGTAAAAAAACAATTATTTGTCGCCAGTGATTCAAACGGGCACAGTTTTAGCATCGGCCGCTCTCCGGATGAGCCTGCTCAGTGGATCGGGGTCAAGCCATCCGATCTGTTGCTGCTTTCGGTCGCGGCGTGCTCGAGCTGGGATGTGGTGGAGATCATGGGCAAACAGCGCCAGCCGCTGCGCGACCTGCAGGTGCGCTGCTTTGGGGAGCAAATGAGCGACCCACCCTATACCTTCACCAAAATTCATATCGTCTATACCGCCTATGGCGCGGTGGACTCCGATAAGCTGGAAAAGGCCATCCGCCTCTCGGAAGACAAATACTGCTCGGTGATCAGTACCTTGCGTTTCGGTGTGCCGGTCACCAGCGAGTTCGAGATCTGCCCTTAAGGAGCGTACCGTGAAACCGCAGCTTGGCTCACGCTTCGACCAGGCGTTGCAATACGCTTCTGAGCTGCATCGCCAGCAGCTGCGCAAGGGATCTGCAATTCCCTATATCTCACATCTGATGAGCGTGGCAGCCCTGGTGCTGGAGGACGGCGGTAGTGAAGATGAAGCCATCGCTGCCTTACTCCACGATGCCGTCGAAGACCAGGGCGGGCAGGCTACCCTGGCGGAGATCCGCCGCCGCTTTGGCGAAAAAATCGCCGGCTGGGTGATGGAGCTGAGCGATACCGACGAGATCCCCAAACCGCCCTGGCGCGAGCGTAAAGAGGACTATCTGGAGCACCTGGCAATCGCCAGTCCGGAAGTGCTGCGTATTTCCCTGGCGGATAAGCTGCATAACGCACGCAGCCTGTTGGACGACTTACGCCGGGATGGCAAGCCTACCTGGGAGCGATTCAACGGCGGGCAAGCCGGCACGCTATGGTATTACCGCCAATTAGCCAATCTCTTTCAGCACAAGCTGGCCTCGCCCCGTGCCGCCGAGCTGGAAGGTGTGGTCTCCGAGCTGGAAAAACTGGCCGATTCATAGTCCCCAAAGGTAAGCCCTGCATGACGAAATTCCTGGTCTCTGGCCTGATCAACCTGGAAACCACCCTGCGTGTGGAAGCGTTCCCCATCCCATACGATCCGGTGCGCTACCCCTTCCATGGCGTCGCCAGCACGGTCTCCGGGGTGGGCTACAACATCTCCAAAGCGCTGAGTACACTGGGCGAGCCGGTGACTTTGCTCTCCCTGATTGGCGACGACCCGCAGGGCTGGCTGGCGCGCCAGGCGTTAGCGCAGGATGGCATTCCTGATGTAGGTGTCCTGGTATGCCCTTCGGCGACTGCCCAATCGGTGATCCTGTACGAGCCGGGTGGGCGCCGCCAGATCCATGTCGATCTAAAAGATATCCAGGAGCAGGTTTATCCCCCTGAAGGCTATCAAGCCGCCCTGGCGGATTGCAACCTGGCGATCCTGGCGAATATCAATTTCTCGCGCCCCATGCTGGCTGTGGCACAACAGGCAGGGGTACGTGTGGCAACGGATGTGCACACCATCTCCGACCTGGAAGATCCCTATAACCGGGATTTTATGGCGGCAGCCGATATCCTCTTCATGAGTGATGAAAAGCTGCCCTGCTCGCCGGAAGATTGGTCGCGCCGGGCGCTGGAACGCTATCCGGCAGAAATCGTGGTGATCGGCCTGGGCGCGCAGGGAGCGCTGCTGGCGGTCCGCCGGGATGGTTTTATTGGGCGCGTTCCGGCTTATTTTATCCGCCCGGTGGTCAACACGATCGGGGCAGGAGACGCCTTATTTGCTTGCTTCCTGCATGAGTTTGCCATGCATGGCGATCCCTACCGGGCGTTGAGCTGCGCCCAGATTTTTGCTGCTTATAAGATCGGTGTTGCCGGGGCTGCCCAGGGATTCCTGGATGCTCCGGCGCTGCAGGCGCTGTGCGACCAGCGCCCGATAGGAAATCGCTTGCTGTGACCACCCATCGAAAACCCTGCTCGCCATTATCAATTCGGTACCCGAGCTCACCACCCCCGCAATCCTGGCGCTGTCCTTCGCTGGCGGCTGGCTGCTGATGAGCCTGCTCTCGCTGTTGACTTCGGACGGCTTTCAGGGCTGGCCCCTGGTCCTGATCGTCATTGGCCTGCACATCATCCTGGTCCGCAAGGGCGCACACAGCTCATAAAGTTCAAAGCTGCTCACCATCACCCCGGCGGGGTATCCACCACAACAGATACCCCGCCAGGCTTTGGGTTAATAACCATACCGTACCCCAGAGCTTTACCAAGAAAGCAAATTCATTATTTCCCCCGCCTTGGGGCGGGGGTTAGGGGGTAGGGCGATGAAGGGATTTACGACTTTGTTAAAGCCTGGTACAGCACTCGGCCTGGCTGTCTCTCCAGGATTGAAAACGGTTAAAATAGTAGTGCAGGAACCCCTTGGAGGCTGAATATGGAAAATGAACCCCGGATCGTGGTGCTGGTCTCGGCGCATGGCGAGTGGCAGGCAGTGCGCGACTTGTTCCCTCAGGCTGAGATACAAGCCAGCCCCTATGGCGAATGGTTTGAGACTCACATGGACGGCTGGAAAGGCGAGCAGCAGATTTTCTTCCACGGCGGCTGGGGCAAGATCGCCGCGGCTGGCTCGACACAATATGTGATCGATCGCTGGCATCCGGCTTTGCTGGTGAATCTGGGCACCTGTGGGGGCTTTGCCGGGTATGTTGAGAAGGGTGAGATTCTGCTGGTGGAGCGCACCGTGGTGTACGACATCATTGAGTTAATGGGCGACTTTGACGAGCATATCGCCCATTATTCCACTGTACTCGATCTCTCCTGGCTCAAAGAGCCCTATCCGCAGCCAGTCCGGCGCACCCTGCTGGTCTCTGGAGATCGCGATTTGCTGGTGGAAGAAATACCCCGCCTGGCCCAGCGTTATGGGGCAGTCGCCGGGGACTGGGAATCGGGAGCGATCGCCTGGGTGGCTGCCCGCCAGGGCGTGCGCCTGTTGATCCTGCGCGGGGTGAGTGATGTTGTAGGCAGTGCGGGCAGTGAAGCGTACGGCGACTTGAGCTACTTCCAGCGCGCCGCAGCGGAGGTCATGGGGTGCTTAATGGCAGCTTTGCCAGCCTGGCTGGCGCGTGCCTGAAGAGCGCCACCCGTAACCCGGCTGGGGAGGCGCAAACTTACAGGCAGATATGGTAAACTTTCCGCAGGTGGTAATGATTGGGGGAGCGCTACGCGGTGGCTGGTTCGAGAACGGGAGGGTCTAATGGGCGAGCATAAAATCCTGGAATTCATCAACCCCGCCAGCGGGGAAAAGTTCGGTGAGGCGCCCGTCGCCAGCCAGGAGGAAATCCAGCAGGCGGTCAGCGAGCTGCGCCAGGCTGCACCCGTGTGGGCTAACCGGCCTTTAGGCGAGCGCATCCGTGTCCTGCGTCGATTTCAAGAAATTCTGATCGCCGCGCGGGATGAAATTTCCGCCGTCATCAATCAGGATTGTGGGAAAAGTCGCCAGGATGCGCTGATCGAAGTATTTATTCTGAGCGACTATTTGCAGGCTTATCTGCGTCATGCACCGCGCTGGCTGCGCAGCCAGCGCGTTTCCAGTGGATTCTACTTCACCAAGCGCGCCACAATCGAATATCGTCCGCATGGCGTGGTGCTGGTGCTGGCTCCCTGGAATTATCCCCTGATCCTGGCGCTTGCTCCAGCCCTTGGCGCTTTACTGGCAGGCAACACCGTACTGTTAAAACCCTCTGAGGTGACGCCTGCCACCGGTGTGATGATCGAGAAACTCTTGCGCAGCCTGCCAGAGCTGGCTCCTTACGTGCGCGTGCTGCACGGCGATGGAACTGTAGGGGCAGCCCTGGTGCAGGCAAAACCGGATTTCATTTTCCTGACTGGCTCGACTGCTACCGGGCGGATAGTAAGCCGGGCGGCTGCTAAGCATTTGATTCCGCTGGCTTGCGAATTGGGCGGCAAAGATGCCATGCTGGTGCTGGAAGACGCCGACCTGCCCGCAGCTGCCCACTGGGGGATTTGGGCTGCGAATTACAACGCCGGGCAGTCCTGTGTGGCGGTTGAACGGGCGTACGTGGTAAAGCCTGTCTTTGATGAGTTCGTGCGCCTCGCGGTTGCCGAAGCAAACAAACTGCAGCAAGGTTTTTCGACGGCCAAAAAAAGCCCCTATCACATTGGTCCTCTGACAGACCCGCGCCAGATGGAGATCGTCGAACATCACCTGCAGGACGCCTTGGCGAAAGGCGCGCGCCTGCTCACCGGTGGTGAGCGCCAGGGGAACTATATCAGTCCAGCAGTGCTGGTGAATGTAGATCACAGCATGCTGGTGATGCAGGAAGAAACCTTTGGCCCGCTGCTGCCCATCATGGCGGTTGCAGATGAGGATGAAGCGGTCAATTGGGCCAATGCCAGTGCGGCTGGTTTGGGCGTTTCCATCTGGTCACACGATCGCGCGCGGGCGCGACGCCTGGCCGCCCGCCTGAAGACGGGCACGGCGGTGATCAATGATGCCATCACCCATTTTGGCGTGCCCATGCTGCCTTTTGGCGGCGTCAAAGAATCTGGCTCTGGGCGTACGCATGGCGAAGAAGGCTTGCGAGTGTTCACGCATGCTTATGCGCTGCTGGATGGCAACCCACCCTATGCCTGGGATGTGGCAACCCTGGCGCGCCAGCCCGGGCGCTATGATTTGATTTCCGCCTTGCTGCGCCTGGGAATGGGTACCACGCCTCAGCAGCGCCTGGAGCCGGTGCTGGAGGCGCTCGAAAAAACCCAAAACTTGAAACACAAAGATTGGAGCACAGTCCGGCGCAGTCTGGCGCCGTTCCTGCCAGCCTTTGGAGCAGCCTCTCTAGCATTGAGTGTACTGGCAGGGGCAGCCTTGCTGGCAGACAGACAGCGTAAGCACTGATCCCCAGGTATACACCCCAGTTCGTTCGAACCCTGCACGCCGAATGGTAGCGTGCAGGGTAGAAGGAGAATCAAGATGATCGCCAAGCTTGTCAGTGTAGCCGAGATGGTTGCCATCGAGCGCGCCGCAGATGCCGCCGGGCATACTTATGCTCAGATGATGGAATTTGCGGGGCAGGGTCTGGCCGAACAAATCGAAGAGGCTTATGGTTTCCTGCGCGCGGAAGGCGCCCTGGGGTTGGTGGGTTCGGGCAATAATGGCGGGGACACCCTGGTAGCGCTGGCCTGGCTGGCGCAATGGGGTTGGAAAACGGCAGCCTGCTTGGTGCGCCCGCGCCCCGCTGATGATCCGTTGATTGTACGCCTGCGCGACGCCGGGGGTGAGCTGTGCGCTCTGGAAGACGATCTGTCTGGCAAGCATGTGTATGACCGCCTGGCGAGTTGTGGTGTACTGATCGACGGTATTCTGGGGACAGGCATGCGCTTGCCCCTCAAGGCCGATCTCGCCCAGGCTTTGGAGCATATCCGCCAGGCGCTGGATGGATTGGAAGATCCTCCGGCAGTGGTGGCCGTGGACTGCCCCTCGGGCGTGGATTGTGATACTGGCGAATCTGCCCCGCAGGCCTTGCCGGCTGACCTGACCGTGACCATGGCGGCTTTCAAACAGGGTTTATTGAAATTCCCGGCTTATGAATATGTGGGGGAGCTGCGCCTGGTAGGCATCGGCCTGCCCCAGGATGGCGAGGCCCTGGAAGCCTATCGCGCCGTGCAGGTGACCGTCCCGGATGCCGATGATATCCGGGGTGTGCTGCCAGACCGCCCCATGCAAGCCCATAAAGGCACCTTTGGAACTGCACTGATCGTGGCAGGCTCACAAAATTACACCGGAGCTGTTTTGCTGGCAGGTGAGGCCGCTTACCGCATTGGCACGGGCCTGGTTACACTGGCAGTGACGGAGATGATCCAGCCCATGCTGGCGGGGCATATCCCTGAGGCTACCTGGCTGGTGTTGCCGGAGGCAGGCGGTGGGGTTTCCCCGGCAGCCGCGCGGGTGATACTGGATAATCTGGAGCGCGTCTCAGGTCTCCTGCTGGGGCCAGGTTTCGGCCTGGCCTCACCCACGGCTGAATTTATGGTGCGCTTCCTGGCAGGTGGGCAATATCCCCTGCAACCGCCGGCGTTTCCACCCCTGGTGGTGGATGCCGATGGCTTGAAATTACTGGCCCGGCAGGATAATTGGGCAAGCGCCTTGCCTGCCAATACGGTGCTGACACCCCACCCGGGTGAGATGAGCGTTCTAACGGGGCTTTCCAGGGACGAGATTCAAGCCAACCGCCTGGAGATTGCCCGGCTTTACAGCAAGGAATGGGGGCACGTCGTGGTTTTAAAAGGCGCCTTCACCGTGGTGGCTGCACCCGATGGCCGCACAGCCATCATCCCGGTCGCCAGCCCAGCCCTGGCGCGCGCAGGCTCAGGAGATGTGCTGGCGGGGATGATCGTCGGCTTGCTGGCGCAATGCGTCGCCCCGTATGATGCAGCCGTCGCTGGCGCCTGGATCCATGCGCAGGCCGGCGTGCGCGCCGCCACAGCCCTGGGCAACTCGGCCTGTGTGATGGCCGGTGACCTGATTGAAGGAATGATTGATACCCTGGCCAGCCTGGCATAAACAGGCTCAGGAATCAAAACCGGCGGTACCGGTTACTTAAAACCGGCCGCCGGCAGATCTATTCATCTAAAGTGGGGAAGATCAAACAGCCGCAGCGGCGTCACCAGCCGCATCTTCAACGTCTTTGGCGGCTTTCTTCACGGTTTGGCGTACCTTGGCTTTTTGCTCATCCAGCAAGATTTGTCCCTTATGGCTGATCTCGCTGGCGCGCTCGCGCGAGAGGCGGGCCACTTCATCGGCGCGTGTGCGGACTTCGGCAACCGCTTCTTCGGCGCGGACACGTGCTTCGTCCAAGGCATGTTCGGCGCGCACGCGTGCATCTTCGGCGGTCATGACGGCCTTATCTTTGAGCTCGATGCTTTTTTCCTTGATCACCGCCCGGGTTTCTTCACCGGATTGCGGGGCCAGCAGCAGAGCTGCTGCGGCGCCAACCAGGCCCCCGATGATAAAGCCAGCCAGGAAATTCCCAAATTCATTATCACTTGACATAGAGTACTCCTCCTTTGAGTGTTCGTATCAGGATCGCTGTTATTTCTTCTTGCGGCGGATCAGGCCAAAGACGCCTAATGCTTCACTGAGGCCCGCCAGATATTCGTTGAGTTTGATGACCGGTCCAACCAGGTGGTCACTTAAGAAAGCTGTCGTACCGCGCAAATTACTGACCGTTTCATTGGTCGAATCCAGGATCGGCTTGATCTCGTTTTGCAGCAGATTGATCAGGCGCGCCAGCTGGATCATTAAGATAATCAACACCAGGCCAATCACCAGCGACTGAAAACCCATATAGATGATGAAGAGATCGCGCACCCGGGCTGTATCGATGCCGGGCATCAGCAGCACATATGTAGCGCCGATAAAAAGCGCCAGCATGACCAGAATCACGACCACCACGGTGATGATGACGCGTTTCTGCTGCTGGGAGCCCTCTGTTTCGGGTGTTTCGCTGCGAATGTAGGTTTCCCCTGCTGGTAGTTCAGGGGGTGCTAATGGCTGGATGGGTGTTTCAGTCTCATTCATTGTATGTATTATACCCTGATTAATTTCTGTAATGACTGTTTATACCATACCAGATCAGAATTGGTGCGGCAATGGGGGAACTCCCTATCCCCAAGGTTCAAATCCCCCCATCTTCCAACCCGTTGCACAAGTCCTATATCTGCGGTATTTACTTCCGTAGCATGTGCGAGTCTGCTAGCTCAAAGGCTCAAGCCCTTGATTGGTTACGAATTCCGGGGTATAATTGAGATAAGGTTACGAAAAACATATGATGTACCCGATGGACGAGCTGGATTTAGAAATATTATCCCTGCTTCAGCAGGATGGTCGTAAACCATACACCGAGATCGCCCATGAGCTGGGTGTATCGGAAGGGACCATCCGCAATCGCGTCTATCGCCTGATCGATGAGCAGATTATCCAGATTGTAGGGCAGGTGGACCCGATCCACCTGGGCTTCGATGCTCCCGCAGTGATGGGCGTTACGGTACAGCCGGCCGAGATCGAGCAAGCCGCCGAGCTGATCGCCAGCTTCCCGGAAGTCAGCTACCTGCTGATGGTATCAGGCGGCTATGATCTGATTGTCGAAGTAGCCTGCCGCGACCGGGCTCATCTGACCAGTTTTCTGAACCAGAGCTTGCGCAAGGTGCCAGGTGTGCAGGCCATCCATACTTTTTTGATTTTACGTACCTTGAAAGCAGATTACGAAATTCGGCCCGAAATCCGGTCTCATCCGGAAACCTCTTTGAACACCGCCACCGGCTCGGAAGTCAATCCTCTGACCTCCGCAGGCTAGGCTGGCGCTTCATACCGGGCTGACAAAAGAATATCGCTCCAGAAGACCGGCAAGCGCACGCTGCCTGCGGCTTCTGGATTTTATTTTCTACGCCGGGCTGGTCTACAGGCCGCGAAGGTACACAAGGTCCAGGAGGCTACTCCTGGAGGAGGTGCTCAGGTGACTCAGCCAGTTGCCATTGAGATTCGCGACGTCGTCAAACAATTTGGTGCGGTAACCGCGGTGGATCACGTCAATCTGCAGATCTATGCCGGCGAGTTTTTCTCGCTGCTTGGGCCGTCTGGCTGTGGCAAGACGACCACTTTGCGCATGATCGCAGGCTTTGAATCCCCTACCCAGGGCGAGATCCTCATCGATGGCCGCGACCAGTCGCCTTTCCCACCCTACAAACGCCCGGTAAACACCGTTTTTCAACAGTATGCCCTTTTCCCGCATATGAATGTGGGTCAGAATGTCGCTTTTGGGCTGGAGCCGTTGAAACTCAGCTCAGAAGAGAAACGCCGCCGTGTGAACGATGCCCTGGACCTGGTGCAGCTGCCGGGGATGGAAGCGCGCCGGCCGAACCAGCTTTCAGGTGGGCAGCAGCAGCGTGTGGCCCTGGCGCGCGCCCTGGTGCGCCAACCCAAGGTGCTTTTGCTCGATGAACCGCTGGGCGCTCTCGATCTAAAGCTGCGCAAAGCCATGCAGGTTGAGCTAAAGCTACTCCAGCACCGTGTAGGAATTACCTTTGTGTATGTTACACACGATCAAGAAGAAGCCCTGACCATGTCTGACCGCATCGCTGTGATGGACCGTGGGCGCGTCCTGCAAATCGGCACGCCTTATGCTATCTACGAGCAGCCCGCCAACCGTTTTGTTGCTGACTTTATCGGTGAAACCAATTTGATCCCGGCGCGCCTGGAAGCCTTGGGAACACCCATACAGGTGCGCATCGGGCAAGGCATCCCGGTGCCTGCCGAGCGCATCGAGCAAGGTGTGCATGTGGGCGAACAGGCTTTGCTTTCTATTCGTCCGGAAAAAGTCCATTTACAGCCACCTGAAGTCGATCGAACCCCACTTAACCCCAATCTGGCACGCCTGCCAGGACGGGTGGAGCAGGTGATCTACCTGGGAACCGATACCCGCTACCTGGTGCGCGTCGCCGATCAAGTCAGCCTGGTCGCTCGAATGCAGAACTTGAATGGCACCGAAGACCGTTTTCATACCGGCGATGCGGTAGATGTGATCTGGGATGCGCATCATGCCCGGTTGTTAAAAGAATAAGTATCTACGAATGCAGGAGAGATCGCTTCCTGCTCAGAATGTAAGCCCTGAAGAATCACTCGCCTGAGGAGAAAATCAAACTATGAAAATCCACGCTCTGATCCGCGCCCTTGGCCTGTCATTTGTCGCACTGGGTGTGTTTGTGTCGGCTTGCGCGCCAGCCCCAACTGCAAGCGCGCCCACTACCGAAGCCGCTATGCCAGAGGTTGGTACGCCTGAAGTACAAGCCACCCAGCCACTTGCTGCCCCCGCAACTGGCGGCCCGCTGACCGTATTGGAATGGTCGGGTTATGAGCTGCCTGAGTTCTGGCAGCCTTTCGCCGAGCAGTACCCGGATGTCGAGGTTGATTTCAGCTTCTTTGCCGATGACGCTGAGGCGATCGCCAAGCTGCAAACTGGTTTCGATGTGGATGTCATTCACCCATGCTACTCGTGGGTCGGGCAATACGTGGAAGCCGACTTGATCCAGCCCATCGATACTAGCCGTCTGAAAAACTGGTCTGGCATCATCCCCGAGCTGGCTGAACTGGGCCAGTACGATGGCAAGCAGTATTTCATCCCCTGGGATTGGGGCTATGAGACCACAATCGTGCGCACCGATAAAGTGCAGGAAGTCCCCGATTCTTACCTCGATTTATGGGACCCACAGTATGCCGGGCATGTTTCGGTCTATGACGCGCCCGAATCGATCTGGGTGGTGACTGCCCTGGCGCTGGGTCTGGACCCCTACAGTACCACCCCTGAACAGCAGCAGCAGATCAAGCAGAAGATGATAGAGCTCAAGCCCAACCTTCTCAATTACTGGACCGATTACTCCGAAATTGTGCAACTCATCGCAGGTGGAGATGTGTGGGTAGCCTCCAATGCCTGGAATGACGCCTATGTGCTCCTGCAAGAAGAGGGCATCCCGGTGGAATATACCACTCCCAAAGAAGGCCGCCTGGGGTACGTGTGCGGTTATGTGCTCAGCAGCACAGCCGAAAACGTGGACCTGGCTTATGCCTACATCGATGCAGCTATTGCTCCGCAGTCCATGGCCAATCTGTCGAATCTGTATGGCTACGGCGCTGCCAATCGCGACGCTTTGCCGCTCACCGATCCCGAAGTGGTTGCCGCTCTCGAGCTGGATAACGCGGATATTATCAGCCGCACGTATTTCTATAAGCCCATCGACGCTGCCATGCGCGACCTGATCTCGGGTATCTGGTCCGAGGTCAAGGCAGCGCCCTGAGCGCCAGGACTGAGCACTTGAAAGCACTGCTCCAAGTATGAAAACCCGTCTGCGCGTCGCAATTCTGATGACTCCGCCGACCCTGACGCTGCTGGCGCTGTTCGTGATCCCATTGGTAGTCATGGCGCTGTTCAGCTTCCGGGCCGGTACCTTTGGCGCGCAGCGGGATATCTTCACCTTTGAACACTACCGTGCCTACCTGGACAATACGGTTTACCATAACCTGTTGCTGCGTTCGGCCTGGGTGGCTCTCGAGACGGCGCTGTATTCTGTATTGCTCGCCTTTCCGGTGGCTTACTATCTGGCCTTTCATGCTGGCTCTAAGCGTTTCAGCCTGCTCACCCTGCTGCTTGTACCCGCCTGGACCAGCTACTTGCTGCGCGTCCTGGCCTGGAAGATCATGCTCAGCTCCGGGGGGGTGTTCAATGCCGCGCTGCTGGCGTTGGGCCTGGTAGAAGAAGCCAAACCGATCCTGCTTTATACGCGCGGCGCGGTCATCATCACCCTGGTGTATGTATGGATTCCCTTTGTGGCGTTGCCCATCTATTCGGCGCTGCAGCGCATCGACCCCAGCTTGCTGGAAGCGGCTGCCGATCTGGGCAGCCCGCCCTGGCGTACTTTTCTGAAAGTAACCTTACCGCTCAGCCTGCCGGGCGTGCTGGCTGGTTTCTTTATCGTTTTTATCCCTACACTGGGTGAATGGGTGACCCCGATGCTTGTGGGTGGGGTGAGTGGCTCGATGTATGGCAATGTCATCCAGGATCAGTTTGTGCGGGCGCTCAATTGGCCAGTCGGCTCGCTGATGAGCCTGGTGATGTTGGGTTTTGTGCTGCTGTTCCTGCTGCTGTTCAGCCGTATCGGGCGTCTCAGCGATCTGGCGGGGGTTTAACGCATGCGCAAAATAACTGCTCCCCGCCACCCCTGGCTGGCATCCTATTACTGGCTGTTGGCGTTCTTTCTCTACCTGCCGATCATTTTTCTGTTAGTCTTTTCGTTCAATGATTCCCCGGTGTTGGTCTTCCCCCTCAAAGGTTTCACCCTACGCTGGTACGCCGGCTTGTTGGACGCTCGTGAGCTGATCGCTTCGGTGTGGAATAGCATCTGGTTGGGGCTGGGCTCGTCCCTGGTGGCGACCATCCTGGGCACCATGGCTGGTATCGCCATCACACGCTTCGATTTCCCCGGAAAGCAGGCTTTTGTAGGGCTTTCAGCACTGCCGCTGGTCATTCCATATGTCGTGCTGGGGGTGGGACTGTTAATCTTGTTCGATAGCCTGGGGATTGAGCTCTCACTGTGGACGGTGGGTCTGGGGCATGTGGTGATCAATGTGCCGTATGTGATGCTGATCGTAGCGGCGCGCCTGGCGGGGTTTGACCCAAGCCTGGAAGAAGCTGCCATGGACCTGGGCTCGAATTATTGGCGCACTTTGCGCCGGGTGACCCTGCCGATCACCTTTCCGGCGCTGGTGTCTGCCTTCCTGATGTCCTTCACCACCTCTTTCGACGAGTTTGCCCTGTCCTTCTTCTTGATTGGTAACGAAACCACCCTGCCGGTGTATCTCTACTCGCAGCTACGTTTCCCCAGCCGTTTGCCGCTGGTGGTCACGCTGGCGGCGGTGATCATGGTCGTTTCCGTGCTGGTGGTTGTCTTTTCAGAATGGCTGCGCCGGTGGGGGCAGCCTGTTGAAAAATCTTCCGAAATCTTGTAGGAGCGCGTTTAATTGCGGCTATTCTTCCCCGTTCGTTGGTCCAACCTCTGGGGCGGGTATCCAGGCTTTGAACCAGGCCTGCAGCACGCTGGCAGCCGGCTTGCCATGCAGCGATGTGGATTTATCCTGCAGTGGGGCCGCCGGGTAATAGCCACGCGTGAAAAAGCCGCTGATCCAATCCCGATTTTGGATGGCTGAGAGCAAGCCGCTGTATACATCCGCCTGTTCCACCAGGTCCAGGGTTACACCGGGTTGTTCGGGCAGAGTCGGGCGCAGATCCTGCGGGTTGGCGCAGCCGCCCAGGCTATCATTGATGCAGTAACTAGCCCCACCATTGGCGGATGGGTAACTCACGCCCAGGATCAGGGGTTTATTGAAGCGGCTGATCACGGGGGCTACGTTCAGATCCAGCAGGCGCCCGGCTTCGGCAGCCAGGTCCTCGGCGGTGGGGTTATCTATCAGGCTCAGCGGCGGTGAGAACTGGATATACAGTACATCGAAGGCATCCACGAACTGCGGCAGGTTGGCGAGCGCTTGCTCCGGGGCTGCGCCAGAGGACATCTGCGCATAAGGGGCTGCCCACAACAGCGTACCGTTGTAGCGGCTGCGGATTTCGGCGATCAAGTTGCGCCAGCGCAGGTCTGCGTCTGCCGGCACGCCAGATGGCGAGCCATCTGCCAGGTTGCCGATTTGCACGGCAGGCAGCAGCCAATCCCCGCCGATCACCAGCGCCGGGACTTCCATGCGCTGAGCCAGATCGGCGTGGTGCAGCACAAACAGGCGATACTGCTCAAACCACACCAGCCACCACCCAAAATCACGCGGCGCGCTGGTCCACCATTCATCTACATCCTGTGTGAAGTTGGGTTGCGGATAGAGCGCCACTTGTAAGCCGCGCAAGCGTGCCTGCTCAATGGCGTCGACCATATCGAACCAGGTGGCGTCTTGCCCGGCAACGGGCTCAATGATTGGCAGCAGGTTGCGGGTATAGGTCCAGGTAGGTGAGAACATGACCCAGTTGGAGCCCAGGGCGCGGATATCATCCAGGGCGGTGGGTAAATGCGCCTGCCAGGAGGGATGGTACTCAGGAACGAGCTCCACCCCACCAGCAAATATCTCCCGCTGCCCAACACCCTCAGGCAGGCTAACTGCGGGCAGCTCGCTCCCCCAATACTCCCAGATTTCTACCTGGTCCACCACCCTCTGTGGCTCGCTGGTGATGGTGACCGTTTTGCCAGCCGCATTTTGATCCGCAGTAGCCTGGTCATCCGCGGCCCCACACTGGCTGTTGCGGCAAATGCGATAGGCCAGGTCGCCCACCAAATTGAGCGGGCTGTACAGGATGTACGCCCAGCGTGTTTCACTCAGCCGCCACATGGGGATCGGCTCGGTCCAGCCGTAGAAGGGGTTGAACTGGATCGAGATGGTGTCTGTGGCAGGGGTATTGGCTGGCACAGTGATATCAAATGTGATCGCCCCGCGCCCGCTGGTCGCCCAGCTTTGGACCGTATCATCCACCAGGATGCTTTCATCCGGAATGACGACATGATGCAGGGTGAAGTCTTCTCCGGGCCGGCGTTCGGCGTTCCAGAAACCATCGCCCAGGGTGTATTTATAGCTGAGATAAGCACCCACCGGCAGTTCCAGGGTGATCGTGTAACGTCCATCCGGCAGAGGTTCAAGCACCGGCATGCGGTCGGCTACCGTGCTTGCCCCGCCCGCCAGGTTGGCGAAGGTGTTGCCCAACTGGGCCAGGTTGCCTGCCAGATGGATCGGCACCGCCGGAGGTGTGCCTTCCGGCACCGTAACCACGAAGATCACGCTCACCGACTCGGCGCGCTGCATCAGCAGCGGTGTAGGGGTGGTGGAGTCGGCGGCGACTTGAGCGCCCTGTTGGAAGGTGAGAAAGGCGCCTTCCAGAGAATAAGCGACCAGGTTATGCACACCTGGGGGCAGGCCTTCCAGGATGAAGGATCCATCGGAAGCCGTCAGCGTCTGCGCGCCGCCCGCGGCGATCAATAAGTGTGGGATGCCCAGACCGGTGTCGATGTCCTTGGCCTGGCCCATGATACGCCCGGTGGGTCCGCTAAACTCGGTATCCGTCCAGCGGCTGACGACATCCTCCACCACGCCGGGTCCTGTTACATGATACAGGCGATAGCGCACCGGACGCCCATCGGAGATATGCTCGCCGACGGTGGCAGCACTGCCGCCACGTTCATAGCGGTAGGTGACTGTGGCACCCACCGGGAAGGGCAGGCTTAGACGATAATGCTGTCCCGCTGCGGGATCGGCAGTGCTGTCTGCTTCCATGGTATGGCTGTCAGCATTCAGCGCCAGCCCGGTGACTTCGTCCAGAAGCACCAGATAGACTGGTTGGTCGGCAGGTGAATCCGCTGGAACAACCACCCGAAAAGTGACCTGCGTCTCCGGTGGGGGAGGCAGCGCTTCAGCAGTGGCGAAGCCTTCCAGGGGAGTATTCGCCAGAGGGTCGACGGTTGGCTCCAGAAAAGGTAAATTGGGCATGTTACAGCCTGTCAGCGCCACCAGCACCAGCCAGAACGGGACCTGGTAAATTATTTTCTTTAGCACAACCTGCGAGCGGAAGTAGACAGTTGGTAACATGGGCACCTTTGCAGAAAACAAATGAATCAAGCTGGCGCCTGGGTAGGCGCGCACTGTGAGACCAGTTGCAAGAGTAGTTCCAGATTGGGGATCTGGCTGGTGGGGAAGCGCAGTTTGCGCTCGGGCCGGGTATTGATCTCCAGCAGGCCATTCTGGATGTCGAAATGTTGCACCTCGGCCCATGTCCAGCGCTGTGCGCGGTGGGAGAGTCCCTGGCAAGAGATCGCCAATGGGCCAAAATACAGGCTTTGTCCGGCTTGCAGATTGGCTTCCAGGTCTGGCAGCAGGCGCGGGTATAGAATCGCCTTGAGCTGCGAAATCAATTCCGGATAATTTGCCAGACCATCTGGCAGGCGGACCGGCTTGCCAGTGGTGGGGACCAGCACCGCCCGGTAGCGTGTACCTAAACGCAGGCCCAGGAAATAATGCTCGCTGTGCTCGCTTGCCAGGCCGGAGATTGCGCTCCAGCGCCAGCGGCTCAGCGCTCCCCAGGATTTGCGCAGGGCAAGTCCATTTTCGTGCACCGCTACGAAGGCTCGCTGGGCTGCCAGGCGCACGATCACCAGCCAGCCAAAACACACCAGGGCCAGTAGCGCCAGAATGTACCAGATCCGGCTGGCAGCCTGGGCAGCCACCAGGCCGTGGGAGGCCTGGATCACTTGCGTTTGCCAAAGTCCATATCCCAGCGGCGCCAGCACCCCCAGACTGCCCAGGCAGGCTAAAGCCAGCAGCTCGCCCCACCCTAACGGGCGGGCAGGATAGCGCCTTACCAGCGCGCCGAGGCTTTTGACAGGCTTTGCAGGACTGCCGGGAAGAGAGCCAGATCGGGACGAGCTGGCTGGCTCCAGCCTGGCTCGTTCCGATCTGGTTAAAGGCGGTCTCGCCGGGGGAGGCAGGACGCGCTGTGGTTGAGTATCCGAGAGTTTTAGATCAGGCTGGGACAAAATATACATCCGTTGGTTTCAGTTTGCTATTGCGTAAGAAACGTGGTGCAACTCGCATGCCAATCCAGTCCAGAGCAGCCTTTTCAGGATCAACACCCATCAGGCGTGTCAGCAGGAGTGTATCCACGCCTTCAAATTCGATCAGCGCCAGCACGTAGGGCGTTTCTGGCAGGAATTCTTCCGATCCAAAATAGCACACAGTAAAGGCGTGCACCTGTGCAGGACGATCGGTGATGTCAATCCATTCGGTTTCACCACCGGATCCCATATCGTGGCCGCGTGGTGTGGCGTAGGTATATCCTGTCACCGGGTCACGCGACGCCAGCAGGCGCTTGTTGGCCAGCCCGGCAAACCAGGGGCTATCCTGCCCGTAAGAATGCAGGTAAGTAATGCAGTATTCCTGCTCAATTTGCAGGGGGGTCATTTGTTTCAGCAAGGCCAGTGAGGCGGGGTCTGTCTGGCGTGGGAATGGCACGCCGTGCACGATAAATCCGCCCAGGCTTTCTTCGCGACGATTAGGGAGCTTTGGCATGATCGGTTCCTCCTATCCCTGGGGGCGGATCAACCCGCCTGCTCCAGAATTGAAACGGTGACATACGTGCCGGTGCCGGCGTGCGAGTGGATCGCCCCGCGGCGCGCCCCTTGTACCTGCAAGGACGGGTCGCCGAAGTGCTGCGGGATGGAGCCTTGCAGCTGCCATACCGCGAATACAGCTTGCATCAGGCCGGTCGCCCCCACCGGATGCCCGCAGGCGATCAGCCCGCCAGATGGATTCACCGGGCAGACGGGTTGGTCGGGCAGCTCCAGCCCGTAATCCAGGCCGGGCAAAAAGGCTTTGCCGGAGGCGGCAAAAGGCCCGCCTTCGCCATAGCGGCATAAGCCCATGTCCTCGTAAGTCTGGATCTCGCTGGAGGTATAGGCGTCATGCAGCTCGACGAAATCCAGCTCGTTCAACGGGTCCTGGATGCCAGCCATGCGGTAGGCCATGTTCCCGGCAGTACGCCCGGCGCGGAAGGAATGTACACCGGGGTAGCGCGTACCTTTATCCCACAGTTTGCGATAATAAGCCTGGGTGTCGGCTGAGCTGCGCTCTTGCTCGGTGGCGTAATCGGCCATGAAGGTGTCGTAATCGGTGTGCGGGCGATCGGACATGCGCATAGCATCCGTGCCACGCCCTATCCCCGTAACGCGCACCAGCGGGCGGGTGATCTTAGCCCCAGCGGCTTCCAGCTTGCGCATGCCTTCCTCGGAGACCAGGATCGCTGCTGCAGCCCCATCGGACATCACGCAGATGTCCAGGCGGGTGAGCGGCCAGGCGACCATGGGCGCGGCGCGCACATCGGCCACGCTGTAGCGGTTGCTCTTCTGGGCGTAGGGGTTGTGCAGGGCGTTGCGGTGGTTTTTGACGCTCACCATGGCCATTTGTTCCACGGTCGTGCCAAATTCCTGCATATGGCGCGTGACCATCATGGCATAGTAACCGGAATAAAAACCGCCCACCGGGTAATCGAAAGAGACATCCGAAGCCAGAGCGATGAACTCGTTACCTTTCCAGGTTTCCACATGGCTCATCGTCTCAAATCCATAGGCTACACAGATATCCATGTGCCCGCTGGCAACCGATTTCCAGGCTTCCTGGAAGCAAAGTCCGCCGGTTGCTCCGCCGCCTTCCACCCGGTGGCTGGGTTTGGGCACCAGACCCAGGTAGTCCTGGGCCATAATGCCTGCCATCAGCTGGCGGGTAAAGTGATCGGAGAAGTAGGATGCCACAGAGCCATCCACCAGGCGGTTGAATGCGGCGTATTCCAGGCCCAGGTCGCGGATAGCCTGGTCATAGGCCTCCTTGACGACTGCCTGAAAGGTCTTGTCGGGGCGGGATTTGGCGAATTTGGAAACACCGCCCGCCAGGGCATAAACTGGTCTCATCGCAGGTTGCCTCCTTCTATCTTGGGTGCATGGATCCGCCGGGCCAGGGCATGATGTCGTCTGATATTGGCAGGTTGGCGGTTGACTTAGATCTTCCCGGCAGCGCGGGCGCGCCCCAGGATACGTTCGGCGGCTTTCACCACTGGTGCATCGACCATCTTCCCTTCCAGGGCAAAGGCGCCTTTGCCGCTGGTTTGGTGCTCAGTAAATGCTTCCACGATTCTGCGCGCATGGGCAATTTCAGCTTCGCCGGGTGTGAACGCCTCCTGGACGGGATTCACCTGGCGTGGGTGGATGATCTGCTTGCCGGCAAAACCCATCTGGGCGCCCTGACGGCCTTCCCGGCGCAGACCTTCCTCATCCTGAAAATCAACATATACCATATCGATCGCCTGCAAATTAAACGCCGCGGCATGGGTGACCACGGCGCTGCGAGCGTAGAAGACCTCCCAGGCGGCAGGGGTGCGCATGGCCCCGACATTCTCTGCCAGGTCTTCTGCGCCGAAAATGAGCGCTTGCAGGCGCGGGTCGGCGGCTGCAATGGGAGCCAGGTTGACGATGGCGCGGGCAGTTTCCACCATACAGATCAGGCTCATTTGCTCAATAGCATAACCGGCTGCGGTGATCTGGGCGCTGGCCCAGCGCACCTGCTCGGCGTCTTCCACTTTAGGGATCACAATCCCATCCGGATGGGCAGGCAATACTGCCGCCAGATCATCCATTTCCAATCCGGAACCGATGGGATTGATGCGCGCCAATCGCTCGGCGCGCCCGAAATTTTGCTCCACCAGCGCCCGGGCGATTGTCTGGCGCGCGACCTGCTTGCGGTTCAGAGCGACCCCGTCTTCCATATCCAGGCAAATACAGTCCACATCCAGGGTGCTGGCTTTGGCGATCTTACGCGCATCATCGCCAGGGATATACAGCAAAGCGCGGCGAGAGGTCATATCAGTCATCGGGGGTTGCCGGAATAGATGCGTGCCAGGGCCATCCGGTTGGCTTCTGCAGGATCGATGCCGGGATTTTGCTGGATGATCTGGTAAGCAACAACTTTGCGGGCGGTATTGCTGATCGAACACCCCTGTCGAAAACGCTCAGTATGGGACAGCTGGCGGTAAATTTCAATCTGACGAGGGTCTACTTCAGCCAGACTGTTATGCAGGATTTGCCGGTATTCAGCAGACAGAGGGGGTTCGCCGATGAGATAGTAACCAGGACGGTGAGGATTACGGCTATAGGCGAGCTGCATCCCTGCAGCTTGAAAAGCCTGTTTCACCAGACGCATGTCGCGATAGAAATTATCTTTCCAAGCTGCACTGCCAAAGATGTTTTTCCCCAGTCGCATCTCGACTCTGGTAATTAATTGCGCCCGTGTCAAATAACGCTCATGCCATAAAATATTCAAGAGAGTCTCTCTCCGGTCCAATGTAAGATCGCGATGGATGGTATCTTGATAAATTACTCGCATGGCTGGTGAAGAGGGTTTTAAAAGCAGCATAGCTTGATTTTACAACACAAACCTGATTTCTAAATCAGGTTTGTGTTGTAGGATCCCCTTTAAGTACCAGAAAAGTTTGTTGTCCGAGTTTAAGCGTTGGCTCTTTCTTCGGCGCGCCTGGCGCGCCCACGCTGAGCCAGGTAGGCCAGCCCAATGCTTAAGAAGAACAGCAGGATCAACGGACCCATCACCAAGGTCATGGAAACCGGGTCAATCGTGGGCGTGATCATGGCGGCGACGATGGCGATTACCACAATAGCCAGGCGCCACTGGTCTCTGAGCACTTTGGCGTTCACCAGTCCCAGGCTGGCAAACAGATAAATGACCAGCGGAAACTCAAAGGCCACCCCAATCCAGAACATCAGGTTGGTCACAAAACTGATATAAGACGAAGGGCGCGGGATAGTGGTGATGCCCATGAAATTGAGCAGGAAGGGCAAGGCGGTGGGCATCATCACATAAAAGGCAAATGCCATGCCACCGATAAAGAAGATCGTGGCGATGGGGATGGCGAACAGACCGGCAATCCGCGACCGGCGCGATATGCCTGGGGCGATGAACAGGTAAATCTCGAAGGCTATATATGGGAAAGATAAAGCAAATCCGGATAACAGCGCCACACGCATCACCGTTCCCAGCGGCTCGGTGACGTCAATGGCGGTTAGCGCTTCCAGGCCGCCTTCCAGGGGAGTGGATAGGAATTCAAGGATAGGTTGGATAAAAGTGAAGGAGAGCACCACTGCAATCGCCATGAAGGCGATGGCGCGAAAAAGATGGATGCGCAGGGCATTCAGATGGTACAGGATGCCCATGGGGTTCTGCACGGTCTTGGCAAAAGCATCCGGTAAGGGGGTGTCTTCTGGCTCTTCGGCGAAGAAATTCCGGATGTTGCGCGTGGCATTGGCAAGGAAGCGATAGATGTCGCGCAAAAACTTGAAAATCAGGCGGAAGGGTGATGAAAGGATATAGCCCAGTTTTCGTAAGAAATTCCGCATAGATTAATTTGATCCGCTTTCGTCAGGATTTTGGGGAGGTTCAATCGTTTGTTCGGGGGCGGGTTCCTCAGCCGGGATATTTTCAGGAACCACTTTGGCCGGGCTGCTGGTAGGCGGGGACTTGGGTGTGTTGATGGTCAAAGGCGGCGTCGTCCAGGCTGAGAGGTCTTTATCCAGATCTTTGACTTCTTTTTTTAATTCATTCAGACCAATGTCTTTGGTGATTTGCTGCGAGGTGGGCATTTTGTCTTTTAGTTCTTCCAGCCCGGCTTCGCGCATCAATTTATTCGGCAGATAGCGAATATCTTTTGAGGTCTGCTGGACCATCTGCCAGCCGGGGGAGGTGACCAGCTTGCGCAGCAGCCGTCCGATGGTCCGGCCTGCCTTAACCATGTCGTTTGGGCCAAGCACGATCAACGCAATGAGTAATATAAAAACAAATTCAAGAGGGCCGATACCGAGTATATCCATGGTTTGCTGTGTCTATTCCTCCTGGCCCGTGGCGAAGCGGCTCAGGGCTTGTTTGATATCATTCTGGCGAGCTGCCAGGCTGCCCAGCACCCCGTTGACAAAACGGGGCGTGCTGTCCGAACCGTAGGATTTCGCCATTTCCACGGCCTCATTGATCGCCACCTTGATAGGCGTTTTGGCATAGATCGCAAATTCCCACAGGGCGATGCGGATGATATTGCGGTCAATGGTGGCTACCTGGTCCAGGGGCCATTCCGGGGCATGTTCGGCAATGAATGTGTCCAGCTCTTTAATAATCGGAACAATACCCAGGACAATGGCGCGGCTGAACTTTGCCAGGTTGTCGTCCAATTCCGCCTCTTCGATGCGTTCCTGAAGCACTTGCCCAGGTGGATGACCGGCGACATCAATTTCGTAAAGTGCCTGCAGAGCTACACTGCGTGCCCTGGTGCGTGGTTTCATCAAAGGTCAGGCCTCAGTCTCCTGCGGAAAATCTACATCTTCAATATGCACGTTCACTCGCCCTACCGGCATCCCGACCATCTCTGTGATGGCCCGGGAAACATGCTGCTGCACCAGCCGGCTGACATCGCGGATATTGACATCGGCTTTTAAGATCACATACAGATCGGCATATACATGATCATCCTCGCGGATATCCAGGCGCACGCCCTCGCCTACGCCGCGGCGGAACAAGCGATTGACCCCGCCGGGAGTGGGGCTCATGCGACTGACCCCCGGCACGCTCAGCGTGGTCAAGCGTGCGATCGTCAGCAGCACCTCAGGTGCAATGGTCGTCTTACCGGTTCTCACGTAGGTTTCGCCGGGCAGATTGGCTTCAGCAGCTACTTTGGATTTGCTCATTTTTCCTCCACGCATCTCATTTACATCATCGCCATTCCGCCGTCTACACTGAGCACCTGACCGGTGATATAGCTGGCTTCTGTTGAGGCCAGGAAAGCCACCGCGTAGGCGATCTCAGCCGGCTGCCCCCAGCGACCCAGGGGGATGGCGCTCAGGCTCTGGTTTTTTAGCTCCTCGGGTAGGTCGGCGGTCAGGGCAGTGGGCACAAAGCCAGGCGCGACCACGTTGACAGTGATGCCGCGTGAAGCCACTTCGCGCGCCAGGGCTTTGGACAGCCCGATCATACCGGCTTTGGAGGCCGAATAATTGGTTTGCCCGGCCTGCCCCGCCAGCCCGGATACGGAGGATACGTTCACAATCCGTCCGTAGCGCTGCTTGAGCATGCTGCGGATGGCGGCTTTGCAGCAGTTGAACGTGCCTTTCAGGTTGGTATCCAGCACGATGTCCCAATCCTGCTCGTCCATGCGCAGGATCAGGTTATCGCGCGTCGTGCCAGCATTGTTGACCAGGATATCCAACCGGCCAAAATCGGCTATTACCTGTTCTACCAGGGCCTTAGCCTGGGCTGGATCGGCGACATCCACCTGATAACCTTGCACGCGGGATCCACTTTGAGCGGCGACTTCTTGGGCTGCGTCCTGCGATTGCTCTAGACTGCGGCTGGCTAGAGCTACCTGCGCGCCACTCTTTGCCAGCGTTTCAACAATCGCCCGCCCGATGCCCCGGCTGCCACCCGTGACGAGGGCTACTCTACCGCTAAAATCCATGTGCACAACGCTCCTTGGTTGATGACCTCAATGTTCAATAACCCTACCACGGCATACCAGTTTTTAATCTTGCAGACTGTATATTAGCACCGCCTGATCTGCAGGCGCAAACATTATACCGCGAACTACCCACGGCATGCAAAAACCGCCTCCAAGGATCACGCAGGCTTGTGGACACTATCGGGTAACCTGGAGTACCTGGCGCTGATCACAGGTGTGAAACCCTAAGAGCACACCTGATTGAAATGATAACTGCCCTTGACAAAGGCTCATTGGGAGTTACCGTGATTCAGCCACATATGGTGGTCAGCCTGCGAACCGGCGATAGCCTTCGAGATCAAGGAAAATGCGTTGGAAAAGATGCTTGAGGTTGAACAAGCCATAACAGCGCCGCTTGAGCACCTTGAGTTTGTTGTTCAACCCTTCAACAAAGCCGCTATTGTCTCGGTTGACGAAATAGTTGAGGATTTCCTGCCACCAGCGTGCCAGGGTGTTGAGGAAAGGGTCAAAACAGCGCAACCCGCTTCTGGCGACGCGTTTGATCCAGGCCCGGATTTTGGTTTTAGCGGCAGCTGGGGAGATACGTTGATCAAAAATCGTGGTCAATTGCTGCTGCAATGCATAGGCCTGCTTCAGTATGGGCGAGTAGCGGAAATGCAATCGAAGGAGAGGTCTGTCTTCGGCAGCCAGGTCGGAGGGTTTCTTGCGCAAAGCCCACAGGCTGCCCTTAAGTTGTTTGTACTCTGTGGCTGGCAGCTCCTTTTTCAGGCGTCCCAGCTCCTGTTTACGCAAATTATCCAGGCCATCTCGGTAAGCTCTGGCAACATGGAAAC
>Ga0105106_10000363_pt1 | contig 32109 bp, 30 predicted proteins | sample PPLLaktember2015_5_FD_79109 | JGI IMG/M metagenome (GOLD analysis project Ga0105106, IMG submission 79109) | Freshwater sediment microbial communities from Prairie Pothole Lake near Jamestown, North Dakota, USA - PPLs Lake P8 Core (1) Depth... | ecosystem: Environmental > Aquatic > Freshwater >...
CGCCAGGCTTGATCCGTAAACGTGCAACCGTTCCGTACATGCTATCCTCCTGAGGCTAATTGAGAGATTTCCCCGACCCCTGCGGCTTGCAGGGGCTGCAATTCGAACCAATTATATCCGAATTTGATTTGGCTATTATCTGGAATTAAAAACATGACAAACCCCGGATTTATTCTTTTCGGGGTTTATCGCATTTGTCAACCCCCACCCCCTCCCTCCCCCTAAAAGGGGGAGGAAGGGGGACTGAGGGGGTGGGAAATAATGGTGCGACTCAGCCCGAACATTAATTTCGGGGGGAGTCATGTTCAATCACATCGGTTACCTGGGGGTGATGGCAAACACCGCGCCGGCGCTGTTGCCCTGCACCTCGGGGAAATAGAACTGCCAGGCGTGGGCGGGCAGCACGCGGTACTCGCCCGGCTGGTTGATGACCAGCGTATAGGTCAACTCGTAGGTCCCAGCCGGCAGAAAACCGGCAGCCCAGGTGATGTGATCGTCAAAGATGCGCGGCTTGCTGAAGCGCCACCAGCCCCAGCCCCCGCCGAACGGATGGCGCGGGTCATACAGGGGTTCAGCCGGCGCTTCCTGCGGTATGCTTTGCTGGCTGGTCTTCAAACTGGTATCCAGCACTTCAGCGCCGGCGGGGATGTAGTCTTCCAGGAACAGGTAATAGGCTTGCTGGTCGAGGGTGAGGGTCACGCGCACACGCAGCAGGTCGCCGGTGCGGGCAGCCTGCACCGCTTCACAGGCTTCGATGGTGCAAGACTCGCCGGTGGGATAGTAAGCGCGCGATACGCTGATGCCTTGCTGCAAGGGAGCCACATCTTCCACCGGGCGGCTGACCTCCAGGGCGGCGGTGTAGTACAACCTCCCGGTCCCGGGGTCGCGTTGAACGATCAGAGCGTTGGGATGGTCGGGGTACAGGCTTCCAAGCGGCGTTTCGCTGGAGACCGGCCCGGCGCTGCTGGCGGCCTGCCCGCTGACCAGCGGCGCGCCATTGAGCGATGCCGAGTAGGTAAACTCCCCACCCAGCTCGCCTGTAGCGCGCAGCACCTCGCTCAGCGCCATCAAACTCCAGGCTGTCGCAAAGGTGGATTTCCAGGAGCCATTCGCCTGGCGGCTTGCCATCAGGTAACGCACGCCCTCCGCCACCGCCGGCGAGGCGGGCTCGCGCTGCGCCAGGGCGTAGAGCACCATGGCAGTGGTCGATTGCGGGCTGCCCATGTTGCGCCCGCCGGGTTCCTTTTCTTCCCAATGCGCGCCAGTAGCAGAGCGGACGGCGCTGGCAGCCAGGTCAGAGGTGAGCGTGCCCACCTGCTCGCTGCCAGGGCTGAGCGTCTCGATGGTAAGCGCCAGCAGCGCCTGCGCCCAGGGGCTGAGCCGCTCGCGCACGGCAAACAGCGATTGAGCGCCAGGCAGATTGCCCGATCCAGCCTGAGCCAGGGCAAAATGCATGAAGGCCAGGCGGTCCAACTGCCAATCTTCGGCGCTCATTTCAGGCGTCCACAAGGAAGCGCTCAGGTATTGCAGCGCGTTCTGAAATGCCTGGTCGCTCAACTGCACTCCCGCCAGGCGGGCGCGCGCCAGGCCAAACAACACATAGGCAGAGATGAACGGGTCGCTTGGATCTTCCGACCACCAGCCCCAACCCCCGTCGCTATTCTGCGCCGCCAGCAGGCGGTCCAGCCCTTTTTGCAGCGTGCGATCCAGGCGCGTCTGCACCGCCGGGTTATCGATGCCAAATTCTTGCAGGGCGCGGTACGTTTCGAGGTTGGGCAAGAAACGCGCCAGGGTCATCTCGATGCCTTCATAGCGGTAATGCTCGAGGGCATCCAGACCTGACATCATCGCGCCTGCCAAGGAAGGAGCCAGCTCCAGACGCAGGCTGCCGCCATCAGGATCGAAAGTGCGCGGCAGGCTGATGAGCTCCAGGCGCTCTCCGCCCTCATCCAGCGTACCGGCGGTGCTGAAGGTCTGTGGGGCGGTATAGCGGAGCACCGGCAGAGCGCCCAGCTCAGGGCGAGCTGCGTCCTGGTAGCTGATGCCTGCCTGTTGGGCAGAGGCCGAGAAGACCAGGTCTGCGCTGGCGGCATCTTGCACGCTGCCCCACCAGGTGACGCTGGAGCGGCCGCCCGCCGGCACACTCACTTGCTGCGTGGCGCTGGCAGGGTCATCCAAATCCACACTCGTGGCTTGCAGAGCTACCTGCACGTCCAGAGTATCGAGGGTATTGTTATGCACGATAGCAGAGAGCTGCACATGGTCGCCTACCACCAGGAAGCGCGGCGTGACCGGGCGCACCAGCAGATCTTTGGTCGCCACGATCTCCAGCTCAGCCTGGCCCACGTGGGTCTCCGAGGTCACCCCGCGCGCCACCACCTTCCAGGTGGTCAGGTTATCGGGCAGCGCCGCGCTGACCTGGGCGCGCCCCTCCGCGTCGGTGATGATCTCGGCGTTCCAATAAGCCGTATCGGGGAAGCGCTCACGCACCACCTCGGCGCCCATCGAGCCATCGCCGCCTCCGCCCCCGGCAGGCAGCACCGAATTGCGGCGGGCATAAGCTGCCAGGGTGATACCCGTGCGCACACCCAGGGGTTGTTCGGCATAGAAAGCCGGAGCGATATCCGGGGCGTTCGGTTCTGCCAAAGCCAGGGCTGCCAGGTCGACCACTGCCAGCGAAAATTCGCCCTGCACCGGTTTACCCGCCGAATCGGTGACCTGGATTTCAAAAGTCACTTCATCGCCAGGGCCGGCGCGCTGCGGTTGGCTGGTGAGAGCCACGTTGAAAACCTGCTCGAGCGGAGATACGGGCAGCTCGATATATCCCTGCCGGTGATCCGGGACGCCATCTTGATCGCGGCTCAGCAAAGTAACAGAAAGATAGACGTTCGGGGCATCTTCGGATGCCAGGGGCAGCTGCAGGGTATTGCCCCCTGGGTCCAGTTCCACCACCTGGTGGCGCAGCACCACACTGCGCTCGATGCTGATCAGCGCTAAAGCGCGCTCTTCAAAGGGGTTGGGCACGAACACCCGGGCGGTATCGCCGGGCTTGTATTGGCTTCGATCAGCGACCAGGTGCAAACGCCGGTTGGGCAAATTGGGCCACACCACCTGTCCCGCGCCGCCCACCCAAACCAGGATCTCACTGCGGGCGCCCTCCCCCTGGACGCTCAACATATAGGTACCAGGCTCGGGAGGTGTAAATTCCAGGCGGGCTTTGCCGGCTTCGCTGGTGCGAAAATCGACGCTGCCGACGGGCGTGTACTGAGGGACAAAGGTCGGTCCAAAGAATTGATAGCCGGCGGCTGGCTCTTCACGCACCCACTCCACCTGGTCGAAGCTGGCCTGTAAGGTGTGAACGCCGCCTGGATTCTGAAGCCAATCGGCAATCTGCACGTCAAAGCCCAGTTTTTCACCGGCCTGGCTGACCCAGGTATCGGAGCGCAGACCGACATAAAAGCGGGCAGGGTGCACAACCGTCTCGGCGCGGGCGCTCACCGGAAAACCGCTCTCGTCCATCAGGCTCACCTCCAGCGTGTAGAGCTGGCGCATCGGGCTGTCCTGGCTGGTGAACTCCAGGTTCAACATACCCTGCGCATCGGTGAAACCTGTACCCTGCTCGACCAGACTGCCAAGTGAGTCAAATGGAAAGTTAAATCGGAAGGTATCCAACCAGCTGGTATCCACCAACCCCACCTGGTAATCCAGCAAGGAATAGTAAGAAGGGGCAGCATAGAGCGCCCAGTTCACAGAGACGTTATCGGCGGGGGCATCGAAGAAGTAGCGCGCTTCGACGCCAGCGCGCAGCACATCGCCCACTTGAGCTTCAGGGGAGCTGAAGTTCACCTGTAAATTGATTTCTGGCTTGCGATATTCGGCTACCTGGAAGATCAAAGAGATGCCGTACTCCTCCAGGCTGCTCCTCAGGTTGTACGCTCCCGGGCGAGCATCCTCGGGCAGGGTATATTCGCCGTGCACGGTGCCAAAGACAGAGATGGGCAGGTCAAAGGTTGCCACCTCCTGTGAATAATCACGGTACAGGCTCAGCGGCAAACTTCCCAGGTCGGGCAGCGTGTAGCGCCCGTTAAAGGCCTGGCGTACCACTGCGCGGAAATACACGGTCTGACCCGGGCGGTAGACCGGGCGGTCGGTGTATAGATAAGCCTTCAGTCGCGGGCCGGTGTAATCGGTGGGCAGGCCGAAGTCCCAGCTGCTAACCCCCTGGTTCCAGGTGGAAATTGCCATGCCAAAATCTTCTCCGGCGGGCGGCCCAACCACAGCATAGTACGTGCTGTAAGGATCTTCGAGCGCAGTGATTTCGGTGCGGAAAACGCCCTGGGAGTCGGTGCGCCCTTCAACCATCCCCTGTCCATTCGGATCATACAGGGTCACCAGGGTATCTGGCACGGGCTGGTTGGTGCGCATATCGACCGCCCAGACCAAAGCGTCGGTGGCTCCCAACTTGAAAGTGACCTGGATATGGCTGACTACAATCAGGTAAGGGCCGCCGATCCCCCTTTCTTGAGGCACATCGAACCGCAGGTAGTACAATCCGGGGTTGAGGGCGCCTCGATCCGGCGAGAGATACAGGTCTGCGGGTTGGACGCGGCTTTGGGAAACATTTAAGGATTGGGACCAGCTTCGCTCATCCGCGCTTCTCAAGGACTGGCGCTGGTTATAAGCATTCGGCCCACTGACCATTCCAAAGAACTGGTTGAGCTCCAGACTCCCGACCGAAACAGGCAAATCGGACAGGTTCGCCGCCTGGACGCTCAAAGCGCTATCCTGCGGGGTGAGGAAGAGCACATCGGAACCCGTAGCGATGACCAATTGCGGGGGTAAGGGACCAATGCTGAAGTTGAGAACGTAGGGGCTGCCCAGGGTTCCGCCCCAGGGATCGGGCATTTCCGGCGAGATGGTCAGCGTATAGCGGGTCTCCGGAGAAAACTCACCATACAGACTCAACGAGGAGTCCTCCTGGTTCCACCATCCGTTCCAATTAGGCACCTCGGGTGAGATACTGACATAATCCATATAATCGACAGTCTCGATCGGGCCGTTAAAGTAAAGGGTTACACCTGAATAGATGTCCTTTTGTCCCCCGGGCGCAGGGTCAGTGGAGGAGACCGCTAGCGGCGTCACCGTCCAGAGCATGCCACGGAAATCGACGCCTAATGGCGTGCCGCCGCTCGCCTGGGCCTGACCCGCCAGTGTGACTGTGTAGCCGGCGCTGCGCTCGAGGAGCTGATTGGGTCGGAAAGCGAAGACGGTGTAATCCTCATTCCAGGATGGCGTACCCTCCAGCACATTCCCGTTGGGATCCAACAGGGCGAAATTGGCTTGCAGGCTGGCGGCGTCCATCGGGACGTTGAACGTCATGGTGATGGGGGTATCCAGATGCACAAAGCTGAGATCGGGCGCGGGCTGCATGGAAACCAGGAGCGGCGAGGCGGTGGTGAATGTCCAATCCTGGACGGTTTCCAGCGGCGCGCCATCCGCGCCGGTCAGCTCAGGGTTGACCGCCACTGTGTAGGCTACCCCGCCCTGCAAGCCTGGTTCAGGGTAAAAGATGTAGGTGCTGGTGTTCAGCCATTCACCCTGCCCGCTGGCAGGAGGTTGCAGCTCGAAAGCGGGCGAAAGGCTTGCCGGGTCGGCGCCCAAAGCCACCACCGGGCGATTGAACGTAGCGACCACTGCCGAAGTAGGGTCTACATCCAAGCTGCCAGGCTCTGGCAACGATTGTTCCAGGCGCAGGTAAGAGGCCGTACGGTAGCTCAGGCTGACGGGCTGCAGCAAAGACAGCCCGCCGGCAGAGCGCGCCGCCGTATCCAGGCTGACGGTCAGCTCGCTTTCCGGGGAAAGCGGCTGTTCCGGCTGGAAGACCAGCGTGGCGTCATCCTCCCAACGGACTTCGCCCGCTAAAGCGGGCTGGAAATCCAGCGCGGCTTCAACGGAGGCGCGCTGCATGGGTTGGTTGAAGTACAGGGTTAATGCCCCTCCCAGGGACAGCTCTGCGCCTGGGAGCGGATCGCTCTCCACCAAAGCCGGCGGTAAAGGCTGAGGGGTTGGTGTGGGCTCGGCCGGGGTGGCGCTGGGCGCAGATCGCACAGGCATATCTTGGGTTGGAGTGGCGCGCTGCACGACTCCAGGCAGCGAGCAAGCCAGTGACAGGATCAGGATCCCCAACAGCCAGGGATATAGCAGTGAGCGCGGTCGTAGATTGGATGCAGTCATCGGGGGTTTATTTAAAGACATAATGCTCTCCTCTTGAGAAGAGACGTTACAACTGAAGGCAAGGTTCCCATGCGTGAATTATAACGGCTCTTCGGGCTTAACCGCGGCTGGGGAATCCGGGGATGCCCGGAAACCCCCAATGACCCTCGTTTTTGGTACAATAGCGTTTATGACCACTCGAATCGCTGCACGCCGCGCGACTCTACCCACTCCCGGCCCTTTGCCACAAATACTGGTCGCCTTGCTGGGTGGAGTGGCGCTCTTCATCTTGTTGGTGCTGGCAAGTATCATCGCCTTCGATGTCGCTCACGCCGGGCAGGTTTACCCGGGAGTCTCGGTAGCGGGTGTGGAGCTTTCCAACCTCTCCCCCCAGGAGGCTGCCTCCCGCCTTTCAGAAAGCTTGAACTACCCGCAGACCGGGCGCATCGTTTTTAAGCTGGACGAAAAGCTGTGGGTAGCCCGGCCCGCAGAATTGGGGCTCTACCTGGATACGCAGACCTCAGCCCAGGCCGCCTTCCTGCTCGGACGGCAGGGAAATCCGATCGCACGCATACTGGCAAAGTTCCGCGCCTGGTACCAGGGCACTGACCTGGCTCCTTTGCTGGTGTACGACCAGCGCGTCGCCCAGGATTATCTGCAGCAGATTGCCGCCCAAATCGACAAACCCACCGTGGAAGCCTCGCTGCGCATCGACGGCATCAATGTCATCGTCCAGCCGGGACAGGTGGGGCACAGCCTGAACCTGACCGCCAGCATGGCGCCCCTGGAGGGCCAGCTGCGCAGCCTGACCGATGGATTGGTCTCGCTGGTGATGGATGAGACCCCTCCGGTGATCCTGGATGCCAGCGCCCAGGCAGAGATCGCCCGCAAAATCCTCAGCGCCCCGCTCTCTCTGAGCATACCCGATAAATCCGAGGGAGACCCGGGCCCATGGACCTTCGACCAGGCAGCCCTGGCGAAGATGCTCACCATCGAGCGCGTCGAAGGCGAGCAAGGGGCGCACTACCAGGTGGCGCTCAACACGGAAAACCTGCACAGTTTCTTGCAAGACCTCGAGCCCAGCCTGGCGCGCCAGCCTGCCAATGCCCGCTTTATCTTCAATGACGAGACTCACCAACTGGAAGTCATCCAATCAGCAATAATCGGGCGCGCCCTCAATATCGAGGCCAGCCTGCAGGCGATCAACGAGAAGATCACCCAGGGCGAGCACACGATCGCCCTGGTGGTGAATGTCCACAACCCGGCAGTGGGCAACGACGCCACCGCTGAATCGCTGGGCATCCGTGAGCTGGTGAGCGTGCAGACCTCTTACTTCGGCGGCTCCAGCGCCTCCCGCATCCAAAACATCAAAGCCGCCTCCAGCCGCTTCCACGGAGTGCTGGTGCCCCCGGGCGCCACCTTCTCCATGGCGGAGGTGCTGGGCGATGTGAGCCTGGATAACGGTTATGCCGAAGCGCTGATCATCTATGGCAACCGCACCATCAAAGGGGTGGGCGGCGGCGTATGCCAGGTGAGCACCACCCTGTTTCGCACGGCTTTCTTCGGGGCTTACCCCATCGGGGAGCGCTATTCTCACGCCTACCGCGTCAGCTACTACGAATATGATCCGTCTGGCAGATTGAACCCCGATCTGGTCGGGCTGGATGCCACGGTCTTCGTCCCCGTGGTGGACTTAAAGTTCACCAACGACACCCCCAACTGGCTGCTGATGGAGACGTACGTGAAGGCCGCAACGCTCACCTGGAAGTTCTATTCCACTTCGGATGCGCGCAGGGTCGAGATGACCACCACCGGCGTGCAGAACGTTGTAGAAGCCCCCGAGCCGCTGTACCAGGAGAACCCAGATCTGTCGAAGGGTGAGATCCGCCAGGTGGACTGGGAGGCGGAGGGGGCAGACGTGACCGTGTACCGCACTGTCTACCGCAACGACCAGGTGTACCTGCAGGATGAATTCTACACCCACTATTTGCCCTGGCGAGCAGTCTACGAATACGGTCCGGGAACAAAAGTCCCGAAAAACAACGACTGATGGACATCAAGGAGTGTATATGGTAAGCACCGAATTGCTGGAAATCCTGCGCTGCCCCGCCTGCGTGCGCGAGAAAGATGGGCTGCTGGAATATTACAAGGAGACCTGGCTGATCTGCCAGGACTGCGGGCGAAAGTACCCCATTCGAGATGATATCCCGGTGATGTTAATCGAGGAGGGAGATAAATGGACGCAAACGGCAGCCGCCGACCTGCCCATTCCACCGCCCGAATAGACCCAGGGGAGCTAGCATGGATGAATTATTGGTAGATCTGACCAGTGGTGACGACGTAAAAGCCGAGAGCGCCGCCCGCAAGCTGGCTGCGAGCGGCGATATCGCTTTACAAAAACTCCAGGAGCTGTGCACCCATACCCAGGCGGAGGTGCGCTGGTGGGCGGTGCGCGCTCTGGCTGAGTTCCCTGGCGAGCAAAGCGCTCCAGCGCTCATCCAGGCCCTGGGAGATAAAGACCGCGCCGTACGCCAGTGCGCGGCCCTGGCGCTGTATCAGCGCCCAACCGAAGCTGCTGTCCCAGCCTTATTGAAGACTATGAGCTCGAGCGACTCGCTTTTAGCCCGGCTGTCTGCCAATGCCCTGGTGTCGCTCGGTTCGCCTGCAGTGCCGGGACTTTTAGAGCTGATGGAGAAAGCCGACTCCGCCGTGCGCCTGGAAGCGGCCCGCGCGCTGGCGAGCATCGCCGATCCGCGCGCCATTCCTGCTTTCATGCGGGCTCTGGAAGAGGGTTCGGCTCTGCTCGATTATTGGGCCAGCGAGGGCCTGGAGCGCATGGGGGTTGGAATGGTCTACTTTAAGCCTTAACCCTGCCACACCCACAGCCACCACAGCAGCATGATCAGCACTCCAATCCCAAAGCGCACGACCAATGCCAGCCCATAGCCGGTCGCCAGGCCGCGCAGCGCCTGCCAGGCCTTGCTCCAATCGCCCTGGTGCCGGTATTCCAACAGCAGGACAGCCGACGGCGCAGCGATGATCCCGCCAATGGGCGGGAAGAGCAGCGTGCCTACGACCCCCGCCAGCAGCGCCAATCCGATCGTGCTCCAGGCGGCGCCCCCCTTGCGCGCCCCGGCGCCCATGAACACGTTATCCACGACCGTTCCCACCAGCATCAGCAACGTGATCACGGCAAACAGCACCCAGCCCAGCGTGGTAAAACCTGCCACCACGCCGTAACCCAGCGCTGCCAGCCACATGACTACCAGCCCGGGGAAAACCGGCACCACCAGACCCAATAAGCCCACCAGCATCAGGACTTGGGTGATCGCAAAGATCGAAATGTTCAGCCATTCGGGTAGATTGGTCATAGCTTAACGGATCACCTCGATCCCGCCCATCCAGGGGCGCAACACTTCCGGAACTACCACCGAGCCATCCGCCTGCTGGTAGTTTTCTAACACACCGATCAGGGTGCGCGGCATACCCAGGCCCGAGCCGTTGAGCGTGTGGGTCAGGCGAACGCGCCCGCCCTCCGCCGGGCGGTATTTGACGTTGGCGCGGCGGGCCTGGAAGTCGGTGACATTCGAGACCGACGAAACTTCCAGCCACTCGCCGCAGCCCGGCGCCCACACCTCGAAGTCGTAGGTGATCGCCGAGCCGAAGCCGATGTCAGCAGTACACAATTGTTTAACCCGGTAAGTAAATCCGAGTTCCGCGCAGGTTTGTTCGGCGTCAGCCGCCATTTTCTCGAACTCGGCGGGCGAGTCTTCCGGCTTGCAAAAGATATACATCTCCACCTTATCGAACTGATGGCCGCGCTTGATGCCACGCACATCGCGCCCGGCGCTCATTTTCTCGCGCCGGAAGCAGGGCGTGTAGGCGGTGTAGCGGCGCGGCAGGCTGGCTTCTTCCAGGATATCGTCCATGTGCAACCCAGTAAGCGGCACCTCGGCGGTGGGCACCATCCACAGGTCCTCTTCATGGTCTTTGTACAGGTTATCGCGAAACTTGGGGAGCTGCCCCGCCCCGAACAAGGTCTGCGCCTTGACCATGAAAGGCGGATATTTCTCCAGGTAGCCCTGGCGGATGTGCAGGTCCAGCATCCAGGCGATCAGGGCGCGCTGCAGGCGCGCTCCCGCCCCGCTCAGCACGTAGAAGCGCGATCCGGTCAGCTTGACGCCCTGGTCGAAGTCGATGATCCCCAATGCGGGTCCCAGCTCCCAGTGCGGCTTGGGCTCGAAGTCGAATTTCGGCACCTCTCCCACCTGGCGCAGCACCACATTTTCCTCCTCGCTGGCGCCATAGGGCGTGCTGGGATCGGGGATGTTAGGGATGCCGGCGGCGGCTTCATCCAGCGCGTTTTCCACGCCGCGCAGCTGCTCATCCAGGGAGGCAATGCGGTCGCCCACGGCGCGCATGGCGTCGATCATTGCCTGGCGCTGTTCCGGGTCTTTCATGCGCCCGATCTCTTTCGAGACGGCGTTGCGCTCGGCTTTGAGCGTTTCCGCCTGCTGGATCAAGGCGCGGCGCTGCTCGTCCAGCGCCAGCACCTGGTCCACCGGGACGGGGTCCATCTGGCGGGCGCGCATCGACTGGCGCACCACCTCCGGCTGCTCACGGATCAAATTGATATCGATCATGGTAGCACCTCCGTTTCTACCGAATAATATGGGAGCTACGCAGTTCCGGAGGAATTGGGTGTGTTCGGGCGGGCGCGGCCCGCCCGAACACACCCAAACTCTCTCCTATTGCGTCAGCCCAAAAACAAAGCCCCTCCGCCATTGCAGGACGAGAGGGGCCTTCGTGGTGCCACCTGCATTTGCCGCAACACAAACTGCATGCTGCGACCTCCAGCGCGCGCTAACGGGCGGACCCGGTCCCCCTTACGGCTGGTATTTTGCTCCAGCCCCTGCGGGGGCGACTGGCTTATGCGCCCGTGGGCCGCATAAGCCGGCGGAGGGGATTTTGCCCAGTTCCCTGCCGCCTCGCAGCACTCCGGCGGCTCTCTGAAAGGGTGGCGGGCTACTCGTCTCCGCGCTGCCTTCGTATAGGAATTGAAGGCGATTATACCCGATGGAGGCGGGATGTCAAGTAGGGGCACGGCGAGAATCCTACATTCGCGACGTCATACCGTCCATCGCCGTGCCCCAACGTTGCAATCGTCCGCTGTGCTCCGCATTTATTGCGGGCGAAATTTTCGATTCTTCTCCCCCCTGCTCCTCCACAATCCCGGCGAACTGCTCCAGCGCCGCCTCCAGCTCCTCGACAATCTCGCGCGCCGGCACATCCGGGTCGGGCTGCATCGATCCGATGTCATGATGGCGGGGCGGTTATGATTTAGGGGTGTAACTGATCGCTCTCCCAGCGGGCTGGGTTGGTTTGGACGTAGGCGCGGATGCGTTCCCATTCGGTCTCGTTGCGAATGATGTGCTCGTAATAATTGCGCTGCCAGACCGGCGCGCTGGGCGGGGTATGTATGAGGTGGATGCGATAGGTGACCGCCGATTTATACGACCGCACGATGGTGGGGATCGACCCCGCCACCTGTTGGCTGAATCGTTCGACCGTATCGGTAGGGGCACGGCGAGAGGCCTCCAGGCGCGGCATCCTTGCGTCCATCGCTGCGCCTCTACGTGACACTGGAACACGTGATACAGGGTCACACCCTCGCACGTCGCACACCACACTTCGCACACCGCACATCGCACATAATTTCCCAGATTGTGCTACGATTGACCTCGAATGAGACGCAAGAACATTCTCTGGCTGGTCTGGTTATTTTTCCTTCCGGCGCTGGCCTGCAATTTCCCCGGGCTAGGCCGCAATGCGCCGGGCGGCATCTCTGGCGAGCATCTGCGCCAGACCCTGGCGGCGCAAGACACCACCGTCACTCCAATCCAGGCAACCACCTCCCCAGCCACACCTTCCCAGGCGCCACCCTCCCAAGCGACCCAGTCTGCGGACGTCACTCCCGCGCCCACCAGCCCGCCGCCTGCTGGTACGTATTACGATTACACGGTCAACTCCGGGGATACCCCGGCAGCCCTGGCGGGGCGTTTCGGCGTCGAGCTGGCGGAAATCCCGCTCCCGCCCGGCGCAGCAGCGGAGAATTTTCTCGAGCCCGGGCTCAAGCTCAGCATCCCCAACCGCCTGAGCGAGACCACCTCCGCCAGACAGCTCCTGCCGGACAGCGAGTTGGTCTATTCCTCAGGCTCGGCGGGTTTCGACCTGCCTGGGTATATCCAGGAGGCGGGCGGATACCTGAGCGCCTACCACGAAGTCGTGGACCAGGAAGACCTGAACGGCGCGCAGATCGTGCAACGCGTGGCGGATGAACTCTCCGTCAACCCGCGCCTGCTGCTGGCGATCCTGGAATTCCGCTCACGCTGGGTGTCCGGGCAGCCCGCCGACCAGCGGGCCGTGGACCACCCAATTGGATTCTACGTGCCTAACCGTAGCGGGCTGTACCAGGAGATCATGATCACAGCCACACAATTGAATGTGGCTTACTATGGCTGGCGTCAGGGCACTTTCACTTCGATTAAATACAACCAGGGGGTGAGCCAGCGGGTGGACCCCACGCTGAACCCGGCTTCGGCGGCAGTGCAGCACCTGTTTGCCTTGCTCAACCGGCAAGGCGACTGGACCGAAGCCCTGTACGGTCAGGAGAATTTCACCGGGCTGTACCAGCAGATGTTTGGCGACGCCTGGGGGCGCGCTGCCAGCATCGGGCCGCTCTTCCCGCCGGGACTGGCGCAGCCGTCCATGGAGCTGCCTTTTGTACCTGGCGAGCGCTGGAGCCTGACGGCAGGCCCGCACCCCTCCTGGAACGCGGGCACGCCGCGCGGGGCGCTGGATTTCTCACCGGTGACCGGCGAAGCGGTGTGCGCCATCTCGCGCGCCTGGGTCACCGCCCCGGGCGCGGGGATGGTGGTGCGCTCGTCAGATCACGCCCTGGCGCTGGATTTGGATGGGGATGGGTACGAGCAGACTGGCTGGGTGATCTTTTTCTACCACCTGGCAGGGGAGGGTATCCCCGCTGCCGGCAGCACTGTGAACCTGGATACCCCCCTGGGTCACCCTTCCTGCGAAGGCGGGCGGGCGACCGGCAAGCACGTCCATATTGCGCGCAAGTACAATGGCGAGTGGGTGGCAGCAGATGGACCCCTGCCGTTCACGCTCAGCGGCTGGCGCGCCCACGCGGATGAACGCAATTACTACGGCACCCTGGAAAGAGATGGGCAGATCGTCACTGCCAGCCCGGTAGGCCCGCAGACCTCGATCATCGTGCGGTAAAAAGCCTGGGTTGAGAAGCGCCCGCAGCTGCACTGCGGGCGAACGGTTATACTGTTCTGGCGGCAGTTGCACTGCCGCCTGCCTTCTCCCAATAACCCCTACTCGACTTCATCCAGGTCTTGCACCTGGACGGTCAGGGCGTCGACGGAGACCTGCAGCTCGCGCAGGGAGAGCCCCAGGGAGACCAGCAACAGCAGCAGGCTGAGCCCAAAAATCCACTTGCCCAGCAAGACTTGCCCGGCAAACAGGAAAAACATACACAATACGCAGCCGAAGAAGCTGGCGACGCCCCAGATTTGCATATTGCGGATGATCACGATGCGGTAGCGCAGGTTGGCGAGCTGGCGCTTGATCTTGGAGTCGGGCTGAGCGCGGTAGCGGGCGTATAGCTCGCGCATCAGGTTCGCCAGGGTCAGGAAGCGCCCTGAATAAGCCAGCAGCAGGAGCGAAATGGCTGGGAATAATAAAGCCGGAGTGGTTAAGGTCAGGTCCATTATTCACGCTCGCGCAGGTGCGGAAACAGGATCACATCGCGGATATTGTCGCTATCGGTGAAGAGCATCGCCAGGCGGTCCACACCCATGCCAAACCCGCCGTTGGGAGGCATGCCGTAGCGCATGGCGCGCAGGTAATCCTCATCCATCGGATGGCGCTCCTCATCATCGGCCTTGAAATCCCGCCCCATTTCGAAGAAGCGCGCTTCCTGGTCGAGCGGGTCGTTCAATTCAGTAAAGGCATTGCACAATTCGAAACCCGCCGCGAAGCATTCGAAGCGCTCCACCACGCCTGGGTTTCCCGGCATACTCTTTGCCAATGGGGTGATATCGCGCGGATAGTTATAGATGAAAGTGGGGTGGATGCAGGCGGGCTCCAGGAAATCGCTCAATAAGCCTTCGATCAGCTTGCCGCGCGGCGCTCCCGGCACAGGTTTGAGGCCGCGGCGCTGCATTTCGGCTGCCAGGCTCTCGGTGCTGGGAAAAGCGTCAATATCGATGCTGGCGGTTTCCAACAAACCCTGGCGCAGCTCTACTCGTTTCCAGGGGCGCTCCAGGCTGATCTCATGACCCTGGTAGGTGAGCGTGCGGCGGCCCAGCACCTGATCGGCAACGTAGATCACCATATCTTCGGTGAGCTCCATCACCTGTTCGTAATCAGCGTAAGCCCAGTAGAACTCCAGCATGGTGAACTCGGGATTGTGCGTGCGATCCACGCCCTCGTTGCGGAAGTCACGCCCGATCTCGTAAACGCGCTCCAGGCCGCCCACCAGCAGGCGTTTGAGGTAAAGCTCGAAGGAAATGCGCAGGTACAGGTCTTGCTTGAGCTGGTTATGGTGGGTGACGAACGGCCGGGCGGCTGCCCCGCCGTAGATAGGCTGCAAAATCGGGGTTTCCACCTCCAGAAAGCCGCGCCCATCCAGGAAATCGCGCAGGGCGCGCGTCAATACCGCCCGGGTGCGAAACGCCTGGCGCACTTCCGGATTGATCGCCAGGTCGGCATAGCGCTGGCGGAAGCGCGTCTCCGGATCGGTAAAAGTGGCGTGGCGGATCACCTCTCCATCGACCACTTCGTCTTTAGCAGCCGGCAGCGGCGTGATGGCCTTTGCCAGCAGCTTGAAGGACTGCACGCGCAGCGTGACTTCGCCGGCGCGGGTGCGCATCATCTCGCCGCTGGCCTGGATGAAATCACCCAGGTCAAATTCACGCGAGAAAAGCTCCAAGGCGTCTTCACCTACGTCGTTGGCGCGTAAGAAAAGCTGAATGCGCGTAAATCCGTCTTCAATGTGGACGAAGGCGATCTTGCCCATAGGGCGCATGGAACGCAGCCTGCCTACCAGCGTGGCAAGCACCGGCTGGCTGCCAGGAGCGGCTTCAGCGGCCTCGAAGGCGGTAATCGCCTCCAGGTTGGTGTGCGTGCGCTCGGCGCGGGTTGGGTAGGGCTCGATGCCGCGGGCGCGCAGACGCTCCACTTTTTCCAGGCGCATTTTCTCTAGATTGGTGTATTGTTCTGGCATGGTCGCATTCCTTCAATATTAAGCAAAAAACCCCGCGCAAGGGTTACCTGCGCGGGGCTATAAGGCCAGCCCCAAGACTAGCCCACCTTTATGATTCTCACTTTAAAGGCCCCACCTGGCGCATCCACCTTGACCACATCACCGGCGCGGTGGTCCATCAGGGCGCGGCCCAGCGGTGATTCGTTCGAAATGCGCCCGTTGCGCGGATTGGCTTCCGCGGGTCCAACGATAATATAGACTTCCGGCTCATTATCGTCTTCCTGGATGGTCACCCGGGCGCCTACCTGCGCTACTTCGACATTGGCGGCTTCTTCGATCACGCGCGCATTCGCCAGCAGCATTTCCAGCTCCTGGATACGCCCTTCTACAAAAGCCTGCTCATTTTTGGCAGCTTCGTATTCAGCATCTTCGATAAGCTCGCCGCCCTCCATCGCCTCGTGCAGTCGCTTGGCGACTTCGGCGCGCTTCTGGGTGCGCAGGTAATCCAGGTCTTCCTGTAATTTCTGATAGCCCTCACGGGTTAAATAAGAGGGAGGCATCGTATCATCCTAGGGTAAGAGATAAATTTAGATCACCCCACCAGAGCGATCTACGGGTACGAACATTAGCCTTCAAAATGATGTGCGGGGCATGGAAGAATGACTCTCCCTGCTCCGCTACGCGCAGATTTTAGCACAAGTTATATAGGAATGCAAGATTTATGGATCATTGGGAGTCGCCGTGGTGACGGGAAGATGTGGGGGTTGTTGGCGGGCTTCGCCCGCCAACAACCCCCACATATGACCCTCTACCCCGGAAAATCCCAAAGAACCAGATTTATTCGCTTACGGTCGCCACAGGCGCGCCCCGCCGGCAGCCTGGCAATAACTGTGGATCGCCTCACGCATCCCGAACAGGTCGGGCCAAAAGGAGCTGATTTGCGAGGCGTGAGCAGCAACCGCACGCTGCCAGGCTTGCAGCCCTTCGGGTGAGATGGGATACACCTGGGCCTGCCAGCCCTGCGCCTCGATGAGCGCTATATTGCCAGTGTCGCTGCGCACGTAGGGGTAATCGGCATAGTACCACAGCGGACGGTTGAGGCGCTCGGCGGCGGCGCGCACGAGCTGGTGATCGACGTGCGAACCCAGGGCCAGCGGGCACACCACCCTCGCGCTGGCAGGCAGGCGGCTGGCAATCTCGCGGCTCAAGCGCTCAACCAGGGCCGACTCTGCAGGATGGAGCGAGCCGAAAAGCGCACCCTCCGAAGCATACAGGGCCTGCCCATCCTCTCCACGACGGTAGATGCAATCGGGGAGGGTGAAATGACGGAATGCAGCGCCCATCTCGGCGCAGGATTCGATATCCTCAGAGCGCCGCAGGCCGGCAGTCAAAACTCCCGTGCCCCAACGCTGGTGCAGCGCCTGGGCAAAGGGAGAGAACGCGCCAGACGGTGGATCACCACTACACATAGTCCAGACTTCCACGCGCTGCCCGGCCTGGGCTTGCTGCCAGAGCAGCCCGCCGCAAGACAGGGCAACATCATCCAGATGGGGGGATAAGTAAATCGTTGGCATGCTCAGGCGAGCACAATTATATCCCGGTTCCAATATCTGCCTGCTAGACAGCGGAACGCGTGACACTTTCTCCCCAGCAGCAGGCGTTTGACTTGCCATGACCGGGGCAAGGTGATATCATCTACCTGTCCGAGGCCTCTTCATGCTGACAGATCCAGGAGCTCGCAGGCGCATCCGCCTGACACTCATCGCCATTATCCTTGCGACTATTCCGTGCTATTGTATAGGTTTTTTCGCCGCTAACCGGGCGTCCCGACAAAGCAGCCTGCCTACACCAACGCGCACCGCCACCCTCACCTTGACCCCCACCCCATCTCCCACCAGCACGCCTGTCCCGACAACTACCAGCCTGCCCACCGGAACGCTGCCCCCTACCCCAACAGCTACGCTCACAGCAACAGCCTCGCCAACAGCCTCACCCTCAACCTCGCCAAGCGCCTCGCCTTCTGCCACCGCCAGCCAGGCGCCCACCGCTACCCCGACGGCTTCACCGACTCCCACCACTCCGGCGCCGACGACAGTCATACCTCCCTCCGATACGCCCTCGCCGCCGCCCGCCACGCTCACCGAGACGTCTCCGGGCACGCCTACCGAGACTTTGCCCCCTGATGTCGATATCCCTACTCAGACTCCTCAACCATGACCGATCTTCTTCCTTTCCTCAAAACCTTGATTTCCGCTCCCGGGCTTTCCGGGCACGAGGCTGCGATCCGCGAATTGATCGCGGCAGAATGGGTTTTACTGTGCGACGAGCTCACCACCAGCCGCCTGGGAAGCCTGCACGCCGTCCGGCGCGGCACGCTGCCCGAACCGCGTCCCAGCCTGCTGTTGGCAGCCCATATGGACTCGATTGGCATGATGGTAACCAGCCGGGTGGGCGAATTCCTGCATATTACGAAAGTTGGTGGCATTGATCCACGCGTGCTGCCCGGTCAGTTGGTCACCGTGCACGGGCGCAAGGCTTTGCCCGGGGTTATCGTCCAACCCCCTGACTCCCTGCTTCCTGCCGAGTACCAGAATGGACCGCTGCCCCTAGAGCACTTGTTGGTAGATACCGGGCTGCCAGCCGCCGAATTGGGCCGCCTGGTGCGCCCAGGCGACCTGGTCTCTTTTGCCCAGCCGCCCCTGACCATTGCTGGCGATAACCTGGCAGGACATTCGCTGGATAACCGCGCTTCGGTGGCAGCCCTGACCCACTGCCTGCGCGAGCTGCGCGGACGCCCCACCGCCTGGGATGTGTGGGCGGCAGCCACCGCTCAGGAAGAAGAAACCCTGGGAGGCGCGCTGACCTCTGCCTACCACCTGGGACCGACGCTGGCGATAGCAATCGATGTTACCTTTGGCGCCAGCCCCGGCAGCCCGAGTCATAAAACTTTTCCCATAGGCAAAGGCCCGACCCTGGGTTGGGGGCCCAATATCCATCCCGGCCTTCATAAGACACTAAAAGCGCTGGCAGAGCGTCTCGAGATCCCCACCAAGTTAGAGGCCATGCCGCGCCATTCTGGCACAGACGCCTTTCACTTGCAGATTGCTGCACAGGGCATCCCCACGATGGTGGTAGGCATACCGCTGCGCTACATGCACACACCGGTGGAAATGATATCGATGAAAGACCTCACCCGCGTCGGGCGATTACTGGCAGAGTTTGCCGCCAGCCTGGACGAAAACTTTATGGATGGCCTCAAGCTGGATGAATAACATGAATGCCGCAACCCCGAAAATCACAACGGACCAAATCCGGCTGTTGGAACGCCTGACCAATGCCTGCGCCGTATCCGGCGATGAAGGTGAAGTGCGCTCCATCGTTTTGGAGCAGGTGCGCCCTCACGCCGACGAGGTTAAAATAGACGCCCTGGGGAATGTGCTGGTCACGCACCATGGGAAGGGAGAAAACCGGCTGCGTGTGATGCTGGCAGCCCACATGGACGAAGTAGGGCTGATGCTCACCAATGATGAGGAGGATGGAATCTTCCGCTTCGATACGGTGGGAGGCCTGGACCTGCGCCAATTGGTCGGCAAAGCGATGTTGGTCGGAGGCGAGCACATCCCTGGCGTCATTGGGGCGCGCCCCATCCATTTGAGCACCCCGGAGGAGCGCAAACAGACACTGACGCTGGATACTCTGCGCATCGATGTAGGTCCGGGAAACAGCGCTAAAGTGAAAGTCGGCGATCGGGCCACTTTTGCCACACCGTTCAAGCGCCTGGGGTCCAGCCTGCAAGCCAAGGCTTTCGATGACCGCCTGGGTGTGGCAACCCTGATCGAGCTGGTGAAGAACCCGCCGGACCACCTTGATTTATTGGCGGCATTTACAGTACAGGAAGAGGTGGGCTTGCGCGGGGCCCGCGTGGCAGCGTATACCCTGGATCCGCACCTGGCTTTTGCCCTGGACTGCACCCCGGCGAATGACCTGCCTGCCTGGGACGGCAGTGAAAACGAGCAATACAACACGCGCCTGGGAGCCGGGCCGGCGCTTTACATTGCGGATGGCTCCACCATCTCGGACCCGCGGCTGGTGCGCTTTCTGATGCAGACTGCGCAAACGGCAGGCATCCCGTATCAGGTTCGCCAACCGGGAGGGGGTGGAACTGACGCCGGCGCTATCCACAAGCAGCGCCAGGGAGTGCCCAGCGTATCCATCTCGGTCCCTGGGCGCTATCTGCACACCGCGGTCTCGCTGGTACGCCTGGCAGATTGGCAAAACAGCCTGGCTTTGCTGCACGCCGCCTTACAGGCCCTGACCCCAGAAATCTTAGCTGCGGAGCGCTGAGCCCGCCTTGCAGCAGACTTTGACAAATAACAGGCCGTACGCCTGGCAAGCGACCTACACGCACTCAAGAACTGCACTGGAGAACCGATGAAAGCCCTCATTCAAAAGCTGGTCGAAACATTCAGCCCCTCCGGATTCGAATCTCCCATCCGCCAAATCGTGCGCACCGAGATCGAGCAAATCGCTGACGAAATCCAGGTGGACGCCCTGGGAAACCTGATCGCGCGCATTGGCCCGCGGGGAGAAGGGCAGCACAGCCAGGGAACCCGCCAGAAGATCATGCTCGCCGCGCACATGGACGAGATCGGTGTGATCGTCACCCACATCGATGACAATGGTTTCGCCCGCTTCACAACCCTGGGAGGAGTCCAGCCCCGTAACCTTTCTGGCGGGCGGGTGCGATTCCTCAACGGCGCTGCCGGCGTGATCGGCATCGAGCGCCTGGAAAAAGTGACTGAGCTGCCAACTATCCAGCAGATGTTCATCGACCTGGGGGGGAGCGAGCGCAAATCTTGCCCGGTGCAGGTAGGCGATGTAGCAGCCTTCGAGCGGCCTTTTGCCGAGCTGGGCAGCCGCCTGATCGCCAAATCCATGGACGATCGCATCGGGGTGGCCGTATTGATCGAAGCCATGCGCCAGCTCAAGCACACCCCTCACGACCTGTATTTCGTCTTTAGCGTGCAGGAAGAAGTTGGCCTGCGAGGCGCCACCACGGCAGCCTTTGGGATCGATCCGGACTTGGGCCTGGCAGTGGATGTAACCGGAACGGGCGATACCCCCAAGAGTATCAAGATGGAGGTGGGCCTGGGGAAAGGCCCGGCTATCAAGGTGCGCGATGAGGGGATGCTTTCAGACCCGCGCGTGGTGGATTGGATGGTCAAAACCGCCGAAAAAGCGAAAATCCCTTACCAGCTCGAAATTCTGGAGCGGGGCACCACCGATGCGCGCATGATCCAGATCAGCCGGGCTGGCGTACCGTCGGGCTGCCTGTCTATCCCATGCCGCTATATCCATTCCCCCTCAGAAATGGTGGATTATCAGGACGTCCTGCATGCCGTGCAGCTCCTGGTGCAGTTATTAAGCCAACCGGTTAAGATCGGATGACCCTCGGGCGACTCTTCCTGGCAGGCATGCTGCTGGTTCTGGCGGGTTGCACCGGATCCGGTCTCCCAACCGCTAACCCGCTGCTGCGGCCAACTGCCACACCCACCCCGGTCCCCACACCCATATCCACCTCACCTGCCCCGGGTCCGGTGACTTTACGAATTTGGCTCCCCCCACAATTCGATCCCGCCGCGGATACTCCCGGTGGGCAGGTGCTCCAGGAGCAACTGGATGAGTTCATGGCCCGCCGCCCGGATGTGCGCATCGAGGTGCGCATCAAAGCCATGGATGGACCGGGGGGCTTGCTGGATTCGCTCACCACTGCCAACACCGCCGCTCCCCTGGCCTTGCCAGACCTGATCGCCTTGCCGCGCCCCCAATTAGAAGCTGCCGCCCTCAAGGGTTTGCTGCATCCGTATGATGACCTGATCCCCTCCAGCGATGACTCCGATTGGTTCAATTACGCCCGCCAGCTTGCCCGCTTGCAAGATGCAACCTTCGGCTTGCCATTTGCCGGCGACACCCTGGTGTTGGTGTATCGCAGCGATCCGGTCAACCGGCCGCCGGTCGAGCTTTCCACCAGCCTGTCCATGGGTCAGGTATTGGCCTTCCCGGCTGCTGATCCTCAGGCGCTTTATACCCTTGCTCTTTACCAGGCTGACGGTGGGGCCATCCTGGATGAGCAGGGGCGCCCATACCTGGATGAAGGTGTTCTGAGCAACGTGCTCAGTTTTTACCAGCAAGCCGCCCAAAGCCAGCTGACGCCCTTCTGGCTGACCCAATTCCAGACGGATGCACAGGCCTGGGAAGCGTTTGAAGAGCAGCGCGCCAATATGGTGGTCACCTGGATATCCCGTTTCCTGACCCAACCAATCTCCGGGACTGCAGCAGCCCCTCTGCCCACCCTGGATGGCACCCGATTCACCCTGGCGACAGGCTGGGTTTGGGCGCTGGCGACCCCCAACCCCGAAATCCAGAAGCTGAGCGCCGAGCTGGCGCTTTACCTGACTGAGAGTGGATTTTTGGCCGAATGGTGCGCAAAAAATGGGTATCTGCCCCCGCGAGCCAGCGCGTTGGAAGCCTGGGAAGACCCCCAAATACAAACCCTGGCCCGCTCTGCGATCCTTTCGGCGGTACTGCTCCCCTCCACGGATGTGATCACCAGCCTGGCTTTACCCCTTGAGCGCGCCACCGTGCAGGTGCTGAAACAGGAAAGCGACCCGGTGACAGCGGCCCAGCAGGCCGTGGCCAGCCTGGCAGGTCCCTGAGGCTATTTGACAAATCCTCCTGCTGGTGTTATCATGCCCCCGGAGAACCCACAATGACACAAGAACCTTTCCCCGGCCGCGATCCTGGCGAGGGGAAGACCCTGCCCCAGACCGCACAAGACAACGGTCTTGAAAATGCTGCCCCTGGGGAAGCTGAAAAGAAAAGCCGTCTTATAATGCTTTGGGAAGGGCTCACCCAGGCCGGGTTGGCCGATAGCGCTGTGCGTTTGGGAACGCATATCCTGTTGGTTGCACTGGTATTGGTGGTAGCCTGGGTGATGCGCGCCTTCTACTTCCAAAAACAAGCCGCCAGCCAGCCAGAAGAGGCTGCCATGGCGGCTTCGCTGCCCACGCCTACACCTACGGCCCTTACTCCGCAGCTCCCCGATTACCAGGCTGAAATGCCCTTCTATGCAGGCATCCCGCGCCTGGCGCTGCTGCACACCACAATTCCCAGCCGGCCGCGCACGGATGTGATCAAATACACCGTTGAGCAGGGAGATACCATCTTCGGCATCGCCGAGAAATTTGGCCTCGAGCCTCAGACCATTCTATGGGGCAACCAGCTGTTGTTGGCAGACAATCCCCACAGCCTGCGCCCCGAACAGGAATTGAACATTCTGCCGGTCAACGGCACCTACTACCAGTGGCAGGCAGGCGATGGCTTGAATGGCGTCTCCAAGTTCTTTGGGGTAACGCCGGAGGACATCATCCATTGGCCCGGCAACAACCTGAACCCAGAGGAGATCGGCGATTACGCCCATCCCAACATCGCCGCCGGCAGCTGGCTGATCGTGCCAGGCGGCGAGCGGGAGTTTGTCTCATGGAGCGCGCCGGTTATCCCGCGCGATAACCCCGGCGTGGCAAAAGTTCTGGGTCCGGGAGCCTGCGGCTCGGTGGTCGATGGAGCAATCGGCATCGGACTGTTCATCTGGCCTGCAAACGCCCACTTCCTTTCCGGCTTCGATTATTCGCCAGCCACCAACCACTTTGGCATCGATATTGATGGAAACCTGGGCGACGCCGCGTACGCGGCGGATAATGGCGTGGTGGTGTATGCCGGCTGGAATAATTGGGGCTATGGCTACGTAGTTGTCATCAACCATGGCAATGGCTGGCAGACCCTTTACGCCCACCTGAGCACCTATAATGTCGGATGCGGGCAGAGCGTGTGGCAGGGGACGGTCATCGGCGGCATCGGCTCAACGGGTAACTCCACCGGCCCGCACCTGCACTACGAGATGATGTATAACGGCACCAAAGTCAACCCCTGGGATTATCTGCCCTGAATTTTCCGGACGGTTTCTTAAAAAGTCACCTCGCCTGAACTGCATCTTGGGGTACAATCGGCGGGATGATGTCAAAAGCTGCCGGATGGCTTCTGCTCTTCACCGCGCTCATGATCAGCCTGGTAACCGCTTTCGCCCCACTGGAGAAAACCTTGGGGACGCAGGCGCGCATCGTCTATCTGCACGGGGCCTGGGTATGGGTGGCTTTGTTGTGTTTCTTGGGGGCGGCTGCCTGCGGATTGGCAGCCCTGCTTACCCGGCGTGAGGCTTTACACCGCTGGTCGCGCGCCCTGGGACGCACCGCCCTGTTCTTTTGGCTCACCTTTTTACCTATGTCGCTGTATGTGATGCAAGCCAACTGGAACGGGCTGTTCCTGGAGGAGCCGCGCTTCCGCATCCCCCTGAACTTCGCTATCGTGGGCGTTTTAATGCAGGTTGGCTTATCTTTCTTTCCCCTATCCTGGACATCGATCGCCAATATCCTGTACGGGATTGCCCTTTTCACGGGCATGCAAGGAGTGCAGAGCGTGCTGCACCCCACTTCACCGGTCCTCACCTCTGGCGTCCGGGATATCCAGCTATTTTTCGGGGCGCTGCTCATCTTGCTGGCAGCCGCAGCCTGGCAGATTTCCCGTTGGTGGAAATCCTTCGACGCGACCGGCCGGTTAGCCGTACAAAACTAAAGGACAACTGCAAATGAAAGCTACTCCGCCGGCGCGCGGGCGACTCACCTCAGCTTTATGGTTTTTGGGCACGCTGGCAGCCATTGCCGCGCTGACCGCCATGGGTCCGCAGGAGAAATCCCTGGGCAGCAACGTGCGCGTGGTCTACCTGCATGGGGTGTGGGTATGGACTTCCCTGGCGGCATTTGTTGCAGCCGGGATCAGCGGGGCGCTGGGTCTGGCAACCAACCGCGCCGGCCTGCACCGCTGGTCGTGCGCCCTGGGGCGCACCGGCCTGATCTTCTGGATCTCCTACTTGCCCATCTCGATTTGGGCCATGCAAACCAACTGGAATGGCCTGTTCCTGGCAGAACCGCGCTTTCGCCTGGCAGTGATCTTCTCCGTCAGCGGACTGCTGCTACAAGCCGGGGTTACCCTGCTGGAACACCCAGCCTGGACCTCAGCCGGCAATCTGTTTTACATTATCGCCCTGCTGATCGCGCTGCGCACTACCCAGAATGTGATGCACCCTCCAGCGCCTATCTTGAATTCAGATGCTGCGCGCATCCAGCTCTTTTTTGGATTGCTGCTGGCATTCACCTTACTGGCAGCCGGGCAGGTGGCCCGCTGGTTGTACACCCGCGACCGGTCAGGGCAAAACATCTCCGCTGCCCGGCAGACGGTACGGCTCCCGCAACGCTAGACCCACCCCGTTGAAACGCCTGCGCTTCCACATCCTGGCATTCGCCAGCACACGCATCGTGCTGAACACCATGCACCGCATGGTGTACCCGTTCCTGGCAGTCTTCGGGCGAGGCCTGGGAGTGGAACTGCCGCTGCTAAGCCTGGCAATGACCGCTCGCTCTGCCGCAGGCACGCTGGGCCCCTTCCTGGCTGCGGTTGCCGACAGCCGCGGGCGCAAGACCGGCATGCTCTTGGGCCTGCTGCTCTTCACCCTCGGGATGGGGGTGGTCATCATCTGGCCGGTGTACCCGGCCTTCCTGGCTGCCTTGATCCTGGCGGTGGTCGGGAAATACCTGTTCGACCCATCGATGCAGGCTTACGTGGGAGACCGTGTCCCCTACCAGCGGCGAGGATTGGTATTGGCGCTGACCGAGGTCGGCTGGTCTTTGAGCTTCATGCTGGGCATCCCGTTGATGGGTTTCCTGATTGCCCGCTATGGCTGGCAGGGACCTTTCCCGTTGCTGGCAGTTTTTGGTGTGCTGGCGCTCGCCTTGCTGGCCTGGATGCTGCCCAAAGATCCGCTCCCCCGGCAGGATCGCCCGGGTATGTGGCGCAACCTGGGCACCGTGCTTGCCAGCCCGGCGGCGCTGGCAGCTCTGGCCCTGGTGGCGCTCTCCAGCGCAGCTAATGAGAGCGTCAATCTGATTTTCGGCGTCTGGATGGAGGACTCTTTCGGCTTGAAGATCGCCGCGCTAGGTGCAGCTTCAGCCGTGATTGGGCTTTCAGAGTTGGGCGGCGAGGGGCTTACGGCTGCCCTGGCAGATCGTCTTGGGAAGCCGCGCGCGGTGGGCCTGGGCCTGGCAGCCAACAGCCTGGCAGCCCTGGCGCTGCCCATCTTGGGCCGCAGCCTGCCGGGAGCCGTGGTGGGTCTTTTCCTGTTCTATATCACTTTCGAATTTACGCTGGTCAGTAGCATTCCGATGATGACGGAAATCCTGCCACAGGCGCGCGCCACATTCATGGCTGCCAATGTCGCCGGACATTCCCTGGGACGCTCGCTGGGAGCACTGCTGGCGGCTCCCGCCTATTCCTGGGGCATCCTGGGGAGCTGCCTGGGAGCCATCGGTTTTAACCTGCTGGCGCTCCTGGCGCTCGGTTATCTGACCCGCAAAATCGGGAGCCGGGGATAGGAGCATAGATGTGCCTTTTAGCGGGTATAATCCGGATGCCATGAAGAAACACTTTCACAAGAGGCTGCAGGCCGGGTTGGGGCTGGTCGTGCTGGGGCTGCTGCTCCTGGCCTGGGGGATTCCCGCGGCCGCGGCTCCCCTCAAACAGCTGACCCCTTTCCCCACGCCCACACCCGGTCCGGATGGACGCATCCTGTACAGGGTACAGGAAGGCGATACCCTGCTGCGCATCTCGTTGATTTCTGGCGTGCCGTTGGAAGAGCTGCGCGGGTTGAACAACCTGACCGGCGACAACATCATCGTAGGGCAAGAGCTGCTCTTGGGTTTGGGCGGACCAACCCAGGTGACGCCAACGCCCGGACCCAGCCCCACCCCTACCACGGCGCTGCCCTCGCCCTCGCCCATCCCCGGGCTGGGGAACCTATGCATCTTACTGTATAACGATGTGAACGGCAATTCCATGGCGGAAGATGGTGAAACGATCATCTCCGCCGGGGCAATCAGCGTCAACAATCGCTCTGGCTCGGTATCACTGACTGCCGAGACCACCGCCGGGGAAGAACCTCAATGCTTCAACGAGCTGCCTGAGGGCGAGTACAGTATCAGCGTAGCCATCCCGGAAGGGTATAACCCCACCACGCGCACCAGTTTTTCGTTAGTGCTCAAGGCAGGCGATAACACCTTCCTGGATTTTGGCGCCCAGGTGAACTCGGTGGCAGAGGTTGTCGCCCCCGCCGTCACCGAGAGTGGACGCTCGCCCTGGATCGGCGTCATAGGGGGCCTGTTTTTGTTGGCTGGCATCGTGCTGGCGATATTTGCCGGGCGCATGCTGAAACGCTGATCGCCTCACCTGCTGGTTCCCCTGGAAACAATCTCCCGATAAGCTGCCAATAGAGCGGGGCCAAAGGCGCCCGTTTGCCAGCCTGCGGCGCGCTCTCTTGCGGCGCGTGAAAGGCGCGCCGCAAGTTCCTCCTCAATAACGGTCGTAATGAGCGCTGCGCCTAATCCGCGTAAATCTTGTGGCTGCAGCAGGTAAGCCGCTGGCCCAACGATGGCTTCAGCAATGGAACTGATGACCGCCACCACCGGACGGGAGCAGGCGAGCGCCAGGCGCAAGGGTCCGCCCCAGGGCGGCTCGAGAGCCGGGCTAAAGAGCGCCTGGCAGCCGCGGTACAGGGCTGGCAGTACATCGGGCGGCAGCGCCGGCAGCGCTTGCACGGTTTCCGCCAGGTTGTAGGCTGACGCCAGGGCCTTCAGGCGCGCGTTACCAGCCTGATCCAACCCGACCAGCACCAGGCGCACTTGCTGACTCAACGCGCCGGCTGCCCATCCCCACGCTTCCAGCACGCGGCGCAAGTCGGACGGGGTAGTCGGTCCATGGTAGAGCACGTAACTTTCGGGCAGATCAAACCCGCGGTCCGCTTCCGAAACCAGCTCTGCCTGCAGATCGGCAGCTGGATCAATGGTTGCGGGCAGTCGGTAGAGCGGCGCGCTGCCGGCTGGCGGTGGTAAATCTTCGGGCCAAAATTGGGCGCGCAGGCGGGTCATGCCTCCCGCAGAGAGGGAAGCGCGCAGACGCCCGGCAAAGCCGGCCTCATGCTGCCCGCTGCCCGCACTGGTCGGGCTGAGCACGGAAACCGCCGGACCAAACAGGGGCGGAACGGGCGTGGTGTGGTGCAGCAGGTGCGCTTCCAGGCGCTTCGCCAGATCAGGCAAGGTGCGCTGCTCCCAACCCAGGCGGGCGGCGGGTATATCGGGGGTAGTGATCCTATGGGTGGAAATCCCGGACGGCAGCCAATCGGGTCCAGGGCCAGGCAAAGCCAGCAGAGGCAGCCCTGGTTCTGGAAAGGCGCGCAGCAGGCTGTACAGGTGCAAGGCAGCCGGGCTGTTTGGTTGGTAAACCAGGGGCCATCCATCGAAAAGCACAGATAGAGACATGGGAGTCAACGAGTCAACGAGTCAGCGAAGAGCCAATAGCTGATAACTGATAGCTGATAGCTAACAACCAACAGCTCCTCAACTCCCCTGCGTCTTGGCAGCCACGCGGCGCAGAAAACGCCCTTCATCAATGACCACGCGTTGGTGGGTGCCTTCCCCGATTTTTTCTTCACCATCCCAGGCCTGAACGGCAAAATGTACCTTGAGGCCATCCATAGACTGTATTTCTGCCCGCGCCCGTACGCTAGAGCCGACCGGCGTGGGAGCCAGGTGGCGGACATACACATGCACGCCCACGCTGGAATAACCCGGTGGAAGCTGCTCAGCTAACAACAGGCGGGCAGTTCGCTCCATGAATGTGATCATCCACGGAGTAGCCAGCACGCGCAGCGATCCGCTGCCAACATGAATGGCGCTGTGCTCCTCCTCTACCCGGAAGGCGTCTTCGCGGGCCAAACCGGGGTGAAAGAGTTGGGTGATTTCCATCGCATCTCCAAAGGCGAGTGATGAGTGGTTAGTGAGAAGTGGTTAGCAGATAGAAGAGGCATCAGGCGACGCCCCACCAGTCTTGCCCTTCGATCAGGTCAAAAGATTGCAGGCGCTGGCGGATAAGCTGGCGCGCCCCACGCGTGCCGACGGATGCCAGCACAACCGGTTTTTGGTAGCTACGCAGCACCTCGGGCAGCGCCTCCGGCGGCAAGATGGGCAGGCCGCGCCGCAGGTTGCCGATCTTGCGCGGGTCAATATCGATATAAGCTCTTAAAGGGACCCCCAGACGCTGCAGGTGTTTGCCCAGGCGCCGTCCATGCATGCCCGCGCCCCACACAATAACGGCATCCCGCCCGACCAGCGGGCCGCGCGCCAGGTAATACGCCTTGGCGCGCAGGAAATTTTCCAATGAATAACGCCCATCCGTGCGGGTCAGGCGCTCAGGACGCTCGCGCCAGGCGAGCAAAACCTCGGGCAGCTTGGCAAAGCGCGCCCCTGCCAGGTACAGGCGCAGCCACAAATCGTAATCCTCGGCCCATCCACGATCCTGGTAGCCACCCACCTGCTCCACCAGCGCCTTGCGAAAAACTACGCTGGGATGCGCCAATGGGCTCTCCACGAACATCTCACGGCGAATGGCCGCATCGCTGAGCAATGCATTCTGCCATTGCAGGTAGACCTGCAGCCCGGCGCGCACCTGGTCGGGCGGGTAGCCTTCCACCTGGCAAGCGACTACCCCCACCGAGGGGTGAGCTTGCAGGAATGCGACCTGGCGCTCTAAACGGGCGGGGTAAGCCCGGTCATCAGCGTCCATACGGGCTACCAAATCCGCTCGGCAGTGCTGTAAGCCATGGTTCAAAGCCGCCACGATACCCTGGTGCGCCTGGGTTACGACATGCAGGCGCGGGTGCGCCACGGCCCAATCCCCCAGCACCTGGGAGGTGGCATCGCTGGAGCCGTCATCCACAATCACGATCTCAAAATCCGCCAGGGTCTGGCAGACCATGCTTTCCAGGGCTTCAGGCAATGTAAGCGCGGCGTTGTAACAGGGCATGAGCACGGAGACAGCCGGGAGGGCCGACATACAGCCATTGTACCTGAAACCGGCGCGCTCATGCGGTATGATTGGGCAAATCGTGTACAGAAAGGAGAATAATTATGCCCAATCCACAAACAAATGTTGTAGAGCCCGTGGCAACCCTCTGGCAGAGAGTAGTGAACAGCCTGCCCAACCTGTTAGCTGCGGTAGCCATCTTTTTGATTATCCTGGTTCTGGCGAGCGTCATCCGGCACACCATGCGGCTGGCAGCCCAGCGGCGCCAGATGGCCTCCGGGGTCATCCCGCTGGTCACCAATGGCGTGTATTGGTTTCTGCTCTTGATGGGCCTGACCTCCGCCCTGCAGCAGCTGGGCATTGATGTTCTGGCAATTGTCGCTGGTTTAGGCATCGCCGGTTTCATGCTCGGCTTTGCCTTGCAAGATGTGAGCAAAAATTTCATCTCCGGTGTGCTGCTGCTGATAGAGCAGCCCTTCAAGGTGGGTGACGCCATCGACGTGTATGGCTTCTCGGGAACGGTATCTGCGATCGACCTGCGCGCCACCGAGCTGCGCACCTTCGACGGGCGCGTGGTGTTGATCCCCAATGCTGAGGTGTTTACCAAACCGATCACCAACATCACGCGTGCCAGCCCGCGCAGGGTGGATTTGAGCGTTGGTATCCCCTATGGCAGTGATCTGGAAGCTGCCCGCCAGGCGACCTTACAGGCGTTGAACGGAATGGCGGGCATGGTCAGCGACCCTGCGCCCAGCGCAGTTTTTCAGAATTTCGGGGGCAGCGCCATCGACCTGGTGGTTTACTATTGGATCGATACCGGTCAAACCGATCCCCTGCGCGCCAAAGACGCCGGGTTGGTAGCCGTGGAGGCCGCCTTGAGATCTATCCAGCTAGACCTGATCCCCCGGCAGGTCGTGCAATTGGAAGGCTCAGCGCAGTAGCCGGAGCGAGAATCGCCAGGCGGCCCCTATAGCCTGACCCAGCAGCTGCGCCAGGCGCAGCATGGCGACTGAAGCCAGCCCCCACAGCGGGGCAATCCACAGCGGCGGGGTTTCGCCGGTGATGTACGCCCATTCACCCCAGGTGGTGCCCAGGAACTCGTAAAGCCCGCCCAGCAGCGTGCCGCACAGGTAGACAGCGAAGACCTGGCGCAAGTCGAAACGAACGATGATGAGCGCAAGAGCAACCAGCAGCCCGGCGAAAAAATGGAAGTCGAGCCGGCCGCGCCAATCTACCTGGAGGAATAATGGCAGGCTGCGCGCCAGGAGCGCCGGGGGCGCAAGCAGCAGCCCGGCCCACATGAGCCTGCGCACCCAGGGGGAGAGCGCCTGTGCTCGGGGCGGAGCCAGGAGGGTGGACAGGCGGTAAACGGTGAGCAAGCCGATGCCCCATAGAGGCGGCAGGTAGCTGGGCGGTGTGGCGCCGTTCCAATAGGTCCATACCCCGCGCGTGGTACCCCACCATTCGCCCCAATAGCCCAACAGCAACCCGGCGGCAAACAGGGGCAGGTCCGTGCGGTAATCGCTGCGATAAAGCAGCAGCCCCACCACCCCCGCCAGGATGAGCCAGGGCAGCGGGCCGAAATGCGTCAGCATCCGCCAGGCATTCGCTACCCCACCCAATCCGAAGTACAGCAGCACCCACAAGAAGAACAAATTGGCAAGCAGGGTAATAGCAAAGCGGCGATTCATGCTGCGGCCTATCATAGCATTATTAAACAAATTTGTAGTATAGTAGCTCAAACCGTCGTTCGGTTCAACCGGAAGCAAAAATCAAACAGGATGTTCAGGATGTATAGGATAAGAACCGATCCAAAAATTTTGGAGGGCGAGGTCTAAACCTCCCTTTAGCTTTCACGAATAGACTCCAGTTCTTTCAAGGATGCTCTAAATGAAGACTATCATGAAAGTGCTCAGTGTACTGCTGATCCTGGCGGGAGGGGTATGGATCCTGCAAGGCATCAGCATCCTGCCCGGTAGCTTTATGACCGGGCAAATCCAATGGGCGCACTACGGCGGCCTGGCGGTTCTAACCGGCATTGGGTTGTGGGTGTTTGCCAGCCGGCGCTGACCTTCATCACCCAGAAAATAGCGAGGCGGATATGGAGACCATTTTCTTTGCCCTGGGCAGCCTGTTGGGCGGGCTGGGGGTGGCGCTGGGAGCTTTCGGCGCTCACGCGCTGAAGGCGCGCCTGCGCCCGGAGAGGCTCGAGACTTTCGAAACCGCCGTGCGCTACCACTTGTGGCACGCTCTGGCGCTGCTCGGCGCCGCCTACGCAGCCGCGCGTTGGCCTTCCAGCCTGTCCAGCGCAGCCGGTTGGTTATTCGCAGCGGGCATCCTGCTCTTTTCGGGGAGCCTGTACCTGTTGGCGCTCAGCGGCAAGCGCTGGCTGGGAGCGATTACGCCGATGGGCGGGGCGGCGTTCATCGCTGGTTGGCTGTGCTTGGCCCTGGCAGCGCTGTAGTATACTTGATTTGAGATTGTAGATTGCTGATTGTAGATTGCTGATTTTAGATTAAGACCCTGCGAGTCCAGTGACAATTCGATCCGTCAAGAATCTTAACACAAAGGACACAAAGAAATCC
>Ga0105106_10000364_pt1 | contig 32103 bp, 23 predicted proteins | sample PPLLaktember2015_5_FD_79109 | JGI IMG/M metagenome (GOLD analysis project Ga0105106, IMG submission 79109) | Freshwater sediment microbial communities from Prairie Pothole Lake near Jamestown, North Dakota, USA - PPLs Lake P8 Core (1) Depth... | ecosystem: Environmental > Aquatic > Freshwater >...
CCACCCTGGTGGCGGCAGTGCAGGCAGCAGGGCTGGTGGAGACCCTCAAGGGCGAAGGACCTTTCACCGTCTTCGCCCCCACTGATGAGGCCTTCGCCAAGCTACCCGCCGGGACCGTGGAAGACTTGCTCAAGCCTGAGAACCTGGAAAGCCTCAAGAACATCCTGCTGTACCACGTGGTGGCTGGCAAGGTCATGGCAGCCGATGTGGTGACCCTGAATGGACAGGCGGCAGATACCGCCCTGGAAAGCCAGCAGCTCCGGATCACCGTCATGGATGGCAAAGTATACCTGAACGACACCGTGCAGGTGATTATTACCGATATTGAAACCTCTAATGGTGTAATACATGTGCTTGACGCGGTGCTATTGCCTTCATAACCATATCTTCTAGTTTCTCCTCGGGTGTGTGAAAGAAAGGAGCCGGCAACCCCGGCTCCTTTCAGATTCTTGCAAGCGACCAATGATTAAAAAACGGAAATCAACAAGGCCCAAACCGGTGTAGGCAGCGAGTCGCTTGCGAGTCCTCACTCATACTGGATGGCTTCCAAAATACGGGTGCGCGAGGCGCGCAAGGTGGGCAGGAAAGCCGCCAACTGCGAGGTCAGAAAAGCAATTAACAAAGCTGCCAGGATATTCTCCGGCTGCAGGACATAAGTCAGGCGATAGCCCGACATGCTGGTCATTGCACTCAGGAAAAGGCGCGAAAGCAGCACGCCAAAAACCAGGCCCATCAATCCGCCAATCAGGCCCATCAGTGCTGCCTCAGATAATATCATCCGTACCACTTGACCGCGTGTCATTCCCACCGCGCGCAACATGCCAATCTCCTGGGTACGCTCCATCACGTTCATCGTGAGGGTGTTGGTGATGCCCATGAAGCCCACCAGCATGGCAATCAACGCAAGCACGTCAAACATGCGGAATGCCTGCTGCATGAGGGTGGTAATACGCCCTAAAAGGGTCTCATTCGATACGATCACCAGGCGCTCGCTATCACCGTAACGAGCGTCAATCTCCTCTCCCACCTGATCGGGGGATGCGCCCGTTGTGACCTTGACCAGCAAGGTATTGGCGCCATTCAACCGGAAATAGTGTTTCATATCCTGCCACGAACCGTTGATGACCAGGCCTTGATTAGAAAAGTCAACGATGACAGCCGCTACGGTGAAGGGCGTCTCTCCCAGGCGAGTTTTCACGAGCAGGCGGTCGCCGAGCGCCAGGCCCTGCTTCTCAGCAATCACACTGGAGATGAACACGTACCCACCCTGAGCCAGGTTATTCAACGATTCGGGACTGGATTGGCTGAAAACAAAGCTGGTCACGCGTGTATATGAAGCCGGGTCGAAAGCCATGAAGTTGATCGTTTCCCAGTCTTTGCCCGGGCGGTGAAACTCGACTTCAAAATAGCGTACCGGAGCGACCGCTTCCACCCCGGGCACAGCCTCGATGCGCCGGATGATGTTCTCGCGAATGGGCACGAGCGAGGTTACATACACATCGCCACCAATATAACCCTCTAGCCATTCATCCAGATCGCCTTTGAAGGAATCGGTCATCACCCACACGATCACGATCATGGAGACCCCGATCATCAGGGCCGCGACGGTCAGGGTGGTTCTCAACCGGGAGCGCTGAATATTGCGGCTGCCCAACCGCCCGACCCGCCCGAACAGCACGCCCATCAGTGGACGGGCGCAGCGTTCCCAAACAGACACCGTTACCGGGATCACCAGCGTTCCGCCAAGGAATAATGCAAAGACCATCAGGCTACCGAAGCGAAACTGCGGGTCGTCAGGAAAGGGATTGAACACCAGACCGATCCCGGCTGCAAACAACAGAACGATCCCTGCTATCCAACCATAGCGTACCAGCCAGCTTTGCTGCGCCTGGGCGCGCACGCGTAGCGCCTCCAGCGGCGAGACTTGACCCGCCCGTAACGCCGGCAACACAGCTGCAACTACCGCGACCAACACTCCGACAACCACGGCGATGACCATCAGGTCTCGGGGCGCCTGTGCCTGCTGGAGCTCCTGCGCCAACAGGACGGCCATCAGTCGCGCGAGACCGCGTGACATTAAGAGCCCTAACCCGAGACCCAACATGGAACCGATAACGCCCATTGACACTGCCTCTACCAGCACTTGAGAGACCACCTGTTCACGCGTCATTCCTAGAGTGCGCAACATGCCGAATTCGCGCGTACGCTCCACCACGGTCATAGAAAATGCGTTGTAAATCAGGAACGCTCCCACAAATAGCGCCATCGCGGATAAGAAGTTCAGACCGATCTGGTAGTTGCTCAGCATCTGGGTCATGCGCCGGCCCTGGGAGGCCGGGTAAATCACGGAGTATGAGTCACCCAAAAAGTCTTGTAGGCGCAAACGCTGGGTCTCCAGCTGGTCGCTGGTCATTTCTGGCGACATGACCAGGTCGATCTGATCAGCTTCTGTGCCACGGTCAAATAGTTTTTGGGCTGTACCAAGCGGCAGCACACCGAAAGAACCGTTGTTCAACTGCCCGGGGCCTTCTTTTTCCATTAAGCCAACAATACGCAATTTCTCGACCTGTCCGGCAGCCACAAATTCGATATACTTACCGATTTCGAGCTCGTTTTGGTCAGCATAGGATTCAACCAGCACCACTTCATCCGCCAGCATATCGGGTGAGAGGAATCGCCCTGCGGCAAGGTTATAGTCGCGCGCCATGAGATCGCGAGACGGGTCGATACCGTACAGCAGCAATCCACCGAGGTTGGTGCCGAAGAAGCTTAAACCGATGTCATCGCTTTCGGATTGATCGGCAAGCAAGGTCTGCGCATGCAAAGATGGCAGGGCTGCCAGCACGCCGGGGATCTTCTCCATACGATGGGCTGTGGTTTCTGGGAAGCCGCGCCCATCGGCTTCCCGGCTGGTGACAATCAGGTCGGCCTTTCCAGAAGTGTTTTCAAATAGCTGTGTGACGGAGTTCAGAGCTGCCTGGTTGGTTACGCCAATGGCAATGATGGCAGCCACGCCCAGAACGATCCCAAATGTGCTCAACAGCACCCGCATTGGGCGAGCGCTCAGTGACCGCAGCGAAAGCAAGCGCAGTAGCTTCATTAATAACTATTCGCCAAGCGCGCTCATGCGCTCGATTATTAGATGGAGTTTCTCAGCCAGCGGGGTATCTGGCAAAAAGCGCAATTCGCCATCCTGGCGACCATCGCGAAGGAATACGACCCGGTCTGCATAAGCGGCCGCGCGAGGATCATGAGTCACCACTACAATCGACTGCCTAAGCTCGTCGCAGGATTGGCGTAAAAGCTCCATAATAACCGTGCCGGTCTTCGAGTCCAGGTTGCCGGTAGGCTCATCAGCCAGCAGGATTGCAGGCTCTGTGATCAAGGCACGCGCCAGGGCCACGCGTTGTTGCTCGCCACCCGAAAGCTGCTCCGGTTTGTGCGATCGACGATCACTCAGCCCGGTCAATTGCAGTAGTAAGTCTAACCGCTGCTGATAAGCCTTCATATTCTTGCCGTCGATCAACAATGGCAGGGTAATGTTTTCCTCAGCCGAGAGGGTGGGCAACAGATTGAAGAACTGGAAGACGAAGCCGATGTTGCGTCTGCGCAACAGGGTAACCTTTTTATCCTTCAATTGGGATAGCCGGGCGCCTGCCAGGGTGACTTCTCCGCCAGAGGGTTGGTCGAGCCCGCCAACCATATGCAGCAGGGTCGACTTACCGCTGCCGGATGGCCCCATGATAGCGACAAACTCGCCCTCTTCTACCAGGAAATCGACGCCTGCCAGTGCATCTACCCGGCTGCTGCCCAGGTGGTATTGCTTTCTCAAGTCATCTGCCTGCAGAACTGGCATGAATTACTCCTTCTTCAGTAAAACTGGCGGGCTCGCAGCCTTCTTTCAAATAGACCAGCCCTTTGTATCCATCTACTTCCACCAGGGCGCCTTCCGGTAGTTTCATCGCATCCTTGACAGAGACCACTGCAGGGATATTGTATTCACGGGCGATGATTGAGCTATGGGAGAGGATACCGCCCGACTCAGCGATGACCGCTCCAGCCTTGGCGAATAACGGAGTCCAACCAACGTCAGAATAAGGGATCACCAGGACATCTCCTGGCTCCAGTTTTGGAAAATCGCTCAGTCCGCGCACAACTTTTACTCGGCCAGCATAATAGCCCCGGGAAGTCGGGGTGCCTATTAATTTATCGGCATTGGCGGGAATGAGCGGAGGTATGGCGTCTCCGTAGATCACATCGGGTATGAGCGCATTGCGGCTGCACTCCATCTCGACTTTGCGCTTAGCAACCAGGGCACCAAAATCCTTTCCATCGTCATTCCCATTTACCCGGTTGTTCAATTCTTCTCTGTATAGCAGGAAGATGTCCTCCCAGTTGGGCAACAGACCCTCATCAACCAAGCGCTCGCCAAATGCCCGAAAGTGGTCGCGCAGCAACATGAGCGTATAGGTGTATAGAGAAGAATACATCTCGCGATACAAGCGGAACTGGCGAGCACGCTGATAAATCAGGTTGAGATATAGAAAACCGATTCCTCGCCTCTTCAATTCCTGCAAGCCAATTTTTTTGGTGTATTGCGCCTTACGTGAGGTGAACTCACTGATCAGGCGTAGGATTAATTCGGGCGATTCACGCCAGGGTTTACTGGTAAAGTCCACCGTGCTGTCGCTCATGTGTCCAAAACGATCCAGGAATTGGTAAAACTGCTGGCGAAATTCGGATAGCCCGGCTTCCTGGTCAAGAGCCTGCAAGTCTCCCTGGCTCAGCCGAACTCGAAGCTGGGGATCTAAAACCTGGAAGCGCGCATGTAAATCTGCCAGTTGCAGATTTGGATCAAAGGCTTGCAGTTGTTCCCATTGATCTGTTAGAGCAAACTGGCCGGGATCCACTCCGTGTCTTTTCAAGTAGACGCGCAGAAGGGCGTTGTAAATTTGCATCAACAGGATGCTCAAGATGGTGTTGTAGCTGATCTTACCCTGTAAATGAACGATCTGATCTACACGCTCCAAAAGGTGTGAGGGTAGGGTAGAGGCCGCCAGCGATCCGGAAAAGGCGCGCATCTCCTGTTGCAAAATATTGTAATCCCGCTCTGCGCGCGGTCCGAAGAGTAGCTTATCCAAGATGAAGCCAATGACTCTGGGCACCTTGGGAAGCATGGATAGCCCTGGCATAAACTTCGGCCGGCTGACGCCTGGCGGCAGCATGCCCATCATGCGCTCGAGCGAGTCGCTGGGCATGCCCAGGCTGGCAAAAACGCGCCCAAACTGTCCCATATTGTAGTAGGCGTGGTAATGAAAAGCCTTTACCAGGCGTTCCGCCTGAATGTGAGAATCGCCCACCAATTCGTTCAGAATACGCAACCACTGGTGGGTATGGATGGGTACAGTAGTTGACCAGACCAGGGGTTTGATCGGGCCTGGCGTCATCTCGCGTGCGATCTGATTGTTATAGACATCGCCCTCCATCAGGGCAGTGATATCTCTGAGCTGGACCCAATACAGCGCCTGCCCATCGTAGACCCACTCCAAATCTATATCCCGCTTAAGGTTGTGCGCAATCCGGTTGGTTTGCAGCACAATCTGCTCGATCACACCGGTTGTTAGTTGCTCACCTTCGGGCTTTTCCAACAGGGCACCCCAACGGCTCACCCAGCGCATAGGTGTGATTCCAGATTGAACCAATTGAGTGCCTTCGCCACGTACCGCTTCCACAATGGTTTCAACCTGGCCCGTGATCGGGTTGCGCGAGAATGATACTCCCGAGAATAGCGGCTCGACCATCTCTTGAACAATCACTGCCATGAGAAGCCTATCCGCCGGCTGAATGCCGCGCTGCAAATAGACCTGAACCCCCTCGGTCTGGGCGGCGTCCCATATAGATTGTATAGCCTGGGAGATTTGCTCCACACCGCACACGTTTAGCAGGCTGGTGAATTGACCGGCAAATGAACGATCGCCACTGTCTTCCAGATTGGCTGAAGATCGCACTGCGTAAGACCGTCCGGGTGTGAGGCTCTGCTCCAATTCTTTTGAAAGAGAATCGATTACCGCGTTTCCCAGGCGCTGGTAATCCAGATGGGCATTCCACGTGCAAATATAAGTCTTAGGAATATTGAATTTTTTCTTCCACAGCCGGTGTAAATTCAGAGCCTTATTGCCAATACAATCTGGCAGCCTGGCTGTATGTAACGATACTAAATATTTCATACACCCCCCATTATGGCTTACTTGCGTTGTATTTTGAGGGCGTCCATCAACTTGAGCATTGCCTGGCCCATAGGAAAGGTGCTCATGCTGAAGCGCATATCCCCCTTGCCATATTTCTGGCGGGTATCCCGGATCATCTTGATCTCCGGGATCAAGGCCAGGGCAAAGAGCACATTGATGATTAAAGCATAGATTACATATTCTCCCCAGCCGCGGGTAATGGCAAACCAGACGACGGTGAGAAACACTCCACCGGTATAGGCCAGCAGCAATTCCTTAAGCAAAACCATCCCGATAAACATGCCGACGCTGGCTACAACCAGCGCGCCAAGCGGGTCAATCGCAAACAGGGCGCCATAAAATGGCGAAATACCGCGACCTCCCTTGAAGCCATAATAGATGGGCCAACAGTGACCGATAAAACCTGCCGTTGCAGCCACCAGGGCGTAAGGCTCATTGGGGTAAATCAGCCGGACTGCCAGCGTGGGTAAGAACACCTTGAAAATATCCAGCAACCCGATCGTGCATCCCACCTTCGAGCCGTATTTAATTGAAGCGGTGTTAGCGCCTATTGCCAGCATGGGCATCTTATCTTCACTGTTTTGTACGGGCAGCGAAACGTCGCCGAGATCGGCTTTTGGATCGACAATCCGAGAAATGATGCGAGCAAACGAAAGTGAGCCCAATAAGTAACTAACGACCGCAATCACGATAAATTCGATTGGTTCCATCTCGATCCCTCTATACGAATAATCTACTGATCGCTGCAAAAATTACTAGACCTCTCATGCAACACCTAATTATTGAGTCCGTTTAGCGATCAGTGCAAGGATCAGTAACTTATCGAACAATTTTCATCTATATTACCCAATCTGAACTCGGCTCACAAGTGATATTTGTCACGATTCGATTGATCGTTTTCCATACCAGAAGCGCTGCCAATCGCCGCGGCTGGATTGTAAAGCGATCGATGTATACAACGCGCCGGCCCAAAAGCCCAATACCATCATCATCATCACCCAAATGAGCGAGGGCAACAACGCCTTCTCTCGGAATACAATCCAGCACGAGAACAGGGCGAAGCCAACATACAAATCCACCAGCGAGACGATCCCCCAGGGCATGGCGAGCAGCCTGGCTCCTTCTGCCATAAAATCCCCTACGGTGAAGCCGTAAATCAGGATGCCGGTCATAGCCAACAGACCCACCAGGGCGACGATCTTTGCGATTTTCATAGTCCTTCCAATCTTGATATGAATCCCAGTCAGGATTTTTTTGAGCGAGGGAACCAGGGGATAAATTCACTGGTCTTTTCGGCGTACTCTTTGTAGCCGGGTTTCTCTTCCTTCAATGTTTTTTCAAGCAGGGTGACACCGGAGACGCGCAGTAGCAAGGCCGTCATGATGACCGGGCTGAAAATGGTCCACCAGCCTCCTGCCGCGGCCGAAAGCAGGTAGTACGCCCACCACTGCGCCGCATCGCCGAAATAATTGGGGTGGCGCGTGTAGCGCCATACCCCCGTTTGCAGCACCTTGCCCCGGTTGGATGGGTCGGCTTTGAAGCGCGCTAACTGCCAATCCCCCGCCGCCTCGAAGAAAAAACCAACCAGCCAGACTGCCAGCGCGGCGTAGTCGAGTCCGGTGAGCCGGTCCGGCTGGGCGCTGACCTGCGCGGCGAGCAAGGGGACCGCCACAATCCACAGGATGATGCCTTGCAGCAGGAATACTTTGAAGAAGCTGCGCCACCACCACGCTGCGCCTGCCTCTTTGCGCCATACCTGGTAACGGAAATCCTCGGGTTTGCCCCAATTACGCCAGAGAATGTAGAGCGATAAACGCAGTCCCCAGATCGTCACCAGCGCGCAGAGCAGCAGCTTGCGCGCGAGCAAGCCTTCTGGGGTGAGCCAGAAGGCGATCCAGGCAGTGATGACGAAGCCCGTCCCCCAAAAAATATCCACGATGCTGGCATTCTTGAGCGCCAGGCTGACCATCCACAGCAGCACCATCAACCCGAGAATGACCAGACCCAGTACAAGATAGATCTGAAAGAAGCCCATAATTCCCTCCGGTAGAATCCATTATCTCTGGGCGCCAACTACAGCAAAACCAGCTGCGCCCGGCCCGATATGCGTCCCAATGACCGGCGTAATGTTTGTAACCAGGATATCCTTGCCCGACAGCAGATGGGCGACCTGTGCGCGCAGCTCGAGCACGCGCTCGGGGGCGTTGCTGTGCACAATGGAAAGGCACTCGAGTTCGCCAACCTGGCGCAGCATCTCAAGCAGGCGTTTCATGGCTCGCTCGCGCGTGCGCACGCGTTCCGTGCTCGGCTTGCCGGCATACATGGTTAGGATCGGCTTGAGCTGCAAAAGCGTGCCGAAATTAGCGATGAGGCGGTTCATCCGCCCGCTGCGCTTCAAATATTCGAGCGTATCGATCGCGGCGAAAACATACGTGCGTTTGATTTGCTCGTTGAGTGAAGCCAGGATCGCGTGGACCGATTCGCCCGCCTGCGCCAGCCTGGCAGCCGTCTCTACCAGGAATCCCGTCCCCAGGCTCAGCTGCTGGGAGTCGAGTACTGTGACCGGCACCGAAGTGGTTTCTTGCGCCGCGCTGCTCGCCATATCCACCACTGCACTCAGTGCAAGCGAGATATGGATCGACAGGATCTGCGTGGCGTCTTCTTCAGCCAGGGCGTCATAAATGGCGCGAAATTTTTGCGGCGAGGGTACAGCCGTAGTGGGGTGAACCGGAAATGTCGGTAATTTCTTGTAAAACTCTTCACGCGTGATGTCAATGCCGTCAAGGAAACCCTGCTTTCCTACATTGATGTAGAGCGGTACGACACAAATCCTGTACCTATCAATCATCTCCGCGGGCAGATCACACGTGCTGTCGGTGACTATTCGAACAGGCATGCTCCACCATCCTAGAGGACGAGCAGCGCGCCAAACACGATTTCGATGACCAGGCTGATGAGGTTCGATTGCGCATAAGATTTATCGAAAACCACGGAGAGCGCCCGAGCAGCGGCAATCGCCAGGTAACCGATTCCGAGCATCTGAAAGGCGGCTGCGCCCAGGAACAGCGGCGCCAGTCCCAGAGCGATGAACAACCCGCCGAAGATGGAGCGAATCTCCGATACGCCGCGTACTCCATTGGGATTCAAGCCGATGAACGCGTAGGTGGCGGAGGGTTTCACTAAAGCTAATACCCCGGTCGCGGCGGTCGCCAGGGCAGCAATGATTTTCAGGATCATCCAGATATTCAATTTAAAGACCTCCCCATGAATTAAGTATACTCAAAGACCAATGTCGCAAGCATTAACGTTGCAAGATTCTGGTGCTGCATAACCGGCATTTACGATTGCGCCAGGCTGGCAGCGGGTTGACGCGCAGTTGCTGGAAGCCAATCACCAAGCTGGGATGGGGCGACCTTTACCTGCCCGTTTTTGCGGATGCGCTTCACTTTGCCCGAATTCGCAATAGTGCGCATGAAAATGGTGTCGCCATCCTGCACGAACCAGACCGGAGTTTGTACACCCACCCCGCTCTTGCGAAAGGTCTCATGGCTGAGATATTGCTGTTGGGCAAACGGATCGATGGTGTTCATATCGATTCAATGTCTACTTAATGTATATATTATTATAACATATTGCATAGTATAATGGAAGGGCATTGAGATAAACACCCGCTTTAGATCGGAGACCATATGAAAATCCTTATACGTGTGCTGCTGGGTGTATTGAGCATCGCGATGCTGTTGATCCTCTTTTTAGCAGCGAGTATCTTGGTTGATTACGCTATCGGCAGGGGACGGATGGATGCTGTCACTAACACCACCATTCCCGGGCAAAACGGAGGGCCGGATGTGCGCGCTTACGTCGCCAGGCCGCAGGGCGAAGGCCCCTTTCCCGTGGTGATCATGATCCACGAGTTTTTCGGGCTGAACCAGAGCATCGTGGGCAAGGCGCAGGGATTGGCTGAAGAGGGGTATCTGGTGGTGGCTCCAGATACCTTCCGCGGCTCGACCACGGCGTGGATCCCGCGCGCCATCTACCAGGTGATCCGCAGCAAGCCCGAGCAAGTGAACCAGGATCTGGACGCGGTGTATGCCTGGATCGAGTCCCAGCCTGAGGCGGCCGCGCAGCCGGTGGGCATACTGGGATTCTGCTATGGAGGGCGCACCTCGTTAACCTACAGCCTGCATAATAATCGATTGGCTGCCACGGTGATCTTCTATGGCTCGCCCGAGACGGACCCTGAAGTGCTGCGGGCGCTCCCTGGACCGGTGTTGGGCATTTTTGGCGGGGCGGATAACTCTATCCCCGTCGAGGATGTGGGCGCGTTCGAAGCCGCCCTGGACCAGGCTGGCATCCCGAATGAGATCACCGTCTATGATGGCCAGCCGCATGCTTTTGTGACCGACATCGAGTCCATCCACTCCGGCGGCGTGCAGGCGCAGGCCTGGGGGCAGATGCTCAAATTCCTGGATGAAAACCTCAAGCAGGATGGCGCTTCTCGGAAAAGCGGTCCGGACCTAGCTTATCTCGCTCCCTTCGATTGGCGTTATTATCTGAGGCTGGCTTACGAGCACGCTTTTGGCGCCGCCAGCCACCCGCACTAATGGGCGCTTGCAGGGCCTCGAACATTGATCCTGCGCAGCGAGCGCAGCAAGTCAAACGTGAGCCAGCGCGCGGTCTGAGGCCAATCCGTGGTTTCCCATAAACCATACTCCCCCTGGAGCGAGTGGATGAACGACATCAGATCTGCCAGGCGCGGCTCTTCTTTGGATATCCCCACCCGCCCGCAAAGATCGACCACCAGGGCCAGGTCGAAGCGGGCAAAATAGGTGAAGAACCCATGCACTGGCTCGGCCCCGACCAGGCGCGCCACCTCCAGCCCCAGGCTGACGAGCTCGCGCGTCTCCCGTCCCAGCAGCAGGTCCAGCGCCCGGCGGGCTGGTTCGCTGGTGCAGCGCTGCGGGTGCAGCGCCAGGCAGATCAGGGCCCCGGTGGTGTTCGACCGGCAGCCCCAGTGTGAACCTTTTAGCTTGCGGTAACCGGCGACATACCCGTAGACCCCGGCTGCTATCCCGGTTGGCCAGGCGCCGTCCTCCAGCCGCTGGGCCAGCAGCCATTCGTAAGCCCGTTCGGCGCGCGGGTGTGTGGCATACCCGCAAGCCGCCAACCCGCGCAGCGGGAATGCCGTTTGCAGCGGGATCATCGAATAGCGTTCGTTGGCGGGCATCTCGCTATTCCCGTCGGTCAACGCCGCTTCCTCCATCAGCGGCCAGGAGCCATCGGCCTGCTGCTGGCTGAACAGATATTCCGCCCCCGCTTTCACGGCAGGGTGGGAGGCATTGAAGCCCCAATAGCCCAGGCGCGCAAGGGCGAAGGCCGTCACCAGCGTCCGGCTGCCGGCCCGCCCGGACGCGGCCAATACCCCGGTACGCCAGGAACCATCGGCTTCTTGCAGCCCCAGCAGTTCCGTCACCTGCGGATCATACTGGCGCAGTTCAGCCAACTCGGCCAGCTCCGGGTCCCCGGCTGGCCGGCCAAACAGGTCGCGCAGCACCAGCCAGCGCAGGCAAGCGGACGGGTCAGACAACAGCAAGGGCAGCCAGCTCATCATAACCCTCGCAGATAGGGGCCCGTTGGCGTATCCCCGGCTGCCACCTGTTCCGGCGTGCCTGCGGCGATTACGCGCCCGCCCTGTGGCCCACCGCCGGGTCCCAATTCCAACAGCCAATCACAAGCCGCCAGAAGATGGGCGTGGTGCTCAACCACCAGCACAGAGCCTCCCTCGTCGACCAGCCGGTGCAGTACGCCGGTCAAGCGCAGCACATCTTCCAGATGCTGTCCGAGCGACGGCTCATCCAGGATGTAGAGACTCCCCGCTATCGATTTGCGGCGCAGCTCAGCGGCAATCTTGAGCCGCTGCGCCTCCCCGCCCGACAACGCATATCCAGGCTGGCGCAAGACCAGATAGCCCAAACCCACATCCCGCGCGGCTTGCAGCGACCGGCGCAAGCCTGGATCATCGCTGAACAGGTGATAGACTTCATCGATCGTCCGCCCAAAGACATCCGGGAGGGCCAGCCCGTGCAGGCGCACTTCCCAGGCCTCGGCTGTATAACCACTGCCGCGACAGGTCTCGCAGGTAACGTGCACATCCGGCAGGAAAGCCATATCCAGAGTCAAGCGCCCGCGCCCATCGCACACCGAGCAGCGTTCTGCCAGCCTGGCCTCGCTCAGCCCGCGAATTTGCGCCTCTGGGCTGGCCGCGTAGATAGCCTGGATGGGGCGAATGAGGTCCAGGAAGGTAGCCGGGCTGCTCAAGCCGGCCCTGGATTGATCGACCACGAGAGTGCGCGGCGGCGCGCCTTCGATGGCTGCGTGCTCGCCAGGCTGGACTGGCTCGTGTGCTACCGAGGTGGTTTGCTTCTTGGGCGCCAGCGCCCGCCCCAACGTATCGGCTACCAGGGTTGACTTGCCCGAACCCGATACACCGCAAACCCCCGCCAGGACGCCCAATGGGAACTGGATCGTCTCGCCCTTGAGGTTGTTGGCGCGGGCCCCATGGATTGTCAGCCAACCCCGCGGCTGGCGCCGGTTGCGCGTTTGCATGCGCCGCTCCGCGCGCAGCCAGCGTCCGGTAAGGCTGTCGCCCCGCGCTACTTCCTGCAGCGTTCCCTGGGCTACCACCTGCCCACCGTTTTGACCTGCCCCCGGCCCCATATCGATCAGGTGGTCGGCGCTGTGCATCACGCGCGGGTCATGTTCCACGACGATGACGGTGTTACCGGCGTCGCGCAGCGCCTGCAGGGCATTTACCAATGCTTCTACTTCAACCGGATGCAAGCCGCGGGTCGGCTCGTCCAGAAGCACGGTCAAGGCGGTCAGGCCGCTGCCCAGCAAGCTTGCCAGGCGGATGCGCTGCGCTTCACCCGCCGACAGCGTGCCCGCCGTTCGTTCCAGGTTCAGATAGCCCAGCCCGACCTGGATTAAGAACCCCAACCGTTGGCGGATCGTATCCAGCGCACTGGCCAGCTCCTGCCGGGCGGGCAGGATGCCTGCCAGCCGCTCTGCCAGCTCTACCAGCGTCATGCGCTCCAGCTCATGAACGTTGCTGCCGCCCAGTCTCACCGCCAGGTACTCGGGGCGCAGCCGCGCCCCAGCGCATGCCGGGCACGGCTGGGTGTCGGAGTAAGTCCCACCCACATCCCAATCGTGAATAAAGCCATAGAATCCAGGGAATTTAGCTCGATAGGTGTTGGAACGCCCCGACCGGCTGTGATAAGTGACCGTCAGCTCCATTTTGCTGCCGAACAAGAAGGCTTGTTTGGCCTCTGCGGAGATTTCATTCCAGGGCGTTTTATGCGGGTCGAAGCCATAGTGCTCAGCCAGCGCCTGAACCAGGTAATAGCCGCCGTTGAAGGGTTTACCCAGATAGCCGTTCGGGAAAAATCCCGGTGAGTACATAGCTCCCGCGACCAACGGTTTTTCCGGGTGGATGATCACTTTTGCCGGGTTTGGCACCTGCAGCGTGCCGACCCCGTGGCACTTTACGCAGGCCGCGGCGTAGGTCGACGAGGCAAAATGCCGCGCGGAGGCCAGCGGCGCACGGGCTCCACAGCCCGTGCAAATCCATTCCGAACCGCGCTGCATGGGGGACCCGCATTCCAGGCAGCTGCGCTCTCCCTGGCTGGCCAGCAGCACCGCCAGGTGGTGGGCGATCTCCGTGGCTGTGCCCACCGTCGCCCGCCGGGAAAACACCAGGCGCTCGGCGCCGATGGTCAGCGCCACCCCCAACCCGGTCACCGCATCGACGTCGGCTTCCGCGCCCTCGTGCAAGCCCTGCCGTTCGTACAGGCTCAAGCTCTCCAAAAAGCGCCGCCGCGCCTCCGCTTCCAACACATCGTGCACCAGGCTGGATTTTCCGGACCCCGACAGCCCGGTCACGACGGTCAGTTTTCCCTTGGGGATCTCGACGCTGATATTCTGGAGGTTGTGCACGCGCGCCCCGCGGACCTCGATCACTTGCGAGCTGCGGCGCGCCGGCGCGGCATCCGGGGGAGTGGGGGTCAGCCGGCTTTCCTCTTCCAGGGCCTGACCCGTCAGGGATGAGCTGAATTTGACAAGCTCTTCCGGAGGTCCTGCGAACAGCAGTCTCCCGCCGGCAGGTCCGGCTCCCGGCCCCAGGTCGATAACCCAATCGGCAGCCCGGATGACATCGGTGTTATGCTCCACCACCAGGATGGTCGCTCCAGCCCGCACCAAACGGTCGAGCACGCCGAGCAGCCCGGCGAGGTCCTGCGGGTGCAAGCCAGTCGTCGGCTCGTCCAGCACCAGCATATCTTTGGCGAGGGTCTTCTTGCCCAGGTAGCGCGCCAGCTTCACTCGCTGGGCTTCGCCCCCCGAAAGAGTGGTCGAGGGCTGTCCGAGGGTGAGATAGCCCAGCCCGATCTCGCACAGCGCACCCAGGATTTGGCGGGCGGTCTGCAATTTTGCCAGCGGCAGCCGAGACTCGGCTAAGAAGCAGGCTTGCACCTCTTCAATCGTCAGCTCGTAGAAATCCGCAATGGAATATTGCGCCCCCATGGACTGGATTTTGGCTACCAGCACCGTATCGGTGAAGCGCCGCCCTTCGCACTCCGCACACGGTATCCAGGTCGAGGGCAGGTAGCGCATGCTCACCTCGACCGCCCCCAGACCACCGCACGTAGTACAGGCGCCCTCGGGCCGGTTGAAAGAAAAATATGCGGCGGGCAGCCCGGTTACCGCTGCGAACAAATCCCGGACCACGTCGCTCAGCTTGGTGTACGTTGCCGGGTTGGAACGCGGGTTGCGCCCGATCGGGGATTGATCCACCAGGATTGGATGGACGAGCGGGCCTTCGATCCCCTGGCAGCCGACCGGCTTGCGATTCACCAGGCTTGGCACCAGCACGTCTTCCACCAGCGTGCTCTTCCCAGACCCCGAGACGCCGGTAATCACACTAAGCCGCCCGAGTGGAACCGGCACGTCAATGTCTTGCAGGTTGCGCAGGTTTGCCCCGCGGACCGTGATGAACTGCTGCGGCGCGGGGCGTTTCTCGGGACGCAGCACGCTTTTTCGGCGGCTGAAATACTGCCCCGTAGCGGTATCTGCCTGCCACAATTGCTCGGGCGTGCCCTGGAAGACGACCCGCCCGCCCTGGTGCCCGGCTCCTGGCCCGAGCTCGATGGCCCAGTCGGCGCCCACCGCCGCCATCCGTTCGTGCTCCACGAACACCACCGGCCCAGCCAGCTCCCGTAAGGCTGGCAGCAGGCGCTGAATATCGACCGGATGCTGTCCCACCGTCGGCTCATCCAGAACGTGCAGCATGTCTTCCAGGCGGCTGATCAGCGTCAACGCCAGGCGCACCCGCTGCGCCTCTCCCCGGCTGAGGGTGGGCACCGGACGGTCGAGCCCAATGTAACCCAATCCAACCCGCTGCAAGGCTGCCAGCCGCTGAGTGATCTCCGTCCGCAGGCGCGCGGTGACCGGGGCTGGCTCTGCATCTGTAAACACGCCCAGGGCCTGATCGACAGAGTACTGCAGAAACTCCGGAAACCGCTTTCCTGCCCAGCGCGCCGCTGCGGCTTGCGGCGCCAGACCTGTGCCAAGGCAGGCCTGGCAGCCCTGCCCGTTACAGCTCGGGCAGGCGCGGTTGAAATCCACCGGGCGAAGTTTTCCGAACCAGGCGCCGCAGCGAATGCAGACCGGGGCGCGCGCCAGCCGCTGCTCCTGGTCATCCCAGCGCACTGTCACTGCCTGCGCTCCAAGCAGGATCGCTTCCCGAATGGCTGCCCGCAGCAGGGGCAGGTCTATCCCCGGACCTACCGTTTGAATTTGAACGTCGAGGTTATGCGCCTGGGAGGCTTCCAATCCCTGGCCCTGCCAAGGCTTCCCGTCGACCCAGATGCGCTCCATCCCAAAGCGTTCGGCCAGCCCCGCCAGCAGCGTGCGGTGGCTGCCACGCACCTCGTGCGCCAGCGCAGCCGCAATCCTCACGCTCCCCTGCCCAGCCAGCTCTGCCAGGCGCTCCAGAATCTCGTCTTCCGTATAAACTGCCAGCGACATGCCGCAGCGCGGGCAGCTGCGCTCGCCAAAATGGGCATACAGCAGGCGCAGGAAGGGGTGCAGCCCGGAGGCGGTCGCCAGGGTCGAATTGGGATTGCGGTTGAGCAGGTTCTGCCCGACCGCTACGGCGGGCCCCAGCCCGCGGATGGCATCGACGTTGGCCGGCGCCAGCCGCCCTTTGGGCGATCCCAGCTCGAAGACCTCCAGGAACCTGCGCCGCGCTTCGTGGTAGAGGGTGTCGAAGACCAGCGAGGTCTTGCCTGACCCCGAGATGCCGGTTACAACGGTCAGCCCCTGGCCAAATTCGACCTCCACTCCCTGCAGATTGTGTTCGCGTGCACCCCGGATTTGGATGGTCATGGCTGCCTATACCAACAAGAAGCGAATAGGTAGAACGATTGTACTACTTGAGGCGCCATCCTGCAATAGATCGCTGAAAAGGCCACGCCCTTCATTGCACTTCTCCCATCATTTGACAACCCACTGATTTTCTAGTATGCTCAGTATGCCGTTAAACGACATATCGGTAACCGTCATAATTGGGTAGGGACATGTTCAATCAAAAATTGCCGGACGATGAGGAAGTACCCCCCTGGTTGACGCCGTTGCGCGAGCCAACGCTTTTCATCTTGCTGGCACTGTCCAGAGAGCGCAAGCACGGCTACGCCATCCTCAAAGACGTGGAGGTGCTCAGCGAAGGCCGGGTGGTCCTGAGCACAGGCACACTCTATGGCGCCCTGGCCCGCTTGCTGGAGCAGGGGGTGATCCGGAAATCTACTGAGGAGAGTGGGGAAGATAGCTCTGATTCTGAAAGCAGATCGGGCAGTGCTGATGTCCGGGTCCGCAAGTACTACGAGCTAACCCAGTTCGGACGCCGGGTGTTAGAGGTGGAAATCCATCGTATGGGTACGATATTGGCTACAATCGGCAGGGAGCTAGGCGAGGAGGAGATCTAACCATGCTGACCCGCTTGATAACTCGCCTGTACTCCCGCCTGCTCTAGCTGTACCCCGGTTGTTTCGTGGACGAGTTTGGCGGGGAGATGGTGCATGTATTCGTCCAGGCGCTGTCCGGTTTGGACGATTCCGGCGCCCCGCCTGCCACAAGGAGGGTGAAGATGGCCCGTTTGTTTTTTCGCGAAGTATGGAATTTTCCACCAGCCTACCGGGACGCCCGGTGCTACCAGGCATCATTGGGCGCTGAAGATGCCCCCCTGGGGATAACATCGATGGGGGAGAAAGACACGACGGAGACCTGGGCGGGGAGGGGCGCCTCTTGGGGCGCTGCTCTTGTAGGCGCATTACCCTTCCTTCTCTTCGGCCTGGCTCACCTGCTGGATGGTATCGCCGAGTTGAGCGGGCATGCCCGCCTGGCTATCAATCCGCTGGATAGAAGCCTTGACCTTCCCGCGATCGTCCTCACCCTGCCGATGGGCGTCTATCTGGTCTCCGTGCTAGGCCTGCTGATCGGCGTATTGAAAGGCTTCCCCCGTTGGTCATACGCCTACCTGGGTATGTCCCTGTACTTGGGCTTGTCTTACTTCAATGGCAGCTTCTACGGCGTGGATTACAGTTCGTGGGCCTGGATCCCCGCGTTGGCTGCCATCCTCTTGGGCTTCCTGCTCACCCGCTCCCTATATCCGCTGGCCCGGATGCTCCAGGGCGCCTGGAACGACTGGACGCGCGTGTCTTTTGCCCTCTACGCCTTTGCAGCGCCTGTGCTGACGATCATCTTCTTCGATGAGGATTGGGGGGTCCTACAGCTCTACGGCCTGTTCTTCGATACAGTGCTGTTGGCCGCCGGGGCGGTCGCTTTCTTGCGCTCGTCCACCATTTTGGGTCGGGTGCTCTCCCTGCAGGCTGCCGTCCTGATCCTGGTGGTCAAGGGGTTGCTGGGGGGCTGGCTGGACGGGCATTTTTGGCCGGCGTTTTTGTTCTTCATCCTCTATTTTGGTTTTCTGCAGCTACCCGCGGTGATTGGACTGCTGAGGCGGGGTGTAGATGCTTTGTCGTCGCGGTGAACTCTGATGCGGCAGGCAGCTTGCGGATCAGAAGCCATCCCCCACACGGTCGAAGGTGGGTTTGAGCGAGGTGTACAACCCTTGATAGAGGGGATAGGCTTTCTGATATACCTGTACGGCGGACGGATCCGGCAAGGTGCTGTTGGTGGTATGGATCACAGCCTGGCAGCTTTGTTCCACGCTGGGCCATATTCCAACACCGACACCCGCCAGGAGCGCGGCTCCCAAAGCCGCGCCCTCGGTGGTATTCACCGTGACCAGCTCGACATCCATGACATCCGAGAGGATTTGCCTCCAAAATGAGCTGCGGGCGCCGCCGCCCGAGACCCGCACCTGCTGGATCTCACCCAGCCCGGCTTGCTTGATTAGCTCCATGCTGTCCCGTAATCCAAAAGCCACCCCTTCGAGCACTGCCCGGGTCAGGTGAGCCTGGTTATGGCGCACGGTCAGGCCGACAAAAGCCGCCCGCGCCAGTGGGTCGGGGTGGGGAGTGCGCTCGCCGGTCAGGTAAGGGAGGAAGAATAATCCCTCACAACCCGGCGGAATATCCCGCGCAGGGGCAAGCAGATCATCGAAGGCTACGCCGGCTGCCAGCGTATCACGATACCACTGCAAGGAGCCTGCCGCCGAGAGCATCACGCCCATGAAATGCCACGCCCCAGGCACGGAGTGGCAAAAGGCGTGCAGGCGACCTTGAGATTCGATCCAGGGGGCAGGGGTGGTTGCAAAGACCACCCCTGAGGTGCCCAGGGTTAGGGCGATGATGCCTGGCGTAACTGCTCCAACGCCCACTGCCTGGGCTGCCTGATCTCCACCGCCGCCCACCACGGGGGTGCCCGCTTCCAGGCCGGTTTGTGCTGCAGCTTCGAGCGTGATACTGCCGGTGATCTGTGGGCCTTCGAAGGCCTGGGGCATCCATTTGCGCGGGATTTCGAGGGTCTTTAGAACCTCATCGGAAAAATCGCGTTTTGCCAGGTCAAAGAGCAGCATGCCGGCGCCGTCGGCTTTATCCACGGCATAGCCGCCGGTCAAACGAAAGCGCACATAATCTTTGGGAAGCAAGACATGGGCAATTTGAGCGTAGATGTGCGGCTCGTGCCTGCGCACCCACAGGATCTTGGGGGCAGTGAAGCCGGTCAGCGCCTGGTTGCCGGTGATCTGCAGCAGTCTATCGAAGCCCAGTTTAGCGGTGATTTCGTCACATTCTGCTCCCGTGCGCTGGTCGTTCCAAAGAATGGCTGGGCGCAGGATGCGATTCTGAGCATCGAGCAGCACCAGGCCATGCATCTGCCCGGTCAGACCGACGGCGCGCACCTGCTTCCCAACGGCGGACGCCTGGGCAAGCGCCTGGCGGATGCTGGCGACGGCGCCCGACCACCATTGGTTGGGATCTTGCTCAGACCACAGCGGGTGTGGGGTTGAGAGGCTGAGCGGGGTTGTGGCGCTGGCAGCTACCTGGCCCCGCTCGTCGATCAGCAGGGCCTTGGCGCCTGTGGTGGAGATATCGATTCCAATCAGGTAAGCGGGTGTACTCATGCTTTGGTAGTCGGCGAAAGCAAATGATCCAATACGGACCAGGAACTTCTAGCGGACACCCAATAATAGATCAACCGTAAGCTGATCCAGCCGCTCGTACTGCATGCCGCGGCTGGCGAGGGCCGGCAGATCGAAGGTGTAAGCCTTGAGAGCGTTGGCCTTTTCGCGGCTGTATTTGCCGTTAAAAGATGCCATGGCAGGATCCTCGGGAGATATCTCAGCCAGTAGAGCCCGGATCTCGGGATCGGCGTTAAATCGGGCAGCTTTTTCTTTTAGGATCAGGTAGGAGCGCATGCAGCCACGCGCAAAATCTTTCACGCCTTCATAATCCTCTGTACGGTAAGCGTGAGCGTCGAAATGCCGGCTGCCGTCGTAACCGACATCTTCCAGGAATTTAACCAGGAAGAAGGACTGTTTCAGGCTCTGCGAGCCGAAGCGCCAGTCCTGGTCGAAGCGCACGTAATTCTGATCGTTTAGATCGATATGGAAGAGCTTGCCCGCCTCCCAGGCCTGCGCCACGGCGTGTAAGAAGTTCAGCCCTGCCATGTGCTCGTGGGCCATTTCTGGATTGAGACCGACCATCTCGGGGTGATCCAGCGTGGCGATGAAGCCCAGCATGGCGCCGCTGGTGGGCAAATAAATATCGCCGCGTGGCTCGTTGGGCTTGGCCTCCAGGGCGAACTTTAGGTCATATTTTTGGTCGATGGCGTATTCACACAGAAAATTCAACGCTTCGCGGAAGCGCTTTAAGCCGGTAGCCGGGTTCCTGGCGGCATCGGTCTCCACGCCCTCGCGCCCGCCCCAAAAGACATATATCTGCGCCCCCAACTCCACACCCAGGTCGATGGCGCGCATGGTCTTCTGTAAGGCGAATTTGCGCACTCTTGGATCGTTGGCGGTGAAGGCGCCGTCTTTGAAAACCGGGTGCGTGAATAAGTTGGTGGTTGCCATCGGAACCACCAAACCGGTCTCTGCCAGGGCCTGCTTAAAGGCTTTCACGATCTGATCGCGCTCGGCTGGCGTGGCGTCGAAAGGCACCAGATCGTTGTCATGGAAGTTTACCCCGTAAGCGCCAACCTGTGCTAACAGGTGCACCAATTCGACGGGCGAGAGCTTGCTGCGCACCGCCGACCCAAAGGGGTCGCCGCCAGTGCTGCCCACGGTCCACAAGCCAAAGGTGAATTTGTGTTCCGGTTTCGGTTCGTATGGATTTGACATGCTTCTATCCTCCACATTTATCCTGTTCACTGACGGCAAGGCCGGATTTCTGGCTGGGGCTGGCGCCGGCGTTCAAGCCCATCTTCGACCGTGCGGTCTGCAGCGAATTTATCTGTTTTCACCCGGACGGCATCAAAGCACGTCGACCGGGCAGAAGAACACCTGCTCTTGGACCGGCATTTTGATCGCGCCGGTAATCTCAAACTCACCTGTCAGGCGGATATCGTCCGAAGAGCTGCCCAGTATAACGATGATCCTTCCCGCTTCGAGCACGCGGTTCAGGTCGTTATCGTAAAAGGCCATCTGGTTGACGAGCAGGTGGAAGGTGATCCATTTACTTTCTCCTGGGAGCAACCGCACCCGGATGTATCCCTTCAGCTCTTTGGCGGGGCGCGGCAGGCTGGCAATTTCATCCCGGATGTAAAGCTGTACGACCTCATCTCCGATCACGGAGCCCGTGTTCGTCACCGTGAGGGAAACATTTACCTCCTCGCCCGCGGTTGCCGCTTCCGGAGAGATCACCAGGTTGTCGTATCGGAAATCGGTGTAACTCAATCCATATCCAAACGGATACAAGGGGGCAACTTTTTCGTCCGCATAATCCTTGTACCAGAAGGAGCTCATCCCTGACGGCTTCGAGGAATAAAAAACCGGCACCTGACCGACCCCGCGCGGGAAGGTGATGGGCAGCTTACCGCCGGGATTGACATCGCCGAAAAGGACGTCCGCGATGGCTGCGCCGCCTTCCTCGCCCGGCAACCAGGCCTCGAGAATAGCGTTGGCATGTTCAGCCAGCCAGGGAATAGCGTACGGTCGTCCATTGACCAGCACAACCACGACCGGTTTTCCCGCCACCATGATCGTCTCCGCCAGGCTTTCCTGCACCCCAGGCAGGCGCAGCTCGGCGCTGTCTCGGGTTTCGCCCGTCGTACAATCGGGCGTAAGCCCCGATCGATCTCCAAGGGCAAGGACCACGATATCGGCCTGCTGAGCAACCTTTACGGCCTCATCAAAGCCCGTACAGTCCTCGCCCTGGATTTCACAGCCTTTGGCGTAGAGCACTTGCGTCTCACAGGAAACTGCCGCTCGAACGCCTTCCAGAACAGTCGTAATGCGAATATCATGAGCATGGATCCGGACTGTGTCGGCATTCACAGACGGCGAATCTTGCGAGAACCGGTATCTCATTAATTCTCTCATGGCTGTATAGGAATAATCACCCAGCTGGTTGCGCCCATCGTGCGCGTTGGGGCCGATTACCGCGATTCGGGAAAGCGCCTTCGCCAGGGGCAAGATGCCATCATTCTTCAACAAGACCAGGCTTTGACAGGCGATCTGGCGGGCGAGGGATCGATTTTGAGCGGTTTCAAACACCTCAAGGGCCAATCCCTCCTGCACATATGGCTGCTCAAACAGGCCGAGCTCCAGCTTCTTGTGAAGATGGCGGCGAACGGCTTGATCCACCGTCTCGATGCTAATATCCCCTGCTTCGAGCGCCAAACGAAGCGGGTCGCCGTAGCAATTGACGGTAGGCAGCTCCACATCGATGCCGGCGTCCAATGCCATGCGCGCGGCAGCGGACTTATCCACAGCAATGTGATGAAAATTATGGATCATGGTCACGGCTTCATAATCGGATACGACCAAGCCATCGAATCCGAGCTCCTGGCGCAGGATATCGGTCAGGATGTGCCGCGAGGCCGCCACGATTTCACCATCCAATTCAGGATAAGCGTTCATGATGGCGCCCAGACCTGCCTGGCGGATGGCAGCCTGGAAGGGGGGCAAACATACTTCGTACACTTCCCGCCATCCCATGTGAACAGGGGCGCAGTTGAGCCCACCTTGTGAAAAACTGTGACCGATGAAATGTTTACCCGTCGCAAGCACTCCTTCAGCCAGGTTATCTCCCTGCAATCCCTTGACATAGGCAACACCAAAGTGGCTGGCAAGGGTGGGGTCCTCGCCGAAAGTCTCTTCGACCCGCCCCCAGCGGGGATCGCGGGCGATATCCAAGACCGGCGCAAGCGCCTGGCGTGCTCCAACAGCCAATAACTGCGAGCGGATCGCGGTGGTCATCGCCTGAGCCAGCTCTGGCTGGAAGGTGGCGGCGAGGCCGAGCATTTGCGGGTACATGGTGCCGCCAAGCATCATGGCCCCAGAGCAGCACTCTTCATGGACGATGGCAGGTATGCCAAGACGGGTCTCTTCAACCAGGAATTTCTGCAAACGATTGGCTGCTTTGGCTGCAGAACAGGGGTCGAGGGTAGAAGCGCCGGCAAGGCGTGTAATTTGGCCGATGCCGTGTTTCAGCTTGCTGGCAACTTTGTCCTGGTCCAGCTCGCCCTGGGTCTGCAACTCGAACATCCAATACGAACTTAGCTGGGCGAGTTTTTCGTCCAGCGTCATTTGTGAGATCAATGATTTCAGATGTTGGTCATGCGTTGGTGTCATTACAGCCTCAATCGACCGGTTCTTTCCTCATCGGAACGGGGATGGATGGAGTAATTCCGCTCTCAGTCCATAAGTGACACTTAACCAGCACGCCGTCGATATACACATCTTCGGGGACGACGTTTTTGCATATATTCATTACCTGTGGGCATCTCCCGGCGAATTTACAGCCGGTTCTCAAATATTCTTCCTGTTCAGTATCGGAAAGGGTAACCGCCTGGCTCCAGCGCAAATTTGGGTCGATTTCTGGGATCGATTCTCTGAGAAGCTTTGTGTAGGGGTGTTTTGGAGCCATCAACACCTGCTCGACAGACCCCTCTTCAACGATGTTCCCGCGGAACATGATGGCGATACGATCGCTGACATAGTAAGCGGTCGCTAAATCGTGCGTGATGTAGAGGACGCTCACCCCAAAATCGTCCTTGAGCTTTTTAAACAGGTTCACAATCGACATTCTCAGGGATGCATCGACCATCGAAACAGGCTCATCCGCAATCATCAGGATGGGGTCCGTCAGCAGCGCCCTGGCGATGGAAATTCTCTGCAGCTGCCCTCCGGAGAACTCGCTTGGGTACCTGCCGGCAAACTCCTCATACGATAGACCGACCGCCTTCAATTTCTGATCAATCCGTTCAATCGCCTCGGCTTTGTTTTTGGCGAGCTTGTAAGAGTGGATGGTTTCGAAGAAATAGCGGTCGACGGTTCTCAAGGGGTTAAAGGTACCGAAAGGATCCTGGAAAATGGCCTGTATGCCTTCTGTAAACCACACCTGCTTATTTTTCGATTGCGCGTCTCGCTTGCCCTTGTGCACAATGGCGCCGGAGGTTGGCTGCTCGAATCCCAGAATGATGCGGGCCGTCGTCGATTTCCCACAGCCGCTTTCACCCGCCAGGGCAAATATCTCTGCTGGTTTGATATGAAAAGATACATTGTCGACGGCTGTTATCCTGACCCTGGAGACCATGCTCCCCAGGGTAAAGATCTTTGTCAGATGATCGACTTCAAGAAGAGCTTGCATCTTGCCTCTCTTCAACCAGCCAGCAGGCTACTTTTTGATTGTGGTCCAGCTTGTAGGTGCCCGGCATTTGCTGTTTACAGATTTCGAGAACAAAAGGGCACCTGGGATGGAAGGGGCACCCGCTGGGTAAATCGGAAAGCGAGGGAGGATTTCCCGGGGCGCTCTCCCGGGTAGTCTTGTCTCCGAATCTCGGCAATGAGTGGATCAGATAACGCGTATAAGGATGAACCGGGTTGCCGAAAATCGTCTCGGTGGTGGCCTCTTCCACAATCTTTCCGGCGTACATGATGGCAATCCGGTCGGCGACATTCGCCTGAACGCCCATATCGTGCGTTACCAGGATGATCGAGTTTTTTAGATTGGCCTGGATATCCCTGAGCATCTGCACAACTCCCCTCTGAACAACTACATCCAGGGCGGTTGTGGGCTCATCACAAATGATCATGCGGGGTTTCAGCAGCGCTGCCAAAGCGATGGTAATTCTCTGGCGCATGCCGCCAGACAGCTGATGCGGGTAGGCGTCCAAAATCTTGACCGGCAACCCTAGATCCTTCAGGTGCCCCTTAGCGATCTCGAAAGCTTCTTCCCTGGTTTTTCCACTGACATGGCTGGCGATAAAATCCCGGTAAGTCTCCTTCAGCTTGATCACCGGGTTGAAAACGCTCATGGAACCCTGGGGAACGTAGGAGACATACTCCCAGCGCAGCCTTCGCTTCTCCTCTGCACTGAGCGTGGTGATATCCAGCGGCTGATCATCGACGAAGTAATAGACTTTGCCCCCTACCAGCCTCAAGGGTGGATCCACCGCGCCGTAGAGGGCTTTTAGCAAGGTCGTCTTTCCACACCCGCTTTCACCAGCAATGCCGTAGACTTCATTCTCGCGGATCTCGAGGTTGACATCGTTGACTGCTTTGACAACCGTTTGGTCGCCATGGACATCGAGCACATAGAAGGCTTTTAGCTGTTCGGTCCTGATCATCAGTCGGTTCATGGGAGCTCCGCTAGACCCCGACGCGCTGGATGCGTGTCCTGGGGTCGAGGTATTCGCTGATGCTGACCGAGAGCCAGTAAAGGGCGACAAACAGGAGGATCGAGAGAATAATTGGGGTCAATATCCACCACCAGTAACCGAGCAAGACCGCTTGATAACTGATCGCCCATTGGAGCATTGTCCCCAGAGTGGGGATATCCATATTGACCAGACCCAGGAAAGCGAGAGTGATCTCCAGACCAATCACCCAGGCCATGTTGTTGATCAGGGTGGAGAAGATGAGGGGCATCGTGAAGGGCATGTATTCGTTCAGTACGAGGCGCACGGTGCCGGTACCGGAGAGCACGGCTGTTTGGGTGAACTCCCGCTCGCGCAAGCTGAGTACCTGCGAGCGGATCACGCGCGCGTCCCAGGCCCATCCGAAGACCGCCAGCAGCAGTCCAAGATTCACCAGGTTCATCTTTTCGCGCACCAGCATTGCCAGCATAACAATGATCAGGAAGAGTGGGATTACCAGGAAAACGTCGCTCACGAACATGAGGATCGTGCCGGTGCGGCCCCCTTTGTAACCCGCCACCATCCCCACCAGCACGGCAATTACCCTCGAAACCGAGGCTGCCACGACGGCGATGATCAGCGAATTGCGCACGGCAAAGGTCGCCTGCCAGAAGATATCCTGCCCTTTGGAATTCGTTCCCAGCAGGTACGTCCAGGATGGCTCAAGATCCCTCGGCACATCCCCCCACAGGGTCGGGTCATAGGGCGAGAAAATGGAGAGAATCGCAAGAATGAGGAGAAATCCCAGTATGCAAAAACTGATGGCGAACCGGTAATCCTTGATGAGATCTTTGAGTACTTTCACGATGCCGACCTTTATTAAAGATGCCGGACGCGAGGATCGAAGAGTGGATACAACAGGTCGAGTACGAGAATGGCGGTGGTGATGGCTACAATCGAAAGGGCTGTGATCCCCATGATCAGGTTGTAGTCACCGGTGATAATGGCATTGTAGAGCAGCATCCCGAGACCAGGATAAGAGAAGACAATTTCCGTGATCAATGCGCCGCTGAAGATCTGCCCAAGCAGCAATGCAAGCACCGTGATCTGCGGCAGCATAGCGTTGCGGATCACGTATCTGGAAACAATTTTATTTTCTTTGATACCGGCGAGTTTAGCATATTGGACAAAATTCTCGGCATTCACGTTCTGCACAACCAGCTTCATGGTCTGGAACCAGGCTGCGGTGCCCAGAAGGACCAGCGATAGGGCCGGGAGGAAGGCGTGTTTGAGCACATCCACGATGAAGTGCAAGGAGAACTCGAACTGCCTGCCGATGTCGGTGCCGCCGCTGACGGGAAAAATCTCAAAGACGTAAGCCAGGAGCAGAAGCAGCGCAAAGGCGAAGATGTAATAGGGGATGGGTCTGATGATCATCGTAATGGTATCGAGGGTTTTCGACCAGCGAGAGCGATTATAGTAGCCAGCCAACCCCCCGATGATATTACCGGCCGTCCAGGAGATGATCGTCGTTGTCAGCAGCAAGCCTAAGGTCCACGGGAGCGATATTCGGATCAGCTGGTTCACCGGCGTGGGAAACTGAAAGAAAGAGACCCCAAAATCGCCCTGGAGCAGCCGCTTCCAGAAGGCGCCATACTGCTGGAACGCCGATCCTTCCAGGCCATACATCTCGGTTAGGTCTTCGATAAACGCATTCATCGAAGCCGGGTCGAGGTAAGACCCCATCGACCTGAGCTGGGCGATCGTCCGCTGAACAGGATCGGAGGGCGTCATGCGAGGGATCACGAACACCGCGGTGAGCCCAAGAAAGATCACCAAAAAATACTGAAAAAGCCGTGGGATAAGATACCCTTTTATGAATGCCATCGCGGTTCTACAGCCAGACTCTACTCAGGGTCAAGGGAAGAGCTCCCGGGTGGGTATTATCACCCACCCGGGGTGTTTGGGTCAATATCGGTGACGAACTAGTTGCCAGCCGGCTCCAGGAAGGGGGTCATGTACTTGAAAGGACCCCAGTGCGTGTAGGGCTGGGAATAAGGATTCTCTGCTCCGGGCCAGTTGGTCCAGAAGGTTTCATCCCAGGTGACAAACCCAATATAGCCAAAGGTTGGGATACCTGGCATGGCCTCGACGGCGAGCTTCAACCCCTCGATGCCAATGGCGATGACTGCTTCGGCGTCGGATGGATCGGTCTCACGCAGCTGGGCGATCACAGCATCCATCTCGGGGCTCGACCAGCGCGAGGTGTGGCCGGGGGTCACAGTTCCAATGGGCTCGATGTACTCGGAGTTGTAGAAGTCCAGAACCCTGTACAGGTCCGGTCCAGCACCCCATGGTTCCTGAGCCGGCCACTCTCCCGAGATATCGTAATCGCCTGTTTGGGCCAATGCGGAGGAGTTGTCCGACGGGACGTGCACTGCATCGATCCCAAACTGCTTCCACTGCTGCACGCCAGCAGCGGCGTTCTTGAAAGACAGGTGGGAGGTGTCCGTCCGGCTCAACACCTCGATCCTCCAGGGCTGCCCATTCGGGAGCAACCATTGACCATCCGCATTCTTGGAGAAGCCATTCTTCTCGAGCAGCTTGGCGGCTTCATCTGGCGCGTACTTGTACCATCCAAGGCCAAACGCCTGATCCAGAGAGGCAGGATCATCCGAAACGACATAGCCTCTGTCTTTGGCGTATTGGACGACTCGCTGCGGAGCCTCCGTATCGTACGGATTGAAGGTCTCGCCGTTGCCAAGGTCCAGGGTAAAGCCCTCAAGCCAGGATTCCATGGGAGCGATAAAGTTCTGCGGATAGGAACCCAGTGATGGAATGTGGACCGGGCTTAATGTCCCGGTGCCGTCCACAGCCTGGCCTTCGAACTCGGCAATATCGATCGCCAGCAGGAGCGCCCAGCGCACATCGGGATTGTCGAATGGAGCCTTGGCGGTGTTGAAGGTCAGGCCGGTCAGGGCGGGGTCATTGTTCACGACCCAGGGATAGCTGGATTGATAGGCGCGGTTCGATTCGCCTTGTGTCAAGGCAGCCTTGAGCCCTTCTGCAGAAAGATCCACTGCATCGAGCTCATGCGTTAGCTGGGCAAGGATCTTGGCCCCTTCATTGGCGAAGGATTGAAAGACAATGTACTGGGGCTTTGGTTCGCCGTAGAGGATCCCTGTCGGGCTCTTGTCCCAATCCTGGCGCTTCTCCCAGATAGTCCAGAACCCATTTGGATCATAGCTGTGTAGCTTGTAGGGTCCTGTGCCCACAAATGGATCAAACTCGAAGGTGATCGGGTCTTCCACAGTTTCAAAGATATGCTTCGGCATGATCCAGGTAGCACCCCAACGATCGAGAAATGTGGTGTGGAAGCGCGAGTTCGGCTGCGTTAGCTCGAACACGACAGTATAGTCGTCGGGAGCAGAAACGGAGGCAACATTATCCACGAGGAAATTGTGCGCGCTAAAGCCCTCGTTTGCCATCAAGGCTTCGATCGTGTAGACTACGTCTGCTGACGTGAACGGGGTGCCGTCATCCCAGGCGACGTCCTCTCGGAGGGGGATCTCCACCTGGGTAAAATCGGCGTTGTAAATGGGGTCTCCTGAGGCAAGGCCAGGGATGATTTCACCGGTGGCGAAATCAACAGACCACAGCGGCTCATTGGCCAGATTCTGCATGCCTCGATCCCGCCATTTCCATCCGACCCATTCATTGAAATTGCTGGGAGCTCCGATGCGTCCCGTGAGCTGACCGACGATAAGGGTTTCTTCCCTGGGTAAAGTACCCTGAACCAGAGGCGCTTGCTCCCTGGGCACCGAGGTTGGCGTCACCTCCACCTCCACGGTCTTGACGACTTCAACCGTCTCGATAACGGTTTTGCCTTCTCTCTCAACAACAACGGTCTCGATGACGGTGATGGTCTCGGGGGTAGGTTGGCCGCAGGCGCTGAGGATCAAGCTCAGCACCATCAAAACACTGATTACGAACAAGGCTTTTTTACGCATGGCATCCCTTCTCCTAGAAATTCGCTTCTGATGAGTTACGCTTTCACTGTAGGGAGACGCCTCCATACAGCCTGACGCAGGTCATCCAGCGTGCTACCCTCAGCCGGCGTGGAGACCTGCACCCGTCGGTGATCAAACCTCGCAAAATTTCTCGCCACCTCCTCCTGTCCCGAGAACGATTCCGGTAACGATACCGGAACTGCCAAAAAAAAGTGAGTACTCCCGATTCACTCTCCTGCTACTCGCGCCTGACAGGAACCCCGTATCACCAGGCGCGTGGATGTTTTGACGATATGATTTTCCAAAGATTCTCCATCGATGAGCGACAGCAGCATTTGAATAGCGATTTTCCCCATCTCCTGGATGGATTGATCCACGGTGGTCAACCCCGGATCAACCTGGGCTGCATCGGGGATGTTGTCAAAGCCGATGATGGATAGGTCGGCTGGGATGGTCAAGCCGGATTCATGGGCAGCCTGATAGGCCCCCAGGGCCGATTGATCATTGGCAGCAAAGATGGCCGTCGGCGGCTCTGGCAGGCTCAGCAATTGCCGGGCGCATCTCAGACCAGCGCCGGCAGTGAAATCACCCTGGACGATTAATGTTGGATCGATGGGGATGCCAGCTTGATACAGGCTGTCCTGGTAGCCGCGCAGCCGGCGGTTGGCGCTCATCAAATCAAATCGACCGCTGATGAAGCCAATGCGGCGGTGACCCAACTGGATCAAGTAATTCATCGCCTCCATAGCGCCTTCCCGATTGGTCGAGATCACCGATGGGTATTCAGTGATCTCGTAATGTGGATCGACTGCTACGACAGGGGCGGAAGTGGGGAAGTGCGTTGCCGCTGGGGTAACCACAATGACGCCATCTGTGATGCTGTTGTTGAGCAAGGACACAAATTTTCTTTCGCGATCAGCAGCGTAATGCTTGTGGGTATCGCCGCAGGTATAGATGATCAAGTCATAATCCAGGGCCGCGATGGCATTGTTCACCCCCTTCATCACCTCAATTGGGAATGGCTCGCCTGCATCCGGGATGATCAAGCCAACCACATTGGTTCTCAAGCTGCGCATGCTGCGCGCCGCCAGGCTGGAGGCGTAGCCCATCTCAGAAATGACGGTTTTGACGCGCTCGTAGGTCTCGGGAGCGATATCGTCTTTATCATTGAGCACGCGCGAGACGGTAGAGACGGATACACCCGCTGCAGTGGCTACATCCCGGATCGTTGTGGGGCGTTTATTACGCTTCGTAGAGCGCATCGATCATCTTCGGGAACTCCGGTATCATTACCGGTAACGTTATCAGATGTCAATAGTATTATTGCTTAATTCTTTACGATTGTCAACACTTAAAAAGTTACGCAGTTCAGGGAAAAAGTGGGGGTGTGTGGGCGGGCTACGCTCGCCCACACACCCCCATCCCCCTCCAACTGCGTAAGTCCTACATTTATTAATCTTTGCCCGATTCTCGGACTGATATACTTGGAACCAATTCGCAAATTCGGGAGGATGGGCTGCGCTCTATGAAAATCTTCGTGCCTGGACGCATTTGCATGTTTGGAGAACATTCCGATTGGGCGGGCGGCTATCGCCGCATCAATGCGGATATAGAGAAGGGATACACATTGATCTGCGGCACCGACCAGGGTATATACGCCGAGGTCGAGCCGCACCCGACCTCCCTGGTGCTTTCATCCACCACCCACGATGGCGTCTCTCACGGCCCGATCGAAATCCCCATGCAGCCCAAAGCCTTGTTAGAAGAAGCCCAGAAAGGCGGATTTTGGAGCTACATCGCGGGTGTGGCTCACCAGGTATTGACCAATTATCACGTACGCGGCCTGGTGATCCATAACTACAAGACCGATCTTCCCGTCAAGAAAGGCCTGTCCTCCAGCGCGGCGATTTGTGTGCTGACCGCCCGCGCCTTCAACCGCATCTACGATCTCAAGCTAACCGTACGCGGGGAGATGGAGCTGGCCTACATGGGCGAAATTACCACGCCCTCGCGTTGTGGGCGCATGGACCAGGGTTGCGCTTTTGGAAACCGCCCCGTGTTGATGACCTTTGATGGAGACCGCCTGGACACTTCGGAATTACAGGTGAACTCGGAGCTGTATTTCGTGCTCGTCGATCTGCAAGCTCACAAGGACACCATGGAGATCCTTAACCGTCTGAACCGCAGCTACCCAATCGCCGAGAACGATATCGAGCGGGGTGTGCACGAGCTGTTGGGGCCTGTCAATAAACGCATCGTCCACCAGGCGGTGGAAGCGCTGCACGCTTCGGATGCTCAAAGATTAGGCAGGCTGATGACGGAAGCTCAGGCATTCTTCGATCAATACGCCATGCCCGCCTGCCCAGAAGAGCTGACTGCGCCGGTGTTGCACCGCCTGCTGGATTTCGAACCTTTGAAGGAACATATCTGGGGCGGGAAAGGAGTCGGGTCTCAAGGCGACGGGACGGCGCAATTGATTGCCCGCAGCCCGGATGACCAGCAAGCTGTGGTCGAGATCATCGAGCGGG
>Ga0105106_10000365_pt1 | contig 32079 bp, 24 predicted proteins | sample PPLLaktember2015_5_FD_79109 | JGI IMG/M metagenome (GOLD analysis project Ga0105106, IMG submission 79109) | Freshwater sediment microbial communities from Prairie Pothole Lake near Jamestown, North Dakota, USA - PPLs Lake P8 Core (1) Depth... | ecosystem: Environmental > Aquatic > Freshwater >...
CGTGATCTACGAAGGGGTGCCGACCTACCCGGATGCCGGCCGCTCCTGGCGGATCGCCCAGGACCTGGGCGTCAACATCTTCCACACCGCCCCGACGGCCATCCGCGCCCTGCGCAAGGTAGGGCCCGATGAGCCGGCCAAGTACAACTATCATTTCAAGCACATGACCACCGTCGGTGAGCCCATCGAGCCGATGGTCTGGAAATGGTACTACGAGAAGGTCGGTAAAAAAGAGGCCATCATCGTCGACACCTGGTGGCAGACCGAGACCGGCGGGTTCCTCTGCAGCACCCTGCCGGCCATCAAACCCATGAAGCCCGGCAGCGCCGGCCCCGGCATGCCCGGCATTCACCCCATCATTCTGGATGACAACGGCAAGGCGGTCACGCACCCCGGGACGGCCGGCAACATCTGCATCCAGAACCCCTGGCCGGGCGCCTTCCAGACCATCTGGGGCGACCGCGACCGGTTCGTCACCAACTACTACGCGCGCTACTGCAAAAACCCGGACAGCAAGGACTGGCGCGACTGGCCGTACCTGACCGGGGATGCGGCCATGATGGGCGACGACGGCTACTACCGGATCCTCGGCCGGATCGACGACGTCATCAACGTTTCCGGTCACCGCCTGGGCACCAAGGAACTCGAGTCCGCGGCCCTGGTGGTTCCGGAGGTGGCCGAGGCCGCGGTCGTGCCCGTGGCCGATGAAATCAAGGGCAAGGTGCCGGATCTGTACGTGGCGCTCAAGCCCGGGTTCGAGGCCAGCCCTGAACTGGCCAAGCGCATCTCCCAGGCGCTGGCAACCGAGATCGGCGCCATCGCCAAACCGCGCAAGGTCTGGATCGTCAAGGACATGCCCAAGACCCGTTCCGGCAAGATCATGCGGCGCGTCCTGGCGGCGATTTCCAACAACCAGGATGTCGGCGATGTGACCACCCTGGCCAACCCTGAAATCGTCGAGGAAATTCAGAAAATGTCAAAGCTGTAAGACCCTTTCGCCATCAGACCCGAGCTTGGCGGGGGTCGCCGGTGTGGACGGCGGCCTCCGCCGACCCCGAAAATACGGAAAGGAGGTGAAAGCATTACGATTCAGTAAGCTCCGGCCGCCGCTGGCCGCGACCAGTGCGCCGGTTAATCGATTTTACGTAAACTCAAGGGGGGAAAAATGAGCGGAGTCACATGGGTATACATAATGCTTGGACTTTACATCATTTACTGTTTTTACTGGGGGTTGAAGGGGTATTTCACCGAGAAGACCTCTTCGGGGTACGCGATTGCCGGCCGTTCGATTCCCTTTTTCGCCTATCTGCTGGCGGCCACGGCGGCCTCCTTCAGCGGGTGGACTTTCATCGGCCACCCCGGCCTGATCTGGCGGGATGGGTTGGCCTATGCCTTCGCCTCCTTTTACGTCCTGACGATTCCGATCACCGGCACGTTCTTCTCCAAGCGCACCTGGCTCTTGGGCAAGCGCTACGGGTTTGTCACCCCCGGTGACATGTACGCCTACTACTTCAACAGCGAGGTCCTGCGGCACCTCGTGGTGCTGACCGCGGTGCTCTATTCCGTTTTTTACTCCGCCGTGCAGCTCATGGCCGCCGGCGCCCTGTTCAACGTCATCACCGGCGTGCCCTTCACCTTCGGCGCGCTCTTCCTGGCCTTCGTGGTCTGGTTCTACGTCTGCACCGGCGGGCTGAAGGCCAGCACCTGGGTCGGCGTCTTCCAGTTCATCCTCCTGGTGGGCGGCATCGTCCTGCTGGGCCTGTACGTCGTCATCAACCCGGCGTTCGGCGGGTGGTCGGGGTTTTCGGCCGAAGTCGCCAAACTGGAGGTCAAGTACCTGACCGTGCCGCGGATCATCAACTGGGGGCTGGGCAACGTCAAGGGCGAAACGCCCTGGACCGCCGTCATGATCCTGACCTACATGTTCTCCCTGATGGGGATCCAGTCCTCCCCGGCCTTCACGATGTGGACCTTCGGGATCAAAACCCCGAAACCCTTGGCCTGGCAGCAGGCCTTCATGTCGACCTTCGTGGTCGGCTTCGCCCTGTTTTATTTCACCGCCTTCCAGGGCATGGGCGCCCGCGTCCTGCAGGTTTTGGGCAACCCACTATTCGCCAACCTGACCGATAAAACCGTCGTACCCGTGTTGATGAATAACTTCCTGCCGCCCTTTGTCCTGGGGATCGTCTTCGTGGGGGCCATTGCGGCCATTCACTCCACGGCGGCGCCCTACATCGGCACCGGCGGCTCCATCCTGCTGCGCGACATTTACTGGCGCGTCATCAAGAAGCAGGAAGCCTCCGACTCCGAGCAGATCTGGGTCAACCGGATCCTGGCCACCGTCCTGACCGCTCTGGCGATCCTTGTCGGCTTGACCTCCACCGCGGCCCTGGTGATCCTGGGGGCGCTCGCGACCGCCTTCGGCTTCGTGATGTACGTCCTGCTGCTGGGCGTGATCTGGGGGATCCGCTTTCCGACCATCGGTGCGGTCTTGGGAACCCTGAGCGGCATGCTCGCCGTTTACCTGACCTACAAGGTCTGGCCGAACCCGCTTTCCATGCACTCGGCGTTCTGGGGCACCTTCACCGGTTTGGTGGTCGCCTTTCTCTGCCGCGGGCTTGGCATGAAGGATAGCAAGGAAACGATCGCGCGCCAGGCGGAGGTCCGGGGGTGGCTCGACAGTGTCGACGAGCCCAGCGAGAGCGGCAAGCAATGGCGCAAGGCGATGAAGATCGTCGTGCCGGTGTGGTATTTCTTTGCCATCGGCCCGGCCTGCATCCTCGGCAACAACGCCTTCTCCTTCGCAGGCTTTTCGCCGCTGTGGTCCTGGCAGATTGCCTGGTGGATCCTCGGCATCATCATGATGTGGGGGCTTGCCTTCAAGGCTGAAATGGCGACCACCAACCCGATCCAGGTCGAGCGGGCCAACAAGGAAACCATGATCGTGGTCAGAGAAGTCTGATGACCGCGACGGTGAAAGGAGATATAATATGAAACAGGAAGATGGGTGGATGATAGGTATAGTCGTTTTCGCGATCCTTTTTACGGCAACCTTCGGGTGGGGTCTCTGGGGGTAGGCCGTATTCTGGCACAACCTGCAGCGGGTCCCTGCCGCGGCGTGCGGCGGGGGCCCGGACCTGAACGCGTTTCGGGCCAAACCGGTATTCCTCTGTCTGGGGGCGGCTTGGCCCGATTTGTCCCGACAGCCTGAAGCGCCGCAAGCTTTCCGCCCGCGGCAACCCGGCCGAGGCGGTCCGTGAACGGCTTTCGCAAAGTTGCGCGCATAGAACGCTCCCCCCGGGGCAGATCAAGCGGCATCCGCGCGGGGCCGCTGCAGCCCTCGGGGCGCGCGCCACCAACCGATGTAAACAGCCAACGCATCCGGTACTGCAACCATGGCCGCCAAAGTCCTGATCGTTGAGGATAACAGCAGTATTCTGATCCCCCTGACCTTTCTGCTGGAGCAAAACGGTTTTGAGGTTCAAACCGCCGTCGACGGGGAGGAGGCCCTGGCGGCGGTCGCGCGCTGTGCACCGGATCTCGTCCTGCTGGACATCATGCTCCCCGGCCTGGACGGGTATGCGGTGTGTCAGGCAATTCGCGAGAATCCCGCATGCGGGGAGGTCAAGATCGTGCTTCTTTCCGCCAAGGCCGGCGAGATGGACGTCGCCAAAGGCATGGCCCTGGGGGCGGACGCATTTATCTCCAAACCCTTCGCCAATGCCCAGATCACGGCCACCGTGCGCCGGCTGCTGGCAGGCCCGCCATGAGAACCCGGAACAGATTCTGGTGGTTCGTGTTGTTGGGGGTGCTCACGGTCTTTCTGATCATCGGGGCGTTGGTGGCCTTCTTCTGGATCCAGCTGGCCGCTGCCGAGCGCGCGCTGCTGCTCGATCTCCTGGGCCGGAGCTTCATCTATGTCTTCACCGTCGGCGTCATGCTCCTGGCCGGCCTGGGATTCGCCGTGGACGGTGTTTTTCACGTCTACATCCTGCCCCTCAGCAAGCTGGTCGAGGAAGTCACGCTGATCAACACCGTAAACCCGTCGCACCGCATTGCGATGCAGGGCAGCAGGGATGTCGACTGCCTGGTGACCGCCATCAACGAGAACGCTGACCGGGTGGAGGCCCTTCAGAACGGGGTCGAGGAACGCATCCGGCTGGCCAAGGCCGAGGCCGAAACCGAGAAGAACATCCTGGCGGCCTTCATGGCCGACCTGCCCGAAGGGGTGCTGATCTGCAACACCGACGGCCGTATCTTGTTTTTCAACAACCGCGCCCGGGAATACCTCTCCCACAACCGCTTGTCGGCCAGTTCGACGGCAAGCGGCCTGGACCCCTTCATGGGGCTTGGCCGTTCGGTTTTCACGGTCATCGACAAAAACCTGATTGTGCACGCCCTGGATGAAATCGCCGAAAAGCTCAACAGTGGTGAAGCCAGTGCGGCGGCGCACTTCGTTGCGGTGGGCGAGGGCGACCGCCTGCTGCAGGTCGAAACCGTCCCGGTATTGAACAACCGGCGCGATTTTAACGGCTTTATACTGATCTGCAACGACATCACCGTCCAGCTGGAGATCGACAGCCGGGTGAACGCCCTGTTCAAGTCGCTGGTTCAAAAGGTGCGCGGCAGCCTCGGCGGCATCCGCTCGGCCATCGAGGCCATGCTCGCCTATCCGCAAATGGCGGCGGGGCAGAGCGAACGCTTCAAGGCCATCATTCACGAGGAGGCGCTGCAGATCGGGGAGCTGCTCGCGGATTCCGAGGAGGCCTACTCCCGTCAGGTTTTAACCCGCTGGCCGCTGGCGCACATGCCGGCCTGTGACCTGGTGGAGGCCATCGCGCGCAAGGCGGAGGCCAAGCTGGGGCTGAACCTGGCGATCTATGGCTGCGAGGACGACATCTGGGTGCGCGTGGACAGCTATTCCATCGTGCTGGCGGTTTTGTTTCTGCTGGAGCGGCTCAAGACGCATATGGGGGTGCGCGATTTCAACTGCTGTCTGGAGCGCCGGGGGCGTTTTGTGTGTCTTGATTTGCGTTGGATTGGAAAACCGGTTAAAATTGAAACGCTTCGGCAGTGGGAGGCCGAGGAACTGAGCGTCGCGGGGGAGGCGATCCCCCTGACCCTGCGGGACGTGGTCGGCCACCACGATGCCGAAATCTGGTCGCATTCCAGCCGGCGGCTGCAGAACACGGCCTATCTGCGCCTGTTTTTGCCGAGCTGCCAATCCGATACGGCGTGCAATATCCGCAGCATCACGATTCTGCCCGAAAGCCGGCCGGAATTTTACGATTTCGATCTTTTCAACCAGCCGGGTCAAAGCCCGGACCTGGATGACCGCCTGCTGACGGAACTGACCTATACCGTGTTCGATACCGAAACCACCGGCCTCAACCCCCGCGGCGGTGACCGCGTCATTTCGATCGGGGCGGTGCGCATCGTCAATCTTCGCCTGCGCCAGGAGGATTTTTTTGACCAGTTGGTTGACCCGCAGCGGCCGCTGCCTCCGGAATCGGTCAAAATCCATGGGATTCAGCCCGAAATGCTGAAGTCCCAGCCGCCCATCACAACCGTGCTGCCGCTTTTTCAGCGCTACACCGAGGAGACGATTCTGGTGGCCCACAATGCGGCCTTCGACATGCTGATGCTGCAGCTGGCCGAAGCCGAGACCGGTATCCGGTTCATCAACCCGGTCCTCGACACGCTGCTGCTGTCATCCGTGGTGCACCCCTCCCAGGGCCGTCACGACATGGAATCCATCTCCGGGCGGTTGGGGGTCAGCGTCGTCGGGCGGCACACCGCCCTGGGGGACGCCATCGCCACCGCCGAGATCTTTTTAAAACTGATCCCGCTGCTGGCCAAGCAGGGGATCTATACCCTGAGGGACGCACGCGCGGCCTCCCAGAAGAGCTATTACGCCCGCATCCGCTACTGAGGATGCCGAACCCGGGAGGGCCGGGTGGTGCCCGAACCCCCAGGACCGGGGCGTGGTTTTGGCCGGCGCCCTTCAAAAAAGAAAAAAACAGGTGAGCCATGGAGTCCAACGCCCTCGACATCCTCAACCAGACCCAGCCCTTTGCCGCCCTGACCGTCCAGGACCGCCGTGACCTGGCGCCGGAGATGATCCGCAAACGCTTCCCGAAGGGGGAAATCCTTGCGGTCCAGGGCAAAACCGTGGTGGAACATGTGTTCGTGATTGTCAGTGGCACTCTGGAGCTGTTCTTCGAGGAAAACGGCCAGCGGACCATCAGCGGCGAGCTCAAGGCCGGAGACATCTTCGGCGGAATTTCGCTGCTGATGAATGCCGGCCTGGCGGTGCGCACCGTGCGGGCCAAAAGCGACACGCTGGCCTTTGTCATGTTCAAAAAGGATTTCCTGTCGCTTTGCACCCGGCAGCCCAATGTGGCCAAATTTTTCGTGGATGAGTTCAGCCGCCGAATGTTGAACGAATCCTATGCGGAGCTGATGGCCGCCACCCAGGGGGCCAAGTTTCTGGCAGGCATCGACCCCTTTTCCTTTCTCCCGGAGAATGTGATCGAAAAGACCGCCGCCAAGCTCAAAGTCGTGCGCCACCCCAAGAACAAGGTGCTGTTTGTCCAGGGGCAGTCGCGGGTGGACTCCCTCTATATCGTCCAGAACGGTGCGGCCGAACGCTACATCGAGGAAAAGGACAAAAAAATCCTGAGCGGCCTGATGGGGGAAGGGGATCTCTACGGCGGCATCTCCCTGCTGCTGAACGACGGCATTTCGGTGCGCACCCTCAAAACCATAGAACCCACCTGTTTCTACGCCCTGCCGAAGGAGGACTTCCTCGATCTCTGCCGCCGCTTTGAGGCTTTCTCGGAGTTTTTTACCGACACATTCGGCAAGCGCATGCTGGACCGCTCCTACGCCAAAGTCATTTCCGGCAGCCTCCAGCCGCGGGAGGAGGGCGCCCGCTTTTTCAACCAGTCCGTCGCGAGCATCAGCAATTCGCGCCTGATCAGCTGCCCCGCAGAGACCAGCATTCGGCAGGCGGCCGTGGAGATGAACAGCCATCGCTGCAGCTCCATTTTTGTCACCCGCGGCGAGGGGCAATTCGTCGGCGTGGTCACCGACAACGATCTGCGGCGCAAGGTGATCGCCGAGGGCTACGATACCGCAAAACCCGTTTCCGACATCATGACCCAGCCGCTTAAAAGCATTCCCTCGCAGGCCCTCATTTTCGAAGCCCTGATGACCATGATGCAGAACAACATCAAACATCTGGCGGTTACCGAGACCGATGGCCGGGTGGTGGGTCTGGTCACCAACCGGGACCTGCTGACGGCCCAGGGCCAGTCGCCCTTCTTCCTGATTCGCGAAATCGTGGCGGCCGAGACCGTTGGCGCCATCATCGACATGCACGGGCGTCTGCCGCGCCTGATCCAGAGCCTGATCAACAGCGGCGCCAAGGCGTTGAATGTCACGCGCTTCATCACCACCATCTCGGATGCGATCACCAAGCGGATCATCGAGTTTGCGCTGGAAAAGTGCGGGCCGCCGCCGGTGCCCTTTGTTTTCATGATCCTGGGCAGCGAAGGCCGCCAGGAACAGACCCTCAAAACCGATCAGGACAACGCCATCGTTTACGAGGACGTGGCGGCGGAGAAAGAAGCCGAAGTCCAGGCCTACTTTCTCAAACTGGCCAAAATGATCTGCACCTGGCTCGACCAGGCGGGCTACGCCTTTTGCAACGGCAATGTCATGGCCCAAAACCCCCAGTGGTGCGGCAGCCTGACCAAATGGAAAAACTATTTCAGCTCCTGGATTCACGCCGCGGAACCCGAAGACTTGCTCCAGGCCAGCATATTTTTCGATTTTCGCGGTGCCTACGGCGACATGCGCCTGATCGACGAACTGCGGCAGTTTCTATTCGACTCGCTGGCCGGGTGGTCGGGGTTTTTTCGCCACCTCACCGAAAACGCCCTGCACTTCAAACCGCCGCTGGGCTTTTTCCGAAACTTCGTGGTGGCCTCCAAGGGCGAGCACCGCGACGCCTTCGACATCAAGAGCGCCCTGATGCCGATTGTGGATTTTGCCAGGATTTACGCCCTGAAAAACGGGCTGGAGCAAACCAATACCCTGGAGCGCCTGCACCAGCTTTATCTCAAGAAAAAACTGAGCTGGCAGGAGTACAACGATCTGGAACAGGGGTACAGTTTTATGATGCAGCTGCGGTTCGTGCGTCAGATCGAAAGCGTGGTCGAGGAAAATGGCAAGCCCGACAATTACATCAACCCCAAAAAGCTTTCGCGCATCGAGCAGACCATGCTAAAGGAGATATTCAAGCGCATCGAAAAGTTCCAGACCAAGCTGAGCGTGGAGTTCACCGGGCTGCCCTGACGCCGGATGCCGTCAACCCGTGGCGTGTGAGGAGGAAATCATGTCGATCGACAAACTGGCCTGCTGCATTGATTTTTCTGGAAATTCCGAAGCCGCCTTCAATTTCGCCCTGGAATTGGCGGAAAAGTACCATGCCAAACTGTATCTGCTGCATGTGCTGCCGCCGGTGGTCAATCCCACCCTGACCGGCTCCGAGTGGGCCGTTCCGGACCAGCCGGTGGACGCGCTGATCATGAGGCTCGAAGAGCAGATGGAAAAGGACTACGGCAACCAGATCAAAAGCCGGGTGCCTTACGAAATCGTCGTGCTGGACGGTCACGTGTCCACCGAGATTGTGCGATACCTCGCGGCCAACGCCATGGACCTGGTGGTGGTGGGGTCTTACGGACTTTCGGGGATGGGGTTGGTGGTTTTCGGCAGCGTGGCCAAGCGGGTGGCCGAGAAGGCGCCCTGCTCGGTGATCATCGTGCGCCCCCCGGCGGCGGCAGCGCTTTAGGCGCCTCCGTTGCAACCGCCCTGACGGGGGGGAGAGGAGAGTTCTACCCGTCGCGCGTGATGGTGGCGGTCAGTTCCCGCAGCACCTCTTCGGCGCGCTGGTCGTCCACCTGGCAGGTGCCGACCGCTTTATGACCGCCGCCCCCGTTTTTAAGCATCAAGGCACCGACGTTGGTTTTGGCGGTCAGGTTGAAGATCGACTTGCCCACCGCAAACACGGTTTTGCCTGCCACCGAGGCGCTGATGGCGCGGATGGAGATATTGCACTGGGGAAAAAGGGCATAGAGCAGGAACCGGTTGCCCGGATAGATGGGATCGACCTTCCGCAGGTCGAGCAGCACCAGGTTTTTGTAAACCCGCGCGTGGTCCTGCAGCTGGGCCTTGAAAAGCGCTTCGTAACTGAAATAGATTTCCACCCGTTCGCGCACATCGGGCAGCCGCATAATTTCATCGATCGGCATCGTGCCGCAATACCCGATCAAGTCCCGCATCAGCCGGTCGTGGGAAATCTTGAAATCCTTGAAACGGTCCAGGCCGGTCCTGCCGTCCATGATGAAGCTCAGCAGCGCCCACCCCTGGGGGTGAAGCACCTCCTCCAGGCTGAAGCGTCCGGAATCGGCCCGGTCCACGGCCGTCATCATGTCTTCGAATGATTTCGGAAAGCGCTCAAAGCCCCCGAAATGGTTGAAGACCACGCGCGCGGCGGACGGCGCGTGGGGGTCGATCACATGATCGCGCCGCCTGGGGCTGCGCAGGGTTTCCGACAGGTGGTGGTCGATGCAGAGATGCGCCCCGGGTACGTAAGGCAGGTTGGTGATGATGTCGTTCGGGCAGACCGCTATCTTGCGGTCCTGCATCTCTTTGGGATGGGCGAAAAGAATTTCGTCCGCCAGTCCAAGATAGCGGATAAGCGCCGCGCAGACCAAGCCGTCCATGTCACTGCGGGTGATCAAACGGAATTTTCGGCTCTCGCTCATCGTCTTTTCCCCAATCCGAGTCAAAAATACGTGGGAGCCAGCAGGTTGCCGGTCCGCTTGGTTCAAAGAAGTTTCTTATAGCCGGGTACCCCGCGACTGTCAAAAACAAATTTGAACTTTTTGCGGCCCCGTGTTTTTTCGGGAAAGGCCGCCAGTTTGCCCCGGGCATCGCCCCAAATTTTCGCTTGCTCTTCCCGACGCCTTGACAGAGGGCGGTTTTTGCCCGATGATGGCCGTCAATTGCCCGTCTTCCGCCACCATCGACCGGACGGGCCGGATTGCGACCCATTCCCATACGGAATTGCCCATTGTTTTTCAAAGCGGTACTTTTCGATCTGGACGGCACCCTGCTCGACACCCTCGCGGATATCGCCGATTGCAGCAATGCCGTCCTGCGCAGTCAAGGACATCCCGCACACCCGTTGGCGGCTTATCGTCAATTCGTCGGCGACGGGATCGAACAGCTGGCGCGGCGGGTGCTGCCCGAAACCCATCGCACCCCGGACGCCATCGCAACCTGTGCGGCCGAGATCCTGGCGGCCTTTCTGCACCACGGCGCCCGCACGGCGAAACCCTACGAGGGCATTCCGGAGCTGCTGGACCGGCTGTCCGGACTGGGGCTCCGATTGGCGATTCTCAGCAACAAAGCCGAGGCGCCTGCGCGCCTGATGGTCACCCAGTTGTTGCATCGATGGCCTTTTGTTCTGGTGCGCGGCGCCCGGGATGGGGTGCCCAAAAAGCCTGACCCGACCGCCGCGCTGGCGATTGCGACTCGGTTGAAGATCCCGCCGCAGCAGTTTCTTTATCTCGGTGACACCGCCATCGACATGCAGACCGCCCGCAGCGCCGGGATGTTTGGCCTGGGGGTGTTGTGGGGATTTCGCGCCGCCCCGGAGCTGATCGCCGGCGGGGCCCGCATGCTGGTGCGGCACCCGGCCGACCTGCTCGCATGGCTCTGAAGAGGCCCCCGACCATGCTGCCCCTTGAATCCATCCGCAATGCCGCGAGGCTCATCGGGGACCGGATCATCCGCACCCCCCTTGTGTTTTCGCCGTCCCTCAGCCGCAGGTTTGACGCCGCGGTGTACCTCAAGCTGGAAAACCTGCAGAAAACCGGGTCCTTTAAAATTCGGGGCGCAACCCACAAGCTGCTGGCCTGCCGAGACCAGATCGGCCCCGATGGGGTCGTGGCCGCCTCGGCGGGCAATCACGCCCAGGGGGTCGCCCTGGCCGCCCAACTGGCCGGCGTGCCGGCCACCATCGTGATGCCCGAGTGGGCCAGCATCACCAAGCAGGAGGCCACCCGGGCCTATGGGGGGGAGGTGGTCATCCGCGGAAAGACCCTGGAAGCCTGTCTTGAGCATGCCCGCAACCTGGCGGCCCAAGGCCGAACCTTCATTCATCCCTTCAACGATCTTGAGGTCATCACCGGGCAGGGCACCCTGGGACTTGAAATTTTCGAAGACCTCCACGCGCCCGACCTGATCCTGGTGCCGGTCGGCGGCGGGGGCCTGATTGCGGGGATCACCGCGGTGGCCGCCGCCATCCGACCGCAAACCCGCATCATCGGGGTGCAGGCCGCCGCCTGCCCGTCGGCCCTCGAAGCCCGGCGGCAGGGCCGTGTGGTGCGCGTCGACGCGGCCCCCTCGATTGCCGACGGTATCAACGTCAAAGAGTTGGGCGAGCTGACCTTCGCGATCATGCGCGAGGGGCTGGACGAGGTCGTTCTGGTGGCGGAGGAGCAGATTGCCGCGGCCATCCTGATGCTCCTGGAAACGAAAAAAACCCTGGCCGAAGGCGCGGGCGCCGTGCCTCTGGCGGCCCTCCTGAGCGGCGCCATCCGGCCGCCCAAAGACAGCCGGGTGGTCCTGGTGATCAGCGGCGGCAACCTCGACAGCCCGCTTTTAGGGCGCATCATCGCCCAGGGGTTGATCAAGCATGGCCGGGTCATGCGGGTTGGCGTGCGGCTCGATGACGTCCCGGGGTCCCTGGCCCATCTGCTGGCCACCATTTCGCGGCTGAAGGCCAATGTCCTGCATATCCACCACGACCGCAGCGCCCGCGATCTTCCCATCTTTGTCACCCGCGTCGTATTGGAGCTTGAAACCCGGGGGCCCGCGCATGTGGCCGCCATCGCAGAGGGGTTGAAGCAGGCCGGCTGCGATCTGGAAGCGCTCGATGGCGGTGGATCGACCGGATGATGAGGGTGCCGGCCGATCGGTTCAGAGGGCGTCGGCCAGGGCCAGGGCGTTGCGGTTGATGGCGATCTGACGGGATGTTTGCACCGGTTCGTGCGCGCTTTGATCGAATGGCAGATAGACCAACAGGCAACCGGCGGCGGAGACCTTTAGCCCCGGGGGCCACGGTGCCTGCCCCGGGAAGGATGCCTGACGGTTGGCCAGGTGGACCGGGATGCTTTCCACGGCTTCGCAGACTTCCGGTCGGTTTGAAGTGGGCGCCGAACCCAGCGACCGAAGAGGACAAATGACACCGCACACGCTGTTGCGCCGCAGATTGGAGCGGCTGCTGAAAGACTGGCAGACCCAGGGGATGCCCGGGCGGCATAGCTTGCACGCCCAGGCACGCGAGGTGGCGGCCTGGAAAACCGCCAACGCAATCGCAAGCCTGTGGACCGAAGCGCGCCGGATGGCCACCGCCACCCTGGACGACGCCTGGGGGCACGGCCTGCAGACCATTGAAGTTTACGCTGCGCTGGCGGGCCTGGAGGTCCATTCGCTGGGCTTGCAACAGCCGCCCGAGCGCATCATCGCGGCCTGTAACCGGCTGCGGCCGCTGATTCTCGGCCTGACCGTGCTGCAGTTCGACAGCGAAGACAATCTGGCGCTGATTTGCCGCAGCCTTCCGGCGGAAACCCTCACGGTGGTGGGTGGGCCGATTTTTCGGGCCGATCCGGAGCTGGCCGAACGGGCGGGGGTGGATTACGTGGCGCGCCATGTGGGTGATTTTTTGCAGTATCTGCTGGCCTGGTAGGCGGGGCTGACCGCCATGATGCAGCGCCCCAGCGCACAGACCGCCGCATCCGGCGGTTTGAAGCGGCAGCAGTTGTGGGGCTGCCTGGCGATTTTCGGCTCGGCGTTCTTCTTTTATCTCGCCACCACCACCATCCGCTGGTCCCAGGCGCACACGGCCATTGACCCGGCCTTTTTCGTGATCGTGCGGTTTTTTCTGGGTTTTACGGTGGTCAGCACGAGTCTGCTGCTGCATCGGCAAGCGCTGTGGCCCCGCAAATTCCGTTACCTGCTCGGCAGTACGATTGCCAACTGCCTGGCGGTGTATTGCTTCTTCAAGGCGGTCGCCCTGACCTCGGTGGCCGAGGCCAATATTCTCAACATGACCTACCCGGTTTTTATCGCGGTCTTCACCTGGATGTTTCTCCGCGCCCAGCGCGACGGGGTCACCCTCGTCCTGGTGGCAATAGCCATGGCGGGCATCTGGCTGCTGCTGAAACCGGGTAAAATCGGCCGCTTTCTCATTGACCTTCCTCAATCTGGCCCGCCAGCACGACGCCTCCAAAACCATCCTGCTGGTCATGTTTGGACTGGGAACGGTGATCATGCTGGGCCTGTTTTACGACCGGCTTTTCGTGCCCGATCGGACGGCGTTTTTTTTCTGATGGTCTCCGCGCTTTTCGGGGTCGGTGGACAGTACCTGCTGACCTTCGGGTTTCGGTATGTCACGGCGCTCGAAGGCGGGATTATTTCCTCGACGCGCATACTGCTGGCGGCTTTTCTCGGGCCATACCTGGCCGCGGAGAACCCGCTGTCGGCGGCGGGCTGGATCGGGGCTTTGCTGATATTTGGCGCCAACGTGCTGCTGGCGGTCAGAAAAGGCCGGTCCCTGGCGGGAAGCGCAAATCCAATCGGCGTGCCGGTCTCGGCCGGCAAAAAAATTTAAGGCAGGGGGATTTTTTTCTCAAGCCGGCCGCCCGGCGGCCGATAAGAAAACTCAAGAGCGCAAACAACCGCACTCTGGTTTATCCTCCTTCTCTCCTTTCGTTTGAGGGCGCCATCGGGGCGCCCTCGCTTTTTCGGCGTTCTGAATTCCACGTTGCGCTTCAGCCTCGCGCGCCTTCAGGGCCCGACCTCAAAAAAGGCCTCCCCGAGCACCTCGCCGCTTTCCGTCACCACCGCCACGCGCCAGGACCCCGCGAACTTTGCGCTGTCGATCGTCAGGCGGCTCCAGGTGCGGGTGCGGGGGTGCCGAATCGCCAGCGGGACCTTGCAGTGCTCTCGGCCGTCTTGGAAATAGACGTGGGTCAGTTTGAGGGGTGGGTGACGGGCGTAAACGGTCATCCAGACATGCGGTTTCTCCGACCGGCCGTATCTGAAAAATGTTTGCGGCCCGGTGCTCTGGTGCTTGGAAACTCTACGACAGACCACCAGCTCGACCAGTTTCAACCCTGAAGACGCTTTCGGGAAGATTTTCTCGGCGCTCGCCTGGGCGGGGGGCTCCGGCGCCCCAGCGGACGGTGCCAGGGCGGCTGGCGATGGCTGCGGCGCAGTCGGCGCCGGGACGGTTTCAGCCGCATGGACAGCGGGTTTTTGCTGAACGTCAGGGGCTGATGCGGCTGCCGGGGGCAGGGGGGCGGGGGCCGCCGCGACGGCGTCGTCACGGGCGGCCGGTGCGGCCGGAGGTGCCGGGGGCCGGGCGCCTGATTCTGTCTCCGGTTGGGTGATTTTCGCCGCGGGCGCGCTTTGGCCGGGCCCGTTGGCCGGCCCGGAAGGCAAGAGGTGGTAGATGGAAACCGCAGCGACGATCACGGCCGCGCATACCCAGACCACCCGGTAGCGGCGAATGCCGCTGGGGTCTGCGGAGGGGCGGTTGGTCAAGCGGTTTCGCAGCGCCGTTACGGTAGCGACGGAACGGGTTTCAGGGTCGCTGCGGTCCTCGGGGGAGAGTCCGCCGGTTTCAGTAAAGCGGGTCAGGACAAGGGTCAGGGGGAGTGCGGATCGCATAAATTTTGGAACCATCGTTTCGGGGGCGCCGTCAGGGTGACACCAGGCTGGAGGCCACGTTCACCGCTGCGGGAATCAGGTTTTGGGTCAGCATGATCTCTTCGGTCTGTTTCCAGGCCGCCGTATCGATCCGCCCGATGACCGTTTCGGCGGTGGGCCGCACCATCTGGCGGGTAATGTCCAGCTGCTGCCGCAGCAGGGGCAGGGCGGTATCCCGGTCGTGCAGCTGGATCATGGCCAGGACCCGCTCGGCATGGGCAGGATCGACTGCGCGCTGCCAGCCTTCAAGGAGCGCCTTGAGAAATTTTTGGACGGTCCGGGGGTGTTGTTCCAGGATTGCACGCGTGGTGATCACCGAATTGGCCACGAACCGGACGCCGGCCGCATTGGGGTCGAAAAAGGCCACCGCTTCGCCGGCGCGTCGGAGCTTATCTTCGATGATCACCCCCTGGGCGTTGCGGTAGACCGGCCAGAGGTCGACCCGGCCGTCGTAAAACGGGGTGTAGTCGTAGCGCACGCTGAAAAGCGTGGCGTCCTGTTCGCTCAGAGCGCGCGTGGCCATGAGGGCCTTCATGATGGCCTCATCATTGCCGCCGAAGGTCACCCCCAGGGTCTTGCCCCTGAAGTCTGCCGGGGTTTCGAAGCGATTGCGGTCCGGGCGATAAATCCACTGCAGGGGGTTTTGCTGGAAGATCTGGGCGATCACCACCACCGGCGAGCCCTTGGCAAGCGCCCGGATGACCTGGTCGGCGGAGGCAACCCCAAACTGGGCATGCCCCAGCTCCAGTTCCTTGATGGCATCCTTTTCCGGTCCGCCGGGCTTGACGGTCACCTGGAGGCCTTCAGCCTCGAAGAGCCCCTCCGCGCCGGCATACAGATCGCCGACGACGCTGACGTTGAAAAGCCATTTGAGACGGTAGGTAAGCGGGCCCAGGTTCCCTTCGGGTCGGCCGCAGCCGCAGACGAGCGCAGCCGCGGCCAGTGCGACGATCAGCAGGCAGCTTGCAAAGATTCGGGCGCGCATCAGAGCGTTCCTCCTGTGGGCAGCACGAGTTTGTGCTGCAGCCAAACCCCGATCCTTTCCAGCAAAGCCAGGTAAAGCGACGTGAAGATGCCGATCAGGAAAAGGGCCACCAGCACCTTGGCAAGGTCGCTCTGGTAGAGGGCGATGCGCAGGCTGTAGCCGATTCCGGCATTGGCGCCGAAAAATTCGGCCACGATGGTGCCGACCATGGCGAGAGTGGCGCTGCCGGCGGTGACCGTGATCAGCTTGGCGTTGTTTTCAAAGGCCCGGATTTTGACTTCCAGCTGCCAGCGCATCCGACCGGTCATGGTGTAGAAGTGCTCGATGTCGACCACCGGCTCCCCAAAGATACCGATAAACGACAACAGCAGCGGGAAATAACAGATCATCGCGGCGATCAGCAGCCGCGAGGCAAGCCCATCGCCCAACAGGATAAAGATGATCGGGGCGACCGCCACGATGGGGTAGGCCTGAAGGTTGTAGGCCGCCACCTTGATCAGAGCCCCGGCCCAGTTGGTCAGCCGGCCGATGATCGCCACCACCGTGGCCAGAACGATCGCCAGCAGGTGTCCCACGATCGCCACTGCCAGGGTGTTCAGGGCGTCCCCGCTATAACGGCTGAAAACGGCTTCCGCGGTCCGCCACAGGTCCGCCGGGCTGGGGATCACGTAGTCCGAAAGGGCGAAAACCAGCTTGATGGCCTGCAGGCCGCCGATGGCTGCCAGGTAGATGATGACAAACTGGTAGATCCGTTTAGGCAGCATGCACGATCTCCAGCATGGCGCGTTCCAGCCGGCTTTTGTCAAGAGCCTGGTCCGGGGACAGGTCCAGCCCGGCGATGGAAACCGCCTGGGGCTGTTTGGCCGTGTGCCGCAGCACGATGACCTCCCGGCAGAATTTGGCCACCTCGGACACGTTGTGGGAGATGTACAAAAACCCCTTTTCCGGAAACATCCCCTTAATTTTCAGGAGGATCTTTTCCCGGGTGGTTTCATCCACATTGGCCAGGCTTTCATCCATGATGAGCAGATCGAAATCCTGCACCAGGTAGCGGGTCAGGTTGGCCCGGTTTTTCTGGCCGAGCGAAAGCTGCGAAAAACGTGCGTCGATGCAGCCCTCCAGACCGAAAGAGCCGATCAGATCCGCCATGCGCTCCCGGCGCGCGGGCGGGGTGACCTTGGCGATGTGATCCCCGACGCAGGACCAGCCGGGGAGCCGTTCAAGATTGTAGGAGTATAGCGTCCGTGCCACGCCGGGGGTTTCGATGCGGCCCTCGTAGCGCGGGCCGTTGCCGGCGATCATCCTGGCCAGGGTGGTCTTCCCGACCCCCGAGGGGCCGAAGAGGGCGTGAAAACCAGGCCCCTGGACACAGAAACTGAGATCGGCGAAGACCGCGGCTTCGGCATTGGGGTAGCGGTAGCGTATATTCCGGCAGTCAATCAGCACGACACGGTTCGCTCACAGCGGCAGGAAGTCAGAGGCTGCCCGGCCCGGGCGGCAACCCAGATCAAGCGGGGCCAGAGCCTGATACCGCAGGGTTTGCCGGACGAGTCCCGCGGCCAAGGCAGCCCACGCCGGGTTTGCGGCCGGCTTCCGGCCGCTGGCCGCTATCGGGTCGGCCCGGTCAGGCGTTTGCGGCCGGCGCCGCTTTGTTCGGTAATCCCGCGGGATACGACCATTTCCCGGCCGATCTGCATTCCGTCCCTTAGCACAGTTTGATCCTGGTTTGAAACGTTTCTTGAAAAGCGCCGGGTCCGGGGATAGCGGTCGGCAATGTAAGCCCTGAGCTGCGGGTCTTCGATTTTGAGCGGCAGGCGCGTCTTGGGGTCCTCGGATTTTTGGCCGCGATGCTGCTGCAGCTTGGAGCGGAAGCCCTCGATAATCCCCACCGCAAAATCCGTCAGGCGGTAGCGGTTGAGCCCTTTGTCGCGGTTGTAAGCCGTCCAGTGACGACGGATGAAATGACCGACAAAGTCATGGACATAGCTGGCCGTTTGAATGTTTTGACGAGTGCCACTGATCTCCAGGACCCGGCCCATTTCGCCGCGCTCCAGGACGAAGGCCGGCACCCACAGACCTTCAACAAAGTAAAAATCTTGCAGCAGGCGGGCCAGATGGTAAGCCTCGCGCTGCTGGCGCAGGGCCGGGGCGCCGACAAAGACGCTGACAAAAGCGCGCCGCCGTCCGCGTTCCAGAACACCGAGATTGTAGCGCGCCATGAGTTCGTGGGCCTTGGCCATGGCGGCCTCGGCTTCGTTGCGGTTGCGGCTCTGGGCGAGCGCCATGAGTTTGCGGATCCTCAGCAGGCGGCGGTCTTCGTCGCTCAGCGGTTCGTCCTGGAGGCGCTCGGCCAGGGGGCGGAAGCGGCCGGAGGCTTCGGGGTTGGCGCGCAGGAGGCGGCAGGCTTCGTGAAATTTGGGGCCGTGGGGCGTTTCGGCACCGGCTGCCAAGACCTGGTCGGCCATCTGGTGCGCCATCTCGTGGAGCAGAACCTCCCGCACCGAGTCCCAGCCGTAATCCAGAACCAGACGGCGGCTGAGGCCGATTTCAGCCCTTTCGGGGTGCCAGTACCCCAGCCGTGACGAGAGGTTTTCGAGCGTGAAGAGAGGTTTTGCCATCCGCCGGCGAACGGGGGGCGGCAGGACCCAGAGTGCCGCTTCCCACTCCAGGGAAAGTCCGTAAAGAATTCGGCGCTCCAGTTCCGCCGTCGTCGGTCGCGGAGGGGGATGATGCATGGCCGTCGTCACTCCGGGAGGATTTCAAAAAATCGGGACATGGTTTTCAATGGCGGCTGACCCTAATACGGGCGCCGCGAAATTTCAACCGCAGATGCGGGTGGCGGGTCGAGCGTTACAAAAAAACCTGGCGGAAAAATCGGGTTGACAGTTCGCTGGCCGGCGTGTAAATTGCCTTGGGACCGAGCGCTCGTTCAGGTTCGGGCCTTCCCGGCGTTGCAGTCTGTCCGCCGGTGCCATCCACCCGCCCGCCAGCCGGGCGCTTTTTCGATGCAGCAGCTTCGTGAAGCCTTAAGGTGCTGCTGCGCCGGACCGCTCTGCCGGGCATTCCGGCCAGGCTTGACGCATCAAGGAAAGGAGAAGAACTCATGGCCGAACTCAAGGTGAATTTCGACGTTTTGTCCCCCGTTAAATTCCTGGTCCGCAGCGCCGCCGTTTACCCCGACAAGTTGGCGGTCGTCTATGGTGAAAAGCGCTACACCTACCGCGAATTTTACGAACGGGTCAACCGGCTGGCCAGCGCCCTGACCCGCATCGGGATCGGCAAGGACGACAAGGTGGCCTTCATCTGCCCCAACACACCGCCCATGCTGGAGGCGCACTACGCTGTACCCATGATCGGGGCCGCGCTGGTGAGCGTCAACATTCGACTTTCATCCCATGAAGTCGGCTACATCATCGATCACTCGGATGCCAAGGCGGTCTTCGTCGACAATGAGTTCGCGCAACTGGTGGTTCCCAACCTCGGCAAGCTTCCCAAGGTCAAATCCCTGGTCAACATCTGCGACATCAGCCCCGATAAACCTCTGAACGGCCTCGATTACGAAGCTTTTCTGGCCACCGGCGCCCCAGACCCGGTGCCCATCGTGGTGGATGACGAATACCAGGTGGTCACCATCAACTACACCAGCGGCACCACCGGCCTGCCCAAAGGGGTCATGTACCACCACCGCGGCGCCTACCTGAACGCCATCGGCGAAATGCTTGAAATCAAATTTACACCCAGTTCGGTCTACCTCTGGACCCTGCCCATGTTTCACTGCAACGGGTGGTGTTTCACTTGGGGCGTGACGGCCATGGGCGGCACCCACGTGTGCCTGCGGCAGGTGCTTGCCAAGGAAATCTTCCGGATGATCGAAACCGAAGGGGTTTCCCACCTATGCGCTGCCCCGACCGTCCTGATCACCATGTCCACCTATCCGGGCGCCAAGGATATCCGCCTGCCGCGAACGGTTGAGATCATGACTGCCGGTGCTCCGCCGGCCCCCACGGTGATTCAGAACGTGGAGGCCATGGGCGCCAACATTACCCACACCTACGGGTTGACCGAGGTCTTCGGCCCGCACAGCGTGTGCGCCTGGAAAGAGGAGTGGAACGATCTGCCGGTCGAGGAAAAGACCAAGATCAAGGCCCGCCAGGGTGTGCCGTTTATTCTGACCCACTACATGGACGTTTTCGATCCTAGCACCATGCAACCGGTTCCCCGCGACGGGCAGACCATCGGGGAGATCGTCATGCGCGGCAACAACGTCATGCTGGGCTATTACAAGGACCCCGAGGCGACCGCCACCGCGTTTGAAGGCGGCTGGTTTCACAGCGGGGATCTGGCGGTGATGCACCCGGACGGTTACGCCCAGATCATGGACCGCAAGAAGGACATCATTATCAGCGGCGGTGAGAATATCTCCACCGTCGAAGTCGAAAACGTCATCTACCGGCACCCGGACGTTCTGGAGGTGGCGGTGGTGTCGATTCCGGATCCCAAGTGGGGCGAGGTTCCCAAGGCCTTTGTCGTGCCCCGGGAGGGCCACAATCCCACGGCAGAAGACATCATCGCTTTCTGCAAGGCAAATCTGGCCCGCTTTAAGGCCCCCAAGACAGTCGAGTTCGGGCCGCTGCCCAAAACCGCCACCGGCAAGATTCAGAAGTTCAAGCTGCGCGACAAGGAGTGGGCCGGCAAGGAGCGCAAGGTCAATTAGCCGTCTTCGGGAAATCGGCGTCGCGCCCGGCGCGGCGCCGATGCCGATGGTTCGTCATATGGCCGCACGATCAAATCACACCCATCGCCCGCCGCAGCGTCTCGTCTGCCGGCGGGCGATTTGCTTTCCGCTTCGGCCTCTTCCAGCAATCCCTTGCCCTTACAGCGTTTCCCGCTGCGGACCGGCCGACGCATTGACCACCCGCTGATCGGTATTACTTTCGTTTGCCTTAGATCCATTTATCTGTAGCAAGAGTACCTGTGGTATTTGAGCGCCAAGCGCTGCAGCCGGTCCCGGATGCATCAGCAGTCGATCGCCGCTGTATTCAAGGCCACGGCTTCCAAGGTCGAGGGGGATGGTGGGGAAAGGGAGACCCGCATGACATCGTATGATTATGATATCGGCATCATCGGCGGCGGTGCGGCGGGGTTGACCGTCGCTTCCGGCGCGGCCCGCCTGGGCGCCAAAACCTTGCTGGTGGAAAAGGAAAATGCCCTCGGTGGAGACTGCCTGCACTACGGCTGTGTACCCAGCAAAACCCTGATCCGCACGGCCCGGGTGCGCCATCTGATGGCGCGCGCGGCCGAATTCGGCCTGCCGCAAACGCCCCTGCCGCCGGTGGATTTCCGCGAGGTGGCCAAGCGGATCCAGGCGGTCATCGCCACCATTCAGCAGCACGACTCCGCGGAGCGCTTCTGCAGTCTCGGCGCCCGGGTGCTGTTCGGGCAGGCCGAGTTCAGCGACGCGCACACCATCCGCTTGAACGGTAAAACCCATGCGGCCAAGTACTGGGTGATCGCATCCGGTTCTTCCGCTGCGGTTCCCCCGATCGAAGGCCTGCAGCGCACCCCGTATATCACCAACCGCGAAATTTTCGCACTGGACCACCTGCCCGCCAGCATGATCGTGCTTGGCGCAGGCCCCATCGGGATCGAGATGTCCCAGGCGTTCAGCCGCCTCGGCACCCGGGTGACGGTGGTGGACATGGCCGACCAGATCCTCGGCAAGGAAGACCGGGACATGGCCGGCGGCGTGATGGCGGTGTTGCAGGCCGAGGGGGTGGTGTTTCACCTGAATTCGGCGGTGGTCAGCACCCGGGATCTCGGCAACCAGCGGGAGGTGCTGATCACAGCCGCCGACGGGCAGCAGGCCGCCCTGCGGGCGGAAGCGCTGCTGGTGGCCGTCGGGCGGGTTCCCAACACCGGGGGGCTGGGGCTCGAGAAGATCGGGGTGAAGGTTGACCGCAGCGGGGTGCAGGTGGATAACCGGCTGCGCACCAGCCTGAAGCACATCTACGCGGCCGGTGACGTTACCGGCGGATTGCAGTTCACCCACGCCGCCGGCTACGAGGGCGGAATCGTCGTCAGCAACGCGGTCTTTCATTTGCCGCGAAAAGTCGATTACACCTGGCTTCCCTGGTGCACCTACACCGATCCGGAGCTGGCCAGCATCGGCATGAACGAAAAGGCCGCGGTCGCTGCGGGCATCGATTACACGCGCTGGGAGGAGCCCTTTGCGGACAATGACCGCAGCCTGGCCGAGGGCCAAGGGGTCGGTAAAATCAAGATGATCCTGGATGGCAAGCAAAAGCCGATCGGCGTTCAGATCCTGGGGCCGCACGCCGGTGAACTCCTCAACGAATGGGTGGCGGCCCTGAACGGCAAGGTCAAGTTGTCGACCCTGGCCTCGGCCGTTCACCCCTACCCGACCCTCGGTGAAATCAGCAGGAAGGTGGTCGGCAGTTATTTCTCGCCCAAGATTTTCTCGCCGACCGTCAAAAAGAGCCTGAAGCTCTTTTTTCATCTCAAGGGCCGGGCTTGCGGTTGCGGCCAGGAGGACCCTGCCTGCAGCGCTTCCCTGGACTGACCCGGCGGGAACGCCCCCCGCCCGGTGGCGCTGCGCTGCAGCAGGTCCGATCTCAGTTTTAGGACCGGAGAAGTCGCCATGGAATCTGTGCCGGCCCCGCCCGCGGGACCAAAACGCAAGGCCGTTTGGAAAGCCGCAGCGTTTGCGCTGTTTATCGTCGGCGCCCTTCTGCTGGTGCGCTACACGCCCCTGCGAAGCTACCTGACTGCAGACGCCCTGGGGCGTTTTCTTGAAACCGCGGGCATCTGGGCGCCCCTGGTGTTTATCCTGGTCTATACCGCCGGGGTTTGCCTGTTTGTCCCGGGGACCCTCCTGACCGGTCTGGGGGCCGCGATTTTCGGCGCATATTGGGGGTTTGTCTACGTCTGGATCGGTGCAATGGGCGGCGCCAGCCTGGCCTTTTTGATCGGGCGGACCCTGGGTCGGGAATTCGCCGCGGCGCTGATCGGCAGCAAGCTCCGCAAGTACGATGACGCCATCGCCCGCAACGGCTTCGCCACTGTGCTTTACCTTCGGCTGGTGTATTTCCCCTTCACCCCGATGAACTTCGGCATGGGGCTGACCAAGGTCCGTTTTTGGGACTATCTTGCGGGCACGGGATTGGGAATTCTCGTGGGGACTTTCATCTTCACCTTCTTCATCGGGACCCTAAAGGAGATCTGGATGTCCGGCAACTGGGGGGGGCTGATTTCTTTCAAGGTCTTTTTTTCCATCGGCCTTTTTGTATTTTCATTTTTTATCCCCAAGCTGATCAAAAAGCTGCGCGGCGAAACCGGGTAGCCCCTCGCCGGCCGGCGGCCCTTTTTCTGGAGGCATCGGATGCGGAATCTTATGGGTGTGATGATCGTAACTCTAACGCTGCTCGGGGTCACCGGCTGTGTGGCACCCCAGGTGAACCTCTTTCGGGATGGCACGGCGCCTCTCAAAGAATACACCATCCAGGGCAGGGGCGGCCCGAAAATTCTGGTGGTCTCGATCCGCGGCGTGATTTCAAGCGAACCCGATGAAAAGGTTTTCGGGGGCGTCCGCCCCAGCATCCTGCAGGATACCGTCGCCCAACTGCGGCGGGCCAGCGGGGATCAAAACATTCGCGCCCTGGTCCTCAAAATCGAATCGCCGGGCGGGACGGTAACCGCCAGCGATATCCTCTACCACGAGATAGTCGCCTACAAGGAGAAAACCAAAGTGCCGGTGGTGGCGGCGCTGATGGACCTGGCGGCCTCCGGGGGGTACTACGTCGCCTTGCCGGCGGATCACATCGTCGCCCACCCCACCACCGTCACCGGCAGTGTCGGCGTGGTCTTCATACACCCCAAGGTCGGCGGCCTGATGGACAAGTTGGGGCTGGAACTGGAGGTCAACAAATCAGGCTTGAACAAGGACATGGCCTCGCCGTTTCGCGAATCCACTGCAGCCGAGCGCCAAATGCTGCAGACCCTGACCGAAGAACTGGGCCAGCGCTTCATGGATCTGGTGATTCGCCACCGCCGGCTGGACCCCGACCATCTGGCCGATATCGCCTCCGCGCGGGTCTATCTGGCAGCCCAGGCGCTGGAATACAATCTGGTGGATCAGATCGGTTATCTCGATGCGGCGCTGGCAGAGGCCCGCAAGTTGGCCGGTCTGGCGGAAGATGCGCGGGTGGTGGTGTACCGCCGGACGGAATATGCCGACGACACTCTCTACAACTCAGCCACCCTGCATGCCGGCGGGCGGCCGGAGGCGCTGGTGGATCTTGGCCTGCCGCGCGCCTTGACGTCGCCGGCAGCGGGATTCTACTATCTCTGGACCCCGGCCGGCCTGTGAGCATCAGCGCGGACGGCGGGGCGCGCGCAGCGTCGCACGGCCTCGAGATCAAGCGACGCGCTAAAGGTCTTTCAGCAGGATGTTGGCCGGGCTGGCCTCGACACTCTTTTTGAACGTCTGGAGGGAGTGGGCTATGCCGTCCTCCTCTCCGGCCGCTGCCCCATCGGCAGACGCGTGGCGGCCGCGGTTGTCGAGGGCGTCCAGGAGATAGGCGAGTGTGTATAATTGAATGTCGCGGGCCGGCTGAAAAGCCGGTTCTTTACTTTTTCGGTCAGCGGTTTCATTGAAGGTCCCGCTTTCCAGAAGGTCCTGCAGGATGCGGTCGACCAAGTGCAGCGGCAGGGACAATTGCCGGGCAAGATCGATGCGGGTCAGGGGGGGATCGCCAGCGGCAAAATTTTTGACCATCAGGCGGGCGGCCTTGAGGGTCATCAGGCGCAGGCGGTAGGGGCTGAGACGGCCCCATTCCCGATCTACTTCATAGTTCTCCAGATTCTGTTGAATAAACGCGAACTGTGCGCCAAACAGCACGATCAGCCAGCTGATCTGCAGCCAGACGAGAAAAAGCGGCAGCGCCGTGAAGCTTCCGTAAATTGCGTTGTGGCGTGCCACCCCCACCTGAAATTCGATGTAGGCCCCCTGGGCCAGTTGATACAGGGTGCCGGCAATCACCCCCGCCAGAATCCCCGCACTGAACTTGACCCGGGTGTTGGGGATCAGGATGTAAAGAAATGAAAAAAGGAACCAGATCAGGCAGAAGGGCAGGATTTTGAGGCCGAAAAAAATCGCCCCGCTGAAATAGTCCAGCAGAGCCACGCGTTCGGTGATGATCGCCACCTGGGTGTTGATAAAAACCGTGGCGCTGCTCGACATGATCATCAGCAGCGGGGAGATCAGCATGATGGCCTGGTAGTCGCTGAATTTTCGCCAGTAGCTGCGGGTCTCATGAACGCGCCAGATGGCGTTGAATGAGTGCTCGATATGGCTGAGCACCTTGACCACCGACCAGAACAGGACGACCACCCCGAGGCCGGCCACCAGGCCGCCGCGGGTATTTTCCAGCATGCGATTGGCGAAGGTGATCACCCAGGTCAGCACCTCCTGCTGGCCCTGAAACTCCTCGATGATCTGTCTTTCCAGCAGCCTTTCAAACCCGAAGCCCTTGGCGATCCCAAAGGCCATGGCCAGGACCGGCACAATCGAAAGGATCGAGTAAAACGTCAGAGCGGATGCATGCAGCGGGCAGTTGTTCTCTTGAAAGCCCCTGACGGCCTGCACCAGCACCCGAACGGGCCTCGGCAAGCGGGCTTTGCCGGACGATCGCTGCTGAGCGCTCTGCCACCCGCCGCCGCTGCGCAGGTAATCGACCGCCCGGACATAGAATTCACGCATTTTCAGCGCCGCTGTCTTGATCACCGCTCAAACCTTCTTTTCGCCTTCCAGCTTTGGCTTTTGCCCCAGCAGACGGCCGATGGCTGCGAAAACCTTTTTGATCCCCCGCCAGAGTTTGGGCAGCAGCCAGATCATCAACCCAATAAACACCACCAGCAGCCCGATAAAAAGCCAGGGGTAGTGCAGGGCCGTCCACAAACCGGCCACCACCAAAAGGTCTTCCGCCACCGATGCGCCCCAGTTGGTGAATGGCTCCGGGGACGTGTTGATCAGGGCCCGCGCGCCGGCCTTGGTGGCATGCGTCCCGGCCGCCAGACCGCCTCCCAATATGGCGGCTGACAAGGCAACCCCCGGATTGACATCCCCCACGGCGCCGGCGGCCAGGAGCGCCCCCGCCGGAATTCGGACAAAGGTGTGGAGCGCATCCCAGGCCGTGTCCACGCCCGGGATCTTGTCGGTCACGAATTCCACCAGATACATGGCCCCCGCGGCGAAGAGCACCATCGGATTGGTCAGCACCAGGAGGTCCGGGGGCAGAGCGATGTTGCCCGTGGCGCCCAGAATTCCCAGCATGAAAATGGCGGCGTAGAGATTGATCCCGCTGGCCCACCCAACGCCCAGCGTGAGGGCGATGATATTGGCGACGCTGTTGAGTTCGGTCATTGACGCAACTCCTTTCCTGCAAAATTGCATCCCGGGGTAGCGGAGGCCCGGACGGCGGTTGCTTCTCCGTCACGGCTGACCTCTAACCCTTTAAATTACATAGTGTTGAGATTAAATAAGTAAATTTTTGGTTTAAGAATACGGCCATCCGTCTGTGATGGATCTGCCGGGTGTCATTCCTGGTCGATTTCGGTTTCGGGCTTGATTATCAGGCTTTGTCCCGGGTGGATCGCTTGGGCCATCTCGATTCGGTTCCAGATCAGGAGGGCCTTCAACGGGACGCCGAATTTTTCGGCGATAGCGCTCAGGTTTTCCCCCGGTTGGACGGTCACCGATCGGTTCGGGCGGCTGGTGAGATAGGCTTTCAACAGTTTCTCAAAACGGGGTTGAAACCCTTCGGCCGCGCCGGCGGGCAGATTCAGGCTGTAGCGGCCCGCTTCGAGGTAATGGCCGCGGATCTCCGGGTTGAGGTCCTTGATCTGCTTGAAAACGGTTCCGGAAGCCTTGGCGATCAGCCGGATCGGCACTTCCTGGAAACAGTCCAGGGTGATCGTATCGCTGGGGGTTTCGGGGTAGTAGTCGGCCTCGCTCAGATCGAAACCGTAGCGCTCGGGTTCGGACAGAATCAGCTTGATGGCGAGGATCCGAAAAATAAAGCGCTGGGTTTCCAGGGGAAGATAGAGCTGGTAGTAGTCGCGCGTTTCCTGTTCGAGGATCTCGGCCCAAAGTCCCTCTTCACCCATATTGTAGGCGGCGATCGCCAGGCTCCAGGACCCGAAGGTTTCATGCAGTTCCGTCAGATAGCGCAGGGCCGCATCGGTGGCGGCCTGGAAGTTGCGGCGCTGATCCACGTGGTCGTTTACCACCAGCCCATAGCGGCGCGCGGTTTGCGGCATGAACTGCCAGTACCCCATGGCCCCCTTGGGAGAGCCGGCGTGGGGGCTCAGGGCACTTTCCGCAATGGCCAGGTACTTGAGGTCATCGGGCATGCGATGGTCTTTCAGGCGCTGCGTGATGTGGGGCAGGTAGCGGCGGGTGCGCTTGAGCCACAGGATGACCTGGGGAGGGTCGCCCAGGTTGAGCAGGAACTCTTTTTCAAAGCGTTCACGGACTTCCTGACGCTCGAGGGGGACCGGTTCGTCGCAAAGGGTCAGAGCCTGATGGCGGGCCGTGGCCGAAAGCAGCGCCGGAACGTTGGCCGGGGCCGACGGGTTTCCCAGGGCGGGGGAAGCGAAAGAAGCGGCCCCCAGAAATAGCCAAAAAAGGATCATGGGCATGCGGGTCTCGTTTCATCCGACAGGCGGGTAAAGGCTGCCGGGTCAAATAGGTTTCGTTTCCAGGCGCGCAGGTAATTGCGGAAGAGCCGCGGACTGACCCGCGAGAAACCGTCAAAATCCGCGATCAGCTCGATCCCCGGCACCAAGGCCTTGACCACCGGAAGACCGACGTCTTCACGGGTCAGATCGATGTAGATCGGCTCCAATCGGTTGGCCGCGAGCACAGCTTCGAGCAGGGCCAGGTCGCCGGCCGCATGACCGCTGGAGTAGTCCGGCAGCGATTCCAACCGGCGCGTCGGGCAGAAGGTGGCCGGCGGCTGGCAAGGCGGACCGTAGGGGTAGGGGTAGGGCGTCTCGGTCAGGGCCGAAACTACCGCACGCTTGCCGTTCAGGTGGGCGCCGGTCCCCTTGACGATCCGGCCGTCAGGGCTGACGACAAAACACTTGAAGCACGGGATTCCGAATTCCGAGGTCAGGTCCTGGAAAATCGGATGGATGCCTCGGCTGCGGTAATCGGCCAGCAGCCCGGCGAGGCTGGCGTCGTCGGCCTCCAGAAGGAAGCAGTGGTGCGGGCAGAAGGGCACGGTGGCTTCACAGTCGCGCTCGATGACTTCCAGCAGGGCGCTCACCCGGGCTTCGGCGGGGGTGTTGCCCGAAGCCAGCCCGGTGGAGCCCAATCCACTGAAAAGCTGGGTTTCGTCCAGGTTGCAGAAAAGAAAGACGCTCTGGGCCGGCACCCACAGCGGCTGCCCGCTGCCGGTCTGCCCCTGCAGCCAGAAAAGGGGCGTGTTGCGATAGGGCGCCTCCAGGCCCAGCGTGTCGGGGTCCAGGGCGTCGGCACCATCCGCGCGCAGATCGCTCCAGCGCGCCCTGACCAGCGCGTAGGCTGTCGTGCAGCCTCGAACCCGATCGGCTTCGAAACTGGCAAAGGCCGAGCAACGCTCCACAATCTCCATCGCGTAGGAGGCCCTGGCCGCATCCAGGCTCAGCCCCCGCCCATAACTGGTCTGGATGCCAGAAAAAGTGAAGTCCAGCTTGCCGTTGCGGACCCTCGTTTTGAGGTGCCATTTGCGCAGCAGCGCGATGGGGCTGAGCGAGGCGACATGCCGCATCTCGATATCCGCCAGAAGCTTCAGATGCTCCAGACGTGCCAGGGCCGTCGCGGCCGTGGTTTCTGGCGATGGTGCGGGCGTCTGTTCGCGAACCTCCGGCATGGCGGTCCAAAGGGTTTTGACGTCAACGGCAGGCCCCGGCGGCAGCATTGCCGGGTCGTAACAGGCGGGCAGGCCGGTTTGCGCCGGATCGGGCAGTGGGCGGTGGTCGAGAAGGTTTTCAGCGAAAATCCGGGTCCACTGCTGCTGGCTGTCGTGGTGTGGGCGCTGCTGCGAGGAGAGAAAAATCTGCGGCGTGTGGGCTGCGAGGACCCTGGTGCGCCCGGGATCCAGGGCGCTGCGGCAGTCGGCCAGATCCGGGCAAAGCAGGATCGCCTCGTGCAGCAGGGCCTCCAAGACCGGGTCGCGGCCATCGGTTTGCGCAAGCAGTGCCCGAATCTTGCCCAGGTCAAAGGCCGCCAGCTGGTCCAGCGCAAATTTGTGCATGAAGCTGTCCAGTGGTTTTTGGCGCAGATAGACCAAGGATTCTTCAAAGGTGGTCGGCGCAACCGGAACACAGGCAAAATACCCGACCCCGGTAGCCGTCGATTGCAGGCGCAGTTCGTAGTCTGTTTTCGGCATCTCAGCGGATTTTCGGCAAATTGGCGGCCAGGACAACCAGCGCTGGCGGGCGCCCGGACGCGTTTCAAACTCATTATGGTTCAAAGCCGGGCTGAATGCAAGCGCGCTCTCCGCCGCAGGCGGGCTGCGGGTTCGGTTGGCTGGGGGTATTTTCACGCATCAGGACTTGAGCCTTCTGGGTGCAGCTTGCCAAACCGGCGGCCATCTGCTTAAAGTGGCGACAGTTCATAAAACAGCCTTTTTGCGGAACCGTCCCGCTTGGCAAAAAAATCCTTTGGGGAGCGGCCGCCGTCAAAGGCAGGTGCGGCGCTGAGTCGCAGTGTTATCCCTTCAAACAGGTCAAGGGAGGTGTGAAAATGGATCTGGCGATCGATGGAAAAATCGCTCTCGTAACCGCTGCCAGCCGAGGGTTGGGGCGGGGCTGCGCCGAACGGTTGGCCGCGGAAGGCTGCCGAGTGGCGATCTGTTCCCGCGACGGGGGCCGGGCGAAGCGCGCCGCTGAGGAAATCGCAGACCAAACCGGATCCGAGGTTCTGGGATTCGGGGCCGATGTGAGCCGTGTCGAGGAGATCAGCCGTCTGCTGGGTGCGGTCCGGCAGGCCTTGGGGGACCCGGAAATTCTGGTGACCAACGCCGGCGGCCCGCCGCCGGGCAACTTTGCCGCCACCCCCCTCGGGGAATACCAAAAGGCGCTCGACCTCAATTTGATGAGCGCCGTGCATCTCATTCACGGCGCAGTCCCGGCGATGAAGGCCAAGGGCTGGGGACGGATCATCGCCATTACCTCCATATCAGTCAAGCAACCCATCGCCAATTTGCTGCTGTCCAATATGGCGCGTGCAGGCCTGACAGGATTTCTGAAAACCGTCGCGACGGAATTGGCCCCGTTTGGGATAACCGTCAATGCCTTGCTGCCGGGCATCCATAAAACATCGCGAGTGGATCAACTGGTGCAGGAGCGCGCGGCCCGCGAGGGCAAAACCGTGGCGGCGGTGGCGGGCGAGATGGTGGCCGCGATTCCCGCTAAAATCATGGGGGACCCCTCGGATTTTGGGGCCGTGGCGGCATTCCTGGCCAGCGCCCAGGCCCGCTTTATCACCGGCCATAATCTGCTGGTGGACGGCGGGCACTACAGCGGTCTGCTCTGAGCGGCGGCCAACAAAAAAGGCGACCCTCGAAAAGGCCGCCTGTGGGGCTGATGTGAATGTGGTCGGGACGACTGGATTTGAACCAGCGACCCCAGCGTCCCGAACGCTGTGCTCTACCAGACTGAGCCACGTCCCGACAACATGTGGGGCTTTTTTTAAGCTACAATTGGGCGGTTGTCAATCAAAAGTTGACGGTTCCGCAAAAAGTCCAACTTCTGCGTTGCACTTCGTCTCGAAGTTGCTGCGGCGTACGATAAGTACTTCTCACGCTTCGATATTTGCGCGCCGTAGCTTGATCCTTGTTTCGAAACGGTCTGATTTGGGATGCTTCAGCGGTCCTTTAACAGGTGAAAGGATTTTTGACGATAAACGTCTCGTCGCGCCCGGGTCCGACGGAAACAATGTCAATCGAAACATCCGTCAGCGCTTCGATGCGGCTGAGATAATTGCGGGCGTTTACCGGCAGGTCCTCGAATCGGCGGACGCCGCGGATGTCCTCGGGCCAACCCGGCAGGGTCTCGTAAACCGGCTCGCATTCCGTCAGAATTTCCAGGCTGGTGGGAAATTCGTCCAGTACCCGACCGTTGTGGGTGTAGGCGTTGCAAACTTTAATGTGCTCCTGGCCGCCGAGAACGTCGAGCTTGGTGATCGCCAGTCCGCTCAGGCTGTTGAGACGGACGGCGTTGCGCACGATGACCGTATCCAGCCAACCGCAGCGGCGCTTGCGCCCTGTGGTGGCGCCGAATTCTGCACCGCGCTGCTGGATCTGATCCCCGGTCTCGTCGAAGAGTTCGGTGGGGAAGGGACCTTCGCCGACCCGGGTGGTGTAGGCCTTCACGATTCCCAGCACGCCGGTGATCGCCCGCGGGCCGACGCCGGCGCCGTTGCAGGCGTTGCCGGCAACGGTGTTGGACGAGGTCACGAACGGGTAGGTGCCGTGATCGATGTCGAGATGGGTGCCCTGCGCGCCTTCGAACAGCACCTGGGCGCCATTGGTGATCAAACGCGACAATTCCACCGAGATGTTGGTGACAAAGGGCGCCAGCTTGCGGGCGAAACCGTCGTAGGCGGCGATGATCCCCGCAAGCGCCAAGGGCTCGTCCTTCAGATAGTGTTCGAGGTAGAAATTCTTCTCGTCCAGAATGGTGGTCACCCGCTCCCTGAAAAGATCGCTGTCGATCAACTCCACGAAGCGTATCCCCCTGCGGGTGGCCTTGTCTTCGTAGCAGGGGCCGATGCCGCGTCCGGTGGTGCCGATTTTCTTGTCGCCCTTGATCCGCTCGCGGGCATTGTCGATCCGTTTGTGGTAGGGCATGATGACATGGGCCCTTTCACTGATCCGCAGGTTTTCAGGGGTGACGGCGACCCCGCGCGCGGTCAGGTACTCGATTTCCTCGATCAGGACCGCCGGATCGACAACCATGCCGTTGCCGATAAAGCAGGTCCTGTTCTGCAGTATCCCGGACGGCACAAGATGGCTGATGAACTGTTCGCCCTTGACCACCATGGTGTGTCCGGCATTGTTGCCGCCCTGGAAGCGCACCACGCTATCGGCGTATTCCGCTAAAAGATCGACGATCTTGCCCTTGCCTTCATCTCCCCACTGGGTGCCCACAACCACAATATTTGCCACCGGTTTCTCCTTCAC
>Ga0105106_10000368_pt1 | contig 32019 bp, 31 predicted proteins | sample PPLLaktember2015_5_FD_79109 | JGI IMG/M metagenome (GOLD analysis project Ga0105106, IMG submission 79109) | Freshwater sediment microbial communities from Prairie Pothole Lake near Jamestown, North Dakota, USA - PPLs Lake P8 Core (1) Depth... | ecosystem: Environmental > Aquatic > Freshwater >...
AAGCTGACCAGGATGTCCGCCAGGACCGCCAGCGTCAACGCGAACGCGATCAGTTGGATCGCAGAAATCAAGGTGCCCAAGCCGTCGATCTCCCCGGTACCGAAGGCAAGCCGCCTGCGACGGTCGACTTGCCCGCCCGCGGACGATCATTATAACCCGTGCGCCGGCGACCGGAAGCCTTCGAACACCGCGCGCCCGATCCGGACACACGTCGCCCCCTCCTCGATCGCCGTTTCGAAGTCGTCGGTCATCCCCATCGACAGCTCCGACCAGGAAACACCGAGGCGGGCGCAGACGAATGACAGCAGTTCGCGCAGAGCGGCGAAGACCGGGCGGGCCTGACCGGCCGCACTTCCCCAGGGCGCCATCGTCATCAGGCCCCGAACATTCAGGCTCGTCAGGCGAGCCACCTGCTCGAGTTCCGGAAGGATCGCCTCCCAGGCCTTCCGATCAACCAGGCGCCATCCCGACTTGGCTTCCTCACCGGAGACGTTGCACTCCAAGAACACCTTCAGACGCTGCCCTGCCTGGCCAGCCCCTTGATCGAGCAGTCGGGCGATCTTGAGCCGATCCAGCGAATGCACCCAGGCGAATGCCGGCACGACCTGCCTGGCTTTGCGGCTCTGCACATGCCCGACCATGTGCCATTCGACCTCGGATAGGTCGGCCAGGCCCTCGATCTTCGGCAGCCCCTCCTCGACGCGGTTCTCCCCAAACGCCCTCGCCCCAGCCTGATGGGCGATGCGGATCTCCTCCGGCGGGCGACCCTTGCTGACCACAACCAGCCGCACTTGCTGAGGGTCACGGCCGGCGCGGCGCGCCGCCGCCGCGATCCGTTCTTTGACCTCTGCCAGGTTGCTCTCGATCCGTGTCGCCGATGTGCCTGGCGCGGACATCAAGCCTCCAAGCCAAGCATTGCGCCGAAGCGCCCCGTGCGGCCGTGCTCGCCGCGGTGAGAATACCAATCCTCCAGATGGCAGGCGGTGCATATGCCGGCCGCCTCGATCCTCGTCACGCCCTGATCCGTCAGCAGCGCCGCATTGGCCGACCAAAGGTCCAGCCGCACCCGGCCGTCGACGACCTGCAGCAACTCGTCAGCCCGGCGCCCGAACGCGACCCGCACCTGCTCGACCACTTCATCCCCCACCGGGTAGTGGTCCGGGCCGATCGAAGGGCCGATCCCGGCGGCCAGGTCCTCGGGCTGGCTGCCGAAGGCGTGTGCCATGGCCCGCACGGTCGCCTGAACCACTTTCCGCACGGTGCCCAACCAGCCGGCGTGGACCATCCCGACGGCTCCCAGCCGCGGATCGTGCAGGAGCACAGGGACACAGTCGGCGAACCGCATGAAGAGAGTCACACCCGGTGTATTGCTGATCATGGCATCGGCGCGCACAGGCGCCGCCTCGCCGCGCGGCGCGTCCGCCTGGACCACGTCGGCCGAGTGGACCTGCCAGACATCGTGGAGTGAGGCGGGGTCGCGCTTCAACGCTTCGAAGCAGCGCAGCCTGTTGGCGATCACACGCCGGCGGTCGTCGCCGACCGTTCCCCCCACATTCAGAGACTCCCACGGGGCCGGGCTCACCCCACCCCGGCGCGTGAAGACCGCCTGGACGAGTCCGGGATGTGCAAGTGCGTCGAACTGGTAGTAGCGCAGGGAGCCTGCCTGGCGAAAAGGCATGTCGGCAGTGTACCACGGCGACCGGCGCGGACGTTCGGGTCCGTCGTCGGGCGGGCCTACCCGGGCTCCTCAGCCTTGGCGGCCGCATCGATCCGAGCCAGCTTGGGCAACAGCGCTGCGGCGGTGTCGGCCATGGATTCTTGCAGGTAGGGGAAGGCCATCCATACATTCGCCAGCCCGAAGGCGGCGCCGGTCAGCGTGCGGGCCAAGGGCGCGCTCTCATAGACCGGCCAGGGCCAGAACGGGAGCTCGCTGAGCAGTTGAATGCCGCCATCCAACCCGATGGGGACGACACCCAGGAGGAACCACAGCAGGAGCGGAAGCGGCCGCAGCCGGCGCCGGACGAGCCCGTAGAACAGTCCGCCGGCGAGGATGCCGCCGTAGATGGCCACATCTCGCTCACACAGAGCCACCTTGTACCCGGCGCGGGCGTCCCCGACGTACTCTCTCGCCGCACGGGCATCGTTCCCGTCAAGGCCGGTGAACTCCTCATAGGACAGCCCGTCGAGCCCGGCGATCCGGCGCGGGTAAGCCGCCTGTTCCCCGAACAAGAACCACGAGCGGAAGGCGGCCTGGTGGCACATGGGGCGGTAGGCGAGATAGATCCAGCGCGCCGGCGTCGTCGCGCCCACGCGCATCAGCACCGGCGCCAGGAACGGCAGCCCGACATACAGGGCGATCGCCAGGTTGAGCAGAGCCAGCCAATGGCGGGCCACATACAGCACCGCACGATCGATGCGCGCCACCTGGGCGCGTTGTCTGTGGGAGAGCACTTCCCCGCTCGTCCCGCGTTGGCGTGCCGCAGAAAGGGCCACCCGCAAATCGACCTGCGTGAACGGAGCCCGCAGGGTGTACGGGCCGATCTGTACCACCGGGACGGATTCGCCGTAGCGCGCTTGCAGCACCGGATCCGATTCGACATCGATCTCGAACAGCTCATGCGGGATTTCGGCGTTCAACGCCTGGAGCATCCGGCGGGCGTCGTCGCACAGGCCGCATTCATGCTTGGTGTACAGCGTCGCTCGAATCACGGCACACTCAGCCCAAGGTCCGCCAGGTAGCCGCTCACGTTCGCCTCCGACAGGATCCCGATGTGCTCAGTCCGTATAAGCCCGTCGCGATCGACGATGAACGTCGTCGGGTAGCCGCGCACCCGGTACAGCGCCTGCACTTCGCCTCCGGGGTCCAGCAGCACGGGGAATGTCAGCCCCAGCCGGTCGCTGAACTCCTGGACATCCTCCCGCGGTTCATCGAAATTGATCGCCAACACGCTGAGGCCCTGGTCACGGTAGCGCGTGTACGTATCGTTGAGCATCGGCATTTCGGCCTCGCACGGTGCGCACCAGGTGGCCCAGAAGTTGAGCACAACGACCGATCCCTGCAGGTCGCTCAGGCGCTGCGTGTTCCCATCCAGGTCGAGCAGTTCGAATTCGGGTGCCGGCGCCCCTTCGATCGGTGCCGGCAGGTGCGGCGCCTGGCCGGATGTCGCCGCCTCGCCCGACGCCGGCAAGGCTGGGGCCGGGCTGTCCCCCGGAAACCCGTAGAAGTAGGCCGCGCCCACGCCCAGACCGGCCAGCAGACCGGCCGCCAGCATCAGCCAGCCTGTATGACTGCGGAGCCAACCGTCCACGCTACAGTCCGAAGTCAACGAAGAAGCCGAAGCTCGCCAGCCTCGACAGCGTACCGGTCATCAGCAGGATTCCGACCACGACCAACACCGCTCCGGTGACCACCGACAGCGTGTGGATGATCCGGCGATGCGTTCGCAACCACCCCGCCATCCTGCCGATCCCCAGAGCGGCTGCCAGGAACGGGATTGCCAGACCGGCCGAGTAGGCGGTGAGCAAGGCGACACCGCGCCCCAGGTTGGCGCTGTCGAACGCCAGGGTGAGCACGGCGCCCAGCACCGGCCCAACGCAGGGTGACCACCCGGCGGAGAAGAACACGCCCATCAGCGCCGATGACAGGTAGCCCAGGCTGGCGTCCGGGCGCACCTGCCGGCGGGTGTCCATGTCGAGGAACGGGATGCGAATGACACCCATGGCGTGCAGCCCGAAGAGGATGACGGCCGCACCACCGATGCGCGTGAGCCAGGTTTTCAGATCGAAGAGGAAGGCGCCGACCGCCGAGGCGGTCGCCCCCAGCGCGATGAATACGAGGCTGAAGCCGAGTACGAAGGCGAGACCATGGGTGAAGGTCACCCAGCGGTTCTCGACCACCTCCCCGCCGGGGGTGACCGAGCGCCCGCCCAGGTAGCCGACGTAGGCCGGGACGAGCGCCAGCACGCACGGTGAGAGGAACGAAGCCAGCCCCGCCAGCATTGCCAGACCGAGGCTCAGGTTTTCCCCGACCACGGCGCCTCCTGCGCTATTCCTGGACGATCACACGCGTCCCGTACAGCCCTTGTATCGTCACGTCCCCCGGCCGGTACTCGACCACGGGCAGGGACCAGCGGAAGAGCCACTTACCGTCGTCGGGCAGGACATTGATGCAGCCGCGCGAGCGCGGCGTCCCAAAGTCATTGTGCCAGTAGGTCGAGTGGATCGCCGCGCCCGTCCCGCTGAACAGGATCGTCCAGCCGACTCCGGGCAGGTCGTACCCCGAAACCCAATCCCCGCCGGACATGTGCCGCGAAACCATCTTGCGCCAGGTCCACTGCTGCCCGATGGGGGTGTTCCAGCGCCGCTCTCCATCCTCATATACGGCGTAGCCTGACGATATACGCGCGTAGTAGACCTCGACGCCCGCCTCCATCGCCGACAGATCCTGTCGGGTCAGGTTGACGACGATGTACTTATCCTCCGCCTCGGGATGGATCGGGGCGACCTCCTGCGGCTGGATCTCGCGGAACGACTCACCCGGCGCGTACATGACGATTCCGTTCTCGTCGTGCACCCGATAGTACACGACCCCGTCCTCGCCGGTGAGGCGCCCGTCCACATTCAGGATCATGGCGTAGTAGAGCCGGTAGCGCACCGGCGCCGCCGGCTCTGGCCGCAAGAGCCCGTCAACATACGGGACCGTCACCTCGGTCCAGGTCCCCGTCTCGGGGATGCTATCCAGCAACGGATTGGGTTGGTAGCGCACCGGTTGAAGCTCTGAAGACCAGATGTAGCCGCGCGGCGTCTCGAACCAGACATGGTTGTGCGGCTGAACGCCCCGGCCGACGACGCGCCGATGGATCTCGATGACCTCATCAAAGGCCAGGCTGCCGAGCGGATCGCTCTCGGGGGTCGGCCGGCTGAACAGGCGTGCTTCGATCTCCGTCGCCCGCCCCAGCGCGACACCCTCCGGCAAAGGCTCAGGCAGCCTCGGCCGGGGCGGTCGCAGCAGTCCCGCGGCCGACCACAGGCCGCTGGCCTGGATGAACGCGCGTCTGCTTAACGGCCTCATCCGGTCGCCTCTCATGCAAGCATACCTGAGGCGAGTCGGGCCGGCAAGGTCGCTGCTTTGGCGTTCATCCCGCGGCTCATTGCAGGCGCAGGCCACGCAGCCGCAGGCTGTTGGTCACGACGAAGATCGAGCTGAAGGCCATTGCCCCGGCTGCCAGAACAGGGTTGAGCGCCCCAAGCGCCGCGGCCGGGATCAGGATCACGTTGTAGAAGAACGCCCAGAAGAGATTCTGTTTGATGGTACGCAGGGTCCCGCGCGACAGCTGGATCGCACGCGGCACCCCGCGCAGGTCCCCGCTGATCAGCGTGACCGGCGCGGCGGCAATGGCCACGTCGGTCCCCGTGCCAATGGCGATGCCGACATCCGCCTGCGCCAGCGCCGGGGCGTCGTTGATCCCGTCGCCGACCATGGCCACCACCCGGCCCTCGGCCTGGAGCGCCTTGACCGCCGAGGCCTTGTCTCCGGGCAGCACCTCGGCCAACACGCCGGCCCCTTCATTCGAGGCGCGAATTCCGACCTGCCGCGCCACCGCCTCGGCCGTCTGCCGGTTGTCACCGGTGATCATGACCACTTCCAGCCCCATGCGCTGCAGCTCGGCGATGGCCTGCGCAGATCCTTCCTTGACCGTGTCGGCGATGCCGATCAGGCCGGCCAGGCGCCCGTCCACCGCCGCAGCGACGACAGTCTTCGCCTCCGCCTGCAGCGCCGCCAGCCGCGGGCGCAGCCCGTCCAAAAGCAGCCCGCGCTCCTCCATCCAGCGCGCGGTGCCGACAGCCACCTGGCGACCGCCCACGCTCGCCTCGATCCCGCGCCCGGCCAGCGCCTCAAAGCGGTCGGGAGCCTGCAGCATCAAGGAACGGGCGCCGGCGGCCGCGACAATGGCCTCTCCCAGCGGATGCTCGGAGCCCTTCTCTGCGCTGGCGACCAACCGCAGAAGGTCATCCTCCTCGCCCACCCACTCGGCGCGCAGGATGTCGGTCACGGCCGGCTGCCCGCGCGTGATCGTGCCGGTCTTGTCCAGCACAACGGTCGTCAAGCGTCCGGCGCGTTCGAGCGCCTCGCTGGAGCGGAACAGGATCCCCATGCCCGCGCCCTTGCCGGTCCCGACCATGACCGCCGTCGGTGTGGCCAGACCCATCGCGCACGGGCAGGCGATGACCAGCACGGCTACCATGTTGATCAAGGCGCGGGCGAAAGGCGAGACATCCCCCGTGGGTGGCGGGGCAAGGAAGAACCAGCCCAGGAACGTCAGCAGGGCGATGGCGATCACCGCCGGGACAAACACGGCCGAGACGCGGTCGGCCAGACGCTGGATGGGCGCCTTGCTCCCCTGCGCTTCCTGCACCAGCCGGACGATCTGCGCCAGCGCCGTGTCCTTGCCGACCTTGACGGCTTCGAACCTGAGCATCCCCAGCTTGTTCAGGGTGGCGCCGATCAGGTTGTCTCCGGGGCGCTTGCTGACCGGCATCGATTCCCCGGTCAGCATCGACTCGTCGACGGCCGAACGCCCCTCGACCACCACCCCGTCCACAGGGATCTTCTCCCCGGGGCGCACGATGACGGTATCGCCGACCAGCACGTCATCGATGGGCAGGTCGAGTTCGCGACCGTCGCGGATGACTCGGGCTGTCTTGGGCTGCAGGCTGAGCAGTTTGCGGATCGCCTCGCTGGTGCGGCCCTTGGCGCGCGCCTCGAGGAACTTCCCCAGCACGATGAGGGTGATGATCACCGCCGCGGTTTCGAAGTACACGTGGCCATCGATCCAGCCCAGCAGCACCGGGATGGAGTAGAAGTAGGCGGCCGACGAACCCATGGCGATCAAGACGTCCATGTTGGCCGAGCCGTTGCGCAGCGACTTGTAGGCGCCGCTGTAGTACTGCCAGCCGACGTACCACTGCACCGGGGTCGCCAGCGCGAAGAGCAGCCAGTTGTACCAGGCGGCATGCCCGATGGCATGCGGCACCCACCCGAAGTCCCGACCCATGGCCAACAGGAAAAGCGGCAGGGTCAACGCCAATCCGACGTACAGCAGATGGCGCTGGCGGCCGATCTCGCGCTCGCGGGCCGTCCGTTCGGCGTCCTCGCCCTGGCCCCCGTCCTCGACCGCCGTAAAGCCGGCCGCCCGCACGGCCTGGCGCAGCTCCGCCTGTCCGATCAGCGTCGGAACATAGCGCACGCGGGCGCTTTCGGTTGCGAAGCTGACGACGGCCTCTTGGACTCCGGGCAGTGCGGCCAGCGCGCGCTCCAGGCGTCGGGCGTCGTTGTCGTCCGCCAGGCGCTGGAGGCCTAGCTCGGCCTCGCCCAGCGCGACATCGTACCCCGCGCGGCGGATGCGCTCGACGATCGCGCTCTCGTCCAGCCGGGTAGGGTCGTACTCCACGCTGGCGCGCTCGGAGGCCAGGTTGACCGTGGCGCCGGCGACGCCGTCCAGCTTCTTCAGGCTGCGCTCAATCGTCGAGACGCAGTTGGCGCAGGTCATCCCGGTGACCGGCAGCGTGATCTGACGCGTCTCTTCGGTCAAAGAACTACTCCTCCGCCCGTCGAGCCGCGGGTCGCAGCTACTTGGCGGCCGGGTAGTCGATCTCGGCCAGCAGCGATTCGATCTTGTCCGGCGTGGCCGGCGCGTCGAAGTCGACGGTCACCTGCTTGGTGTCCGCCGAGGCGACCACGCGCTGCACACCCTGCAGATCGGCGAGTTCGGTCCGAATGGTATGAACGCAGTGGCCGCACGAGATGTTGGGAACGCTGTAGGTGATGGTGGTCATGGCATCCTCTCCTGAGGCGAAACGGATCTCAGACGCGGGAGGCGGCTTCGTAGACCTCAGCGATCTCCGCCAAGACCCGCTCGCGGTCGGCCGGGCTGTTGCCCTGGACCGCAGTGATCAGACACGAATGCAGGTGATCATCCAGGATCCCGATGCTGAGCTTGTTCAACGCCGCCTGGACGGCCTGGACCTGGCGGATGATGTCGATACAGTACGCCTCCTCATCGACCATCCGCTCGACGCCGCGCACGTGCCCTTCGATGCTCTTCAAACGCTTCAACCGCTCGGCTTTGTCCACGGCCTGGCCTTTCTGCCTTATCCCCCCCCGGGGGGGATGGGTAGGCCGAGTATAGCGATTCCGTCCGCTCCCGTCAAGGCCAATCGAGTGGCCGCCTCAGCCCGAATCGAACCCGTCGGATTGGGGCTTGGGCAGTTGACTCTGGGGGCGATTCCACTATCATCCCCAGTTGCGCTGGCTATGCGAAGCGTGGATCGGGAGACACCGGTGACCAAGACACACGAGGAACTTCCACTCTTCTCGCAGCTCACTGGTCCCGCCAGCAGCCAGCCGCCGGGCCACGGCAAGGTCCGCCCAGAGACCGGATTGAGCGCGGCGACCTCCGCCTGGGGGGAATCGCTCGCCGCCGCCGGGCGGTCGATCCACACGGTCAAGGCATTCACCTCCGACTTGCGCTTGCTGGGCCAGTTCGTCGGCGCCGGGCAGGCGGTCGGCGCCATCAGCACCCTCGACCTGAAACGGTTCCTCGAATGGATGGTCACACGCCGCTCGGTCGCCTGCAGCCCGAAGACCTACTCGAGGCGCGTGACCTCGATCAAAGCCTTCTTCCGCTGGCTGGTCGAGAGCGGCGTGCTGGCCGGTGACCCGGCCGCACCCGTACCGCAGCAGACCGTGCTGAGCCCCCTGCCGGACGTTCTCATGCCCGAGGAAGTCGAGACCGTCTTGCGCACCGCCGACGCCCATCGGGCCGGCCCGCGCCCGGACGCCCGCCCGGCGACACTCGTGGGCTTGCTCCTCCAAACAGGCATCAAGAAGGGAGAGTGCCTGGCGCTGCGACCGAACCATGTCGACCTGGCCGCCCCGGGCGGGCCGACACTCTTCGTGCGCTATGGCGAGGTGGCCAAGCGCTACAAAGAGCGCCGCCTGCCCCTCAATCCACCCTGGATCTCGGCCTATCGCGAATACCTGAGCCAGTACACGCCCAAGGATCGGCTCTTCCCCTGGTCGCCGCGACGGCTTGAGTACTTGCTGGAGGACATCGGCAAGGAAGCTGGGTTGGAGAAGCATCTATCGTTCGACATGTGCCGCTGGACCTCGGCGCTGCTGGACTATCGATCCGGAGCCGACTCGGATTCCATTCGCCAGAAGCTGGGCGTTTCGAAGATCCAATGGCGCGAGGTCGGCGCCAAGCTCGACCGGCTGGCGGCAGCCGGCGCATCCGCCTGACGAACTGCATCTGCAGACCAGTATGAAAAGGCCAGGGCAGGCCACCGGGCCTGCCCTGAAAACACAACGCGAGTCACCCCCTGGTCACATCTTCTTGACGACAATATCGCTGATGACGTTGGCGGCCGCATCGCCGCGATCGGCGGCATTGGAGAGATGACGGTAGATCTCGCGCAGCTTGAGGATCTCGACGATCTCCTCCAGCGTCGGCGGGCTCTTGAACAAGGCGGCGATCGCCTCGCGGTAGACGCTCTCGATGCGGTTCTCGAGCGCCTTTGCCCTGACCGCGTGGTCGCCGGCGACGTTGGGGTGGTCCTCCAGCCGCATGACCCCGTTGTGGATCTCGCGCGCTGCGTCGGTCAGAAGCGAGACCATGCGCTCGATGTAGGGGTTCGGCTTGATGTGCAGCTGCACCATCTCTTCCGTGGTCGTGTAGGCGTAGTCGAGAATGTCGTCGACTGTCAGGGAGAGCGCCATGATGTCTTCACGGTCGATGGGCGTGACGAAGGTCCGGTTGAGCTCATCGATCAGGATGCGCCGTACTTCGTCGGCCTGACCTTCGAGATCCGAGACACGCTGGGCCAGGGTCGGTTCCGGGCTCTTGACGAACTGCAGCAGCACGGTCATCCCCTCCTCGGCGAACTCGCACTGCTTGATCAACAGCTCCGTGAACCGGTTGGTCTTCTTGCGGGTGAAGATGCTCATGGGGGTGCGCCTCTCAGTGGATCAAGTCTCCCGACCGGCCCTGCGCGGTCGAGCAGTCGGCAGAGAAGGGACCTGGCGATGGGAGCGGCCCAAAGGACGATGAACGCCCGTGCGACGTCATGCCGACCAGGCTGTTGATTCTCTCATCCCTGCGATTGCGGCGCAAGACCAATCCGCCTGGAATGATCCGGCGGCCCGGTTCAAGCGCAGGCTGTGAGGCGGAGCCAGGCATAACGAAGCGACCCTCTGCGGTGCAGAGGGTCGCTGGCGGAGGTCGGTGGGAGACTAGTCGGTGACGGTCAGACTGCCGAGCATGCCGGACTCGAGATGGCCCTGCACCCCGCACACCACCTCGTACTCACCGGGCTCAGACGGGGCGGTGAAGACAAAGGACATCGATTCCCCTGCTTCGACCTCGCCCTCCCAATAGACCTGCGGCTCGTCGTCGGCGTCGAACGGCATGGTCACCTGATAACCGGCGTTCATGATCACGAACTCGTGCTCGACCGAGCCGCCGTTTGTGAGCGTGAGCTCGATCTCCCCGCCGGCAGGTACGCGGAAGGTGTTCGGCGTAAAGGAGAAGTCATTCAGCTCCACCGACAGGCTGGTCGCGCCGGCGGGTTGGCCGCCGCATGCGGCCAACACCGCCGTCATAACCAGGACGGACGCCAGACCGGCAATACGCATCTTCGTCATTTCCTACTGCTCCTTACGAGTAGACCGGAGAGCCGTCGTACAGGCGGGGAGGTCCTCGACGAGCGCGGCAGGCTCCCTTCGGTCAAGGGTAATTAGGAGTATATCACTCCATTTACTGTTCTGTCCAGAGTCATTCTCGCCCGCCTATCTGGCAGGCTGCCTTGACACCCGCTCCGCCCGACCGGACAATGGGGGGCATGGACGACCCCGATTTCCCGCCCGGCCACCGCTCCGGCTTCGTCGCCGTGATCGGCCGCCCCAGCGTGGGCAAATCCACGCTGATCAACGCCTTTCTCGGGCAGACGGTCGTCTCCGTCTCGCCTCGGCCGCAGACCACTCGCCGGCGCCAACTGGGCATCCTCACACTTCCGCACGCCCAGACCGTGTTCGTCGACACCCCCGGCGTCCACGCGCCGCGCAACAAGCTCGGGGAAGTCCTGAACGCCTCCGCCCGTGAGGCGCTGGAAGATCCCGACGTGATCTTGGCCGTCTTCGACTTGAGCCAGCCGCTCACGCCTGAGGACCGCATGACGGCCGATTGGGTGACCTCCCTTCCCAAGGCGCCGCCCGTCCTGGCCGTCATGAACAAGACCGACGCAGTAGCCTCCGGGAACCTGCCCGACCGGGTGGCGGCGGTGTTCGGTCTGCTCCCGCAGGCGGAACCCTGGCTGGTCTCGGCCACCTCGGGGGAGGGTCGCACCGAACTGCTCGAGCGAATCCAAGAACTGCTCCCCCTGGGGCCGCGCTACTACCCGGCCGAAGAGATCAGCGACACCCATGAACGTGAGATCGCCGCCGACCTGATCCGGGCAGCCTGCCTGCACCTGCTGCGCGACGAGGTCCCGCACGGGATCGCGGTGCATGTCGACGAATACAAGGAGCGCGGAGAACAGGGGGCGTTCATTTCAGCCACGCTGTTCGTCGAGAAGGAGTCGCACAAAGGCATCGTCATCGGCAAGGGCGGCGCCATGCTGCGCCAGATCGGCATTCACGCCCGCCGCGAGATCGAGGCCATGTCGGGACGCCGCATCTACCTGGAAACGCGGGTCAAAGTGCTGCCCGGTTGGCGCGAGGACGCGGCCGCCCTGCGCAGCCTGGGCTTCGAATCCTGAGGGCCGCAGACCGATCGCCCATGTCCAAACGCAAATCCACGCGCACCAGCGCCTTCGGTTCGCCCGGTCGGGTCAGCCACGACTCGTCAGACTTCTACGCCAGCCGTCTGTACCAGGAGCAGCCCTCCGCGCCCTCGACGCCTCAGGCCGACAGCCCCGCCCCGGCAACGGCGCTCGACCGGCTCTTCCTCAAGTCCTCGGAAGACATGTCCGAGCTCCCCGATCGCAGCGTCCACTTGATGATCACCTCCCCGCCCTACAACGTCCGCAAGGAGTACGATGCCGATCTGACATTGGACGAGTACCGCCAGCTCCTGCAGCGCGTGTTCGCGGAAACCCATCGGGTGCTGGTCGACGGCGGCCGGGCCTGCGTGAACGTCGCCAATCTGGGCCGCAAGCCCTACATCCCGCTCCACGCGTATGTCGTGCAGGACATGCTTGCACTGGGCTTCCGCATGCGCGGCGAGATCATCTGGAACAAGGCGGCCAGCGCCAGCAGCTCGACCGCCTGGGGCTCGTGGCTCTCGGCGGCCAACCCGGTCCTGCGGGACGTCCACGAATACATCCTGGTCTTCTCCAAAGGAGGCTTCTCTCGACCGGCGGGCGATCGGCAGAGCACCATTGGCCGGGAGGAATTCCTCGAGTGGACCAAGAGCGTATGGTCGTTCCCGGCCGCCTCAGCCCAGCAGGTCGGGCACCCGGCGCCGTTTCCGGAGGAACTGCCGCGCCGCCTCATACACCTGTACAGCTTCCTCGGCGACCTGGTCCTGGACCCGTTCAGCGGCTCCGGCACGACCTGCCTGGCGGCGCGCCGCGCCGGGCGCCATTTCGTCGGATACGAGATTGAGAAGGCTTACCTGGACCTGGCGCTGGAACGCTTGAGCGCGCGATCCGATTCCGCCGAGGCCGGCGCATGACGCCGGGATGGCCGGGGGACGACCGATGAACTACGAATCGCCCTTCACGACTCGCTACGGCTCGCCGGAGATGCGCGGCGTCTGGTCGGAGGTCGCCAAGCGGAGGGCCTGGCGGCGCGTCTGGGTGGCGGTCGCTCAGGCACAGGCCGCGGCCGGCCTGGTCTCGGCAGAGGCCGTCGACGACCTGCGCGCACACCAGCTGGATATCGACTTGCAGCGCGCCGCCGAGATCGAAGCCGAGGTCAGCCATGACCTGCAAGCCGAGCTACGGGTGTATGCCGAGCAGTGCCCGCTTGGCGGCCCGATCCTGCACTGGGGCATGACCTCGGCCGACGTCCAGGACAACGCCGACATCGTCCGCCAGCGGGCCGCCCTCGGCCTGCTGCTCCGCCGGCTGCGCGAAGTGCTCCTGCCTCTGGCCGACCAGATCGAATCCACCGCCGACACCGTCGTCCTCGGCTACACCCACTTGCAGCCGGCCGAGCCGACGACGCTCGGGTACCGCCTGAGCACGTATGCGCAGGACCTTCTCGGCTGCTACGACCGCCTAGCGCGAACGCGTGCCGCCTTGCGCGGTAAGGGCATTCGCGGCCCAGTCGGCACCTCGGCGACCTTTGTCGAGATGCTGGCCGAGAGCGACGTCACCCCCGATATGCTCGAGGCGACCGTGCTCGAGGCGTTGGGAATCGAGGCCCATCCGGTCGCCTCTCAAACCTACCCGAGGCTGCAAGACTACCGGCTGCTGGCAGGCCTGGCAGAGCTGGCCGCTGCGCTCCACAAGTTCGCGCTGGATGTGCGCCTGATGCAATCCCCGGGCATCGGCCAGGCGTACGAGCCATTCGGCGAGCAGCAGGTCGGATCGAGCGCGATGCCGTTCAAGCGCAACCCGATCCTGGCGGAGAAGATCTGTTCCCTGGCGCGCCTGGTGCTCGCCGGCGCCGGGGTGGCCTGGGAGAACGCCGCCTCGACACTCCTCGAACGCTCGCTGGACGACTCGGCCAACCGCCGCAGCACGATCCCGGAGGCCTTCCTGACCTGCGATGAGATGCTTTTGGCGGCCGAGAAGATCGTGACCGGCCTGGAGGTCGACGCGCCGGCTGCCGCCGAACAGCTCCAGGCGCTCGGCCCGCTCGTGGCCACCGAACGGCTGTTGACTGCGCTGGTCCGGGCCGGGGCCGACCGGCAGGCCATGCACGAGCGCCTGCGACGCCATACCCGCGGCGCCCTGGAACGCTCGCGCCCCGGGGGGCCGAACCCCCTGCCCGACCGCATCGCCTCAGACACCGCCATCCTGCACTTCCTGCAGCCCGCTCGCGTGCGCAGCCTCCTAGACGCCTCGACCTACGTCGGGCAGGCCCCCGCCCGGGCGCGGCAAATGGCGGCCGCGGTGCGCGAGCGCTTCGGCGCCGGGTGACCCGCATGCCCCGAAGCCGCGATGCGCTCCTGCTTGTGATTTCGATCGCGCTGGGCCTGGTATGCATACGACTTGGATTCTGGCAGCTCGATCGACTTGAACAGCGTCGGGCGCGCAATCGCCTCATGGAAGAACGGCTGAGTCTGCCTCCGCTGGCCTTGACCGGCGCGGCGATCGAGGCCGAGGCGCTCGAGTTCCGCCGAGTCGTCGCCCGCGGCATATTCGATCTCGGCTTGCAGGTAGCCCTCGCCAACCGCGCCCTGGATGGGGTGCCGGGAGTCCACCTGCTGGCGCCACTCATCTTGGAGGGCACGACCCAGGCCGTGCTGGTCGACCGCGGTTGGATTCCGATCGAAGACCAGGCTCCGGCGGAGCGCGCCGCCTACGGGCCAGCGGGGACGGTCGAAGTGACTGGTGTCGCCCGCCTGTCTCAGGCGGAGCCGTTCTGGTCCTTCCTGCGCGACCCGATTCCTTCGCCCGGCAGCCCTCCACTGGATTCCTGGCGCGTCGTCAACTTGGAGGGGCTGCAGGGCCAGATGCCGGTCCCGCTCCTGCCCGTGTACATACAACAGACAGAAGCCGCCGGGGACGGGTTGCAGCCGCGGCCCGATCCGGAGATCGACCGATCGGAAGGGCCGCACCTGTCCTACGCCATCCAATGGTTCTCCTTCGGGGCCATTGCCATCGTCGGCGGCGCGGCCTGGATGCGGCAGCGCCGCCGGCAGCGGTCGGGAGGTGCGTGACCATGACGATCCTCTTGGCGTCGGGCGCGATCGCGGCGCTGATCGAGTGGTACGCCGTCGCAACGCACAGACGCGCGTGGGAGTATGGGGCCAAGCCGGCCGTCCTGGTCCTCCTGATCGCCTGGTTTCTGGCGACAATCCCCCGCCCCTGGGAGACGCAGGGCATTGTCTTCGCCGTTGCCTTGCTGCTCTCGCTCGTCGGGGATGTCCTGCTGATCCTTCCGGGTGACAAGTTCGTCCAGGGGCTGACCGCGTTCCTTCTGGCGCACATCGCCTACATCGTCGTATTCAATTGGGATGGCCCCAGCTGGTCAGCCCGCTCCGTGATCCTGGCGCTGGCATTGGGCGTGATCGCCGTCCTGCTCCTGCGCCGGCTGCGGGCCGCACTTCTCGAGAAGGGGCGCCAGCGGATGGTCCCCGCCCTCGCTCTCTACGCCGCTGTACTGGCGGCCATGCTATGGTCGACCTTGACCGTCGGTCACCACCCAGCCTGGTCGGGCATCCCGGCGGCATGCGTGGCCATGGGCGGGGCCCTGTTCTACCTCTCCGACGTCGGCATCGCCTGGAACCTCTTCGTCCAGCGGCTTCCCGGCGACCGACTGTTGACCATGATCGCCTATCACCTGGCGCAGTTTGCCCTGGCCTACGCGACCAGCCTGCGTTTGGCGCAGGGCTGACCGGAGGTCGGCTGGAGATAGCACGGCGGCCGGGCATGAGCCCGGCCGCCGCGGAGCGCCAGTTCCAGATCGCAAAGATCAGGTGGTCGGACCGCCACCCTCCTCACCCGGCCCCCTGGTTGGCGGCTGCGGGGGTCTCAGCAGGGAGCGGACCAGGGTGACCGTCCCCAGGACGGCCAATGCCACCAGCCCGATGATCCCCAGTCCGGATAGCAGCCCGGGCACGGACGCGATCAGCGGAGCTCCCAGCCGGCCGTCGCGCAGCCAGAGCCGCGGCATCATGCCGTGGCCCATGCGCGGGAGACCCGCCCCCCACAGCTCCACTTCGCCAGCGGCCTGCGCCCCCCGCTCGTAGCCGAGCCGGTAGACCGCGAGGCCGCCGACAACCAAGACCGCCAGCACCACCACAACCAGGACGCCGATCCCGATTCCTCTGCGTACCGCCATCGCTTCGCACTCCTCGTCGTCACCCCGGCCAGCCGGGCGTACCCAACGCCGGCCCGCGAGTGGGCCGGTCCGGGTGAAGATATGCGCAGGATAGTCCTGCTTCGCCCGGGGTTGGTGAAGAACTTGTGAAGATGTTATGGGAACCGGTGCCGCCGGCCCGCTCGAACGCAGCTCGTCGCGGCTAGGCGGCCGGAGCCCTGCGGTGCCGGAGGTACAGCGCCGCGGCGCTGGCCAGCGCCAGTGCCGCCATCAGCCATTGGTTGGCATTGATGCCGAACATCGGCACGTAGTCGAGGCGCATGAACTCGAGCAAGAAGCGCCCGACCGGGTAGGTGATCAGGTAGATCAAGAACAGGTCCCCGATCTTGAGTCGATCGCCGTGCTTGCTCCACAGCCAATACAGGAGGCCGAAGCTTGCCAGATTCCAGATCGACTCGTACAGGAACAACGGGTGGAATCGCTCGAAGGCCTCGTACCCGGCCATGCGGTTCTCGGGCCGTATCGGTATCCCCCAAGGCAGGTCGGTCGGCGGGCCGTACAGCTCCTGGTTAACGAAGTTCCCCCAGCGGCCGATGGCCTGGGCCAGCGCCACCCCGGGAGCGGCGACATCCAGAAGGGAGGCCAACGACACCTTGCGGCGGCGGGCGAACAAATACAGGCCAAGCACGCCGCCGGCCAACGCTCCCGGCATGCCCAGTCCGCCTCGCGTCGTGTTCAGGATGTCGAGCGGATGGGTCAGGTAGTAGCGCGTGTCGATGCCCATATCCAGAAGGCTTTGCGACGGCGTGAAGATGTGATACAGGCGCGCCCCGATGACGCCGAACACCAGCGCCCAAATCAGCGCGTCCCAGACGATATCGGGGTCACGATCCGTCTTGCGCAGCATCCAGGCGGCCAGGTAGGCCGCGGCTGCGGCGCCGGCCATGAGGATCATGCCGTAGAAGCGGAAGTAGAGCAGCGGCCCGACGTGGATGCCGTACGCGTCGATGGTCATCCCGCCCTCCCGCTATCCACCGCGCGCCTGGCGCCGGACGTACAAGGCCCGCTGCAGTGCAGTGACGTTCGCCAGGACGGCGATGATCCAGATGCCGACACGCGGGAAGCCGAACAGCAGGCTCGGCACCAGAACCAGGTAGCGCTCAAAGCGGGTCAGGATCCCGATGCGGGCATCGAAGCCGACGGATTCGGCCCGGGCCTTGGCATACGAGACGAGGACCGAACCGCCGGCGGCGACGAACACACCCCAGGCGGTCCACTGATCGCCATGCTGAAGGTAGTACGTCAGCAGCCCGAGGAAGATGAACAGCTCCGAGTAGCGATCGGTCAGGGAATCGACGAAGGCGCCGAAGTCGGTCGGGTCGCCGCGCAAGCGCGCCATCGTGCCGTCGAGCGCATCCACCGGGCCCATCAGCAGCACAATCAAGCCGCCGATCAGAAAGCTGCCGTTGGCCAGGAAGATGGCGGCGATGATGTTACCGGCCACGCCGACCAGCGTGATGGTGTTGGGGTGCAGGCCGAGGCGGTTGAGAAACGCGCCGATTGGATCGAGCACACCCTTGAACCACACCCGCATCCATTCCGACAGCGTCTTGCGCGCCGGGTGGGCGCCCTCGTTTGCCTGCATGTGCCTCACCTCGAGTCCCTGGAGTGAGCTATCCTATCCTGCCGCGGCGAGGGCGTCAAGCCTCGTCCCCCTCTTCCTCGTCGTCCCAATCCTCGTCCTCGGCCTGCGCTTCGTCCTTCTCGCCGCGCACCAGCACCTCGCGGGTCTTGCCGCCGCTCTGCGGGCGCCCGATCACGCCCAGCTCTTCGAGCTCGTCCATCAGCCTGGCTGCGCGCGGATATCCCAAGCGCAGCCTGCGCTGCAGCATCGAGGCGCTGGCCCGGCCGGTCTTCTTGACCAGGGCGATGGCCTTCTCCAGGACGTCGTCCTGTGCCTCGGCCTCGGCCGGTCGGTTGAGGACCTCCTCCCAGGGCGCCGCCTGGGCAACGGGGGCCGGACCCTCCAGCTCCTCTTCTTCCGCCGCAGACTGGGAGCGCCAGTGCTCGACCAGCCTCTCGATCTCGCGATCGCCGACGTAGACGCCCTGCACGCGCACCGGCGCCGACGACTCAGGCGAGAGGAAGAGCATGTCGCCGCGTCCGAGCAGGGTTTCGGCGCCCGGGCCGTCCAGGATAACGCGCGAGTCCACGCCCGAAGCGACGGCGAACGAGATGCGCGCCGGGAAATTAGCCTTGATCAGGCCGGTGACGATGTCGGTGCTCGGCCGCTGCGTGGCGACGACCAGGTGGATGCCGGTGGCGCGCGCCATCTGCGCCAGGCGCACCAGCGTGCGCTCGGTCTGGTCGGGGGCCATCATCATCAGATCGGCCAGCTCGTCCAGCATGACGACGATGCGCGGCAGGCGTTCGAGGCCTCGCGTCCGGCGTGCCTTCTGGTTGTAAACCTCGAGGTCGCGGGCGCGCGCTTCCTCCAGCAATTTGTAGCGCCGATCCATCTCCAGCGTGCACCAGCGCAGAACGCCGATGATTCGCTTGAGGTCCGTCTCGACCTTGCCGAAAAGGTGCGGCAGCCCGTTGAAGCGCACCAGCTCGACCATCTTGGGGTCGATCAACACCAGGCGCAGATCGTCGGGCGTGTTGGTGGCCACCAGGCAGACGGTCAGCGCCGTGAGGCAGACCGACTTGCCCGAGCCGGTCGTGCCGGCGACCAGCAGGTGCGGCATCGAGGCCAGATCGGCCACGATCGGCGAACCGGCGACATCCCGTCCGAGCGCAATCGCCAATGGCGAGCCGACCGCCTGAAAGGCATCGCTGTCCAGTATCGTCCGCATGCGGACCAACGCCGGGCGCCGGTTGGGCACCTCGATCCCGATGTACGCCTGGCCGGGCACCGGGGCTTCGATACGCAGACTCGGCGCCGAGAGCGCCAGGGCTAGGTCGCTGGCCAAAGCCGAGACCTGCGAGACACGCACCTTCTGACGCTTGGCCTCGCCGTCCGTGACGCTGTGCTCGACGTAGCCGGGCTCGACCGCGAAGCGGGTGACCGCCGGTCCGGTGCGGAAGTCGACCACTTTGGCCGGCAGGCCGAATTCGGACAGCGTCTTCTCGATCATGCCGGCGGCGTGATTGACCTCGGCCGAGGTCACGCTGGCCGAATCGCCGCGCTCGAAGATATCCAGCGGAGGCAGCCGCTCGTCGCGCTTGCGCCGGCCGGTGGGGCGTTCGGGCCGCGCCGAGGCGACCTTGAAGTTCTTGCGGTACTCGCGGGGCACGGCCGGGCGCGGGGACTTGTCCGGTGCGAGCGCGGGTGCCGCCGTCGCACTGCCCGCCGAGCCGCTGGGCTGTGCCGCCGCTCCGATCGGCGACTCCCTGCGGCGATCCTCGGCGCGCGCCTGGCGCCAGGCGCCAAGCCGTTCCCCGGCGCCGCGCAGCGCCAGCCATCCGAAGCCGCCGATGGCCGCCACCAGGATCAGCACCCTGCCCCAGCTCCCGGCCAGACTGCGCAACAGCGTCGCCAAGCCCCAGCCGATCAGACCGCCGCCCTCGCCGGCTTCGGCGCGCGGCAGTGACATCCCATCCAGGACGGATAGCAGCGCCAGCGCCGCGGCCAGAGCGACCTCGAAGGCGATGATGCGGGTCCAGGGGATTTCGACCGGACGGCCCTGACGGCGGAACACCAGCAGGACGGCCCCGGCGGCCAGGGTCAGCGGGACCACCACCACGCCCCACCCCATCCAACGGCTGAGCAGGCCCGACCAGGCATCGGTCAACGCGCCACGCGTGAGCCCAAGCAGGGCCAGGGCGGTCAGGAGCGCGGCGGCCCCGAGCAGGATGGCGCCCAGATCGTCGACATAGCCGACGAGCTTCTCCAGCAACACCCAAACGGGGCTGCCGGTTGCGCCCGCCGCCTCCTGCTTGGCGCGCCGTCCGTCCTTGTCGCTCGCCATCTGCCCTTCCAAAACGAAGGCCGGGCGCAGAATCCGAGCGCCCGGCGCCATGCCTCCCCGGCCGACGCCTGTCAGGAGGTCGTCACAGCTTGCGGCTGCGGGGCAGTTGCCCCCGCCTCCGTCGGGCGCTGAGGCACCTCGCGCAGGCTCAGGCCCAGCCGGCGGGAGGCGCCGTCGATATGGATGATGCGCGCCCGGACCGGCTCACCCTCGCGTACGACGCTGCGCGGGTGCAGGAAACTGCCATCCCCCAGCTCGGAAACGTGGATCAAGCCTTCCAGGCCCTCACCGACGCAGACGAATGCGCCGAACTTGACGACGTTGGTGACCACGCCTTCGACGATCTGCCCGACCTGGAAGCGCTCCTCGACCGTCGCCCAGGGATCGGGCAGGAGCTTCTTCACGCTCAGCGCCACCCGCCCCAGTTCGCGGTCGACGGAGAGGACGACGACATCCAGCGACTGGCCGCAGCAGGTCACGTCCGAGGGATGGCGCACCCGGCTCCACGAGAGCTCGGAGACGTGCACCAGCCCCTCAACGCCACCCAGGTCGACGAAGACCCCGAAGCGCGTCACATTGGTGACGTCGCCGTGCAGCCGCTCTCCCGCCTGAAGGCGGTTAAGCAGCTCGGCACGTCGGCCGGGGCCGGCCAAGGCCGCCCGCTGGGAGAACACGATTCGGCCGCGCTCGGGGTCGTATTCGATGACCTTGAGGAGCATGCGGGTGCCGACCAGCGCGGCCATCTGCGCGCCGCGTTCGGCCTCGGATGCGGCCGGATCGAGACCGACCAAGTGGGAAACCGGAACGAAGCCACGCAGATTGCGGGCTTCGACTAGCAGGCCGCCTCGATTGAATCCGATAACGAGGAGCTCTACGGTGTCGTCGGCCTCGTACAGCTGCCGCGCCCAGGTCCAATCCTCCGGGGTCCCCAGCGGCCCGTTTTCCTCGCCGCTATATCCCCCATGCCTGGGCCGGGCTGAATGATGCTCGGCCTCGTCTTCCTTCAGGACTGCCGCCCACCACGACTCGTCCATCGGCGGCGGGCCTTGCCCAAAATGGCCCCCCCGAAGCCCATCCTCGGAGCCCATTCCCTTCACCTCGTCGGACCGTTAATCTGCCACTACCCCCAGGGCTAGGATACTCGTTTCCGGTGAAAGTGCAAGCACGCCGCCTCTCCCAGTCGCGAGGGGACCCGTGCCGCGCGCCACCCGACCGGGCGGTCGGCCGGTGGTGGCGGGATAAGGACGGAGTGCTTCGCTGAGGGGATGGGGTAGAGACACTGGCTATGCGCAGCCGGGCGATGCGCGGATGCAGTCAGGCCGGCGCCTGCCACCGACTCCCGGCCGTCCGCCATTCCTGACCTTTACTGCCCGAGGAGCAACGCCCGCCAGATCTCCCACGGGCCGGGCAGCGGCGCCATCGGAGTCGCACTGGAGGCCGGGACAATCGTTTGCCCCGGCGGCGGAATCGGGATCACCAGATGATCGCCGGGACGCATCATCTTGACCTCGCGACGCGCCCACTCTTCCACAAGCACTTCACTGGTCGCCGCGGCCAGCTGCGTCGCCAGCCTCGCATTCACCGTACGCAGGGCGACCACTTGCGTCCCGGCCTGCGCCGCCTGCTGCTCCAGGCGAACAGCACTCGACATGCGCCGGTTCAAGTCGCCCAGGATCAGGAGCCCGGCGACCACCGCCAGCGCCACCCAGAGGCGAGGACCAATGACAGGCTTGGCAGGCTCGGGATCCATGGCGTCTTCAGCTTACCCAAGTCCTTGGGAACTGGCAAGGCGGCCTGCCCTGCCTTTCTCCCCCTTTCCGATCAGCGGCGCAGGAGGCTGATGACCCGATCGTACGAGAGGAGGTAGTGCAGCGCAACCACGACAGCGAAGAGGAGGCTGGCCGTGGTGGACACCGCCGCGCCCGCGGCCAATACCGCACCGACGAAGTAGGCTGCTTCGATCAGGAGCCGAACCGCACCGGGGACTGCGACAGGCGCACGGCCGGGGTCATCCGGAACGCGGAAGGTGCCCCACATGGCCGCGGCCATCAGTGGAACCCCGATGGCCAGCAGCGGGTGCAGCACCCCCCGGGCGGCCGACCAGCCCCACATCCCGAGGCAGACCAGGCCCGCGATCTCCAGGGCGAACCGCAGGCCGAGATTCAGGGGATTGTTCGCCAAGCCAGACCACTCCCAGGCGCGGCTGGCGCCTTCAAGCCGCGCGCCAGCCCCGCCCTCCACACTGCCGACGACTTCCGTCGAATCGAAAGCCCCGCGAACGGGGCTTCTGGTGCCGAAGGTGGGATTTGAACCCACACGAGCTTGCGCTCACTGCGCCCTGAACGCAGCGCGTCTGCCAATTCCGCCACTTCGGCAAGTAAGGCAATTCTAACTGGTCTGTGCGTTTTGTCAACGCTTCAGCCTCGGTCCAGCCACCGAGGTCCCGCGCTTGTTCGCCGGGCTATTCCGGCCGGAGGCAGCCGCGCCTGACCCTCTACAGAAGCGGTTGCTGGTGTTCCGGTGCGCGGCCGCTCAGGGTGATGTATGGCGCCGCCCGCTCCCCGATGATCCCCAAGCGACGCAGGTCACTGAGATCGCGAGGCAGGCATCCCAGGCGGCGGGCGCGCAGGATGGCCTCGGCGCCGCGCGGGCCGATGCCCGGCACGCGCAGCAGGTCGGACCGATCGGCACGATTGACCTCGATCGGCCGCCCGGCCAGGCTCTCCTGTGCATAGGCCAGTTTCGGATCGCGCTCCAGCGGCAGACGACCGTTCGCGCCGAAGCTCAGATCCTCGAGGTCGAACCCGTAATCCCGCAGAAGGTAGAAGGCCTGATAGAGCCGCTGCTCTCGCCGGGGCTCCTCTGCCGGCTGCGATTCGAGCGGCGTCCCCGGCACGGGGTCGAAGGCCATGAAGTACGACCGCCTCACCTGGAGCGTGCGAAGCAGCCAGGCCGTGGTCTGGAGGAGCTCGATGTCCGTCTCGGCCGCGGCGCCGACTACATACTGCGTGGTGCTGGATGGCCAGCGGCCGCGCCAACCCTCGTGCGGCGGCCGCTCACGCCGCACCTGGTCGATCCAGCGCAGGGGTGCAAGGAGCTCATCAGCGAAGTTCTTGTGCGGCGCGAGCGCTGCCAGCCGCTCCGGATTCGGCGCTTCGAGATTGACGCTGACTCGATCGGCCAGCGCCAGCGCTCTCTCCACCTGGGCCCGCTCTGCACCGGGCACGATCTTGAGATGCAGGTAGCCCTGGTAAGCCATTCGCCCACGCAGTATCTCGGCCGTGTCCAACAGCCGATTCTGCGTGTTCGGCCCACCGCCGAACATGCCTGTCGTCAGGAACAGGCCATCGACCAGACCGCGCTGGTAGACTCTGTCGAAGACCTGGGCCAACTCCTGCGGCCTGAAGGTCACCCGGCGAGCGTCCCTCCCGGCCCGAAAGGGGCAGTACAGGCAATCCCGTTCGCAGGCTGTCGTGAGCATGGTCTTGAGCAGCGGGATGCGCCGCCCGCCGGGCATAACGGCCAATTCAATGGGGATCGACCGGCCGTCGACGACGACGGCGGAAGGCAGGCCACTCGGACCGAAGCGTCGACGCAGCTGCTTCAGCGTATACCCGCCACGTTGGCGTGGACCTACCGGCATTGTCGGCCCCTCGGCCACATCGAACCCGGCGGAAGTACACGCAAGCTGCAGCTTCTCTCCGGCGTCCACACCTTGAAGTATAGCACAAATGTTCGTACCGGGCAACGCCCGGCAGGGTGGATCCCATGCGGGAGGCGGGGATCGGAGCGCAGGCAGAGAGGGGGTTGTCTCAGTGCTCGGCGACGGCCGCCGCAGCGTCTTCCAGCTTCAGGCTGATCACCGTGCTGGCCGAGTCGGGCCCCATGCTGATGCCATAGACCACCTGAGCCGCCTGGACCGTCTCGCGGTTGTGCGTGATGATGATGAACTGCGTCTCCTGGCTGAGCTCCTGTAGCATCTCGCGGAAGCGGGCCACATTGGCCTCATCCAGCATCGCATCGACCTCATCCAGGACGCACAGCGGCGTTGGGGAGACCTTGAGCAGTGAGAAGACCAGCGCGCAGGCGGTGAGACTGCGCTCGCCGCCGGAAAGCATCGAAAGCCCCTGCTCGCGCCGGCCGGGGAGCCGAGCCTCGATGTCGATACCGGTATTCGTCAGGTCACCGGGATCGGTGAGGTGAAGCCGCGCCACCCCACCACCGAACAAGCGCGTGAAAGTCTCCCGGAAACCCACCGCCACCGCATCGAAGGTCTTGCGGAACTCCTGCTCCATGAGATCGTCCAGCTCGGCGATGACTTGCTGGAGCTTGTTTTCCGCTTGGCGCAGGTCATCCATCTGGGAGGTCATGAACTCGACACGCTCACGCACCTCCACAAATTCGCGCTGCGCCTCCGGGTTGATCGCGCCCATCCTGCGCAGCTGCACGCGCAACCGCTCGACCTGTGACTCGACCTCCAGCGGCAGGGCTTCGACGACCGGCAGTCTCTCCACCAACCCTTCGAACGGCAGCGGCGTCTGGACGGTCGTGTTCTCGTCGAAGTCGAAGGCCACCAGGCCGAAATCATCTTCGATGCGGCGTTTGAGGCTGTTCAACTCCTCCTGTCGGCGGGCGAGCTCGATCTGGCTTTGTGAGTGACGGCGCTCTTCTTCCTGCATTTCCGCGCGCGCCTTCCGTTCGGCGGCCTCCAGCCGCGTCCGTTCCGCTTCGGCCTCAGCCAGCTCCGCCTCGGCCGGCTGGGTCTGCTCGCCGACCCGTGTCAGGGCCGCGTCGACGGCCTGCAACGCTTGCTCGGCCTCGGAGGCCCCTTGTTTCAGCCCGGCCTGCTCGGCAGCCAACGCCGACAGCCGCTCGCGGCGTGAGTCGATCTCGGCCGAAATCGCGCTCAGGCGTTCGGCCAACTCGGCCTCGCGGCCGCGGGCGTCCTCGACCGCCTGGCGAGTCGCCTCCAGACGGTCCATCGCCTGTCGGGATCGCGCGGCGAGATCGCCTTGCCCGGAGGCGCGCACCGCCTCGCTGGCGATGCGGACCTCCGTCTCCAATCGCTGCCGTTCCGTCTGCGAGGCGAGCTGCTCGGAATCCAGACTCGAGTTTTCCAGATCGAGATCGGCCAGATCCTTCTCAGCCTCCTCCATCCGTTGGCGAAGGAACTCCACACGCTGGCGGGTTTCCTGCGCCGCCCGGTCGGTGGCCTCGGCCGTTCGGGCGGATTGCCGTTCGCCCTCAGCCTGGACCTGTCGCACTTTGGCCGCCTGATCCGCCGCCAGGCGAGCCTGGTCCGCCTCGCGGACCGCAGAGGCGTGAAGCGCCTCCAGGCGCTCGACCTCGACCTTGCACTGCGCCGCCTCTCGATCGGCCTCCGTCCAGCGGCGCTGCGGATCCGCTGGAGCGCGCCGCGTGCGGCCCGTGCGGACCTGCCCGCCGGGGTAGAACACCTCCCCCGCCCGAGTCACCACCCGGGCATCCGCGGGCACCAGGGGCAGCAGCCGCCGGGCGGCCGCACGGTCGGCCGCGACCAGCGTGCGTCCCAGGAGCAGCCGAACCACGGGCCTCCACGCCTCGGGCGCCTCGACCAGATCGGCCGCGTTCCCCAAGCAACCGGCATCCTGCGGGGGAGCGAGCAGAGGTTCGGCGCGCAGTCCCGTCACGGGCGTCAAGGCCCAATCGGCGCCCGCCTGTTCGGCTTCCGCCCACTCCAGCGCCGTGAGGACATCCTCGGGGGTGGATAGGGCCGACCCAGCGGCGAACTCTCCCAACGCAGCCAGGACCGCTGTCTCTGCCTCGGGCGAAATGCGGAGCTGGTCGCGCACAGGGCCGAACCAGCCTGTCAGGCGCCCCGCGCGGGCAGCTTCCTCCAGCCGGGCGGCGGTCTCCGCCTCGGCCTTGACCTGCGCGGTCAGGCTCTCCAGACGAGCCTGCAAGCGCGCCTGGCGGACCCGGCCGTCGCTCAGTGTTCTCTCCGCGGCCAGCCGTTTCTGTTCGGCAAGCGACCAGGCCTGCCCCGCTGCCATTTCCGCGTCCGCGGCCTGTCCGGCCAGCGTTGCGGCCTTCGTCAGCGCCAGCCGTGCCGGATCGGCCTCGGCCTGGCGTTGGCGGGCCTCGGCCAGCGCGGCCTCCAGCGCCTCGGCGGTCGCGAGACGTCGGGACTCGAGCATCTGACGCCGCGCCTGCAGCTGGGCTTGCCGGGCAGCGGCTGCGGCACCTTGCGCCACCAGCGCCTCCAGCGCCCGGCTTGACTCGGACAGGCGGTTTTCCATCGCCTGCAGGTGGCTGGCAGGATCCGCCCCACCTTCGGTAATGGCACGCTGAAAAGCCTCCGCCGCAGCCAGAGCCTCGGCGCGGGCGGCCGACTCCTGCCGGGCGAGCTCCAGTCGCTCGGCCACGCCCACCCGTTCCGCGTCGGCGAGCAACAGCCTCTCCTTCAGCTCGGACTCGCGTTGCTGCAACCAGCGCAGCCGCTCTTGCGCCACGGCCACCCGCGTCCCCAGGGCCTCCCGCTCGCCGTACTTTCCGGTCGACTCCTGGGATAGCTGATGCAGACGGGCGCGCAGCCCGTCGATGCGGGTGCGCGTTTCGGCAAGCTGCTGCTCGGAGGCCTCCAGAACTTCCCGCAGCCGCTCCCGCGCGCCAGTCTGCAGCTCGGCCTGGGCGCGAGTTTCGGCCACCACGCGCAGCATCCGGTGCCAATGGTGCCCGTACCAGGTCCTGAGGGCCGTCTCCAGATCGGTCTTGACTTGATCGTAGTTGCGTGCGCGTTCGGCCTGGCGCTCCAGGCTGCGCAGCCGCGGTCGGAGTTCGGCGACGATGTCGTGCACCCGCTCCAGGTTATGCCTGGTCGCCTCCAGCCGACGCAGCGCTTCCTCGCGGCGGCTGCGATACAGCCCGATCCCGGCCGCCTCCTCGAACAGCCGCCGGCGCTCCTCGGCCTTGAGCGACAGGGCCGCGTCGACCAGACCCTGGCCGATGACCGTGTACGTGCGCTGGGCCAGGCCGACCTCAGCCAGCAGTTCTACCACCTCGCGCAGTCGGACCTTGTGCCCGTTGAGCAGGTATTCGTTCTCGCCGTCGCGGTAGGCGCGCCGGCTGATGGTGACCTCGGAGAATTCGATCGGCAGCCAGCCGTCGCTGTTGTCGAAGGTGATGGTGGCGGCGGCCATGCTGGCGCGCGGCCGCGACTCCGAGCCGGCAAAGATCATGTCCTCGGTCTTCTTGCCGCGTAGTAGCGCGTAGGACTGCTCGCCCAGCACCCAGCGGATGGCGTCGGCGATATTCGATTTCCCCGACCCGTTCGGGCCGACAATCGCCGTGATCTTCTGGCCGAACTCGAACAGATTTCGGCTGGCGAAGGTCTTGTAGCCCTGCAGTTCAAGGCTCTTCAAATGATGGCCACGTGCCGCGGTTTGTCTCACCCGTCCACTCTGCCTGGTAGATCTCGGCCGGCGTTCTGCAGCGCGTCGGCGGCGGCTCGTTGTGCGGCGGCCTGTTTGCTGCGCCCGGCGCCGCGCCCGTTCAAGGTGTTGCCTACAGTGACCTCGACCAGGAACTCGCGGGCGTGGTCGGGGCCGCGGCTGTCGACCGTCCGGTAGCGCGGAGTCTCCCCCAGCTCAGCCTGCGCCCAGACCTGGAGCAGGCTGCGCGCGTCCAGCAGCGTTTCATCTTCCAGTACGATCTCGACGCCCGACTCGAGCCTCGGCTCCATGAACTGCAGCACCGCCGTGATGCCCGCATCCAGATACAAAGCACCGATAAGCGCCTCGAAACCGCCGCAAAGCAGGGCCGGCCGCTCCCGTCCCCCGGAGGCCTCCTCGCCGCGCCCGAGCAGGAGCGCCTCCCCCAGGCCGATTTCGGCGGCGAAGGCTGCCAATTGCTCGGTCCGCACCAAGGACGAACGCAGCCGGGTGAGCTGGCCCTCGTCCATCTCCGGAAACCGATTGTAGAGCCAGGCCCCGGTCAGGAAGTCCAGCGCTGCGTCGCCCAGGAATTCCAGTCGCTCGTTGTCCTCAAGCACCTCCGAGTGCTCGTTTAGATAGGAGCGGTGCGTCAACGCACGCCGCAGCAGTCCCTGGTCGCGGAAGACCAGGCCTGCCAGACGGGCGAACTCGTCTGGTGTCCGCATGGGTTCTCCCTGGAACTTGGGGGACGCCGTCAACCCAGACGGCCTGAGTTTGCCGCGTCCCACCAGTTCTGCCACGATGGGTCGATGGCCGGGGATTCTAATCGGAGAAGGCCCGGAACGCCAACACGGCGTTGTGCCCGCCAAACCCGAAGGCGTTGCTGATGGCGGCGCGGACAGGCAGCCGGCGCGCCCGGTCGGGGACGTAGTCCAGGTCACAGGCCGGATCGGGGGTCCGCAGATGCAGCGTGGGAGGGATGATCCCGTCGCGGATGGCCAGGACGCAGAAGATCGCCTCCAATGCCCCGGTGGCGCCCATCATATGGCCGGTCATCGACTTGGTCGACGAGATCGCGACACGGTAGGCATGCTCCCCCAGGGCGGCCTTAAGGGCACGCGTCTCGGCCAGATCGTTCAGGGCCGTGCCGGTGCCGTGGGCGTTGACATAGTCCACTTCCTGAGGCGTCAGGCCGGCCTGCTCGAGCGCGGCCGCGATCGCGGCTGCGCCGCCGGCGCCGTCTTCGGCCGGGGCGGTCACGTGGAACGCGTCGGCTGTGGCGGCGTATCCGGCCAACTCGGCCAGGATGTGCGCCCCCCGCGCGCGCGCGTGCTCCAGCGCTTCGAGGACTACAACCGCCGCCCCCTCCCCCATCACCAGGCCGTCCCGGTTGGCGTCGAACGGGGCCGGGATGCTCTGGGGAGAGTCGTTGCGCCGTGAGAGAGCGCCCATCCGATCGAATGTGGCCAGGCCAATACGAGTGATGGTCGATTCGCTCCCGCCGGCCAGGGCAGCGTCGACCACCCCGGCCTTGATCAGCAGTGAGGCCTGGCCGATGCCATCCGCGCCGGCCGCGCAGGCCGACGCCACCGAGAAGCACGGGCCCTTGGCCCCGATATCGATGGCGATCAGACCCGAGGCCCCGTTCGACATCCACATCGGGATCGCAAATGGATTGACACGGCGCGGGCCCTGCTCATGCATCACCAGAATCGCATCCTGAATCGTTCGAATTCCGCCGACCGCCGATGAGACGATCACGGCCACGCGGCCCGCCCGGGCGGGCGAAAACTCGAGTCCGGACTGGGCCAGCGCCTCTTGCGCCGCGGCGCTGGCGAACTGCTCGAAGCGGTCCCGACGGCGCGCTTCGCGGGCGTCCATGTAGCGCTCCGGGTCGAAACCCTTGACCTCGCAGCCGACGTGGACCTGAAGGTCGGATGTGTCGCACAGGCTGATCGGTCCCACGCCGGACACGCCGGCTTGGACTTGCGCCCAGGTCTCGGCGACCGAGAGGCCGAGTGGGTTGACCGTCCCCATCCCTGTGATCACCACGCGCCTGCCCATCCCCGATCGTCCTCCCTCATGGAAATCGAACCTCAGACGGTAGAACCCCGCAGGCGAGGATTGGCCTCAGGCGCTCAGCGGGGCGGAGGTCTTGAAGCCGCTGCCGGTCAGGATGGCCACGATCGGCCCCGGTAGCGTGCCGGCCAATGCGGTCAGCGCAGGCCAGACAACCGCTGAGGTCGGCTCGACTAGAAAGGCACGACGCGCCAGCTCACCGAGGCCGCGCCGGATCTCGTCTTCCGACACGGCTACGATGGTCCCGCCAGATTTCGACACGGCCCCCAGGACTGCGTCCCCACGGACAGGGCGCAGGATGCGGATCCCCTCCGCCAGCGTCTCCTGCTCCTGGATCCAGGCCAGGGCGGTCGGGCCGCCGTGATGGGCTGCCCAAAGCGGCGCGCACGCCTGAGCCTGGACCCCGACGAGACGCGGGAGCCGATCAGCCTTCCCCGACCGCACCAGCGCCTCGAACCCGAGGGACAAGCCGAGCAGGATCGAGCCCTGTCCCGCCGGTGCGACGATCGACCCCGGCGCCTCGCCCAACTCCTCCCAGAGCTCTAGCGCGATCGTCGCCACGCCGGCCAGGCAGTGCGGGTGGTGGGCGTGACTGGCGTAGACCGCGCCCTGTGCCACGGCCTTCAGCGCGGCCTGTGTGGCGTTCGAGCGGGGCCCGGGCACAGCGACCACTTTCGCGCCGTAGGCCTGGATCTGCGCACGCTTCGGGCCGGCGGCACCGGCCGGAACGTAGACCGTGGCGCTGATCCCGGCGCGGGCGGAATAGGCGGCGAAGGCCGCCCCGGCGTTCCCGGACGAGTCCTCGACGGCGGCTGAGACCCCCGCCGCACGCAGCGCGCTGACGAGCACGGCCGCGCCGCGGTCCTTGAACGACCCGGTCGGATTGAGATGCTCGCATTTGAGCAGGACTTCGATGCCGTTGCAGTCGACCGCGATCAGCGGGGTGCTGCCCTCCCCAAGGCTGACCAGGTCCGCCTGACGCGGGAGCGGGAGCATTGCAGCCCAGCGGGCCAAGCCGCGCCGCCCGGCACCGGGGTCCGGAGGGGCATAGTCGAAGGCGGCCAGATCGAAGTGCCCGGTGCAGGCCGGGCAACGGTAGGGGAAGCCTTCAGTCGGAGCCGGCCTGCCGCAATTGGCGCAGCGGAACAGCGAGGTCCCGCCCGCGCTCATCCTCCGCCGGCCTCCCGATCAGGGTGATAGTCGCCCTCCACCCACGACTCACCGTTCGGCCCGACTTCCTTCTTCCACACCGGGACGATCTCCTTCAGGCGATCGATCCCGTAGCGGGCCGCCTCGAACACGCCGGTGTCGCGATGTGCGGCAGTGCAGGCGATCATGACCGTCGGAGTCCCCGGCTCGAGTCGGCCGATGCGCTGGACAAGGGCGATGCCTTCGACCGTCGGCCAGCGCGCGCGTATCTCGTCGGCGACGCGCTGCATCATCTCCTGCGCCATCGGCTGGTAGGCCTGATACTCGAGGTGATCCGTGTCGTGGGCCGCGCCGCGTTGTGTGTGTGCCCGCACCACGCCGCTGAAGACACACGCCGCTCCGGTGGTTGGGAGCACAAGCCGCTGCAGGAGCGCGTTGAGGTCGAGCTCCGCCTCAGTCACATCCACGATGGTCGCGCCGCCGGCTGGGGCGCCTCCGCTGACCGGCGGGAAGACAGCCACCTCATCGCCCTCCTTGAGAGCGACCTCCGGCTTGGCGAAATGTCGGTTGACGGCCACGATGGCGGTCGGCAGCGCCTCAGCCAGAGCCGGCCGGGAGACCGCCAGCCGGGAGCGCAGGTCGGCCACCGTCGCCCCCTCCGGGAGATCGACAGTTTCCTGACGGGTCCCGGCCCGGTCACGCAGCAGGCTGAAGTACAGGACGCTGACCTGCATCCTCACCCCTCGAGGGTGACGTCCCCGCTCTTCCCGCCGTGCTTCTCGACCAGGTGGACGTCCTGGATGCGTGCGCGTTTGTCGACGGCCTTGACCATGTCGTAGACCGTCAACGCGGCTACCGCTACCGCGGTCAACGCCTCCATCTCGACCCCCGTCTTGCCCGTGGCGCGAGCCAATGCCTCGATCGTCACGCCCGGCAGCGCCGGGTCGAGCTCGACGGTCACCTGGATATGGCTGAGCGGCAGCGGGTGACAGAGGGGGATCAGTTCTGCAGTGCGTTTGGCGGCCAGGATCCCGGCCAGCTCCGCTGTTGCGCGCAGGTCCCCCTTGGGGAGGTCGCCCGCCCGGGCCGCGGCAAAGGCCTCCGCAGACAGCCTGACCGTGCCCCGGGCGACGGCCCAGCGTTCGGTCTCCGGCTTTCCGCCGACGTCGACCATGCGGGCCCGTCCGCCGGAGTCGATGTGAGAAAGCCCTGACTTGGACACGGACGCATTATACCGGCCGGCAGGGTCAGCGCCAATGACCCATCTCCCGATCGGTCCTGGGGCAGGAGGCTGGCGCAGCCGCAACGACAACTGCGAACCTCAGGTGCGCCTTCGATTCGCCTTGACCCCGGCGCTGGGGGCCTGCTATAATTCCAACCGCCTGCCCAATGGGCAGGCGCTGTTGCGGAATCCAAC
>Ga0105106_10000370_pt1 | contig 31968 bp, 29 predicted proteins | sample PPLLaktember2015_5_FD_79109 | JGI IMG/M metagenome (GOLD analysis project Ga0105106, IMG submission 79109) | Freshwater sediment microbial communities from Prairie Pothole Lake near Jamestown, North Dakota, USA - PPLs Lake P8 Core (1) Depth... | ecosystem: Environmental > Aquatic > Freshwater >...
CATCTGGTTGACGGTGTTGGCCCGCAGAACGTGGATCGGCACGCCGCGATTTTCGGCTTCGATAATTGTGCGCTGGCGCTTGCGATAATAGGAGCGCAGGGTCACCAGGGCATCGGCGCTGCCGGGCTCATTCACCAGGATGACTGGCACACCCAGGCGGCGGGCAGCCTGCGAAAGCCGGTTGCGCGCTACCCCGTAAGCGTAGATGCGCAAGGCTTGCAGCGGGCCGCGTGCCTGCGTAGGACGGCCCCCATTCGGGCGCGCGGTCGGATAGTCGGTCCCGGCGGGCTCTTCTTCCAGCGCGTATTCGGCGCGGGCGTTGCCGGGCGCCTGGCGGCGGTAACCTTGCTGTCCATGTTGCGCCTGGAACGAACCGCTGGGCTGGCTGCCTCTTTCGACGCGGATCTTGCCTTCATCATCGCGCGAGCGGATTTCGGGCTGCAGGGGGTAGCCGCGCAGCATGGCATCTACGGAGGCGGCAACGTCTGGCTGGACTGCCACCCGGTCGCGGGTCTGAATCTCGATGAGCACATCGAAGGTGGGCGGGGCGCGCCGCTCCAGGACGGTTTTTTGGGTGCCGCGCCGCCGGGCTTCTTCATCGGATAGGGTCACCGACTCGATGCCGCCTACCAGGTCTGAGAGGGTGGGATTGAGCAGCAAGTTCTCCAGGGTATTGCCGTGGGCGGTGCCGATCAGCTGTACGCCGCGTTCAGCGATAGTGCGGGCTGCTGCCGCTTCCAATTCTCGCCCAATCTCATCGATGACAATCGCTTCGGGGTTATGGTTTTCAACCGCTTCGATCATCACTTCGTGCTGCAAGGAGGGCCGGGTGACCTGCATGCGCCGGGCGCGCCCGACCGCCGGATGCGGCACATCGCCGTCCCCGCCGATCTCGTTGGAGGTATCGACGATCACCACGCGCTTGCTCTCGGCCAATAAGCGCGCCGCTTCGCGCAGCATGGTGGTCTTGCCCACGCCCGGACGTCCCAGCAGCAGCAGGCTTTTGCCGCTTTCGATCAAATCCTTAATGATGTCGGTGGTGCCATACACGGCGCGGCCCACACGGCAGGTGAGCCCTACGATGTGGCTGCGGCGGTTGCGGATGGCGGAGATGCGGTGCAGGGTGCGCTCCATACCGGCGCGGTTATCAGCATCGAATTCACCAATGCGCCCTACCACGTATTCGATATCGGCATGGGTGATTTCGGTGTCGCTGAGCACCAGCTCGCGGTCTACGAAGCGCGCCGTGGGAACGCGCCCCAGGTCAAGAATCACTTCCAGCAAGTTGTCGCTATCATCCGCTTTTGCTACGGCGCTTTTCGTATCTGGGGGGAGTACATCCAGCAAGGCTTGCAGGTCATCGGTAATTCGTCTTTGCGACATGAGTTATCGTTCGTTCTCCATTTGCGCGGCCACATGCCGGGTTGCCTGGGTGATGTGCGCATTTGAGATGGGCGCGGAAATCTCCGGTCGCCCACCCTCCAGGGCTGGCAAGGTGAAGGCGCGCAATTGCTTCTGCGGGATTGCCAGGTGCTTGACCATGATGGCCTGGCGCGGGCTGGGCTCGGCGCCCAATGCTTCAATCGAGGTCTCCAACCAGTATTGGTAGGAGCGCACGCACAGGTACACCGGGCGCGAGCGGCGGTTGGGCAGGTTTTGCAGCATGTCGCCCAGGTACACGCCCACGTCTTCAGCATCGGGGTGGACAAACGGCTGCACCCAGATGCCGCGGTGACCGTAGCGGACCTCCACGTAGGCCTGCGGCTCATCTTTGTGGCAGAAAACGAAACCGTGCAGCCGGTCGGAAGGAAATGGCTCTACTTGCTGCACCAGGCCCGGGATGAGGTTATAGTACAACGAGCGCACGCCGATCAGATCGCGGTCTTCTGCCGGTCGCCAACCCGAATCAAGGGGCAGGCTGATGGGATCGGGGGCGGGTATCCTGGTCAGGCGCCAGATGCGCTGGCGGGCATAGATGGCAAAGCCCGCCTGGCGTATGGCTTCGAATACCGGCGAATCTTCGTCCACATCGGCCAATAAGCGAAAAGCGCCGCGGTCCACGGCCTGGGCGCACAGGTAATCGAGCAGAGGCGAAAAATCGATGGATCGCAGAGCCTCTTCGGGAGCCAGGAAGGTCAACTGCGCGTTTTGAGAGCCGGGCGTCTGGATGGTCTGCCCGATGAGCGTCTGGTTATCGCCGTTGCGCGTGCTGACGGTGGTGTTAATGCCCATGGAAGGCGCCAGCGCGGAGAGGATGGCGCCCGAGAGCAGCATAGGCCCGCGCGTGAGCACCAGCGAGCTGTGCAAGAAAACGCTCTGGTTGCGGTAGCGATGCAGGGCCGGCAGGTCGCGCCAATCAAAAGGGCGAATGCTCATTCAACGCTCATTCAACGCTCATTAAGCGCTCATTAAGCGCTCATTAAGCGCTCATTCCGTACCGTTAGCCTGCGCCAGGCGCAGGAAGTAACGGTGAAAACGCTCGTCCCCGGTCAGCTCCGGGTGGAAGGAGGTCGCCAGCAGGCGGCCTTGCTGCGCGGCGACGATGCGACCGTCTTCCAGGCTGGCGAGGCTGCGCGCTTCACCTTGCACAGAGGCAATCAAAGGGGCGCGGATGAACACGGCATGATAAGGCTGGGCCTGGGAGTCGATGGCTTCAAGGGCAGGCACCTGCAGGTCGGTCTCGAAGCTGGCAACCTGGCGCCCGAAGGCGTTGCGCTCCACGGTGATGTCCATCAGGCCCAGGAGCGGCTGCTGGCGCTGGGCGTCCTTGGAGAGGAAGATCGCGCCGGCGCAGGTGCCCCACACGGCATGCTGGCGCGCAAACTGTCGCAGGGGTTCCATCAGGCCATAGGCGGCTGCCAGTTTCCCGATGGTGGTCGATTCACCTCCAGGGATGATCAGCCCGTCCAGCCCTTCCAGGTGGGCGGGCAGGCGCACCTCCACAGTCTCGGCGCCCAGGCGGCGCAGCATGGCTATATGTTCGGCAAAATCACCTTGCAGGGCAAGTACACCGATCTTCATTCGATAATGTTTTACCAGCCTCTTCCGGCGATCAATTCCGCTTCGGGCATACTCGAAATCTGGCGTCCGACCATGGCTTCGCCCAGGTTGCGGCTGACCTCTGCCAGGATGTAGGGATCGTTGAAGTGGGTGACCGCCTTGACAATGGCGGCGCCGCGGCGCGCCGGGTCGCCCGACTTGAAGATGCCTGAACCCACAAAGACGCCATCCACGCCCAACTGCATCATCAGGGCCGCGTCTGCCGGGGTGGCGACCCCGCCGGCGGCAAAGTTCACCACGGGCATACGGCCCTCGCTGCGGGTCTCCAGCACCAGCTCGTAGGGCGCGCCGATCTCTTTGGCAAAAGCCATCAGCTCTTCTTCTGCCATGTTCTGCAGGCGGCGAATATCGCCCAATACCGAGCGAGCATGCCGCACGGCTTCGACCACGTCGCCCGTGCCGGCCTCGCCCTTGGTGCGGATCATGGCGGCGCCTTCGCCCACGCGACGCAGGGCTTCGCCCAGGTTGCGGCAGCCGCACACGAACGGCACCTTGAAAGCGTGCTTATTGATGTGATGGGCTTCATCCGCCGGGGTGAGCACCTCGGATTCGTCGATGTAATCGACGCCGATGGCTTCCAGGATCTGCGCCTCCACGAAGTGCCCGATGCGGCACTTCGCCATGACCGGGATCGAGACGGCGTCCATGATCTGCAAGATCAGCTCGGGGTCGCTCATGCGCGCCACGCCGCCATCTGCGCGGATATCCGCCGGGACGCGCTCCAGGGCCATCACCGCTACGGCGCCGGCCTCTTCAGCGATGCGGGCGTGCTCCGCGGTGACCACATCCATGATCACACCACCTTTAAGCATCTGCGCCAGGCCCTTTTTTACCGCAAAAGTTGCTATTTGTTGCTCCATTCCAAACCTCCTGAGTCATCGTGCGACTCGTATATTAAGCGGCTACTCAATCACGCGGAAATAGCGCCGCCTGATTTGAGAGGCTTCTTAACATTCATTCTACCACGCGGCAAGATGCCTGACAATCCGGGTCAGCCCCCCAGGTTGACGCCAATCAAGCGCCCGAGGGTGTAGGTGGCGAGGGCAGCCGCCAGCCCAAACAGCACCTGGCGTCCGCCCGAAAACAGCACGCTGCGCCCGGTGAACAGGGTGATACCCGCGCCGATGATGAACAATCCCACGGTGCTGAACAGGGCGCTGGCGATTACTGCCTGGATGCCGCTCAGGAAAGTGAAAGGGATGACGGGGATAATGGCGCCCAGGGCAAACAGCACGAAGGACGTAATGGCTGCTTCCCAGGCCGAGCCGCCTAATTCGGAAGGGCTCACGCTCAGCTCTTCGCGCGCCAGCGTTTCCAGGGCGTTTTCCTGGTCTTGCATGATCTTGGAAGCCATGCGGCGCGCCTCGTCCTGCGGAATGCCGCGCGCCTGGTAAATGAGCGCCAGCTCTTCGGCCTCTTCTTCGGGAGCGCTGGCGATTTCGGCTTTTTCGATGTTGATCTGGTGCTGGTAGAGCTCGCGCGAGCTCTGCACCGAGAGCCACTCCCCCAGCGCCATGGAGAAGGCGCCCGCCAGCAGCCCGGCGAAGCCGGTGATCAAGATGGCCTGCCCCGAAAGCTCAGCGCCTGCCACGCCCATCACCAGGCTCAGGTTGGAGACCAGCCCATCGTTGGCGCCTAACACGGCGGCGCGCAAGGCGTTGCCCCCGGCGGCCCGGTGGCGGCCCTCGATCTGCGCCAGGGCGCTGCCCTCCATGCCGCCGCGCGTGCCCTGCGAGATGGTGTTCAGCAGGCGGGCGTGCGAGGATTCGTCGGCTGCCATGCTGCCCTCCGCCTGCTGGGTGTACTTGCCGGTATCCTTCTGCTCGAAGGCCATCAGGCTGGGCAGCACCAGCCCTGCTCCAAAGCGCCTGGCCAGCCATGCCAGGGTGCGCGTGCGCCAGGTGAGGCGCATCGGCGGCACGGCTACACCCTCGGCTTGCAGGCGCGTGCTCCACGCCTGGGCGTGGCGCTCTTCCGCGGCAGCCATGCGGCCGTACACTTCGGCAATGCGCGGGTCTTTTTCAACCTGCGCCAGGGTGTGATACAGGGCAGCTCCGTTGTATTCGTCTTGCAGCGAGGCCAGAATGCGGGCGGTATCTTGAGGGTCCATGGGATTCCTTGGTACGCGGATGAACACGGATTTGACGGAACTTATTAGAACTCATCTCAAAAATGGTAATTTGGGGTGTGTGCGGCGGCAAAGCCGCCGCACACACCCCAATCCCCTCCAACTGCGTAAGTCCTATCTATTTTATCCCCGAAGCGCCCAAATGGTCGAATTTGGTGGGAGGAAACCCGGTAAATTATTCCAAACCCTTTGGGTGTAGAATCACCCGTGTAAATCCGTCGAATCCGTGTCCCAAATACACTTGCACAGGAGCATAGCCATGGATTTTGAGTACATTGTCGTATTGATCACAGCCCCCTCTGAGGAGGTGGGCAAACAGATTGCAGATCGTTTGCTGAGTCAGCGCCTGGCTGCCTGCGTCAACATTCTGCCGGCGGTGCGCTCCTTGTACACCTGGATGGGCGACCTTCATGATGACGCGGAGGTGCTGCTGGTGGTGAAGAGCCGGGCGAAGCTCTTTAAGGATGGCCTCTTGCCCACCGTGAGAGGCGCTCACCCGTATAAGAATCCGGAGATCATCGCCCTGCCCATTTTGGACGGCTCGCCGGAATACCTGGATTGGATTTCAACCGTGACGAGTTGAACGGAGGCCCACACAATGATCTACAACTTCGATAGCCTGCTCGAGCGCCGCGCCTCCGACAGCGGCAAGTGGAATTATTACGATCCCGATGTGCTCCCCTTGTGGGTGGCGGACATGGATTTTCTCTCCCCTGAGCCGGTGATCCGCGCCCTGCGCCAGCGCGTGGAGCACGGCGTCTTTGGCTACCCCAAGAGCACGATTAACAAACCCGAATATGTCCCTGAGCTGTGTCAGGCAATCACCGGTTGGCTGGATCGCCGGCATGGCTGGCAGGTGCAGTCCGAAGACCTGATCTTGCTGCCGGGGGTGGTACCCGGTGTTAACCTGGCGTGCCTGGCCCTGGCGGCGCCGGATGGCAGTGTGCTGGTGCAGCCCCCGGTTTACGAGCCGATTTTGCGAGCCGCCGAGCACACCGGCGCGCGCCCGCAGCAAGCCCAGCTGTGCCATGATTCAGACGGGCATTACAGCATCGGTTTCGATGGTTTCGAAGCCGCGCTGAGCCCCGAGACGCGCCTGTTTATCCTGTGCAACCCGCACAACCCGGTTGGGCGCGTCTTCCGATCCCAGGAATTGGAGCGTCTGGCGGAAATCTGCCTGCGCCATGACGTGACGATCTGCTCCGACGAGATCCACGCCGACCTGGTATTCGCCGGGCAGCGGCACACGCCCATCGCCTCGCTTAACCCCGAGATCGCGCAAAACACGATCACCTTGATGGCGCCCAGCAAAACCTTCAACCTGGCGGGCCTTAAGTTTGCCTTTGCGGTTATCCCCAATCCGGACCTGAGGACGCGTTTCCTTAAAGCCAACCCCGGGCTGGTGGGCTGGGCCAACCTGATGGGCGTGGTGGCAGCCCAGGCAGCCTACACCGAAGGGACCGAGTGGTTGGACCAGCTGCTGGCTTACCTGCAAGCCAACCAGGATTTCCTGTATGAATTTGTGCGTCAGGAGCTGCCCGGCGTGAGCATGGTCAAAAGCGAGGGTACCTACCTGGCCTGGTTGGACTGCCGCAAAGCCGCGGACCCGCAGGCAGCCCAGGACCCGTTTCACTTTTTCCTGGAAAAAGCGCGTGTGGCTCTCTCCGATGGAGCTGGCTTTGGGCCAGGCGGGGAGGGATTTGCGCGCCTGAACTTCGGCTGCCCGCGCCCCGTGTTGGAAGAGGCGCTGGAAAAGATGAGGAAGGCGCTAACAAGCTAAAGGTTTATGCTTTTTCGATAAACTGGACGTCATCAAGGTCTCGAAAATCGTCATCTTGAGTCCATAATGTTGCCTGATAAGCTTTAGCCGTTGCCAGCATAATGCTATCTGCCATAGGCAATTTCAATGAGAGTGAGATATTAGCGGCAGAGAGAGCCAAAGTGGTGTTCAAGTCGACAATTTGTCCTTGATGCATAACCGAAATAGCCTGGAGAGCATCACCCTCACTTGCTTGCTGGCGAATGCGTTTAAAGACTTCGTAAATGCTGATTGTTGGCACGACCAATTCCGTGACAGACTCGATAGCAGCTGCAAAAAAATCTGCATTGGGTCCATCGCTAAAGTATTCCAGCCAGCCGGAGGAATCTACGACGTTCATCTTCGGTCCGGTTCGCGTTTAATTTCGGTATCGATGCCTTTGAGAAAACCGCGCGTCTCGCGCACCGGCTTGACCGGTATCAATTCAATGCGGTTCTCATACGGAATGATATGAACTTTCTGACCAATCTCGATACCGAGCGATTGGCGAACTTTCCGCGGGATGACCACTTGAAACTTAGGGGAGACGGTAACAATTTCCATACATTTCTCCTATCGATAGACAAATCGTTGTACGAACCTATTTTACAGCGGATATCTATTAAAATCAATCCTGGCACGTCTTATGCACTTGTTGTAGTGACGGGCACCGCGTTCCAAGAGAATGGATCGATTCGTTAAGATTAGAAGTTACGCAGTTCAGAGAATAAACGGGGTTGTGTGGGCGGGCTACGCCCGCCCACACAACACAATCCTCCCTTCAACTGCGTAAGTCCTAAATATCTGTGGGCTGAGGCAGTGGAGTTCCTATGGCTAAGAAAATTGCATTGGTATTGAGCGGCGGAGGCGCCAAAGGCGCCTTTCAGTGCGGCGCGGAGAAGTACGCGCGGGAGGTCAAGGGCTACCATTGGGATATCATTGCCGGGGTCTCAGTGGGGGCGCTCAACGGCGCCATGCTGGCGATGGGCAAGCATCAGCGTTTGTTCGAAGTGTGGAACAGCATCTCCAACGACCAGGTGTACACCGGCGGCTTCAACCTGCTGGCGGTGATCAAGCTGCTGCTGGGATCCAGGTCCTTCTACGGCAACGAGCCGTTGCAGCGCATGCTGGCGAAAGAGTTCGAGGCGGATAAAATTCAGGCCGATTTGCGCGTGGGGGCAGTTTCGCTGGTCAGCGGCGAATATATCGAATTCCGCGGGGATGATCCATACTTGCAGCAGGCGGTGCTGGCATCCACCGTGATGCCCATCATCTGGACGCCGGTGGATGTCTCACCCGAGCATCAAGGGATGGTGGATGGCGGCGTGCGCAACATCAGTCCGGTGGGCGATGTACTGGATGCCGAGCCGGACGAGGTGGTGATCATCAACTGCAGTCCACAGGAGCCCAACGCCCTGCCTTCGCCGCCTGTAAACATCGCCAAGATCGGCACGCGCACCCTGGATTTGCTGCTCAATGAGCTTTTCCAGAGCGATGTGCGCGAGTTCGTGCGCATCAACCAGCTGGTGCGCGAAGCCGGAGTAAAAGGCGTGATTCTGCACCATCCCAAGAGCGGCAGGCCGCTCAAGTATTACGAGACGCACATCATCGAGCCGCTCAAAGAGCTGGGCGATACACTGGACTTCTCGCAAGAAGTGGTGCAGAGGTCGCTGCAAGCCGGGTCGGAGCGCGCCCGCCAGGTGTTGGAAGGGGTGAAACGCTCCGACCATTAACGGCTGTGGATTAATAGCGCGTGAATCTTTTACGCGCCGCGCCTCCTTGCGGGTAGAATTATGGGCAAATCTAAAGCGCTCACATTTACTTGCAAGGAGAATCCCTTTCGCATGACCCAGACCACCGAAAGCGCGGCAGCGCCGGTCGCCGTGCAAGACAAGCTGGATTTCAAAAAAATCCTGCCCGTATTTATCATTGTCCTGATCGATTTGCTCGGTCTGACCATCATCATCCCGCTGATGTCTCTGTACGCGGCTTCGTTTGGCGCCAGCGCCTTCACCATCGGGGTGTTGGGCGCGGCTTATTCAATGATGCAGTTCATCGGCGCGCCGCTGCTGGGGCGCCTGTCCGACCGCTACGGGCGCCGACCGGTGCTGCTGGTCAGCCAGTTGGGCACCTTCATTGGCTTCCTGGTGCTGGGGTTTGCCAACGCCTTGTGGCTGTTGTTCCTGGCGCGCATCATCGACGGTATTTCCGGCGCCAATATTTCCACGGCCCAGGCGGTGATCTCCGACAGCACCAACGAAAAGAACCGCACCCAGGGTCTGGGGCTGGTAGGGGCAGCTTTTGGGCTGGGTTTTGTGGTGGGACCGGTGATCGCTTTCATCTCCCTGGCGCTGAGCGGCAACGACTACCGCGTCCCGGCTTTTGTGGCGGCGGCTTTTTCGCTGCTCTCCATCCTGCTCACCTGGTTCTGGCTGGAAGAGACCCTGCCCGTGGAGCAGCGCGGCAAGGGGGAGCGCAAGCCGGCCCTCTCGCTGGGGGAGATGCTGAGCGCCATCCGCCACCCGCAGGTAGGCTTGCTGCTGGTGCTCATGTTCTCGCAGCAGATCGCTTTTGGCGGCTTCGAGCAGCTTTTGGCCCTGTTTACCCTCAACCGGCTGGGATTGAACGCCTCCGGCAATGCCATCATTTTTGTATTTGTGGGCGTGCTGGTGGTAGCAGTGCAGGGCGGCTTTATCGGCCCGTGGAGCCGCCGCTTTGGCGACCGGCGCCTGATCTACCTGGGCCTGGCGACCCTGGCGCTGGGCCTGTCGCTCGCCTCCCTGACCCCGCGCCAGCCGCTGCCGTCTTACTCCCAGGCGGAGCTGGCAGCCGAGCTGAGGGGCAGCGGTGATTTCCGCACCCACGAAAACCCGACCACGCGCAGCCTGGCGGTGGAGATCCCGCCCGACACGCATAAGGGCTGGCTGGGCCTGGCGTGGATCCTGGCAGCCATGATCCCGATCTCCATCGGCGGGGGGATCCTGCACCCCAGCATCAACAGCCTGATCACCCAGCGCGTAGGGCGCGACGAGGTGGGCGGCATGCTGGGCATTTCGGCGGCTTTCCTGAGCGGGGCCAATGCCGTGGCGCCGCTGCTGGGCGGGGTGCTCTTCCAGGCTTTCGGCTCCACGGCGCCGTTCCTGCTGGGCGGGCTGCTCATGGGGGTTTTGCTGCTGGTTGCTGTGCGGGGTATCCCGGCGAGGCGGGATGAGGCGCAGTCGAAGACGGTCACCCAGGTTTAGATGTAAAAATAATTTTATGCCGATGATACATTCATCTTGCCCTGTATAGAACCCATCTCAAGAATGGTAATTTGGGGTATGTGCGGCGGCTTTGCCGCCGCACATACCCTAATCCCCTCTTGTTTTTAAGATAGTTTTTAGTGGCTTGATGGGGAAACTACTTGTACAATTCTATGCTCTGCATTAACCCTGACTTTATCACCTTACATCAGGTATTGGCATCATTCTGGTAGAAAGCACATGCCCGGATTCAAGTCAAGCGGCTCATCGCCCGCTCTGTCAGGGCGGTGATGGTCAGGCTGGGATTGACCCCCACATCCTGGGCGGCGACCGACATATTCAAAACACTCTTGATCGAAGAATTGAACGGGATGCCGCCGGAGAGGCGCGCTGCGCCCGATCGAGCGCAACAAGCATCTACAGCTTCATCGCGCTGATCGCTCTGGCAGGCATGATCGGATGGTCGGTTTTATCACTGAGGAGTTCTGTCTTAAGCTGACCGGTCCCGCCACTCCCTAACCGCCTGGGTATGGATGGGGTAATGGCTGTAGGTATCCAGCCGCAGGCGGCGCCGGAAGCGCGTTTCGGAGGTGAAGTGCTCTTCCGGCACGCTTTGGAGATATTCCATCAAGCGGCGATGGGTCTCCTCCAGCTGCGCCTGCACCTCGGAGAGCGGCAGGCCGCGCTTCAATTCTGTCATTTGCGCGTTGAAGGCATCGATGCCTCCATACAAGACAGAGTAGCGCGGCGGGCGGATGCCCTTCAGGATGTGCGGAAGGTGTTTAAGCGCCTCCTGCTCCCACCAGCTCACGTGGGCAAGGATATCTTTTACCGACCAGTCACCGGTAACACCCGCCTGCAGCAATTGCTCGTCGGTCAAGCCGGCGTACGACTCTTTGAACGTCGCCCAGGCCTGCTCGAGTTTGTTCAAAACCTGCTGTTTCTTCATGTGTTTCCTCCTGGGAATCCCGGACAGACCTGCCTGCGCCGAAAATGGGACGGATATCCTTCGATTATATCGCAGGGTGGCTTCGGGTATAAATCAGGAGGAGTTTAGGGTATGTGCGGCGGCAAAGCTGCCGCACATACCCCAGGTTTGCGCTCGAGTTGTGCACTGATCACTTTGTGGTGAACGGTAACCACAAGCGCCAGGATTGCACAAAATTCTGCCAGAATCCCAGGCGGGCTCCATAGCTGGTTGAATTCGCCTTGCCGATTGCGGTCTGCCCAACCGTATATTGGGCTGTGTAGTGGTCCGAAGCTGCCCTCCCTCCGCCGCCGTTGGTCAGGGGGATCAACCAATCCAGCGCGTAATTGGCGGAGGACATCGCCTCCGCAGCCTGCACCAGCAGCAGAAGAAGCGCCAGGATGATTAAGATTCCTTTAGGTTTCATGGCGCACCGCCTCAGTTATCGTATTCCAGCGTCAGCCTGGCGCCGTCGAAATCGATCCAGGTCGTGCCGCCATAGCCGATCTCCAGGGTCAGGTAGAGAATGCCCGAATCTGGGGTCAGTATATTGTTGTTCGTCAGGTCATTGTGGATCGTGCATCCCTCAGGGTAAGTATCTTCCCAGCAGGTGTAATCGGTGAGATCGGCGAGAATCTCGGCATAACACGAGTTGCACACACCCGTCTGGCGTCGCAGGCGGAAGGTCATGATAGAGTCATTTTCCGTGTCCCCCTTCCAGTACAGCTCGAGAGCGGTTAGCCGGACGTCTTGCCCATATAAAGTGCCGGCGATGGTGATGGGCAGAACGACGCTCTTCTCACCGGCTGTAGCCCCCCGGTAGATGCGCGCTCCGCCGCGCGAATTGAAGTCAATATATGTGCTGTCGGTATGGAAGAACGGACGCACATCGTTGCCGCCGATCCACAGGTACGTGGGTTGGGAGCTGGTGATCACGCCGTTGGCGGCGATAGCGACCCCGCTCAGACTTTCGGCATATACTCCCGGACCAAGCAGGCTGAAACCCTCCACACCCGCCGCCTCGCTGCTGGCGCCATGCACGCCGGCATCATAGGTGCTGGAACCCCACACGGCGATGTCATTCACGTTGGTGGCGTGCACCGTGATGTCATTCTCACCACTGGCGTTGATGGCGTTGCCATTCAGGCTCTCGGCTTTCAATGCCACGCCATCTCCGTTGTTGTAGAAATAGCCGCCAAAGCCATCCGGTGAGCGGCTTGCGCCGACTACGCCGTAATTCGTCCCGCTCTGTGACATTCCGTAGGAGCGCAGGCCGCGTCCATCTATAGCCCAGTTCTCGATGTGCAGGATGGCGTCATTGCCCATGGTGTCGCTGATCACCGCCCCAGGTCGCAGCCCGTAAGCATAGGGCACATTATCAATGTATTGGCGCGGGGACATTTCCGCATCTCCTCCGACCTGGATGCCCAGGTAAAGCTGCCTTCCGTCAAAAGCCTGGCAGCCTTGCATGTTCATATACCAGGTGAACAAGCCGTTATCCACATCTACGGTATTGTTGAGATCCTCACACAAGACGGTCCCGCCGCTTGAGATGGAATAAATTCGAAAACTGACGTTGAATGTGCCGTCAAGCGGGTTGCCGCTGGGGTCCGTCAGGCGACCCTGGACGGGGATGAAATTGCTTTTTGTGCTAACCGCTTCGGGCGGGTTGGGTTCGCGCTCAGCTGTCCCCGATTGGGCAGCGCCATTTGAGATGCTCCATGTCAGCATAATGAGAAGGGCCAGGCATCCGATGAGTACAAAGGGAACTCGCTTTGTCATGGAAACCTCCGTTCATCTTTTGACTAGAACTCATCTCAAAAATGGTTATCTGGGGTGCGTGCGGCAGCGGAGCCGCCGCACGCACCCCAATTCCCTATATTTTTGAGATAACCTCTATTCAATGGGATTCGATTGGGAAAATTTTCACGATGAATTATACCAACCCTCTGCCAGAGTATGACGCCTGGGACCCTGACCTGGAGCGGTGCAAGGCATCTGTGTTGGCGGTCGTCATAAAATTGTGCCCGCCGGCGAGCCAGAACGTCTTTATTTTTTGTAAGTAAATTGTAAACTGCGCTATCATCTGGGTTTGCTATACTCCTGAGGGGAGGGCGCCCGTTTCTGATTCATGCTCATAAAGGAGAATTCCACCGATGCTCAAGTTTGCTTCCAAAATGTTCCACGTTTTCTTGATCCTGGGTTTGCTCTTGTCATTTGGCCCGGCGAGCGCGGCTCACCCGGCTGATCCAGGCGCAACAACCGCCCTGGGCTGGGAGGTCCAACGTATAGAAGACCTGCATTACCTAAGCGAAAATATGGGCGACCATGCAGCTCTCTACGATGCGGAGGGCGTGTTGCATGTGGCCTTTGGCGGCGATCACCTGTATCATGCACGCTGTGAAAACACGAGCTGCACCGTTGAAACGGTAGATCCTGCCGACTATGTAGGCATGTACGCATCTCTGGCGCTGGATAGCCTGGGCTACCCGCATATCGCTTACTACGATGCCGGCTTGATGGATTTTTGTGATGATGAGAAAGTGAAATACGCGGCCTGGGATGGCAGCCAGTGGACCCTCCAGGTAGTCGACGAGGGCTGTACCGGAAAGTATCCCTCGCTTGCTTTGGATGATCAAGATGTAGCCCATATCAGCTACTTCGATGAGGTGAGCGACAGCTTGCGATTGGCGGATTGGGATGGGAGCGGCTGGAATGCTTACACGCCCTCCTGGCTGCCCAACTTCGAGTTCAGCGGTTATCCCTCCTCGTTATTAGCCGATATCAATGGCAATCTGTACCTGGCGTTTGTTGCGGGGCACCCCGGGGAAGCGTTAATCTGGCATATCCAAAAGACCGGCGATGCCTGGGGCGAGATGATGGTGGTGGATACGCAGACCGGCGTAAACAACCTGGCAATGACATTGGATACCGGCGGTAAGCCGCATCTCAGTTACAACGTGCGCTATTTGGATGCTGGCTTGAGTGCTTATGTGAGCCGACTGCGTTACAGCCGGATGCTGGGTGGGGATTGGGTGGCGCCGGTCGAAATCGATGATATGGATTACCTGGGCTGGACATCGATTACCGTGGGGACAGACGGTTTTCCGCATATCGCTTACAAGGCGGATGGTTCGGTGGCTTTTGCCACCAAGACCGCTTCTGGGTGGGAGGCGCCCGATTCGGTCCCCAATACCGACGGCGCAGAGCGGATGTACGTTGGACATACGACCAATACGAAGCTGGGAATGGTGGTTTATTCCGGCGGGGTATTGCAGCATGCCACCAGCGGCCCTCCGCAGTACGATTGGTCAGCTTTCAGCCAAATCGATGCTACCGAATGGGTAGGCGAGAGCCTTGCGATGGCGAGCACCGCGGCAGGCGACCTGTACGTCATCTTTAGCGACCAGACAGAGCAACAAATCCGCTACGCTCACCGCCCTGCTGAAGGCGCCTGGGAGATCAGCACAGCCGCGACGATAACCGGGGGATTGACCCTGCGGGATATGGATATCGCCATGGATTCCAGCAGCTTCCCCCACATCGTCTACCAGGAATACAATCCGGTGGACCAGAGTTCTGTCTTGAAATACCTGAATTGGTCCGGCAGCGCCTGGCAGGACTGGGGCGAGGTCAGCCAGGCAGGTCACAATGGTTGTGCTCCTTCATTGGCGTTGGACAGCGCCGATTCAATCTATATCGCCTACAACGATTGCGACTACATCCACAATAATTTGACGCTGGCAATCTATGCCGGAAGCTGGTCCTACCAGACCGTAGACCCACAGGGGAACACCAGCGGCGCGTCGCTGCTGGTTACCGACGATGGCGCAATACACATCAGCTATTCGCGCTACGATTATCCCAACAGCAAGGTGCGCTACGCGCTCAAAGAGAGCGGATCGAGCTGGTTGCTTGGAGATGTCGCCGATGCGGGTCCAACCGATACCAGTCTGGCGCTGGACCAGAGCGGCAAGCCGCGCATCGCCTATGTCCACGAGATCTTTCCCAATTATGCGGTTGAATACGCTTATTGGGACGGGCAAGCCTGGTTCACGGACACGGTGTCCATGCGGGCTGTTCAAAGTGAGGCCAGGTTAGTGATGGATGCGCAGGATCGCCCGCTCCTTGTGTATGCTGAATGGGAGGGCCCCGGTTACGCTGTCAAGAATGGAGCGAGTTGGACGCTGACTGAACCGGTGGATCATACCCCGGCTGACCCGGATATCGATTTTGGCCGCACCCATGCGGTGGAGATTGGTTTGAACAGCCTCGGGCTGCCGGCGATCGTTTACAATGGCGAGCTGGATTTGAAGCTGGCTGAGATGGTTGAGGTGGAAGATACCTGGTGGGTGTTCATGCCGGCCCTGGGGCGCTGAGGGTAAAGGCCGTAAAAGTCTGTCGGCAGTGCAACTGCCGACAAACTTTTTATTAGCCATGGGCCAGAGCTTCGCCTTCTTTTAGCTGGTCTTTACTTTGTGGGATGGTATTGCACCCAATCGGCTTATTTGATACGATACTATTGGAGATGCACCTCGAGAGTGACGAGGAGCTCTGGAAGCTTAAAGGAGGGTGGGTATGGCGCACAATCCGATCCGTATCAAGCGCTCGCTGATTAAGAAGGGTACCAACGTCGTTCGTCTACAGTCCAAACGCTTCGATATCGAAATTGTCGTATCCAAAGTGGGCGACGAAGTGCAAAACCGGGGGTTTAGAATTTTCCCCAGCACCCGGCAAACCATTGTGCATGTCATTGCTCGCGGTGTTTCCAGGGGGGTCATCGAGAACGCAGAGGATGCGACCATCTCGGCTGCAGCGCTTATGGCAGCCGGCGTGCAGGAAGCCAGCGAGCAAGGCACAGTGCGGGTGCGCTCGAAGCATATTCTGCGTGGCTGGCGCGAGCGCCTGGCTACGACCGGCGGCAATTGTCCTCCACATCGCTGCATGAAGCGCTCGATCCTGATGAGGGTAAGTATGCTGCGGGCAGAGCTGCCCGGCTTCGATGACCTGGTCGATTCTACGCTGGACAAAATAGACGTTTGATTTGAGAGGCCATGATGGGCGTCATCAGTGCGTCGGGTCTGATCTACCGCGACTTCTTGCAGTACATTCTGCCGACCATTATCGGGTTGACCTTGTTCGCTCCCTTGGCGAGCCCGCCCGGGTCGGCGGTGGATATCGAGAAACTGATCCTGTTGGCTTTTGTCTTGGGCTACATCATCTTTTCCCCGGTTGCCAATATTGCAGAATGGGTGCACGGCTGGCTGCCCCTGCGCCCCAGGCTCGTGCGCCAATTGAGGCAGGTGCGCAGATGGTGGGCCGAGAATTGGGATTACGACCAACTGTGGGCTGCTCTGGATAAGGATGAGCGCGAATACCTGTATGCCACTGCCAGTTATATCCACTTCTTTCGCATCTCGATGCTGTATTGTTTGGCGTATGCCCTGGCGAATCTTGTGTTGGTCGGGCAGGCTGCATGGAGCGCAGCCCGGGCAGCGCCGCCGGGGGCGATTATCTCCGTGGTTGCCGCGGTGCGTACTCCTACGGTGGGGAATTGGATGGCGCCTGCCTGGCTGGCGGCGCTGGTAGCGTTCGTACTGTGCGGCTATCTATACACGAATGCCCTGGAAGAATCGGATATCTTGTTTGGCGAAGCGGGTTTTTACCCTAAATTCTCTGAGAAATACCAGCGTCAGGCAGGGGGGATTGCCAGCGGGGTGTGGGGCCGGCTGGTGCAGGAGGGTGGAGCGCCATTGGCGGGCATCCGGCTGCGCTTGCTGCGGGGAGATGATAGCCAGATCGTCGTGGCAGTGAGCGGAGAGAAGGGGGAATTTCAATTCCAGAAGGCATTCAGGCAGTGTGTTGGGCGTCCCTGCCTGGTGCAGATCGAGCATCCGCAATGGGCCGCCCAGGCCGAATTGAACTTCGGTGAGAAATCGGTGCCGGAGGTGCAGCTGGCAGCCAGGCAGCGAAAGTGAGCATTGTTGGGTTAATCCATCCTACCCGTTTTGGTTATTACTTACGGGTTCTGGCGTACAAAATCCAGGGCGTACACCGCATCCGGGTAGTTGGCGTTTTCCACCAGGGCCTGCTGGAAGTCGGCGATGGCGCTGGCGCTATCCCCCATGCGGTAGAGCGCCCAGCCGTGCCACAGCAGCGCTTCCTCGGCGTTGGGGGTGATTTCCAGGGCGTATTCGGTCAGGCCCAGTAAATCTTCAGTGCGCAAGGCGTGAAAATAAGCGAAGAAAGGGGTGAACTGGTAGCGCAGCATGCGCTGCGGCAGCCCGATCTGGCGCGCCCGGTCGAAGGCTGTGGCGGCCTCGTTGTAGCGCTCGAAGTACACCTGGTTGGTGCCCAGGTTGAACCAGGCATAGGCATCCTGCTCGTCGGCCTGGGTTTCGGCCTGGGCGGTCTCCAGGGCGCGCTGGCGGTTGGCATCCACATCCCAATCGGGTCCCAGGATGCTTTGCACTTCGGCCTCGTTGTCTGGCGGGTAGACCAGGATGTACACCCGGTTAAAAGGCTTCCAGTTCTCATCCAGGGTTGCGTAGGGAACTTTTTTATCAGGTCCGTAGAAGCTGTCTTGCGCAGTGAAGGTTTGGGCAGCATCATCGTAGCCGGTGAGCAGGTTGTAATGGGCGGCCCATAGGTCGTCGTTGGGCCAGAAAGGCTCCTCGAAGCGGAAGGTCTCTTCGATCACCACCGGGATTCTAGCTGCCAGCAGCTTCTTGAGCAGAGCGATATCGCCGCCCACCCGGTACTCGGTGTGCAGCCAGCCGGCGCGCGTGCGGGTGTAGTACACCAGCTCCTCCACATTCACGTTGCGGTCTTCGCGCTGCGGCTTGAGCAGCTCGGCGATGGCGAACTGGTCTCCCTCCCACCCCCAATACTTCAGGTACATGGAGAGCGTCGCCGGGCCGCAGTTGTTGATATCCTGCCGCTCCCAGGCAGACGCTGCCAACGCCACCGAGGGCGGGATTGGCGTGGGCGTGAGCGTGGGAGACAAGGGAGTAGGGGTGAGGGGAGTAGGGGAAAGGGGGGTTGGGGGAAGGGGGGAGGGGGTGGGCAGCGAGGTGATTGCCACGCGCGGCTGCGGCAGGGGCGTGGGCGGCGCACCGACCGGATTCACCAACCCACGCAGATACGTGAGGGCAAAATCCAACCGCCAGGACAGGCGCTGCTTCACCGGCGGCAGGTTATAAACCAGGATCGCCGCCAGAGCCAGCGCCAGCAGGGCCAATCCCCAGCGCAGCAGGGTGTTTCTAGACATATCGGGTATTCTAGCGGCGAGATGCGGGTCTCGAGATTAGAGCTTCGTGAGAGGCGGCGAGTCGGCGAATCGACGAATCAGCGAATCGACGGACGTTGACTCGCTGAATCGCTGAATCGTTCGAAGGTTTCACCAGGTGTGCAGGATGTGCAAGATCCAAATATACTCACCCTGCATCCCGCCCAGGTTGGGCGCCATGGACTTGGCGCCATCCTCATACTGAAAGCGCAGGGGGAACTCTTGCCCGGGCATGGCGGGGAGAGGCACGCTTTTCGCGGTATCGTCTTCCGGGCAGGTGAAGGTCATGCTGCCGGAGGTGTACCAGCTCTCGCTGACCTGCAGAGCCAGCCAGGGCTCGCCCACCTCATCCGCCTCCAACTGTCCGCTGATGGTGACCTGGTTGGCGCCGCTGCCCTCGATCGTGCAGGTTTCATCATCCACGTGCATCTGCCCGCTGATGCTCACTTTTACTGGGCCGGAACCTTCCATCTTGAGCGGCGCGCCTGATTCGAAGACGCCGTACATGGGGGCGGTGAAGATCACCTTGCCGGTCACATGGATCTCCTGCTCGAAGCCATCCTGGTTCACGCGCAAGGTGTGGTTATATTCAAGGGTGTAGCGATTGGTGCATTCGTTCAAGACGCGCTGCAGCTCATTGTAGAGGAAATCCATGGCTGCCGATTCGGGGTCGATCGCTAACAACACGGCTTGCTGGTACATCTGCATCAGCATCTGCTGGTACTCGCCGCACGGATCGAGCGGAACCGTATGACAATTCGGGTCCATCAAGCAGGCCATATCGGCTTCCAGGCGGTTGCGGGCCTGGTTGATGGCAGCTTCGCCGCCATCAACCAGCCCCATCTGGTTAAGCTGGTTACCCCATTCGTTCAGGGCCTGGCTGCCTTCCAGGCTGCCCTGCCAGTCGGAGGGGAAATCCCCGCCCAACTCCCCTGCGGCCGCGGCCTGAGATTGAGCCTCCTCAGGGCCAGGCAGGCTGGCGGTGTAGGCGCTGAAATGCGTGATCTTGCCGGAGAGGGTGTCCGTCTGCACCAGCGATTGCCACAGAGGCAAGGCCAGGTCGGGATTCTTCAGGTAGAACAGGCGCGCGGCCGGCTCAGGCGGGCTGCTTGCCAGGGTGATCGTCAGCGTGGCAGGCAGGCGCAGACGCAATCCATCAGGCTCGATCTGCAGCCCGGGGAAAAGGTTGTGCTGGAAGGGGTTGGCGGGCGGAACAGGCAGTTCGGTAAGGCGGATTTCGGTATCTTGCGCCAACGCAAAAGGCGGGATCGCCAGGCGCACCTGGTCGCCGTTGGCGGTCACCAGGCTGACCTCGCCTCCCAGGATGGCGTTGATCTTTTGGGTTGCCTGGGCGCTTTCACCCGCCGGTCTCTCAGCGGGCTCGCCGCTCCCCTCCTCCGGCGGAATCTCACTGGGCTGGACCTGTACTTCAGCCGGTTCTGAAACCTGGGATCGGTCTGTGGTAGAGAATAAGCTGCACGTCAGGCTGATGAGAGCCAGGCTGGACAGGATGAAGAAGAAGCGTTTATTCGAGCGGTACATATGCCATCTCCTAGGAACGCGGCTCGATCGATTAGGATATATCTACCCAGCGCACCGTTAAAACGGCGGTATGCACCGATATTCGCAAGGATCGCCCCCATATTGATTGTAGCGAAGCCTTTGGGGATGTCAAGTAGAATCCATCCCGCTCTGTTATAATACCGGACATGAAATATCACATTTGGACTGAAGGCTGCCAGATGAACGTAGCCGATTCGCTGCGCGTGGCCTCGGCCCTGGAGCGCCTGGGATACCATGCTACCCCGCGCCCGCACGAAGCCGACGTCGTGGTACTCAATACCTGCGTGGTGCGCCAAAGCGCCGAAGACAAAGCTTATGGACGCCTGCACTCGCTGCGCCCGTTGAAGCAGCAGCGCCCCGAGATGGTGGTCAACCTGATGGGCTGCCTGGTGGGCGTCAAAGGCTACGATAAGCTCAAGAAACGCTTCCCGTTTGTGGATGTCTTTTCCCCACCCTCCGATCCGGGTCCGCTGGTGGCATACCTCACCCAGGATGAGAGCCGCACCCTCGAACAGAGTGAGACCGGCGAGCGCTTCACGTTGATGGACGAAGGCCCCGAGCGCGCTGCCCCCCTGCTACTGCCCGTCGAGGAGCGCGGCCGGCTGGTGGCTTCGCACGTGCCGGTGGTTTTGGGCTGCTCGCACGCCTGCACCTTCTGCATCATCCCCTACCGGCGCGGCGTGGAGCGCAGCCGGCACGTGGGCGATATCCTGACGGAGGTGCGCGCCCTGGTGGAACAGGGGGTTAAGGAGATCACCTTGCTGGGCCAGATCGTGGACCGTTACGGCAAGGATATCGAGGACGGCCCCAACCTGGCGGCGCTGCTGCGCGTCGTACACGAGGTGGAGGGGCTGGAGCGCATCCGTTTTCTCACTTCGCATCCGAACTGGATGACCGACGAGCTGCTGGACGCTGTTGCGGAGTTGCCCAAGGTGATGCCGCATATCGAGGTGCCTGTGCAGGCGGGCGATGATGAGGTGCTGGAGAATATGAAGCGCGGCTACACCGCCGAGAGCTATCGTCGGCTGGTGGAGCGCATCCGCCAGCGGCTGGGCGGCGCTTTCCCCGGGGTTTCGATTGCTACCGATATCATTGTCGGTTTCCCGGGCGAGACGCAGGCGCAGTTCCAGCGCACGTACGACCTGCTGGCAGAGCTCAAGCTGGATGTGGCGCACCTGGCGCGCTATTCGCCGCGGGCGGGCACGGTCTCCGAGCGGCGCATGCCGGATGATGTGCCGGATGAGGAAAAGTGGCGCCGTTTCCGGCTGCTGGAAGATCTGCAGGAGGGCATTGCCGCCGAGATCAATGCCCGTTATTTGGGGGAAACGGTGGAAGTGCTCTTCGAGGAGCAGGTGCGCGGGCGATGGAAAGGGCGCACACCTACCAATAAGCTGGTTTTCGTGGAAAGCGCGGAAGACCTGCAGGGCCAGCTTCGCCAGGCTCAAATCACCTGGAGCGGTCCGTGGTCGATGCAGGCGCGCCTGCTGGGGGAAGCCAGAGCAGACCTGACAGCAGTTGCGTTTTCTCAAATCTCGTTGTAAACTGGTGAATAGGAACCAAACCGCCTGTTACGACGTCGAGTCGCTGTATTGATTTTTAACCTCAAAGGCGCCCGGTTTCACGAATGAAAGCCTGCTTTGTCCCTGAACTACGGAGAAACCCAATGAGCAGGTGGAGGAGGAGTTCTATGCGCCGTACTCGTTTATTCACCGTGATTGTGCTGGCTATGTTCGTGTTGAGCGCCTGTAATTTGCCCGGAATGACGGTAAGCAGCGCTCCGACCCTTTCGCAAGATGCCATTTTTACCGCCGCGGCCCAAACCCTGGCGGTGCAGCTCACGCAGAGCGCTGCCACGCAGATGGCGGGTCAGCCAGCAACAGAGACCCAACCCCCTGCGTTGCCCAGCGACACGCCTGCACTACCTGGCGACACACCCGCCGCACTGCCCAGCGATACGCCCCCCCCAGAATTTACCCCCACCCCGCCTTTTACCCCCACTCCCAATATCCCGCTCATCACCGCCAGCGTGGGGACCAACTGCCGGCGCGGCCCCAGCAAGCTGTATGATCCGCCGGTAGGTGTGCTGCCTGTCAACGTTGCCGCAGAAGTGCACGGGCGTAACAGCGATAGCAGTTGGTGGTACATCCAGCTGCCCAACAAACCCGGCGTTTTCTGCTGGGTGTGGGCAGAGACCACCTTCGTGGAGGGCAACACGGCCCTGCTGCCGGTGGTAACCCCGCCGCCCTTGCCGCCCACGGCTACAGCCACCTCCACGCCTGGGGCGACTTTCGAGGTCTCTTTCGATAACGTGCATTCCTGCGGCGGCACGCCCACGGCGATCTTTGAAGTAGATAACACCGGCGGAGTCGACCTGGAGTCGCTCAACCTGGAGATCGAGGACCTGGATGATGACGATACTCTATTTGGTCCCGACGACAGCGATGCGCCGTTCATGGGCTCGGATGGCGAGTGCCCGCCCGGAGGTGATGTTTTGAAAGCCGGTAAGACCATGTTCATCGGCGGGGCGATCGGCGCTGGCAATTCCGGGCACGACGCCCGAGCTACCATCGAGCTTTGCACCCGGGACGATTTGGAAGGCGTGTGTATGGAAGTCACCGTCCGGTTCACCATTCCGTAAAGCCGAGGAGGAGTCAAATGGTTTTCATGCGTAAGCACCTGGCGGCCGGCGCACTGCTCATCCTGGCGCTGCTGCTCAGCGCGTGTAATATGCCCAACGGGCAGCCCACCGAATCAGGGGCAGGGCTGATCTATACCGCCGCTGCCCAGACGGTGCAGGCGCAGCTCACCCAGGTGAGCGTACCGCCCGCCACTGCCGCGCCCACGCCAACCGACGCAGCGTTGGCAACCCCCCAGGCGCAGCCCAGCCCCACCCTCGCCCAGGCGACTGCGCCCCCGCCGACTCCTACCTCCATCCCTGCCAGCCCTACGCCGATCCCTTGTGACCGGGCCAAGTTCGTAAAAGATGTCACCTACCTGGATAACAGCGAGGTGGCTCCGGGCGCCAGTTTTGTCAAGACCTGGCGCTTGCAGAACGATGGCTCGTGCACCTGGACCACAGCATATGCCATGGTGTTCTCGGGCGGTACATCCATGGATGCCCCTGCCTCGGTGCCCATGCCTGCCAGCGTGGCTCCCGGCGCAACGGTGGATATTTCGGTGGACCTTGTCGCCCCCGAAGATGGAGGCACCTACAAGGCGGAGTTCAAGCTGCGTAATGCTTCCAATACCACCTTTGGCCTGGGCGATGGCGCCAAATCCTTCTGGGTGCAGATCAAGGTGCCCGTCGAGACCGGCTTGCTGAGCGATTTCCTGGTGAGCGCCGATGAAGCGCGTTGGACCAGCAGCCTGGGCGACGCTTCCAGCGATGGGAGTGCGGAGCTGGAATTTGGCGGGGCGGATGATGACCCGAATGGGGTTGCTAAGATTAAAGACGGCATCAAGCTTGAGAACGGCGCCACTTCTGGAAAACTTCTGCTCATGGTGCCGGCGCACGGCGATGATGGTGTGATCTCTGGCACTTACCCGGCGTATACGGTGCAGAACGGTGACCACCTCAAGGCGCGGGTGGGCTTCATGATCCCGTCCGGAGCCAGCGGGTGCGGCTCGGCGAAAGTTAAGTTCCAGGTCGCCTACAAAGAACCCGATAGCAGCGAAGTCAAGCTGCTGTGGGAATCCGCCAAGAGCTGCACCGGCAGCTTGCTGCCGGTGGATATCGACCTCTCGTCGCTCAAAGGGCGCGCCGTACAGATTATCCTGGTGGTCAAAGCTGAAGGCTCGATCGCCGGCGATTGGGCCATCTGGAATTCACCGCGCATCGAGCACTGATGTAACTACCCGTACCCCTGACCCGGAAATCATGTCGATTGGGTTGTTGGACGGGCGGTATGCCCGTCCAACAACCCAATTTGCGATCATTGATCGAGTGCGGGTATACTTGGAGAAAGAATCTCTGGAGGTATTCTGTGATGAAAATGAATAAAATCCGCGCCGGTCTGCTGGGCCTGGCCTTACTGCTGGCTTCCTGCGGCCCGGCGGCGCCCACCGAACCCGTCCAAACTCAGGCGGACCCGCAGGCGGTGTTTACCGCTGCGGCGCAGACCGCCCAGGCGCGCATGACCGAAATGGCGGCGATCACCCCCACGCAGGCGCCCACCGAGACTCCCACCCTCACCGCTGAGCCTTCCTTTACCGCCACCATCACTCCCACCCAACCCCCCGCCCAGACGGGCATTGACCTGATTGAGTTCGTCTTCGACGTGACCATACCGGATGGCACCAATTTCTCCCCTGGAGCGACCTTCGTCAAGACCTGGCGACTGAAAAATATCGGCTCCACCACCTGGAATACGGCTTACAGCCTGGTGTTCGTGAGCGGCGCGCAGATGAACGGCGCGCCCTCCACCCCGCTGCCCGGTGACGTTTCCCCCGGCAGTACCGTGGACCTGTCGGTTAACCTGGTCGCTCCGGATCAAAACGGCGCCCAGGTGGGCTATTGGATGCTGCGCAATCCCAATCAGAAGAATTTCGGATTGGGCCCCAATGCGGATGGCGCCTTTTACGTGGCGATCAACGTGACCGGCGGGGTGACCGCCGACACCGCCACGCCCACGAGTGGGACGCCAACCACCGGCACGCCAGCCGCTGGCACCCCCACCGTAACACCCACCACCAGTTCCAGCGGCAGCGTCGTTTCCGATGTGACCTTGGGCGTGGATAACAGCACTTTTGCCGGGTCCTGCCCGCACACCTTCAACTTCACCGCCTCGTTCACCCTCAACCAGGCTGCCACTGTCACCTACCAGATGGAGGCCGAAACCGGCTTCAGCATCGAGCTGCCTGCGCCAACCACCGTCTCGCTGGGCGCTGGCACGCATACCCTCAACTACGCCCTGGAGTTCAGCGGCTCGCTCACCGGTACGGCGCGTTTCCATGTCAGCGCGCCGGAGAATGTCCTTTCCAATACGGTCAATCTCTCGCTCACCTGTAATTGAGACGGATACTGCGCCGATTCCCCATCCCCCCTGCCCCCCTTCCCGCCGGAAGGGGGGAAATAGCGCAAATTAGGTTGTTTGGCGGGCGAGTCGCCCGCCAAACAACCTAATTTGCGCCTGAACTGCGGTGCACCGTGATGTCATTGAAGGAACGGATCAAAACCCAGGCCCGCCGCCTGGGGTTCGCCCTGGCAGGGGTGACCACGCCCGAACCGCCGCCGCATTACGATGTCTATGAGCGCTGGGTGCGGGCCGGGCGGCACGGCGAGATGGCTTACCTGGAAACCGAACGCGCCCGCCAACGCCGCGCCGATCCGCGCCTGATCCTGCCCGAGTGCCGCTCCATCCTGGTATTGGCAGTTTTTTATGATCCCCCTGCCTCCTCCCCCCAATCCCCTGAACTCGGGCAGGTTGCCGCCTACGCCTGGGGCAATGATTATCACGACGTCCTGACAGAGCGCCTGCGCGCCCTGGTTACTTTCATCGAAGCCGAAGCGGGTCATGCCGTCCCCAACCGTTGGTACACCGATACCGGCCCGCTGCTGGAGCGCGACCTGGCGCAGCGCGCCGGGTTGGGCTGGATCGGCAAGAACACCTGCCTGATCGCCCCGCAACAGGGGTCGTATTTCTTGTTAGCAGAAATCCTGCTCGGCCTGGAGCTGGAGCCCGACCCGCCTTTCACCCCCGACCACTGCGGGAGCTGCACGCGCTGCCTGGAGGCCTGCCCTACGGGCTGCATCCTGCCCGACCGCACCCTGGAGGCGAACCGCTGTATCTCGTACCTGAGCATCGAATTGAAAGGCGCCATCCCGCTGGAGCTGCGCCCAAAGCTGGGCGGTTGGGTCTTCGGCTGCGATATTTGCCAGCAGGTGTGCCCGTGGAACCAGCGCTTTGCCGTCCGGCTAGGCGACCCAGCCTTTACCCCGCGCCTGGGCCTGCCTGCTCCGCAGTTAACCGCTGAAATGTCCCTATCTTCCCAGGAGTTCAACCGCAAGTTCAAAGGCAGCCCGGTGAAACGCGCCAGGCGGCGCGGCTACCTGCGCAATGTAGCCGTGGCGTTAGGCAACCAACGCGATCCGCACAGTATCCCGGTTTTGGCGGCCGCCTTATCCGGCGACCCAGAGCCGCTGGTGCGCCAGCACGCCGCCTGGGCCCTGGGGCAGGCCGGCGGCGACCCGGCGCAGCCAGCCTTGGCCGAAGCCCTGCACAACGAGGGCGACCCCCAGGTGCTGGCCGAAATCCGCCAGGCACTGGAGCGGGTATAGCGTGCCGCTTACTGGGCTGCGCCTGTTGGGCGGGCTGCTTTTCCTGGCATTTTGGGTGGGGGCTTGCCAGCCGGCGCCGGTTTCCCCGTCCATCGCCAACCAGGCGTCTAATCTCTCCCAGGCAGCCATTACGACTGTTCCTGCTGCGGTGACTGCCAGTGCGACGACTGCAGCGACTGCCACAGCTTCAGCCACAGCAACCGCAACAGCAACCGCAACAGCGTCCCCTACCCTTTCGCCCACGGTCACGCCTGAGCCGGTCACCACCCTGCTTTTCACCGGGGTGATCGTACCGGCGCGCTGCGTGCAGGCTGCCATCGACGCCTCCGGGGACCCCGATGATCCCTACGAAGAGGTGAGCACGCTCATCCAAGGCGCCGACCTGGCAGTGGGCACGCTCAACGCCGCCATCAGCGACTACGCCCCGCGCACCGGCTGCGTGCCCACCTACGTGCTGGTGGGCGGCTCAGCCAACGCCGACGCCCTGGCGCGGGCCGGCTTCGACCTGATGAGCGTGGCGACCAACCACATCAAGAACTGCGGGCTGACCAATTGCGGCGAGCGCGCCTTCTTCGAGACGCTGGATAACCTGCGGCGGGTGGGTATCCTGCCGGTGGGGGCGGGCGCGAACCACGCCGAGGCCATGCAGCCTGTGGTGGTCACGCTCAACGGGGTGCGCTTTGGTTTCGTTTCGCTGGGGCAGATCGAGCCGCGCGCCTTTGCAGATGAGGACACGCCCGGGATCGCCGTGCTGAACGACGAGAACTTGAGCGCTGCCATCGCCTCCGCCCGCCGGGTGGCGGACGTGGTGGTTGCCATGCCGCACTGGGGGCCGGAGGACGTGCCCACACCCAACTGGCTGCAGCGCGGCCTGGCGCGCCAGGCGGTGGAGGCTGGCGCCGACCTGGTGGTGGGCAACCACACCCACGTGGTGCAGGCCGTGCAGCAGATCAACGGCGTGCAGGTGTTTTACGGGTTGGGCAACTTCGTCTTCGACCAGTGGCCGCGTGACCACCAGCAGGGAGTGATCCTTTTGGTGCGTTTCCAGGGAGCGCGCTACCTGGGCTATGAATTCATCCCCACCCACGTGGATAAGGATGGACGCGTGCACCTGGCGGACGCCGAAGAATCCGCCGAGATCCTGGAGCGCATCCGGCAAGCCAGCCAGGAATTGGAATAGTCGAAAGATTGGGTTGAGCGGGTGGTCAGGCATCCTGGGGACAGGATGATGAAAGCGAAACTCAACCTACAGACTTTTGAAACAAGTAAGGAGGAACCAGCAGATGACGAACCATCCACCCAAAAGGCAAGCCCCGCAGCCAAACAGATCGGTCATACGCTGGCTGCTGGATTCTGACCCTTCGATCCGCTGGCAGGTGATGCGAGACCTGACCGGCGCGCCCGCGCATGAAGTCGCGGCCGAGCGCGCCAGGGTCGCCACCGAGGGCTGGGGGGCGCGGCTGCTCGCCCTGCAGGGGATCGACGGACGGTGGGGTGAGGCGGCGTGGAACCGCGGTGGAACTCCACGATGCACGTCCTGTGGCTGCTGCGCCACCTGGGGCTCGATCCCGCCAGCGCGCAGGCGCGGCGCGCAGTGGGCCTCGTCCGCGACCACGTGACATGGCAGGGTTCGGGTCCACCGGAGTGCGATGACAACCCCTTCTTCGCCGGCGAGCTGGAGCCATGCATCAACGGGCAGGTGACGACAGCCGGCGCCTACTTCGGCCAGGATGTGCGCGGCATCGTCGATCGGCTGCTCGGCGAGCAGCTATCCGACAGCGGCTGGAACTGCGAGGCGCCAGACAACTCGACGCGCTCGTCGTTCAACACCACGATCTGCGTGCTGGAGGCCCTGCTCGAGCACGAACGAGCCGGCGGAGGCTGCCCGCAGGTGATCGAGGCCCGCCTGCGCGGGCAGGAGTACCTGTTCGAGCGCCGGCTCTTCCGGCGGCAGTCGACCGGCGAGGTGATCGAGCGAGATCGCAAGGGCGGCGCGGCGTGGACGCGCTTTGCCTTCCCGACGTGGTGGCATTACGACGTGCTGCGGGGGCTCGAGTACCTGCGCAGCGCCGGCGTCACCCCCGACGAACGAGTGGCCGAGGCGATCGAGCTGGTCGCCTCGAAGCGCGACGGCGACGGGCGGTGGCCGCTCGAGACCCGCTATCCCGGCGTGATGCCGGTCGAGATCGACGAGGGCGAGGGCCGGCCGAGCCGCTGGATCACCCTACGCGCCTTGCGCGTGTTGGACTGGCATTCAAATCGGTAGGGTTGAGCGGGCGGGCATCCTGGGGGATAAGGCGATGCCAGGGTAACCCAACAGATAAACCCGGGAAATCGATATATAATTCAATTGCAATCCGTTCAAACAGCGGCGGTTCAAGCCCGTAGACACTCAAATCCATACCAGGACATGATCTGATGCAAAAAGGTGCCAGCGAAACCAGACCCTACGCGCCAAGCTTCGTCGACAGGTTAATGGACTTTGTCAAGCGGATGCCCGGCCCCTATTGGCTTACATATCTTGTGCTCTTTATCCTGCAGGGTTTGATTTTCCACATCCTGTCCTGGATCGTCGGCTGGTCGCCCGCATACACATTCATCCCCGTTGTTTTATTATTTCCGGCCTGGCTGTGGGCCTCGCTGGCGATCATGACGTATATCAACTCGGTATCGCTGGAGGCCTTGTCCATTTTTAGCCCGCTATTAGATATTGAAGAGGAGAGGCTAGAAAGATTGAAGTATGAATTCAGAGTCATGCCAGCCCGAAGTGTAAACCTCATTAGTGTGATTTGGACCATCATCTATATCCTCTTAACCTATTTAGCCTACGAACCCTTCTATGTAACCTATAAACTTGGAACTCTGCTCTCTGTGGCTAATATTGTCGCAGGGCTGGCCTCTTTTAGCGTAGCGGGCGTTATTTATTATCATTCCTTCCGGCAGCTAAGGCTGGTGAACTACGCGGTGAGGTTGGTCCATCAGATTAACCTGTTCCAGCTCGATCCGGTCTACGCTTTTTCGCGTGTGACGTCACAAATCGGTGTGGCGTGGATGATTTTGCTCAGCTTAACCATCCTGCTTTTTCCGATCCAATTTGCGAATATGCTGGTTTTGGCGATCCTGGTTACGCAAATAGCGCTGGCGATCGCAGCTTTTGTACTCCCTCTTTGGTTCGTGAATCGCCGTCTTGTCTCTGAGAAGCGCAAACTTCTGGCAGAATTCAATCACCGTGTCGAGTCGACCTTAGAACGGTTACATCGTGATCTGGATGCGGGTGAACTCAGTGGGATGGATCAGTTCGATAGCGCTATGACTGCCTTGACCGCTGAGCGTGACGTATTGACCCGCATCCCAACCTGGCCATGGCGCGCCGGCACGCTAACCGGTTTTCTGTCCGCCATCGGATTGCCAATCTTACTCTTCCTGATGCAAATCGTAATTGAGAAATGGCTGGGTGGATGAAGGCGGCGCCCGCCAGATTGAAGCGTATGGCGATCGCCATAAAAACCCCCGAGCCTTCAAGCCGGTGGGATGCAGATGTGAGCTGGAATGAATTCTGGGTCAACCCATTCTATGGACTTACTGAAAAGCCGCTCGCACTTAGTATCCATCCGAAAAATAAAGGGGGTTGGGGTATGTGGCGGCACTTTGCGCCGCCACATACCCCACTCTCCCTAATTTTCGGATGAGTTCTTAGTGGGCGGCGCAAAAGGACGAAAAAGATTGCTTCGCGAAGAACGCACGCAATGACCTTGCAATCAAATCAGGAGGTCTGCAATAAAACCTGAGACCACCGAAGATATCTTGGAGCTCATGAACGGCTCTATCTACTCAGCCGTTTTGGGGGCTGCCATAGAATTGGGCATTTTTTGGTTGCTGGCTGATAAACCTTTATCGGCGCTCGAGCTGGCCCAACACCTGAACATTCCGCTCAACCGCTGCCATTATTGGTTACAGATATTATGTAAGCTTGGCTTGTTGGAGGACAGCAGCGAAGGCTACACCCCATCTAGCATTGCTCGGGAAGCGATACTGAACGTCCATAGTCAAGACACCTGGACTTTTCAGGCGCGTGAAGATCGAGATCTGTCTTTGTACGTGCGAGATCTGACGTTGAATATCAGCAAGCCCATGCCAGCCTGGCAGGCATGGAATCTGATGCCTACGGACTATTTCCAACAGATTGAGGCAGATCCCATCTACATGGCGCGCTTTACCCGCAAGCTCTACGAAATTCACAAGGCCTTTGCAGAACAACTGGCGAACCTGCTGGATTTACGGGGAGTCAAACGCTTGCTGGATCTAGGTGGTGGCTCGGGCGTGGTATCCTTTGCCCTTCTCCGCAAACATGACGAGCTGACCTGTGTGGTAGTGGACGTTGAAAGCGTCTGCCAAACTGGTAGAGCGATAGCCTCAGAAAATAAGCTCGAGAAAAGGATTGCGTACCTGGCTGCCGATTTTTTAAAAGACGACTTGCCCACCGGACTTGATATGGTGATGCTCTGTGACGTGGGCTCTTTCAGCGAGATCCTGTTCCGCAGAATTCACGATGCATTGAATCGAAAGGGCCGGCTTGTCATCGTAGATAAATTTGCCCCCAGCAGGACCAGCGCGCCGCAGTCACGCCTGTTATCGGCGTTTCTGGCTTCTCTGGAATCCCCGGTACAGTCCGTTGACTATATAACCACGGATGTGGTGCAAACTCGCTTGCAACAAGCGGGTTTTCGAGAAGTTTCTATGGCCCCCGTGCCGCACAAAGATAATCTGCCCTGGAATATCGATTGGATCCTGTTAGAAGCTCAAAAGTAAATGACCACCGCAGAGTCGCGGAGTACGCGGAGATGTAGCGAAACCCAACCCCCTCACCTATCCCCGGCCCTTTCCTCTCCCAATGCTGGGAGAGGAAAGGGAGACCAATATCTTGGGCAGCCTGGATAATTGCAGCATGGCGCGTCCCCCATCTTCAGAGCAAACTGGGCGAACTTCGCCCGCCATCCGCCAGCGTGCACGAGAGCTGCGGCGTAGCCCAACATCTGCAGAAACGCAGCTCTGGCAGTATCTGCGCAACCACCGTTTGGAGAGGCTAAAGTTCCGCCGCCAGCATCCCATTGGACCCTTTATCGCCGATTTCTACTGCGCCCAACACCGCCTGGTTGTGGAAATCGACGGCGGCATCCATACCGGGCAGAAAGATGCAGACGAAGCCCGCACCCGTCAGTTTGCAGCGCATGGTTATCGGTTGCTGCGCTTCTGGAATGCACAGGTGGAAGAAGATATCCAGGGCGTCCTGAATTCCATCTTGGAAACCTGCGCAGAGTCGACCCCTCTCCCGAGTTTGGGAGAGGGGCAGGGGTGAGGTGTAGATCAACAAAGGCTGAAACAGCCAATGGCTGCGTATAAAGCCTGGCTGGCAGTATCGTACGCAGCGAAACCCGGCAAATCAATATATAATTTAATTTGCTACCTGCAGGTGTGATGCAGATACGAGACAGGATTTTTGGGTTTCGCTGCGCTCTCCGAGCGTCGCTCCACCCAACCTTGTATATTAGTAAATAGGGTATGCTAGAGAGGCAAAGAGGCACCGGCCAGGCCAGTGAGGGTGAATCTGAACCCAACCTTTAGGCACAGAGCCTGAGACGTAGATC
>Ga0105106_10000372_pt1 | contig 31843 bp, 32 predicted proteins | sample PPLLaktember2015_5_FD_79109 | JGI IMG/M metagenome (GOLD analysis project Ga0105106, IMG submission 79109) | Freshwater sediment microbial communities from Prairie Pothole Lake near Jamestown, North Dakota, USA - PPLs Lake P8 Core (1) Depth... | ecosystem: Environmental > Aquatic > Freshwater >...
GTTGTCGTCACGTTGCGGCTCCCATCGGAAGCGCCAGCGTGGCCATCAAGCCCATATGGTCGGAAGGATAGATCCTCGGATGGGTCGGGGAGGGGCGATCCAGCACCAGCGCGCAGTCTCGTACCTGGACTTCGGGGCTGACGAAGATGTAGTCGAGCGTGCCCTGCCAGGATGGCTTCCCGGGGCGCAGGATCCAGCCCAGGATGCGCAGTGCCAGGCGGCGCACACTATGACGAACGCCGGGGCCGCGGTCGAGCAGCGTCGGGCAGGTGTAAGCCGGCTCCGTCCCATGCACGACGGCATAGGCTGAACGGAAGCGCCGGCGCATGAGCGCCAGGCTGGCATAGCTGGGCTCGGCGTTGAAATCGCCGCACACCACCGTCGGCATGCCCGCGGGGAGCCAGCCCAGCAAGCGCTGGACCTGGAAGCGGCGGGTGACGTCGTTGAAGGCGCTGAAGTACAGGTGAGCGTTGCCGATCACACAGGGGCCGGCGGACGTGCGCACCGTGATGCGGTGGGCGACGCGCCCTTGCCGTCCGAAGGCGAGCACGGCGTGGTCTTCCACCGGAAGGCGGCTGAGCAGCGCCTCACCCTCGATGAGCCCGCGGGGTCCGGTCTTGGGGCACAGGAAGGCCTGGTAGCCGTGGAGGCGCTCCGCAATCCAGGCGGCATTGTTGGAGGGGAGGCTGACCTCCTGCAGGGCGATCACGTCCGGATCGAGGGATCTCAATCCCTCGACAATCAGGGGCGCCCTCTCGTCCCAGTACGTCGAATCGTTGAGCAGATTGAACGTGACGACCCGCATCGTGATTGGGGAAGAGCGAGTGTCGGGCATGTAGCCGTGTGGCTCCTCAGGCGGAGACGACTTGCCGTGCTCGCGAAGGACAGCCAGTGCCGACAGCGGATTGACGCTGGGTAGCCCAGGGGGATCCCGTGCCGCTGGATCGGGGATCGCGCGCGCGAGTCTCGCCAGCATCGTCCGAGGAAGACCTGGGAAGCGCCCTCCCCGAGAGCGGGTCGCACTCCGCCCTTGCTGCACGCGGCATGGGATTCATGCGAAGAGTCTAGCGCGTGTGATCTGCGCTCCTCCACCAGGCGAAGGTTGCGGAAAGCCCGGCGACGAACGCCAGCGTCACCACCGCCAGGCTGTGCCACTCGAGCTGGCCGCCGCCGGTTCCGGTTGTATTGGCCAGCACAGCCGGCACTGCCCATGGAAACCACTCTCCCCAGCCCAGCTGCGCGAAGATCTGCGCCAGCACCAGGGTGAGAAATGCCCAGCCGAGCGCAGGGAGGTAGCCACGTCCGGCGCTGGCCAGCAAGGCGACAAAGGGCATGAGCATGAAGGTCAGCAGGATGATCAACAGCTGGCGGCCGGTGGCGGACCACAACTGATCGGGCGAGAAGCCGGGCACAGCACTTCCCCAGGCCAGGAGAATGCCAACCCAGAAAGCCAGCAGTGCAGCTCCCACCATCCAGCCTGCGATGAGCACGAACTTGGCTCCGACGGTACTCGCGCGCGGTGTGGGTGTTGCCAGCCACTCCTTGGCAGTGTGATCGGAGAGCTCGCGTCCGAAGACCCATGCCGTGACGAACGCGCCCAGCATGCCTCCCGCGACCGCCGTCCCCAGGAAGAGGACCATGAGGAACGTGGGCCAATCGGCCGAGCCGGCAGTCATCTCTGCCTTCATCCCGATCAAGCCCATCTCGCGCGCCCGTTCCGGATCGATGAGGATGTACATCAGGAGAGCGTCGACAAGCGGAAGCATCAGGAATCCGGCCGTTGTCAGCAGGACGATCTTGGAGCGGCGCGCTTTGAGGCTCTCGGCCCAGAATGCTGCGCGGAAGCCGCTCACAGCTTGCCTCCGGTGAGGCGAAGGAAGTGATCCTCGAGGGACTCTCGCTCGACGCCGAGCCGCGTCGGAGGCGCGCCGGCGTTGACCAGCACGGTTGCCACCTGCTCGGGTGCGCTCAACGCCCGCGGATCGACCAGGGACAGCGACGCCGTCTCCGCCTCGATCGATGCGTGCATTCCGACTCGGGCGAGCGCCTCGACGGCCAGGGAAAGCCTCTCCGGCTGGACCTGCACCCGCAGCTTGCCCGCGTCGCTGAGCATGCCTGGGTCGAGTTCCTCCAGCAGCCGACCGCGGTGGATGATGCCGATCCGGGTGGCAAGCCGGTCCACCTCGGTCAAGATGTGACTGGACATGAACACGGTCACGCCCCTTTCCGCTGCCAGGTGGCTGAGCAGCCGACGGATCTCGACCACCCCGGCCGGGTCCAGGCCATTCGCCGGTTCGTCGAGGATCAGCACCTCGGGGTCATGCAGCAGGGCTCGCGCCAGCGCCATCCGTTGCAGGCTGCCCGTCGAGAGCGACCCGGTCCTGCGGTCGGCATAGCGCCCCAGGTCGAGGCGTTCGATCACCCGCGCGACGCAACCGTGATTGGGGAGAGCGTGCAGGCGTCGGGCGACCTCCAGGTTCTCACGGACCGTCAGCTCCGGGTAGGCCGAAGGCGCTTCGACAAGATGCCCAACCCTGCGCCATGGGCCGCGGCCCGCGGGACCCACGCGCTGGCCGAGCACTCGCACCGAACCCTGGCTGGGGCGGATCATGCCCAACAGCGCCCGGATGGTGGTCGTCTTCCCGGCGCCGTTCAATCCCAGGAACCCATAGATCTCGCCTGGGGAGATGCAGAGCTCGAGGGCCTCGACCGCGACCACTTTGCCGAAGGACTTGGACAGGCCGGTGGCTTCGATGGCGCAATTCATTCGGCGACCTGTGCGCTCCGCATGTATCGTGGCTCCGCCCGAGGAGCCCATCCCAGCCGACGGCGTACGAAGGAGATCCAGGCCGGCCGATGGAGGCGGACTTCCATTCTACCCGCGCCAGCGGGCGGCCGTTCGTCCGCCGGAGGCTTCGCCCGAGCGGGCGATTGCGGGCAGCGGGTTTTCGCGGGAAGATGGGAAGGATTCGTCCGGAGCCCGGACGGGAGGCGAAATGGACGTGTGGTCGGTGTTCTTGGTCGCAGGGGTGTGCCTGCTGTTGGGCGCCGCACTGGGGTACTTGGCGGCCATCGTCCGCACACGGGTGGCCAGTGACCGCGCCCAGATCCAGCTGGCGCAGCTGCAGGCCGAGCGGCGCGCCGATCAGGAGAAACTGGCCTGGATGCAGCAGTCGGAAGCCAAGCTGCGCGAGGCGTTCGACTCACTCGCCGGGCGGGCGCTGCAGTTGACCTCGGACGAGTTGTTGCGCCGGGCGCGCGACCAGGGCGAAGTCGTGATGCGCAAAGTCGAAGGCGACCTGGCGCTCAACCGATCCGAGATGCACGGTCTGGTCGAGCCGCTGCGCACCAACCTGCAGGCTCTTGATTCGCATCTGCGCGACCTCGAGCAGAAGCGCGAGGGAGCCTACTCGGGGCTGCAGGAGCAGGTGCGCCAGCTGGCCAGCGCCCAAACCGCCCTGCAGACGACAACGCTGACGCTGGCCCAGGCGCTCAAGTCGGGATCCGTGCGCGGGCGCTGGGGCGAAGTGACGCTGCGTCGCGTCGTCGAATTGGCCGATCTCGTTCGGCACGTTGATTTCGAGGAGCAGTCGAGCACGGACCTGGGTCGCCCGGACATGATCGTGCATCTCTCCAACCAGGGTGTCGTGCCGGTCGATGCCAAAGTCCCCCTGAACGCCTACCTCGAGTCGATCGAGGCCCGCGACGAAGAGACCCGCCGCGCCAAACTGACGGAGCACGCTCGGGCAATGAAGGCCCGCGTGCGAGAGCTGGGGCAGCGACGCTACTGGGAGCAGTTTGAACGCACGCCGGACTTCGTGGTGATGTTCGTCCCCAATGAGGCCTGTCTGGCGGCTGCCTTCGAGAGCGATCCGGCGCTGCTCGAGGATGCAATCCAGCAACACGTGCTGGTCGCCTCGCCGGTCACGCTGCTGGCATTGCTCAAGTCCGTGGCCTACGGCTGGCAGCAGGCGCACGTGGCCGACAACGCCCGGGCTATCGCCTTGTTGGGGCAGGAGGTCTACAAGCGCCTGGAGACCTTCATTGACCACCTGGCGGACGTGGGCAAGGGGTTGAACCGTGCCGCCGAAGCCTACAATCAGGCTATCGGGTCGCTGGAGCGGCGGCTGCTGCCTTCGGCGCGCCGCCTGCAGGAAGCCGGGCTGGCGGCCAGCGCCATCGAGCCTCCCGCTCCGGTCGATGCCCGGGCGACGCTCCCCTCGCCGCCCGACGAAAGCGGCTGACAGAGGCTGCCGCACCTGCCTCAGGTATAATCAGCCGTCCCCCCACTTGGAGGCCATGTGGAGATCGTCTGGCACGGTCTGTCCTGCTTTCGATTATCTGAGCGCGGTCTGGCGACCGTCGTGACCGACCCCTTCGACTCCGCCGTGGGCCTGCCCGTGCCGAAGCTCAAGGCGGACATCGTCACCGTCAGCCATGACGCACCCGGCCATAACAGCACCCAATCGGTGAAAGGGGAGCGGCGGGTGATCCGCGGGCCGGGTGAGTATGAGATCGGCGGCGTGTTCATCACCGGCATTCGAATGGAGGCCAGGGGCAACACGAAGACCGGCGATCGCCCGAACACGATCTTTGTCTTTGACTACGAGACGGTCTCGGTCGCCCATCTGGGAGACCTGGCCTATGTGCCCACGCAGGCACAGATCGAGGACCTGGGCCCGGTCGACATCGCCCTGGTCCCCGTCGGCGGCGGCGGGGGCATGGAGCCCGGCCAGGCCGCCGAGGTCCTCAGCCTGATCGAGCCGTCGATCGTGATCCCCATGCACTTCATGACCGGTCCGGAAACGCTGAAGCTGGCGACGCTCGAGCGCTTCCTCTCGGAGATGGGGTTGACCTCGGTGCAGGGCGCGCCGGTACTCAAGGTGACCAAGAGCGGCCTGACAGAGGACACCCAGGTGATCGTGTTGGAGCGGACCGGCTGAGCGCTCGCCGCGAGTGCTGCCGGGCAGCAAGGGGTTGCACGTGGTCAAGTTGTTGATGACTTGGGATATCCTCCCCGGGCGCGAACAGGAGTACTTTGAGTTCGTGGTGCGCGACTTCGTCCCTGGGATGCAGCGGCTGGGGATCCAGCCGACGGAAGCCTGGTACACGACCTACGGGCAGCGCCCGCAGATCCTGACCGGCGGCGTGGCGCCCGATCGCCAGACGATGGAGCAGGCACTCTCGGGAGAAGCGTGGGAAGCCCTGCGGAGCACACTGCTGGAGTACGTGACCAACTTCGAGTACCGCGTGGTGCAGGCCGCAGGGGGTTTCCAGATGTGACCTGGGTCCGTTGCGCCGAGGCTACGGCCGGTGCATTAATGATCGCGGGGTCCGGGCAGTGCCCGGGCCTTTCTGCCTCTCTCGCTGAGCTGCATGCCCAATCTGAGTGGGCGACCTGCAGGGTAGGGGGAAGAACGATGCCTGGCGCATTGGCCAGGCGGGAGTGGCTTGGGGTGTGCGGACCTGGGCCCGCAGGCGCCGGATATGCTTCAGTTCTCGGCGGTGGGAGTCTCCTTCTTCGGGGTGGCATTCGCCGAGTCGGATTTCTCCTTCTTCGGGGAGGCGTCCGCCGAGTCGGTTTTTTCCTTCTCGGACTTCTTCCCGTTCTTGGCCTGACCGGAGGGAGAGCGGTGATCCGTGGAGTAGAAGCCGGAACCCTTGAAGACGATCCCCACCGGCTGATACAGTTTGCGCAGCGATTCCTCGCCGCATTCGGGGCAGGTGGTCAGGGTGGAATCCGTGAATTTCTGCACCTGGTCGAATTGCAGCCCGCAGTTCTCACAGCGGTAGGCGTACAGCGGCATCTTAGCTTGCCTCAATCGAAGAAGTAGTATACGGCCCGCTGGCCGTTCCTGCAAGGATATGTACCCGGCGCGAGGGTAGCACACCCCCGTCTGCAGGACATTAACGCCGTTCCTCGCGGCGGGCTTGCCTGCGCTGGGGAGCTTCATCCGGAAATGGATCGCTGCCACCCGTAGTCGCGCGCAGGTCCGACAGATGTCGGACGAAGGTGAGAGGCTGACTGGGGGAGCCGCCGCGCCAGGCCGGGCAGTCTACCGCGCTGGGCGGTCGGGTGCCGGCGGTGCGCAATGGCCTGGGGCTCAGAGCATTCGGCGAACAAGCGCAGCGCTTCCGGTCGGGAAGGGTGCCCGGGGTGATCCGCCACGCTGCGGCCCGATGCCTTCAGGTCCATCTTGCAGCAGAGCAGGGCGGGCCCGAAAGGGGGACCTTGGATCGGCATCGCGCGAAAGTGGTGATTGTTCACCATGACCCAACGCAACAGGGCGAAGGTCCCTGGGCGGGCAATGGGTTTCAGGGGAACGGCCCGCGCAGGACTCCAATGCCCGTGCTCCTTGGACTGCGGTGGGGGGCTCCCCGGAGCGAGGAGAGGGGGGAAGGCTCGGGACTGGATCTGTGGTTTCCAGGGCGTCGATCGACGGTCTCGGTTGTGGCGAAGGGAGCTAGGGAAGGCGGCATACCTTGGGCGATCGTGCCAGAGTGCGGCGTTGACGGGCATGCTGACGGCCGGTATGCGGTATGATGGAGTCAAGGCTGGGTCGGCCGGGCGACCGCGGACGGCGAGACTCCAGGTACTCCGGGGTCCGCCGCTCGAGGAAAGTCCGCGCTCCGTCGGGCAGGGTGCCGGGTAACACCCGGTCAGGGAGACCTGGGGACAGGGCCACAGAAAACAACCGCCCCGGCGCAAGCTGGGGTCAGGGTGAAATGGTGGTGTAAGAGACCACCGGCGTCGGCAGCAATGCCGGCGGCCAGGCAACCCCCACCCGGAGCAAGGCCAAGCAGGGGCGATGGGTGCCCAACCGTTGAGCCCCGGGTAGGCTGCAAGAGCCAGGCGGCAACGCCTGAGCCCAGAGAGATGGTCGCCCAGGTGCGGCTGGCGGGATGACGGGGTTACCCGTAAACCGCCGGCTACACTGGACAGAACGCGGCTTACAGGCTGACCCAACGCATCGGCCCCGGCGCACACCGCGCCGGGGCCGCCCTGTTGTCTGGGCACTGCCTTTCCTGCGGGAGCAGTAGCGCCTCAGCTCAGGCCAGCACGGTCTGATCCCCCAGCTGGCGCCCACTGCACGGGCCGCGCCTTGCCTGCAGATCCTTCTGGGAAGGGGAAACTGGCCGTCCGGGGGGCTATCCGAGCTGAGGGAGAACGGACGGGAAGTCGAACACCCGCGCCTCAGGGACGTACTCGCCGGTTTGGGGGTCCTGCGTGTAGTGTCCGCTGACCTCGCCGCGGGTGATCGCCAGCAGCGCTTCGACCAGCACATCGACCTCCTGCAGGGTGTTGTACAGGCCAAAACTCGCCCGCACCATCCCCGGCATGTCACGCCGATCACCTTCCAAGATGCGGCGGCGGGACTCTGCCGCCTGCTCACGGTCCAATCCCAGCAAATGGAGCACGTAGGGGTGGGCGCAGAAGCATCCGCTGCGAACGCCAATCCCGTGCTCGTTTCCCAGGATCGCGGCGATTTCGAAGTGGGAGCGGCCGTGCAGGCTGAAGGGGATCACGCCCAGCCGCTCTGCTGCGCGCGCAGGATCAGGGTCGCCGTAGAGCTGCAAGCCGGGCACCGCCGCCAACCGCCGCAAGGCGTGCTCGGTAAGCTCAGCCTCGTGCTGGGCCACGGCGGCCATGCCGATCGACTGCAGCTCGGCGATGGCCAGCGCCCAGGCGACGGCACCGACGACATTCGGCGAGCCAGCCTCTTCCCGGTCCGGCGGCCCGGCCCAGGCCACGTCGTCGATGGTCACCACCTCCACCGTGCCGCCGCCGACGGCGTCGGGCACGCCGGACTCGAAGAAGGCCTTGCGGCCGATCAGGGCGCCGGTCCCGTAGGGCGCATACATCTTGTGGGCGCTGAGCGCCACGAAGTCGAGGTGCTCGGGATCAGCATCTCCCCGGACGTCGACCGGGCGGTGTGGCGCGAGCTGTGCGCAGTCCGCCACAATCCAGGCGCCGGCGGCGTGCGCCTTACGCGCCAAGCGGTGGAGCGGATTCAGGTAGCCGGTGACGTTGCTGGCGCCGGTCACCGCCACCAGCTTCACCCGCCCGTTGTGCTCAGCCAGCTGCCGGTCAAAATCGTCCTCGTCGAGCCGGCCGTCAGGGAGCAGCCCGACATGCCGCACCTGGCAGACCGCGCGCCAGGGCAAGTCGTCCGAATGGTGTTCCATGGTCGTCGTCAGGACCACATCTTGAGGATCCAGCGCCATGCGCCGGGCGAGCTTGTTGATCGCCTCGGTCGTGTTCTTGATGAACACGCAGGTGTGGGTGTGCGGATCGGCTCCGACAAATTCCAGACAGCGATGGCGCGCCTGCTCGAAAGCCCAGGTCGACAGCTGCGACTTGAAGCCCGTGCCGCGGTGCACGCTGGCGTAATAGTCGAGGAACTGGTTGACCCCGTCCCGCACGCTGCGCAGCGGCGGGGTGGAGGCGGCGTTGTCCAGATTGATGTACGGCCGCTGGCGGCCGTCCAGCAGCGGCACTGGGATCTCCAAGCCGACGAACCGCTCGCGGTAGGGGGCAGAGGGTGGGGGCGTGGGGGTCAAGTCAGGCCTCGGTGGGAAAGGTACGCTGTCGGCTCGATGAGTGGGGTGCCGAGCAGGCTTGGGTGGATTGCCTTCGCCTGACTGGTTGGGCGACCGACATGCCAGATGTGCGGGCGAGCGCGCCTTCTCCCCGCCAATCTGGGCCAGGGAGGCGATATCCGGTGGATGGCTACCCGCCGCCGGGCCGAATTGGGCCCGACGGGTGGGAATTCAGTACTGGCAAGAGTGGTGTCTCTCAGTGTTGCGCACTTGCGAAATCTTGGTATATACTGTGGCAGATTGTGGGGGGAAGTGGGGCCAAGTGGGGAAGTGCGGATAGCCAGTCTCCAGCTCACAACGGCTTGAGGAGTAGGCGTGTTTCTAGGCCAGTTCGCCCACAACGTGGATACCAAGGGCCGCCTCACGGTCCCGGTGCGCTTTCGCGCCAGCCTGGCGGCCGGCGCGTTTGTCACCCAGGGCTTCGAACGCAACTTGATGGTTTATACCACGGACAGTTTCGAGCGTCTGGCGAAGCGCGCCAACATGCTGTCGAGCACCGACCCCGAGGCGCGCGCCGTGCGCCGGATGATCTTCGGTGGAGCCACGGAGGTGTCGCTCGATTCCGTCGGCCGCATTCTGATCCCCCCGTTCCTGCGCGAGTTCGCCGAACTGAAAGATGAGGTGACCGTCGTTGGCGTAGGCGAGTACTTCGAGATCTGGAGCACCCAAGCCTGGCTCAAGGAGCTGGCCTCGGTGACCGATGCCGAGTCCAACTCCCGCCGGTTTGCTGCCTTTGATCTGTCTGCCGGGTAGGCGATGGCTGCGGCCAGTCCGCCACCGCATGTTCCGGTCCTTTACAGAGATGTGCTCTCCGCGTTGCAGGTCAATGCGGGGAGCCATCATATTGACGGGACCCTTGGGGCGGGCGGCCATGCCGCCGGCATCCTCGTGGCCAGCGCACCCGACGGCCAGCTGCTCGGCCTGGATCGAGATCCGCTGGCCCTGGACGAGGCCCGGCGCCATCTGGCCCGCTTCGCAGGACGGGCTCACCTGCGACGCGGCTCCTTTGCTGACCTCAGGCAGCATGCCGCCGCGCTGGGCTGGGAGAGTGTGGACGGCGTGCTGCTCGACCTCGGGCTCTCGTCAATGCAATTGAATGACCCGGGGCGCGGCTTCAGCCTGCGCATGGACGGGCCGCTGGACATGCGGTTCGATCCCGAGCAGCCGACCTCGGCTGATGAACTGGTCAACATCTGGGAGGAGGCGGCGTTGGCGGAGGTGATCGGGCGCTACGGCGAAGAGCCCTCGGCCGGTCGGGTGGCGCGTGCGATTGTCGCCCGGCGGCCGATCCACTCGACGCTTGATCTGGCCGCCGTGGTGGCCGGGGCCGTGCGTTCCCGCCGACCCGGACTGCACCCAGCGACCCGCACCTTCCAGGCGCTGCGCATCGCGGTCAACCAGGAACTGCTGGCCCTCGAGCAGACGCTGCCGCAGGCGGTCGACCTGCTCCGCCCTGGGGGGCGGCTGGTCGTGATCTCGTTCCACTCGCTCGAAGACCGGCTGGTGAAGACCTTCCTGCGCCGGGAGAGCCTGGACTGCGTGTGCCCTCCTGGCCTGCCGATGTGCATCTGCGGGCATATCGCCCAACTGCGGCTGGTCGGGCGCAAGGCGCTCAAGCCGGATGCCGAGGAAGTGGCTGCCAACCCGCGAGCGCACAGTGCCCGCCTGCGCTGTGCCGAGCGGCTCGGGGCGGCATGAGACTTGCATGGCAAGAGACGTGCCCGAGACGAAAGGACGCATGTGACCGCGCGCAAGAAGCAAGCCTTCCGTCAGACGCCCTGGCGGGTGCAGCTCAAGCTCACCGGGCGAACGGTTCAAGTGACCGTTGTGCTGCTGGTGGTGGCCGGGCTGTACTTGGCTGTCAATGCCCGCCTGGCCGATGCCGGGCGGCAGGTGCTCGTCCTGGAGGATCAGCGCGAGTCGTTGCAGCGCGCCACTGCCGAACTGACCGCACAGTACGCCGAACAGACCAACCCGGAGCGCATGCTGGAGCGGGCGGGGTCGCTCGGCTACAAGCCCGCCGATTCGGACGAGATCTTCTACCTGCAGGTGGAAGGCTACGTTCCGCCGCCGGCCTTCGTTGCGCCGCGTCCACCGAGCTCGCGGCTGGAGGGCGCCACTCGGCTCTCCCCGGCCTACACGGAGACCCTGGGTGAATGGATGACCCGCTGGCTGACGCCGGACTAGGCGAAGCGCCTCCCCCGGTCCGACTTTCTCGCCTGCGCATCATCTCGATGATGGTGGGCGTCAGCCTGCTTGCCCTCGGCCTGTTGTTCCAGTTGGTACGGGTCCAATTCGGGCCGTACGCGCCGATCTTCGCCGACTGGGCCGAGACCTCCGCCGGCCGCCTCGAGCGTCTGGTGCCCGCCCGCGGCAATATCTACGACCGCAATGGGAACCTGCTGGCCACCAATGCCACGCGCTACATCGCCGAGATCGAAGTGCGTCAGCTCCACTCGCAGAGTCGCCAGGATATCGCCACTACCATGTCCGAGCTGCTGGCCCTGCCGTTCGAGGATCTCAAGGCTCAGCTCGACACCGACTGGATTTCGGTCGGCCAGTACCGGATTCGCCTGACCCAGAAGGATGACAAGGGACAGACCTGGCCCATCGGCATCGAGAAACAGGAAGCACAAATCTTGTTTGCCCTGCAGGAGGATCCGCTCGGCCCGGACCTATCGGGGCTGGACTTGGTGCCTGCGCCACGACGGGTGTATCCGGCGGGCTCCCTGGCGGGCCATCTGCTGGGGTTTGTCAACCAGGAGGGCAAAGGCTTCTACGGGGTCGAGGGCTACTACGACGAGTGGCTTTCCGGCCGGCCGCTGACGGTCGAACGGCCGATCATCCCTCCGGAAGCGCGTGTGGCGCCTGACCCGCCGGCAGGGATCAACCTGGTGTTGACCATCGACAGCGGAATCCAGCAGACCGCCGAGATCGTGCTCAGAGAGGCGATTGACGACAGCGACGCCGAGTCCGGGCAGATCCTGGTGATGGACCCGCGCAACGGCGAGATCCTGGCCATGGCCGCCTGGCCTCCGCTCAATCCCAATGATTATGACGAGTGGTTGCCTGGCGGGAAGCCCTCCGTCGGGGAGTCGGACAAGAAGGAAAGCGACTCCGAAGAAGATGACGAGGACTCGGACTCTGACAAGAAGGATGAGGACGAGGAGCCGGTGATCACCCCGGGTGTGGCCGGGCAGTATGAACCCGGCTCGACCTTCAAGGTGCTGACCATGGCCGCCGCGCTGGACGCCGGCGTGGTGACGCCGCTTGAGCAGTTCATCGACACCGGCGAGATCGAAGTGGGTGGCCATACGATCCGCAACTGGGATGGACGGGGTTATGGGCCGGTCGATATGATCGGCTGCCTGCGGTACTCGCTCAACGTCTGCCTGGCCCATATCGCCGCCGACGAGCTGGGCGCCTCGCTGTTCTATGACTACATGTCTGCCTTCGGCATCGGTCAGATCACCGGCGCCGACCTGGCGGGTGAGATTCCTGGGAATCTGCGGACGCCGCGCGATCCACTTTGGACCGAGTCGGATCTGGGGACCAACTCCTTCGGTCAGGGGGTGTCGCTTTCCCCGGTGCAGTTGATGGCCGCGGTCAGCGCCATCGCCAACGACGGGTTCATGGTGCAGCCGCACATCGTGCGCCAGGTCGTCGGCCCACAGGGCGTGTTCGCCCCCAAGACCACCGTGCTCGGTCAGCCGATCTCGACCGACACCGCCCGCCTGCTGACGGAGATGCTGGCGATCTCGCTCGAGGGCGAGACCAGCCACGCCAGCCTGCCGGGCTACCGGATCGCCGGCAAGACGGGCACGGCTCAGATCGCCGGCGAGTATGGCTATGACCCCCGCTGGACGATCGCCTCCTTCATTGGCTGGGGGCCGGTGCCCAACCCGCGCTTCATGATCCTGGTCAAGCTGGACAAACCCGAGAGCTCACCTTGGGGCTCGGTCGTGGCGGCGCCGGTGTTCCAGGAGTTGGCGGAGCGCGTCGTCGTTCTGCTCAACATCCCTCCCGATCCGGCGCAGATGCCGATCGCCGGTGCCAGGTAGGGCGGTGCGATGCTGACGCTGGGAATCGTGCTGGAGGCATTGACCGGTCAGTCCTACCCGACGCTGGGGCAGGTGGTCACCGATGCCGCCGTCGACTCGCGACTGGTGATCCCCGGGTCGCTGTTCGTGGCCCTGCCCGGTGAGCGCAGCGATGGCCATGACTTCGTCGCCAGCGCCTTCGAGCGCGGGGCGATTGTGGCCTTGGTCGAGCAGGACATGCCCAGCCAGTTTGAGACGCTCGATCTGTGCGGCGGCTCACCGCCAACTCTGCCGCATGAGCCGCGCCTTCCCCTGTGCCTGCGGGTCGAGAGCAGCCTGCGGGCGTTGCAGGCGGCGGCGCGCCACTGGCGGGCAAGCCTGGACATACGCGTGATCGGGGTGACCGGAAGCGTGGGCAAGTCGACCACCAAGGAATTGATCGCCGATATCCTCGATGAGCGTTATCGCACGTTGAAGAACCCCGGCAATCAGAACAACGAGATCGGGCTTCCGCTCAGCCTGCTGCGCCTGACCGAGGCGCACGAGCGCGCCGTGCTCGAGATGGGTTTCTATGTGCCCGGCGAGATCGCCCTGCTGTGCGAGCTCGCCCGCCCGACGGTCGGGGTGATCACCAATATCAGCCCGGTGCACCTGGAGCGCGCCGGCAATATGCAGGCGATCATCGACGGCAAGGCCGAGCTGGTGGAGGGCCTGCCGCCGGGGCCGGGCAGCGCCGCCATTCTCAACTATGACGACCCGCTGGTGCGCCCCATGGCCGAGCGCACTCAGGCGGAAGTCCTCTTCTACGGCCTATCGCCCGAGGCACACCTGTGGGCGGATGACGTCGAGAGCCTGGGACTGGAAGGTGTGCGCTTCACCTTGCACCACGCCGGCGACCACATCCACGTGCGCGTGCCGCTGCTTGGGAGGCATTCCGTCCACACCGCGCTGCGGGCCGCGGCGGTCGGGCTGGCCGAGGGCCTGCGCTGGGATCAGATTGTCCACGGATTGCAGGCCACCCAGACCCAACTGCGCCTGGTGGCGGTGCAGGGTCCGCGCGGTTCACTGATCCTGGATGACACCTACAACGCGGCGCCGCCCTCGGTGATTGCCGCTCTCAACCTGCTGGCCGATCTGGAAGGCCGCCACACCGCCGTGCTCGGCGACATGCTGGAGCTGGGCGACTATGAGGAAGAAGGTCATCGCCTGGTGGGGATGCGCGCCGCCAGCGTGGTCGACGAGTTGGTGACCGTCGGCGAACGCGCCCGCTGGATCGCCGACGAGGCTGGCCGGTCGGGCCTGGCGCGCGGCCACATCATCGAACTGGAGAGCAGCCAGGCCGCCGTCGAGTACCTCGGACCGCGTGTCGGTGACCGGGATGTGATCTTGGTCAAGGGCTCCCGCGGCATGCACATGGACGCCATCGTCGCCGGATTGGAGGGCCTCTCATGAGTGAGACGGCCGTCGCCCTGAGCCTGGGCGGGATCACCTTCCTGCTGACCGTGATCTGGGGCGGGCCGATGATCCGCATCATGCGCATGCTGAAGATCGGCAAGCAGATCCGCATCGAGGGGCCCCAGCGCCACTTCACCAAGCTCGGCACCCCGACGATGGGCGGGTGGATGTTCATCATCCCGGTCGTGCTGATCACCGGCGTGCTGAATCTGGTCTCGATCGTCAGCGACCTGGACGTGCTGGGCCGGGCGGTGCTGCTGCCGCTGATGGTGATGGTCGCCTTCGGCGTGCTCGGCGCGATCGACGACTGGGAGGGCGTGCGCGGGCATCGCCGCGGCATGGGGATGTCGGCGCGCATGAAGTTCCTGTGGCAGGTCGTGATCGGTTTCATCGCCGCCATGGCCCTCAAGTACGGCCTGCAGGTGCCGGACCTGTTCATCCCCAACTTCCCGGCCGAGATCGACCTGGGCGTCTGGTACATCCCCTTCGCGGTCTTCATCATCGTAGCCGGCACCAATTCGGTGAACCTGACCGACGGCCTGGACGGCCTGGCCGGACTGATCGCCGCCACGGCCTTCGCCGCCTACGGTGTGATCGCCATGCTGCTGGGTCAGGTCTTCCTGATGCGCTTCTGCTTCACGCTGGTTGGGGCGGTGTTTGCCTTCCTTTGGTACAACGTCCACCCCGCCGAGTTGTTCATGGGAGATACCGGGTCGCTCTCGCTCGGCGCCACCCTGGCTGTAGTGGCGCTGATGACCGGCCGCGCCATCCTGCTGCCGGTCATCGCCATTATCCCGGTCAGCGTCACGCTGAGCGTCATTCTGCAGATCGGCTACTTCCGCATCACCAAGGGCCGTCGCCTGTTCAAGATGGCTCCCCTGCAGCATCACTTCGAACTGATCGGATGGAGCGAGACCCAGGTAGTGCAGCGCTTCTGGCTCGTCACCCTGCTGGCGGCCATGGTCGGCGTCGCCCTGGCATTGCTCCGAGGAGAGTGAGATGCGCGTCGGAATGCTCTGGTTCGATGACAGCAATCGCAGCCTGCCGGAGAAGGTGGCGCGAGCGGGCAACTTCTACCGCGACAAGTTCGGACGCAGCCCGAACCTGTGCCTGATCAACCCCGAATCCTGCGATGTCAAGGAGGGGCTGATCGCCGGGATCGAACTGCGCCAGGCGCGCATGGTGCTGCCCGGCCACCTGTGGATCGGGGTGGACGAGGAGTCCGCCGCCAAGCCCGCCGAGGGCGCACAGCCGGCTCGCCGCACCACCAAACGATCGAAGGCCCGGGTCGAGGGCGAACTCCGTCTGCCGCTGTTCGCCGACGGTCCGGCCGCCTGATGGAGCGCATGTGCGCAATTGGAAGGGGCAGCGCGTAGTGGTGCTCGGTCTCGCCCGTCAGGGCAAAGCCGCCGCGCGCTACCTCGCCGAGCACGGGGCGCAGGTCGTGGTCAGCGATCTCAAGCCACCGCTGGCGCTACAAGCGGCTTGTGAGGAGCTGGCCGACCTGCCGATCGAGTTCGTGCTGGGAAGCCATCCGCCCGAGCTGCTGGCGGGGGCGGACCTGTTGTGCCTGTCCGGCGGGGTTCCCGCCGATCTGCCGCTGGCACAGCAGGCCCGCGCCGCCGGCATCGGCCTGACCAACGACGCCCAGATCTTCCTGGACGCCTGCCCGGCGGCGACCATCGGCGTCACCGGCTCGGCGGGCAAGACGACCACTACGGCCCTGGTCGGGCGGATGGCGGAGCAGCACATGCCCGAGACAAGCGGCCGTGCCTGGGTGGGAGGCAATATCGGCCGGCCCCTGCTGGCGGACCTGCCCCAAATGCGTCCGGACGACTGGGTCGTGCTCGAGCTGTCCTCCTTCCAGCTGGAGTTGATGACGGCCGGCGTGCAGGTGGCTGCCGTGCTCAATCTGACGCCCAATCACCTCGACCGGCATCATACGATGCAGGCGTACGCCGAGGCCAAGGCCCGCATTCTCGATTGCCAGACGTCTGCGGACAAAGCAGTCCTCGGGCGAGAGGACGACGGCGCCTGGGCTTTGCAGTCCCGGGTGCGGGGCGAACTGCTGGCATTCGGACGGCAGGATCACGAAGCAGAGGGCGCCTTTGTCGCTGGTGAACAGGTGGTCATGCGGCGGCAGGGGAGGCTGGTCCCGCTACTGCCGCTGAGAGACATCCGATTGCGCGGGGAGCATAACCTGCTGAACGTGCTCGGCGCCTGCGCTGTGGCCCAGGCCGCCGGGTTCTCGCCGGAGGCGATGGCCGCCGCCGTGCGCACGTTTGACGGGGTTCCACACCGTCTGGAGTTCGTGCGCAGCGTGGGCGGCGCCGATTGGTACAACGACTCCATCGGCACTGCCCCTGAGCGATCGATGGCCGCACTGCGCGCCTTCGACCAGCCGATTGTGCTGCTGGCCGGCGGCCGCGACAAGGATCTGCCGTGGGAATCGTTTGCCGACCTGGTCGTCGAGCGCGTCGAGCACTTGATCCTGTTCGGCGAGGCGGCCGACAAGGTGGGCCGGGTGGTGGGGGCCGCCATGGCGCGCCGCCCGACGGGCCGCCCGGTGACAATCGATCGCTGCCCGACGCTCGCCGAAGCCGTGCAGGCTGCCGCCCGCTGTGCCCAGCCGGGCGACGTGGTCCTGCTCTCGCCCGGTGGGACCTCGTTCGATGAGTTCAGTGACTTCGAGGCTCGCGGCCTGGCCTTCCGGACTCTGGTGCAGGCATTGTGATGCAGACCGCGCGACGTGTGAAGGCTCCCCCCGTTCCGCCTGTGCCCCTGACCCTGGGCGCTGGGCGCGGCCGACTGTTCGGGATGGACCTGTGGATGCTGTCGCTCGTGTTCGCCATGATCGGCTTTGGGCTGGTGATGGTCTATTCGGCCAGCTGGGATGTGTCCTTCCGGCTGCACGGCGACGCCAACGCGCTGTTCCGCCGTCAGTTGGGCAACCTGGTGCTTGGGCTGCTGGCGATGGGGGTTACGGCTTGGATGCCCATCCGCTGGCTGCGCCGGCTGGCGGTGCCGATCCTCGGCGTCAGCATGCTGGCGCTGCTGCTCGTGCTGATGGTCAACTCGGGCGACGGCCCGCGACGGGCGATCCTCGGCGGCTCGGTCCAGCCCTCGGAGATGGCCAAGCTGGCTGTGATCATCTACCTGGCCGTGTGGATGGAGTCGAAGGGCAATCGTCTGTCTGAGTGGGGCTATGGTTTCATCCCCCTGCTGATGCTGATCGCCATCATCGACAGCCTGATCCTGCTGCAGCCGGACCTGAGCGCGGTGCTGACCGTGGCCATCGTCGCCTTGGTGATGTTCTACCTGGCCGGCGCAAGGATCTCTCAGGCGCTGTTCATCTCGGTTGGCGGCGCGTTCGTCGGCTACCTGTTGGTGCGGGTCACCAACACCGGTCGCGAACGCTGGGCCGACTACATGGACGGCCTGATCGACATTGAGCAGGCCTCCTATCACGTGCAACACGCGCTGCAGGCCTTCTACGCTGGCGGGATCCTGGGACGCGGGTTGGGGGCAAGCCGCGAGAAATTCGGTCTGCTGCCGGCGCCGCACACCGACAGCATCTACGCCGTGATCGGCGAGGAGCTCGGTCTGATCGGAGCGCTGTTGGTGCTGGTGATGTTCTGGCTCTTCTTGTGGCGCGGCTTCAAAGTGGCCATGAACGCCGAGGACCGGTTGACGATGCTCCTGGCCAGCGGGGTCACGGTGTGGATCGCGGTCGAGGCGTTGGTCAACATGTCGGTGTTGCTTGGCCTGTTGCCGTTCGCCGGCAACGCGCTGCCATTCTTCAGTTATGGAGGTTCGAGCCTGGTCGTCACTCTCGCCGCAACCGGCTTCCTGCTCAATGCTGCCCGCAGGAAACGCGTGGAGGTTCAAGCGAAGACGTATGTCTCGCCTGTTGGTATCGGCTGGCGGAACCGGCGGAGGCGTGTATCCCGCCTTGGCCATAACCGCCGAACTCGACCGGGGCGTTGACGTGCTCTGGGTCGGATCTGAGGGGGGCATGGAGGCTTCCCTGGTCGAACGCGCCGGGGTGCGCTTCGTGAGCGTGCCGGCAGCGGGCTTGCATGGCGTCGGCCTGCGGGCGCTGCCCGGGAATCTGCGGCAGCTTGCCCGCGGGGTGGCCGCGGCGCGGCGCATTGTCAGGGACTATCGGCCGCAGGCCTTGCTGCTCACCGGCGGGTATGTCGGCGTCCCGGTGATGCTGGCGGCCCGCAGGATACCCAAGCTGGTGTATGTTCCGGACATCGAGCCCGGTCAGGCGCTGCGCCTGATGGCCCGCTTCGCTGACTGTCTGGCTGTGACGGCGGAGGAGACCATCTCCCGCTTGCCGCGTCGCCGCAGGGTGTGCGTCACCGGCTATCCGACTCGCTCGGACCTGCGGCGTGCCGAGCGCGAGCAGGCAAGGCGCCACTTCAACCTCGACTCGGCGCTGCCAGTCGTCCTGGTGTTCGGTGGCAGCAAAGGTGCCCGGTCGCTGAACGAGGCGGTGTGGGGTTCGCTGGCGGATCTGCTGGCCGGCGCCCAGGTGGTGCACATCACCGGTTCGCTCGATTGGCCGCGCACCGAACAGGTGCAGCAGCAGCTGGCGCCCGCCCTGGCGCTGCGTTACCACCCCTTCGCCTACCTGCATGACGAGATGGGCATGGCGCTGGCAGCGGCGGATCTGGCGGTGGCGCGAGCGGGCGCGGCGACGCTGGGTGAACTGCCGCTGTTTGGCCTGCCGGGCATCCTGGTGCCGTACCCGCATGCTTGGCGCTACCAGAAGGTCAACGCTGAATATCTCGAAACCCGCGGCGGCGCAGTGCGCCTCGAGGACGGCGAGATCGCTGCCAGGCTGGTACCCGTGGTTCGCCAGTTGCTGGCGGATCCGCAGCGGCTCAACGGCATGCGCCAGGCGATGCGGCGGATGGCTCGCCCGCAGGCGGCGGCCGAGATCGCGGCCGAGGTCGAGCAGCTGCTCGGCGAAGGCGCTGGCCGTGGTTAGCCTGGTAGTGCTGTTCTGGGTGTTCATCATCCTGTTCGGCATCATCGGCGCCATGCGCGGCTGGTCCAAAGAAGTGCTGGTCACCAGCTCGCTGGTGATGGGCCTGTTCCTCAATGCCATCCTCGGCAACTATGTGGCCGTCTACCAGAACCTGCTGACGGGCGAACCCCCGGCCACGCAGTTCGTCCTGCTGGCGCTGCCGCTGCTGTTGCTGGCCTTTGCCGGCTATCAGTCGCCGCGCTTGACGGCGCTGCAGGGCAAGCTGGCCCGAGAGCGGATCGAGGGCATTCTGCTCGGGCTGGTGATTGGCCTGCTCAACGGCTACCTGCTGGTGGGATCGTTGCTGTTCTATTTCCACGCCACCGGCTACCCGACGGCGCTGATCACCGCGCCGGCCGAGGGCAGCGAACTCGCCGCTCAGTTGCAGGGGATGATGGCCTTCATGCCTCCGGCGTTGCTGACGATTCCGTATGTGTACTTCGCCGTGGCGGCGATCTCGATCCTGATCATCGTTGTGTTCGTATGAGTCGTCGGATTCATCTGGTGGGGATCGGTGGAGCAGGCATGTCGGCCATTGCGAAGGTGCTGGCAGAACGAGGAGAGAGCGTGAGCGGATCGGATCAGGCCGTTTCGGTGTACTCGGAAGCGCTGGAGGCTCTGGGCGTGCCGATCGCCTATGGCCATCGGGCTGAGAACATCGCCGGCGCCGATCTGGTGCTGGTCTCGTCGGCCGTCCCAGCGGCCAACCCGGAAGTCGTGGCTGCGCGTCAGGCCGGCGTGCCGGTCATGCGTCGCGAGGACTTCCTCGCCGAGCTGACCGCGCCCTACCAGGTGATCGCCGCGGCTGGCACGCACGGCAAGACGACCACCACGGGCCTCATCGCCTGGATCCTCTCAGAGGCGGGCCTGGACCCGAGCTTTATCGTCGGCGGAGTGCTGCTCGACTTTGGCAGCAACGCGCATGCCGGCGCGGGGAAGGCCTTTGTGATCGAGGCCGATGAGTATGATCGGGCTTTCCTCGGCCTGCGTCCGGACGTGGCCGTGGTGACCAGCGTCGAGCACGACCATCCGGACTGCTTCCCCACGCCCGAGGGTTTTCTTGCGGCCTTCGAGCAGTTCGCCGCCCAGGTCCAGCGCACGCTGATCGTGTGCGCCGATGACCCGGCCGCGGCGGGCCTGTCGACCGGTGCAGACCGGGTCACCTACGGCCTCGCCCCGCAGGCGGACTGGCGGGCAGAGGAGATCCGCCCCAACGGCGTGGGAGGCTGCGACTTCCTGGTGCTCCATGGGGAGCAGGTCGTCGGCCTCGTGCGGACCCGCCTGCCGGGAGATCACAACGTGCGCAACACGCTGGCGGCGCTGGCGGTTGCCGATGAGCTGGGGGTCCCCTTCGCCGCGGCGCGGCAGGCACTGACCAGCTACCGTGGCGCCAGCCGCCGCAGCGAGGTGATTGGAGAGGCAGGCGGAGTGGTGGTGCTGGACGATTACGCTCATCACCCGTCCGAGATCCGGGCGACGCTTGCCGGGCTGCGCCAGCGGTACCCGGGGCGAACGCTGTGGGCGGTCTTTCAGCCTCACACCTTCTCCCGAGTGCGGGCGCTGTTCGACGATTTCGCGGCATGTTTCGGGCAGGCCGATCATGTTCGCATCACCGACGTCTTTGCCGCGCGTGAGCAGCCCGATGGCAGGACGACCGGCCGCGCGCTGGCGGAGCACGTCCACCACCCGGATTGCCGCTACAGCGGGTCGCTCGAGGACAGCGCTCGCCAGTTGATCGAGCAGGTCGAGGGGAACAGTGTGGTCGTCACCCTGAGTGCGGGGGACGGGAATTGGATCGGGAAGAAGCTCTTGGAGGCACGAAGCCTGAGGGAAGGAGGCCGCAATGCCGAAGGATAATCGCCGACTGTTTGAGGCCGACCGGCGCATGGAGCTGAAGCTGCGCCTGGCGGCCAAGCGAGCATCGGTTGCTGAGCCGGCTACTGCTGCGGCCCTCGAAATGGAGGGCCCGCCGGATCGGCAGGTGCTGTCGAAGTTGATCGAGAGAGTGCGCAGGCTGTAATGCCCGTATGGGACGTCGAGACAGTCGCCCGTGCGCTGCAGGCCGAGGACTTCGGCCGGGTCGATCGCCAGGTTTCGCTGGCGCGCTTCACTTCCGCCCGGGTGGGGGGGGCGGCCGACCTGCTGCTGACGATCCGCTCGGGCGACCATCTGGGCGCGGCTGCCAGCTGGCTGTGGGCGCGGGAGATCCCCTTCCGGGTGCTCGGCGGCGGGTCGAACGTGCTGATTGCTGATGCCGGGATGCGTGAGGTGGTGGTCTTGAATAAGGCGGCCGAGGTTCAGTTCCAGGACAGGCCTTCCGGCCCGGCCGTGTGGGCCGAGTCGGGCGCCGGCCTGGGCAGCGTTGCCCGGCGTGCGGTTGAGCGGGGACTGGCTGGCATGGAATGGGCCGCCACGATTCCCGGGACGATCGGCGGGGCGGTAGTGGGCAATGCAGGCGCCTTTGGCGGGGACGTGGCTGGGTGCCTGGAGGCGGCCGAGATCTTGCAACCGGCGCTCAGCGCTGAGACCTGGCCGGCGGAGCGCCTGGCCTATCGCTATCGCGGCTCCTGGCTGAAGGATCACCCCGGCCAGGCGATTGTGCTCTCTGCCACGTTCCGCTTGCAGCCCGATGAGCGCCGGGCATGCCGCGCCCGGCTGGCCGCGTATCTCGAGCAGCGGCAGCGAACGCAGGCTTCCGGCCCAAGCTGGGGGTCGATGTTCAAGAACCCGCCGGGCGATCACGCGGGCCGGCTGATCGAGGCGGCGGGGCTGAAAGGGGTGCGGCGGGGAGGGGCGCAGATCAGCCCGGTTCACGCCAACTTCGTCATCAACCGGGGCGAAGCGACGGCCACGGATGTGTGGGCGCTGATCCAATTGGCCCGCAGGGAAGTGACGCAGAAGTTCGGCGTCCAATTAGAGCTTGAGATCGAGCGCCTGGGTGAATGGATCGGGCCTGAGGGAACCGGAGGCAGCGAATGACAGCCAAGAAACTGCGCATGCTGGTCCTGTTTGGCGGACGCTCCGGGGAGCATGAAGTCTCCCTGCGCTCGGCGCGCTCCGTGCTCTCCCAGCTCGACCCGCAGAAGCATGAGGTGATACCGGTTGGCGTCACCCACGATGGACGCTGGCTCGCCGGCGACGACATCCTGGGGAGGTTCGAGCGGCGGGAGCTGGCCGGATTGGCCCCGGTCACTTTCATCCCCGAGCCGGGCAACTGGACGCTGTATGGCTGGGAGCCAGGCAAGCCGCTTCACACCTGGCAGCAGGTCGACCTGGTGTTCCCACTGATCCACGGGACCTTCGGCGAGGACGGTACGCTCCAGGGATTGCTGGAGCTGATGGAGATTCCCTACGTCAGCTGTGGCGTGCTGGCCTCCTCGGCGGGGATGGACAAGGGGATCTTCAAGGATGTGATGCGCTCGCAGGGAGTCCCGGTGGTCGATTGGATTGTGGTGACCGGGACCCAGATCGCCGAGGACCCGCAGGGCATGCTCGACGCCTGCGAGAAGCTCGGGCCGTATCCGTTGTTCACCAAGCCCGCCAACCTGGGCTCGTCGGTCGGGATCTCCAAGTGCCGCAGCCGCAGCGATCTGATCGAAGGACTGATGGATGCGGCCCGCTACGACCGGCGGATCCTGATCGAGCGGGGGATCGACGCCCGCGAGATCGAGGTCAGCGTGCTGGGCAATGACGACCCGGACGCTTCGGTGCCGGGCGAGGTGATCCCTGGCGACGAGTTCTACTCGTACCGCGCCAAGTACCTCGATGACAGCTCGCGGCTCATCATTCCGGCGGAGCTGGATGAGTCGCTCTCCGCTGAGCTCCGCGGGCTGGCCGTGCAGGCTTTCAAGGCGCTGGACGGCGCCGGCATGGTGCGCGCCGACTTCCTGCTGGAACGCGGCAGCAACCGCATCTATCTGAACGAGGTGAACACGATCCCGGGGTTCACCAGCATCAGCATGTATCCGAAGCTTTGGGGCGCGAGCGGGGTTCCGTACCCTGTATTGCTGGAGCGCCTGATCGCGCTGGCGTTGGAACGACATCAGGAGAAGCGGCGACTGATACGCCGTTACGAAGCATAGCATGTCGATTGCCGGACGGGTCCTGGGAAATGGCAAATCGCGCGCACGCCGCGTGCGGGCCCAGCGCGCCCGCATGGCCTATGCGGCCGATGCCGTGTTGGCGGAGCCTCGCCGCCGCCCCGTCCAGCGCAGGGCTCGGCGCCGCTATGAGGTCTCGGTCCCCAACCGGTTGGGCGCGGGCGTGCAGTTGCCCGCCGTGCCGGTCGTGCGTCCCGGGCCGCGCCTGCTCTCGGCGTTGCTGCTGGGGCTGGTGCTGCTGGGTGGGTGGCAGCTGGTGGCCGCGCCGCAGTTCAGCGTGGTCGAGGCGGAGGTCACGCAGACTCTGATGCTGCCCGACCAGCTGATCCGCTCGCTGATCGGTGTCGACCGCCGTTCGGTCTTCCTGGTCGATCCGCAGGCGATCCGGGCGCGGCTGGAGTCGCAGCCGGAGATCGCCCGGGCGCAGGTCTCGGTCAAGTGGCCGAACCGGGTGGTGGTGGAGATCGAGGAACGGCACCCGATCGTGGAATGGAACGATGCCGGACGCGTGTGGTGGATCAGTTCCGAGGGGATCGGCTATTTGGCCCATGGCGCCTGGCCTGGGCTGATCCAGATGTCCAGCCGCAATCCCATACTGGCCATCTCGCCCGATCCGCTGGCGCCGGTGGTGGCGCCGGAGATCCTGCGGGCGGCCGGCGTGCTGAGCGCCCAGCTACCGCCCGAGATCGTGCTGCTCTATCACAAGGACCACGGATTGGGCTTCGAGGATCCTCGCGGCTGGAAGGTGTACTTCGGGGTCGACGGGGACCTGGTACTGAAGTACCGGCTGTACGAACGGATCGCCGAGGCCCTGCAGGCGCAGGGCATACAACCTGCACTGGTAAGCGTCGAGGACATCGGCGCCCCGTACTACGAGGAGTCGAGGTAGCCACGTGGCAACCATTATCGGATCCGAAGAGTCGATCTTCGTCTGCCTGGACATCGGGACGACGAAGGTGACAACGCTGGTCGGCCATATGGACAGCGAACGCGGCCTGCGCGTGATCGGTGTGGGCGTGGCACCCTCGTTTGGCATGCGCAAGGGCGGTGTGGTCAACCTCGAGGAACTGGCCAAGTCGGTCGAGGCCGCCCGGGATAAGGCCGAGCGGACCTCAGGCTATGAGATCACCGGGGCGCTGGTCAGCGTCTCCGGGGCGCAGATTGCTTCACAGAACTCGAAGGGCATGGCCGGCGTTTCGGGCCGGGTGATCGGGCCGGATGACGTCGGCCGGGCGTTGGACGCGGCGCGCGCGGTGGCCGTGCCCTTCAACCGCCAGTTGATCCATGTCATCCCGCGTGGCTTCATCGTCGATGGACAGGACGGCATCCGATCCGCGATCGGCATGCATGGCTTCCGCCTGGAAGTCGAGGCGCACATTGTGACTGCCAGCGCCACTGCACTGCGCAACTTGGAGAAGGCGCTGGAGGTGGCCGGCATTGCCGTCGACGGCTGGGTCCTGTCGTCGCTGGCCTCGGCCGAGGTGACGCTCACCGAGACCGAACGCGAGATGGGCGTGGTGCTGTGCGACATCGGCGGCGGCACCTGCGACCTGGCGGTGTTCATCGAGGGCGCGGTCTGGCACACCGCCGTGCTTCCAGTAGGCGGCGACCATCTCACCGGGGACATCTCCCAGGGCCTGCACCTGCCGCTCGAGACGGCCGAGGCGATCAAGCGGCGCCACGGCGAAGCCCGCCTGACCGGGACGTCGTCCGAGACGGCCTTCGCCGTCCGGCCCTTCGGTCAGGAGCGGCCGGTCGAAGTTCGCTGCAGCGACCTGGCGGCGATCATCGAGCCGCGGGTCGAGGAGATCTTCGGTCTGGTGCGCCAGGAGATCAAACGCTCCGGCTACGACGGGCTGCTTCCGGCCGGCATGGTGCTCACCGGTGGCAGCAGCTTGCTCAAGGGAATTCGCGAGGAGGCCGGCGAGGTGCTCGGCCTGCCCGTGCGCTGTGCCCAGCCCGGTGAATTGCGCGGGCTGGTGGACCAGCTGCGTTCGCCGACCTATTCCACCGGCATCGGCCTGCTGCACTGGGCTCGGCTGCAGGAAGAACAGCTGGCTCTCAACGGGCGCGGCTTCGGACGATTCGCGCTGCCCAGTCTCGACCTGAACCGGGCGGCGGAGTTCTTCAAACGATTGCTGCCGGGTTAGCCCCGGCGCGCCCCATCCGGCAGGCGCGGGCGGGGCGCAGGAGAAGAGGAGGAGGCAAACCATGCAACCAGCACCGCAGACAGAATCGTTCGCCAGAATCAAAGTGATCGGGGTCGGCGGAGGCGGCAGCAACGCCGTCAACCGCATGATCCAGGAGGGCCTGGCCGGCATCGAGTTCGTGGCCGTCAACACCGATGCCCAGGCGCTGCTGCTCTCCAATGCCTTGACCCGGGTGCGCATCGGCGACAAGCTGACGCGCGGCCTGGGTGCCGGAGGCAATCCCGAAGTCGGCCAGAAGGCGGCGGAGGAGTCGGCGGAGGACCTGTACGAGGTGATGAAGGGCACCGACATGGCTTTCATCACCGCCGGCATCGGCGGCGGAACCGGCACCGGGGCCGCGCCGATCATCGCCCAGATCGCCAAGGAAGTCGGCGCGCTGACGATCGGTGTGGTGACGCGGCCCTTCACCTTCGAGGGCGCCAAGCGGGCACAGTCGGCCGAGGCCGGGATTGGCAAGCTCAAAGAGCATGTCGACACGCTGATCGTGATCCCCAACGACCGTCTGCTGCAGCTGGCCGACAAGAAAGCCAGCCTGCAGGCCGCCTTCACCATGGCCGACGATGTGCTGCGCCAGGGCATTCAAGGGATCAGCGAGCTGATCACCGTCCCCGGCCTGATCAATCTCGATTTCGCCGACGTGCGCACGATCATGTCCGAGGGCGGAGCGGCGTTGATGGCCGTCGGTACGGCCGCCGGTGAGGACCGGGCGCGCATCGCCGCCGAACAGGCGATCTCCAGCCAACTGCTGGATATCCGCATCGACGGCGCCCGCGGCATCCTGTTCAACGTGACCGGCGGGCCTAATCTCAGTCTGTTTGAGGTCAACCAGGCAGCCGCCATCATCAAGGAGACGGCGCACCCGGATGTCAACCTGATCTTCGGCGCCGTGATCGATCCCAACATCGGCGACGAACTGCGGGTGACGGTGATCGCCACCGGCTTCGAACGAGCCGGAGCGACCGCCCGCCTGGATCGCCGGGCGCGCACTCGGACCGAGGCCAAGGTGTCCCAAGCGGGAGCCCAGCTCCCCCAGGAGATCGCCTTCGAGGAGTTCCAACCGGCGGCCTTCGACGTCAACAACCTGGACATTCCGGCCTTCCTGCGACGCCGGTGAGATGCCCCGCCTGTGGCGGGCATACCAACCAGACGGCAATCCGCCCCCTGGCCGGGTCCCAGACAGGGCGGGTGGTCGATTGGGCGAAGACCGGTGGCGGCCCCTCCTCCCGCCATCGGTCTTCGCCTGCTTCCAGGACCTAAGTACTAGGGTGGCCAAGGCTAAGTCCCTGCTGGGGGGATTGCCAGCCGGCCCGGCAGCATGCTAGAATTTGGCCCCTCCCCCGGATATATCGGGAACGACAACTGGGACTGGCATACATCTGGCGCCAAACGTTTGTTCGGCGTGAGGCGCGGCAGGGTGAGTGCGTATGAGATGCCCATATTGCCAGACCGATAACACCCGCGTGATCGACACCACGCACGAGTCGCGTGGGGGCGTTCGCCGCCGCCGCATTTGCCAGGCGTGCGGCCAGCGATTCAGCACGCATGAACGCGCCGTGCTGGCCACGCCGATGGTGATCAAGCAGGACGGCATGCGCGAGGAGTTCGACCGCGAGAAGCTCGCCAGCGGTGTGCGCATCTCCTGCGCCAAGCGCCCGGTCTCGGCGGCCGATATCGATCGCATGGTGGGCGAGATCGAGGCCAGGCTGCAGACCATGGGCAAACCCGAGGTCGCCTCGCGGGTGATCGGCGACATGGTGATCGCCGGGCTCAAGGAGCTCGATCATATTGCCTACATTCGCTACGCCATCGTCTACTTGAAACTCGATGATCTGCGCTCGATCCGCGACGAGATCAACCGTTTACTGGAAGCCTGAGATCCGTGTATGGGGGCCGGGAGCGCTCGTGCTCCCGGTGTGTCGTTGGAGACGGAGGTGGTTGGATGACGGACAGGGCAGACCCCGACACGCGGGTGCAGGCACAGCCATCGACCAGCGCCCTCCGGCCGCCGATGCCGGAGGGTTTGCGCCGTGTCGAGCTGAGCGAAAACGCCCGAACCGTGCTCACCAAGCGCTACATCCGCAAGGGGGCGGACGGTGAGCCGCTGGAAACCGTCGAGGGGATGTTCTGGCGCGTCGCCTACCACATCGCTGAGGTCGAGAAGGAGTGGGGCGGGGATGTAATGCATTCGGCGGCCGACTACTTCGAGCTGCTGGCCTCGAAGCGCTTCTTTCCCAACTCGCCCACCTTCACTGGCGCCGGGACACCGCTCGGACAGCTGGCGGCGTGTTTCGTGCTGCCCATCGCCGATGACATGGGCCGCGATCCCTCCGGCATCTTCCAGACCCTGCGCGACGCCGCCCTGATCCAGCAGACCGGCGGGGGCAACGGCTTTTCCTTCAGCCGGCTGCGCCCCAAAGGCGCCCTGGTCAAATCGTCGGCCGGCAAGGCGACCGGGCCCGTCGGGTTCCTGCGCGTCTACGACAAGGCCTTCGGCGAAGTCGCCCAGGGAGGCACTCGCCGCGGGGCCAACATGGCTGTGCTGCGCGTGGACCACCCGGACATCCGTGAGTTCATCACCTGCAAGGTCGACGAGAACCAGATCACCAATTTCAATATCTCGGTCGGGCTGACCGACGCCTTCATGCAGGCGGTCAAGGACGACACCGACTTCGACCTGGTCGCCCCGCACTCTGGCGAGATCGTCGAGACGGTGCGCGCCCGCGCGATCTTCGATTTGATCGTCGAGCACGCCCACCACAACGGGGAGCCGGGCGTGCTGTTCCTGGATGAGGCCAACCGGGGCAACCCCGTTCCCCAGCTGTATGCTTTGGAGGCCACCAACCCGTGCGGCGAACAATGGCTGGGGCCGTACGAGAACTGCTGCCTGGGCTCGATCAACCTGGCCCAGCATCTGGCGCCCGGTGGGCGGGTGGACTGGGAGCGGCTGCGCCAGTCGACCGTGCTCAGCACGCGCTTCCTCGACAATGTCGTCACTGCCAACGCCTACGTCCCGGCCGTGCCGCAACTGCGCGAGGCGGCGCTGCGCGCCCGCCGCATCGGTCTGGGGATCATGGGGCTGGGTGACCTCATGTATCACGTCGGCGTGCGCTATGGATCGGAGGAGTCGCTGGACTTCGCCGGCCAGGTGATGGAGTATGTGCGCTACCATTCGATGCTCACCAGCGTCGCCCTTGCCGAGGAGCGGGGCGCCTTTCCCGCCATCCAGGGCAGCATCTACGATCCCCAGCATTTGAGCTGGACTCCGCCGCAGCCGGCTTTCCCCCAGGCGGGGGACTACGCCCGGCCAGCGATCGACTGGCAGCAGGTTGTGACGGGGATCCGTCGGCACGGCATCCGCAACGCGGCGCAGACGACGATTGCCCCCACGGGGACGATCGCCACGGTGGCCGGCTGCGAAGGCTACGGCTGCGAACCGGTCTTTGCCCTGGCGTACTATCGGCATGTGGATGACGGGGGCTCCGATCTGCGTCTGACCTACACCAGCCCGCTCTTCGAGCAGGCGGCGATCGAATCCGGCATGGACGAAGCTACGCTCGGAACCATCGTCGAGCAGGTGATGGAGAAGGGATCGTGCCAGGATATCCCCGAGGTGCCCGACAGCCTGCGGCACGTGTTTGTCGTTTCACAGGACACCAGCGGTGAGGAGCATGTCCGCATGCAGGCCGCCTTGCAGGCGTTCGTCGACAACAGCCTGAGTAAGACGTGCAACTTCCCAGAGGGGGCCGCGCCGGAAGACATCGCCGCAGCCTACCTGCTGGCCTGGGAGCTGGGCTGCAAGGGCCTGACGGTCTACGTCACCGGCTCACGTCAGAAGGTTGTGCTCGAGACCAAGGCCACGGCGACAGCCAAGGAACCGGCGCTGCCGCTATCCCAGATGCCGATGTGGATGGAGGGGAAGAAGCCGCGCCCGCAGCGCCTGGAGGGGTGCACCTACCAGATCAGCACCCCGGTTGGAAAAGCGTTCGTCACCGTCAATCAGAACCGCCAATCCCAGCCCTTCGAAGTCTTCATCACGACCGCCAAGGCCGGATCGGAGACCGCCGCCGTCTCGGAGGCCATCGGACGCCTGACCTCCTATATCCTGCGGGTTGCCTCGCCAGTGCCGCCACGCGAACGGCTGGCGGAAGTGGTGCGCCAGCTGGCCGGGATTGGCGGTGGCCGACCGATGGGCTTCGGGCCTAACCGGGTGCTCTCGCTGCCCGATGGCCTGGCGCGGGCGCTGGCCGAGTATCTCGGCTCGACCCCGGAGGCCGGCCTGGCTGAAGCCGATCCGATGCAGACCCAGATTCCGATGCAGGTCGGCGATCTATGCCCGGAGTGCGGCGCAGCGGCCGTGGTGAACGAGGAGGGCTGCCGCAAGTGCTACTCTTGCGGTTACAGCGAGTGCTGAACCTCGCCGAGCGGCGCCTGCGGAGAAGCCGAGTGCCATGACCCAGGAGCGGGCAGCCAAGGCCTGCCTTCCGGGTCATGCTTCATTTCTGGCTTAGGTCCACCCAGGACCCAGGCGCGGCGCGGGCTTCTCGCCCACTGTATACTGGTTCGAGGCGTCGGTTTGCCGCTCCGGGAGGGGGTAGGTGGCATGATCACCTTTCGCGAGATGCTGGACTCCGTCGAGCGTTTGAGCGAGTTGCTGCGGCATGGCAGGGAGGACAGGACTTCACTTGAACGGGCCCTGCTCGATCTCGCCGACCTGCAATCGATGCTCAGTCGGGAACGGCTCTCCCAGTTCCGCGGTTCGACCACACTGGCAGAATACATAGAGCGGGTGGCGGTCTCGCAGCTGGCGGGGATCCTCGACACCCTGCGCTTGTCAGCCGGGGCTCATTTCGATCGGGTGGATGACGCTTACCAGCTTTCCGAGAGACTGCAGGCGCGCCTGCGGACGGTGAGCGAAGGCGGCAGCGGGGGGTTCCTGGACGAGATGTCCTGAGGAGGCGCGCGGGTGGCCAAGCGGTTTGTCCTCGTCGCCGGGAATATCGGCGTCGGCAAGACGTCCCTCACAGAGCGGCTCGGAGAACGGTTGGGCTGGCAGACCGCCTACGAATCGGTCGTCGATAACCCGTACCTGGCGGACTTCTACCAGGACATGCGGTCGTGGGCGTTTCACCTTCAGGTGTTCTTCCTTGGCCACCGGGCACAGCAGCACCTGGCCCTGGCTGCGCTCCCGCAATCCGCCATCGTGGATCGATCGATCTACGAAGACGCCGAGATCTTCTCGCGGGCGAGTCTGTCCCTCGGCAATCTTACCGAGCGAGACTATGCCTCCTACCGGCGGGCGTATGAGCTGGTGGTGGGAGCACTGCCGGCGCCTGATCTGTTGATCCATCTGCGTGCCCCGGTCGCGGTGATCCTGAAGCGGATCCGCAGCCGTGGACGGGAGATGGAGAGCGGAATCTCCGCCGACTACCTTGGCTTGTTGGATCGCTACTACCAGGAGTGGATGGCGGGGTTCGACCTGTGCCCGGTGCTGACCATCCGCACCGATGACCTGGATTTCGTTCACAAGCCTGGTCACCTGGAGGTCGTGATCGAGCGCATGAACGAGATCCTGGCCGGCAAGGAAACGGTTGAATTCGGCGCGCCCCCCGATTGATTGTCCCCCTTGCGGGGGGTACCCTCCAGCGCGCTCAACTTCCAGACGATTCTCCGAGGTCAGCCAGCCGCCGGCGCAGCAGGCGCATGGCTGCGGCAATCCGCTCTCGGTTGGGCTCGAGCTGGTGCCAGCGGCTGGCGCCGGAGGGGTGGGGCAGCGGGAGGATCCAGCGACCGTCACGGGCGAATTCCCGGCCGACCACTTCCTCCAGCGGCGCCGACGTGCCCAGCAACGTCGTGATCGCCAGTCGGCCGACCGCCAGGATGACCTGCGGGTTGAGCAGCTCGAGCTCCGTCACCAGATACGGGCGGCACAGCCTCCGCTCGATCGGCGACGGAGGGCGATCCCCCGAGCCGGAGACGGAATGCCCGGGGTAGCACTTGGTCACCGAGGTCAGGTAGTGCCGGGAGCGAAACGCCTGCTCCTCCAGGCCGGCCTGCTTCAGCCATTCAAACAGACGCCGCCCGCTGCCGGCGTTGAACGGCCGCCCGGTCTGCTGCTCGGTCGAGCCTGGGGCCTGCCCCACGACCATCAGGCGTGCCCCGATCCGCCCGGAGAAAACCGCAGGCGGGGTGACGGGGAATCCGGCTTGCACGCACATCTGGCAGGCCAGCATTTGGCGCTGAACGCAATCCAGGGCCGACTTGCGCTCGCGGACTTTCACCCTGGGGCCAGTTCGAGGTAGGCGCGCTGGATCCGCCGGGCATCCACGTCCATCACCGGACTCTCGCAGAGGATCCGGCCGGCGCATCCGGAAGCGTGCAGCGCCTGGAGCAACTCCTCGA
>Ga0105106_10000373_pt1 | contig 31836 bp, 28 predicted proteins | sample PPLLaktember2015_5_FD_79109 | JGI IMG/M metagenome (GOLD analysis project Ga0105106, IMG submission 79109) | Freshwater sediment microbial communities from Prairie Pothole Lake near Jamestown, North Dakota, USA - PPLs Lake P8 Core (1) Depth... | ecosystem: Environmental > Aquatic > Freshwater >...
GAACTCCTGTGGAAAGTGCAGTCGGGGTTCGGGCAGAAGGGCGGCGAGAAGGACGGAGAGGGAGCAGGCACGCGAGCGCGTCACAGCACGCTCCGTGCCAGGGACAATTTCGGGACCACAACTCAGGTGTCACGCTCTGCCATCGAGCGCAGCAGGCGCAGCGCGAGGGCGGGGTGGTCGGCGACGAGGCGTTCGAAGCGGGCTGCGTTGAGTACGCAGACCCAGGCAGGGCCGTCGGCATACAGCGACGAGCGCGGCCGGCCGGTGAGCGCCGCCTCGGCGGCGAGCAGCTCGCCCTCGCGGCAGACGCGCAGCGGCGGGCGGCCGCCGCGCTCGTCGAGCACGGCGCCGCGCAGCAGCAGGAAGGCGCTGTCCGAGGCGTCGCCCTCGCTGCACAGCAGCTCGCCGGGCGCGAGGCGCACGATCCGGCAACGCAGCTCCGGGTCGCGGCAGAGGTGGATCGTCACCGGGTCGACGAGCTGCCCGAGGAGCGCGCCGACGTCGTCGCCGACCACGCGCTCGCCGAGCGCGGCGAGGTCCGCGTGGGGGGGCTCGGCATGGCCGGTGATGCCGCGCAGGCGCGCGAGCGCCTCGCTGGCGCTGCCGGGCCGCTCGTCGGGGTCGAGACGCACGAGCTCCGACACCATCCAGTGAAGGCTCGGCGAGAGGTCGCCACGCACGCCCGCCAGCTCGGGGAGCGCGGCGCCGGCGGGCCTCGCGGCGGCTCTCGCCGGGCGCAGGGGGCGCTTCAGGTCGACGCCCGCGGCGAACGCCCAGACGGTCGCGCCGACCCCGAAGAGATCGCTGCGCGCGTCGACCGCGGCGTAGCGCCGCTCCTGCTGCTCGGGCGCGCGGTAGCCGGCGCTGCCCTTCGCGCGCGGCGCCAGGGCCCCGCCGCGCGCCGCCTCGCAGATCCCGAAATCGGCCAGGGCGAAGCGGCCGCCGTCGCCGAGCAGGACGTTCGAGGGCTTGACGTCGAGATGGAGGATCGAAGCGCGGTGGGCGACCGCCAGCGCCTCCAGGAGGTCCTCGAGGAGCCGCCAGACCTCGTCCTCGTCCGGCTGCGGCCCCGCGCCGAAGCGCGCGGCGAGGCTTCCGCGCTCGAAATGGTCCATCGCCACGAAGGCGTGTTCTCCGGCCGTGCTCCAATCGTGGAGCCGCGGCACGCGCGGGTGGCGGATCGCCAGCAGCGCCGCGAGCTCCCGGCGCAGTGCGTCGGCCTCCCGGCGCCGGCACGGGAATACCTTCACCGCGACGCGCTCCGGCGGAGCGTCCTCGGGCGCGCCGGCATCCGGATCCAGGCGCCGCGCCAGGAATACCGAGCCGAAGCGCCCGCTGCCGAGGCGCTTCATCAGGCGGAAGCGGTGCCGGCCTTCGAGCTCGGTGCCGAAGCCGGGCGCCGCGGGCGCCCGCTCCTCCGGCGGCCGGAGCGCTCTGGCCGCGCTCCGCCCCTCGCGCATCCCCCCTGACACGGACCCTGCAGCGGCGCGGGCGGGGCGCGTCTTGACCCCTGGGGGCTATGCTCCGCCCCCGCATGGAAGCCCGTCTCGGCCCGGAAGCGCGCCGCGCCGCTCTGAAGCGGCTGGCCGGCGAGACCTTCGACGTGGTGGTGATCGGCGGCGGCGTCACCGGCGCGGGCTGCGCCCTCGACGCCGCGACGCGGGGCCTCGGCGTGGCGCTGCTCGAGCAGCGCGACTTCGGCGCCGGGACGTCGAGCCGCTCGAGCAAGCTGATCCACGGCGGGCTCCGCTACCTGGAGCAGCTCAACTTCCACCTGGTGCGCGAGGCATTGGAGGAGCGGGCGCTGCTGCTCGGCCGGCTCTGCCCTCACCTCGTGCGTCCGGTCAGCTTCCTCTACCCGCTGCACACCCGGGTGCTGGAGCGCGCCTACGTGGGAAGCGGCATCGCGCTCTACGACGCGCTCGCCCGGCACGGAGGCGGCGAGCCGCGCGGGATCCTGCCGCGGCACCGCCACCTCTCCCGGCGGGGCTGCCTGGCGCTCGCCCCCGGCCTGCGGCGCGACGCCCTGATCGGAGGCATCCAGTACTACGACGCTCAGGTGGACGACGCGCGTCACACCCTGGCGCTCGCGCGCAGCGCGGCGCTGTACGGGGCCGCGCTGGCGACGAGCGTGCGCGTCGTCGGCCTGCTGCGCGAGGGCGAGCGCATCGTCGGCGCCCGCGCGCTCTGCCTCGAGTCCGGCGAGGAGCTGGTGGTGCGCGGCCGCCAGGTGATCAACGCGACGGGGGTCTGGACCGACCACGTCCAGGACCTCGCCGGCCGCGGCCAGATCCGCGTGCGCGCCTCGAAGGGCATCCACCTCGTGGTGCCCCGCGACCGCTTCCACTCCGACACGGGGCTGACCCTGCGCACCGAGAAGAGCGTGCTGTTCGTGATCCCCTGGGGCCGGCACTGGATCATCGGCACCACCGACACCGATTGGGACCTCGACCTCGCCCACCCCGCGGCCAGCGGCGCCGACATCGACTACCTGCTCGAGCGGCTGAACCGCGTGCTGGCGCAGCCGCTCGGCCGCGACGACATCGAGGGCGTCTACGCCGGGCTGCGGCCCCTGCTGCGCGGCGAGTCGGAGGAGACGAGCCAGCTGTCGCGCGAGCACGCCGTCTCGCAGACCGTCTCCGGGCTGATCACCGTGGCCGGCGGCAAGTACACCACCTACCGCGTGATGGCGCGCGACGCCGTCGACGCCGCAGCGCGCAGCCTGACGGGGAGCGTCCCGCCCTCGTGCACGGATCGCACGCCGCTGGTCGGCGCAGAGGGCTTCGAGGCGCTCTGGAACCGGCGCGCGCGCCTGGCCGCGGAGTGGGGGCTCGAGCCTGCGCGCATGGAGCGGCTGCTGGGCCGCTACGGCAGCCGGATCGGCGAGGTGCTGGAGCCGATTCGCGAGCGCCCCGAGCTCGCGCGCCCGCTCGGCGGAGCCGAAGAGCACCTGGCCGCCGAGATCCGCTACGCCGCATCCCACGAGGGCGCGCTCCACCTCGACGACGCGCTGACCCGCCGCACGCGCATCTCGATCGAGACCTTCCACCGCGGCGTCGGCTGCGCGCGCGAGGCCGCGGAGCTGCTGGGCGAGGTGCTCGGCTGGAGCGAGGTCGACCGGCAGCGCGAGATCGCCCACTACGAAGCCCGGGTTCGCGCCGAGCGCGAGAGCCAGGAGCAGCGCGACGACCAGACCGCCGACGCAGCGCGCCTCGGCGCTCCGGACGTGCGCCTCGGGCGGGTGCCCTCGAGCGTGGTCCACGGCCTCGGCCGGCGGAGCCCCGGGGCCTCCTGACCGAACCCGGAACCCTGGCGGCGCGCGCCCCGCGGGGATCCGGGGGGCTAAGGCGGCATTGAATCGCCGCCGATCCTGGGGCGTCCTATGCAGCGTGCCATGGGCCCGCTACCCGGCGCCGGGGGGCGTCGCGGCGGTGTCCCGGAGTCCACCGAACCTATGTCGTTCTCTCGCGTGTTCGCGCCGCTCCTTGCGGCGTTCCTGAGCTTCGTGTCCGCGGCCTCCGCGAGTCCGCTGGACGCCATCCACGACGACGACCGCGAGGCTCTCGAAGCGCTCGCCGTCTACCCGGAGGACGTCCGGGGCCACGCGCTCGAGGTCGCCACCGAGCCGGGCGTGCTGGTCGAGCTGCAGGACCTGCAGGACGACTCCCAGAAGACCTTCCGCGACCTGCTCGACCCCTACGCCCAGTCGGACCAGGAGCAGCTCTTCGAGCTCTCCCGTTACCCGGACCTGGTGGAGGCGATCGCCCGCGGCGGGCCCAAGAGCCGCGGCGAGCTCGAGCGCATCGCGGCGGACTACCCCGAGGACGTGCGCGACGCCGTCCTGCGCCAGGGGGGCGAACGACACCGCGTGGTGTCGCGTATGCACGCGCTGCTCGAGGACTTCGACCACCGCTTCGCGGAGCTGATCGAGGACCTGGCGCCGCCGAAGCAGCAGGCTTTCCGTACCCTGCTCGGCACGCCCGAGCTGCTCAGCCTGCTGAGCGAGCACACCCAGATGACGGTGCTGATCGGCGACGCCTACGAGCGCAATCCCAACGAGCTTCGGGACGCCCTGTCGGACCTGAATCTGGAGGTGGCGCGCCGCAACGCCGAGGAGGCGGACGACTGGAAGCGCACCGTCGACTCCGACCCCGATCTGCGCCGCGACTACGACGCCGCGGCGGACGACTACCGGCGCGACACCGGCTACGACGCCTACCAGCCGCGCGCCGTCGTGAACGTCAACGTGAACCCGTACCCCTACTGGTTCGGCTACCCGTGGTGGTACCCGATCTCTTACACCTACTACGACCCGTGGTACTGGTGGTACCCGCGCCGCATCTGGGGCCACTGCGGCTACAGCTACGGCCCGCGCGTCGCGTTCTACGGCGGCGGCCCGTTCTGGCGGCCGTTCTACCCGTCGTACCACTTCACGAGCTGGTACTTCAGCTTCGGCCACCACCACAGCCGTTATCCGTACCTCTCGGACCGCTTCTACTCCTACTACGACCGGCCGTACTACAGGGACCACCACCACTACAGCGTGCACCACCGCGTGGTGAGGAAGTTCCATCACGACACGCATCACCTCATGCCGGCGGACTACTGGCGGGGCAAGAACCGCAAGGACCGCGTCGAGCGCTTCCGCGAGTACGGGAAGATCGCGCCCCAGATCGAGAAGGTGCGCGGCGAGAACCGGCGCAAGGAGTTCGAGAAGGATCGCAGCAAGCGGCCGGGCCACGACTTCACGCTGCGCGACCGCGGCGGGGACGACCGCGCCTCGCGCGACGAGGTGAGGAAGATCGTCGGGAAGAACCCCAAGCAGTTCCCGGAGCTCGCGAAGGTGAAGAAGGAGGACTGGGACCGCCCGCGGGAGCGGGAGCGCGATCGCGCCGCCGACCGCGCCAAGCGCGGCGGGGGGCCCGACGTCGACCGCGCGAAGCGCGGCGGCCCCGAGGCCGGCGGCAAGCGTGGCGCAGGCCCCGAGGCCGGGCGCGAGAGCGGCGGCAAGCGCGACGCGGGGCCGTCCCTCGGCCAGCCGAAGGGCGACGGGAAGGGCAAGGATCGCTCGGCGCGGCCGTCGGCCGAGCCCGACGCCGGGAAGGCGAAGGGGAAGGAACGCCCGGCGGACGCGGGGAGTCGCGGGAAGCGCGGCGACGACGGCGGCGGCTCGAGCAAGGCGCGGCCGAGCTTCGAGCGGCCGGGCGGCGAGAAGTCGAAGTCCGGCGGCGCGAGCCGCGAGGTCGAGCGACGAGACCGCGGGGATGCCGGCGGCAAGTCGTCGGGCAAGAGCGGCGGCGGCCAGGCCCCGAGCGGCAAGGACAGCGGCGGCGACCGCGAGCGCAAGTCGAAGGAGAAGAAGGCCGCCCCGTCGTTCGACGCGCCTTCCTCCAGCAGTCGCGAGCGCTCGCAGCCCAAGGCGGAACGCCGGAGCTCCGAGCCGCGCAAGGCGCAGCCTTCGTTCGACGAGCCGCGCAGGGAGCGCGCGCGCGAGGTGGAGCCGCGCGCGCGTCAGGCGGAGCCGCGCGCGCGCCAGGCGGAGCCGCAGCGCCGCCAGGCCGAGCCGAGGCAGGAAGCGCCGCGCGTGCGCCAGCAGGAGCCGCGGCAGGAGGCGCCTCGCGTGCAGCGCGAATCCAAGGGCGGTGGGGGCGGCGGTGGCGATCGGCAGCGCGGTGGCGGCAGCGGCGGCGGCGACGGCGGCGGCGACGGCGGCGGCAAGAACCGCAAGGACAAGGACAAGGAAGAGGGCGACGGCAACGGGGGCGGCGGCGGGAAGCGCGGCCGCTAGCGAGGCGCCGCAGCGCGCAGTCGCCCGAGCCCCGGAACGAAGCGCCCGACGCGCGCGGCATAGGCGAGGTACGCCTCGCCGTGCCGCGCGACCAGGTGGCGCTCCTCGAGGCGCGTCTGCGCCCCGATCGCACCCGCCGCGGCGAGCCAGAGCGCGGCGGACCAGATGCCGGGCGCCACCAGTACGACGCCCGCCAGGGTAACCAGCATCCCGAGGAAGATCGGGTTGCGGGTCCAGCGGAACAGCCCGCGGCGCACCAGCGCGGTCGGCTCCGGCGGCAGGCCCACGCGAAGCGACGCGCCCATCTGGCGCTGCGCCACGGCGACCAGCCCGATGCCGGCCGCGAGCAGCGCGAGCCCGGCGCAAGCGACGCCGAGAGGCGGAACGATCGCGCCCACGGCGGCGGCGCCGCCCTGGACGAAGCGCGCGGTGCCGAGCACGAGCGCCGCCAGCACCAGCGCCATGGCGAGGGCGACCTTGCGCTCGCGCGGGTCCCGGTCGCTGACGATCGGCACGCCCCAGCTGCCCGTGGTGCGGCGCAGCCGGGCGAAGGGCCAGAGCGCGTCGACCACGGCGAAAGTCAGCAGCAGGGCCGGCAGCAGGATGCGAAGCGCGGTCTCGAGGGTCATGGCAGCCTCCTTCGGGCACCCCGCTATGATCCGAGCAATTGCTCGGCTTTGCGACTCGGATCGGAGGCGGCTCCCGGCATGAAGAAGAAGAAGGCCGCAAACCCGCGCCGCCGGCCGATTCAGCGGCGTTCCCGCCAGACCGTCGACGCCATCGTCGAGGCCGCTGCTCGGGTTCTGGCGCGCCACGGCTACGCCGCCGCCACCACCAACCGCATCGCCGAGCGCGCCGGCGTGTCGATCGGCTCGCTCTACGAGTACTTCCCGAACAAGGACTCGATCCTCGCGGCGCTGCTCGAACGGCACACCGAGCAGGGCGGCGCCGAGGTGCTCGCCGCCCTCGAGGCCGAGATCGCGCGCGGAGCCGAGCTGCCCGCGCTGCTGCGGGCGCTGGTCCTCGCGCTGCTGCGCCAGCACCGCCGGAGCCCCGAGCTGCACCGCGTGCTGTTCGAGGAGATGCCGCATCCGCCCGGCGCCGACGCCTGCGTGCTGCGCAGCGAGGACGCGATCGCCCATCGGCTGCAGGCCGCCCTCGAGGCCGACTCCGCCTGTCGCGCCGCCGACCCGGACCTCGCGGCCCACCTGGTGGTGCAGACCGCCGAGGCGCTCGCCCACCGCTTCGTGCTGCACGGCATCCACGGCCTGCCGGAAGCGCGCTTCGCGGACGAGCTGGCGCGCCTGCTGCTGCGCTACCTCGGCGGCGACCGGAGCGCGGAGGCGCCGGCGCGGCGGTAGCATGCCGCCGGTGGCTGGCCGCTCCCTCGCCTTCCTCGACTCCGCGGTGCGCGAGCTGCGCGGCCGCTCGAGCGTGCCGGGCGTCGCCGTGGGCTGCCTGCTGGGCGGCGAGGAGCGCGTGGCCTGCGACGGCGTCACGAATGCCGAGCACCCGCTGCCCGTCGATGCGACGACCCTGTTCCAGATCGCCTCCGTGACGAAGCCCTTCACGGCGACCGCCCTCTTGCGCCTCGCCGCCGAGGGCAAGCTGGACCTCGAGGGCCCGGTGCGTCGCGTGCTGCCGGAGTTCCGCCTGCCGCGCGCGGAGTGGACCGACCGCGTGCGGGTCGCCGACCTGCTCACGCACCGCAGCGGGTGGTTCGGCGATCGCTTCTTCATCCGCCCGCCGCGCGGGGCCACGCTCGCCGGCGTCGTGGAGGAGTTCGCCGACAACGAGCAGCTCGCCGAGCCGGGGGAGGTCTACTCCTACGACAACGCCGCGTTCGCGGTGGCGGGGCGCATCGTCGAGCGGGTCGCCGGCGAGCCCTACCCCGGCGCGTTGCGGCGCCTGGTGCTCGGGCCGCTGGGCCTCGATCGCAGCTTCTTCCGCGCCGACGAGGTGGTCACCCACCGGGTGGCGGCGCCGCACATCGTCGGCAGCAGCGGCGCGCACGTGCTGCGCGGCGCCGGCTGGCAGCCGGGCTGGGAGCTGCTCGCCTGCGACGCGCCAGCGGGCGGCCTCGTCTCCTGCGTGCGCGACCTGCTGCGCTGGGCGCGCTTCCAGCTCGGGGACGGCCGGGCGCCGGAGGGCGCGCAGATCCTCCCGGCCGAGTCGCTGCTCCGCATGCAGAGCGAGACGCATGCCGCCGGCGGCGGCGACGACGCCGTCGGCCTCGCCTGGCTGCTGCGCGACCTCGGCGGCGAGCGCTTCTTCGGCCACACCGGCCAGACCGTCGGCTACCTGTCCCAGGTGCTGATGCGGCGCGAGCGGGGCTTCGCGCTCGTGATCCTCACCAACGCCGTCTCCGACGCCGGTTTCCGTCGCGACCTCGTGGAGCGCGTGCTCGGAGAGGCGCTCGGGCTCGAGGCGCGCCCGCCGGCGCCGATGGCGGATGCGCCGCGCGACCTCGCCGAGTACGAGGGCACCTGGCGCAGCCCCTTCGAGCTCCAGACGGTGCGCGCGACGGGCGCGCCGGGCGTGCTGGCCGTGGAGCCGCGCGGTCACCCTCCGCGTGCGGGCTGCTGGACGCCCCCACCCCCGCCGCCCTCGCGCTGGGCCTTCTACGCGCCGGACCGCCTGGTGGCCCTGGAGCCCGAGGCCATGCGAGGCGGGCGGGCCGAGTTCGTGCGCGGCGCCGACCGGCGGGTGGCGTGGTTCCGCTGCGGCGGCCGGATCGCGCCGCGGGTCTCGTAGTCGGTGCGGCCTTAGCGCGGGTCGAGCCGGAACAGCCAGGCGCGCGATCGCGCCTCTTCGTCGAGCTGCACGTCGTACTTGGTCTGGAAGCTCTCGGCGATCGGGCGCGCGGCGGCCGGGTCCTCGATGCGCACGGCGTTCCGCTCGTAGAGTCGGCCCGCGATGCGGATGCGGACGCGGCCGTCGGCCGCGGCCTCGGCGGGCCAGCGCTTGCGCTCCGCTTCGGCGGCGGCCACGTAGAGCACGCCGCCCGGCGCGGTGAACCAGACCGTCATCGAGCGGCCGCCGACCTCGAGCTCGAGCGTCCCCTGGTCCTTCGCGAAGGACCAGTCTCCGGGGTCCTCGCTCGAGAGGGCGCCGCGCAGCGGACCGCCCGGGAACGGGCCGAGCGGCCCATCCAGGAAGCGCGCCACCCCCATCGCCGCGGCGAGCGCCACGAGCAGCACGCCCAGCGCGAGCCCGATCCAGCGGAGGATGCGCATGTCCGCATTCTCCCCGCTCCCCCCACACCCGGTCAAGCTTCGAAAAGCGAACTTTAGAAAGGGGTCTGGCCTGGAGCTTTAGTAACTTTCCGCGGAGCTGCTTCCAGATCTCCATGCCGGACCGCTTCCCGAAGCGCTCGAGGAGAATCCATGTTGGTGATTGCGGGTCACATCCGGATCGATCCGGCCCGGCACGAGGATGCGGTGCGCGCGGCGGTCGAGGTCCAGGAGGCAACGCGCCGGGAGGCGGGCTGCATCTCCTACACGTTCTCGGCGGATCTGGCCGAGAAGGGCGTGTTCCGCATCTTCGAGGAGTGGGCGTCGCCGGAGGCGCTGGCCGAGCACTTCCGCACGTCCCACATGGCGAAGTTCCAGGGCGCCATCGGCGGGCTCGGGGTCCGCGAGATGAAGGTGCAGCGCTACGAGATCAGCTCGGTGGGCCCGCTGCGGGGGTGAGCCCCATCACCCAGGGCCCCCCGGAAGGGCCGATACGTCTCTCCACGTGCGGCATTCGTTCCGGGGGGGGCGATGCCGCGAACGGCGAGGGGGAGGGCGGCTGGAGGGGCGGCCCTCCCCCTCGCACGCTTCGGCGCTCTCAAGCCGCGCCGCGGGGCGGACGATCACCGACGTGCAGCTCGGCCCCTTCGGGCCGCGCCGCCACGGAGGAATCACGGTGGAGAGCGCTCTCCGACCCCTGTTCGGGCTGGCTACACTCCCCGCGATGCGCACTCCGCTCCTCTCGATCGCCTGCGCCGCGCTCGTCGCCGCGCCCGCCGCCGCGTCCCTGGTCCAGCCGCTGGACGGCCTGCAGATCAGCAACAACAGCGTCGAAGACACGCGGCCGCGCGTCGCCGACGACCGCGTCGCCTGGCAGCGCGGGCCCGACACCTCGGGCGACATCGTGCGCTGGGAGGCGGCCGACGGCGCCGTCGACGTCACCGCCGGCGCGAGCGTCGATTTCGATCCGCGGCTCTCCGACACGTTCCTGATCTGGAAGCGCGCGGAGGCCACCCCGGGCGCCTGCACGGTCCGCGTCTGGGACTTCGATGCGGCGCCGATCCAGCTCCCCAGCAGCACCTCGTTCTCGTGCGAGGACGACATCCGCGTCGCCGGCGCCCACATCGGCTGGATCGACGACGGCGCCGGCTTCCTGGACGACGTCTACGTGAGCACGGACCTCGGGGATCCGGAGCAGCTCGGCCGCCGCGACATCGACGAGGCGTTCATCCGGGTAGGCGACGTGGCGGGCGCGCCGCGTGCGGTCTTCATCGACGAGGACGACATCGTCTTCTGGAACGGCACCACCGAGCAGGCCCTGGCGCCGGAGCCCGGCAGCAACAGCCTGCGCGCCCAGCTCCAGATGAGCGGCTCGCGCGCGGTCTGGGTCGACACGCCCTCCGGCGAGGACGACTTCGAGATCTACTTCTTCAACGGCGCCACGGTCACGCAGCTCACGACCAACGACTTCGACGACGTCGAGCCTCAGATCCACGGCCCCCACGTGGTGTGGACCGGGTACCCGGAAGGGACGCCAGACGGCGGGCCGGGCGAGATCTTCCACTACGACGGCGACGGCATCGAGAACATCACCAACGACGCCCTCGACGACCTCTCGCCGCAAGTGTCCGAGGGCTCCGACGGGCCGACGATCGCCTGGGTCAAGGAGGACGGGGACCGGGACGTCTGGATGTTCGACGGCTGCGAGTCGACCCGCGTGAACGCGAGCAACTCGGTGGACGACGACACGCCGGCCCTGGACGGCAACCGCGTGGCCTGGGTGCGCGGCAGCGGCACCGCCCGGGAGATCCGCACGGCGCGCGTCACCTGCGACGTCGTGTGCGGGAACAACGAGCTGGAGCCCGGCGAGGAGTGCGACGACGGCAACACCGTCGATCTCGACGGCTGCTCGGCGGAGTGCCTGGAGGAGATCTGCGGCAACTCGCGCATCGATCCGGGCGAGGAGTGCGACGACGGCAACACCGTGGCCCTCGACCGCTGCGACGCGCTCTGCCAGCTCGAGTGCGGCAACGGCGTGGAGGACCCGCTCGAGGAGTGCGACGACGGCGACCGCGACAACGGGGACGGCTGCGACGCCCAGTGCTTCGACGAGGTCTGCGGCAACGGCCACCTCCAGCCGCACCTCGACGAGGAGTGCGACGACGGCAACGTGCTGCCCGACGACGGCTGCAGCGCGACCTGCGAGACGGAGGGCCCGGCCCCGCTCGCCCAGCAGCAGTGCATCCAGAAGCTGAACGAGGCAGGCGCCGCGCTGGTCAAGGCGCAGCACCTCGTCGACCAGAAGTGCCTCGCGGACGCGGCCAAGGGCACCCTGGTCGGGGTGACGGCGCAGGACTGCCTCACGGCCGATCTCAAGGGCAAGGTCGCCAAGGCCCGGGCGAAGACCCTCTCCGGCGAGAGCAAGAAGTGCAAGCCGGGCAATCTGCCTCCGTTCGCCTACGAGACGGGCGCGGTCGTGAACGTCGCCGGCTCGGCCGAGCCGATCGCGCTGATGGCCGACCTGTTCGGTCCGACCCTCGACACCGTGGTGATCCCGAAGGCCGTCGACAAGAAGGGCGCCAAGTGCCAGGCGGAGACGACCAAGGCGACCAACACGCTGATGAACCGCCTGTTCAAGGTGACGCTCAAGGAGAAGAAGGCGCTGCTCGCCGGCAAGCCCGACGGCACGCTGGCGCGCAGCGACGCGGCGCTCCAGCTCCAGCTCGAGCAGTTCCTGGAGGCGGACGCGGAAGGGAAGATCGAGCAGAAGGAGATCGCGCTGCGCGAGGCGGTGCGGAAGAGCTGCGCCCCGGTCGCCCTCGACGTCGCCGTGCCCGGCTGCGCCCCGAGCGCGACCTTGAACGAGCTCTCGGCCTGCGCCACGGCCTTCGCGCGTTGCCGCTTCTGCCGCGCTTTCAACGCCTTCGACGGCCTGGCCTTCGACTGCGACGGCTTCGACGACGCCACCGCCAACGCGAGCTGCCCCTGAGCGCGGCCGGATAGGGCGCTCAGCGCGCCTCTCCAGCACCCGGCTCCGGAACGTGCCAGCCCCCGTGCTTCGCCGTGAGCCGCTCTGCTTCCGGCGGCCCCCAGCTTCCGGGCTCGTAGGGGTAGAGCGGCGTCGCATCCCCGAGGATGGGCTCGACGATCTCCCAGGCCCGCAGCACCGCGTCCTCGCGCCCGAACAGCATGGTGTCGCCCGCCAGCGCGTCGCCGAGCAGGCGCGCGTAGGCGTCGAGCTCGTCGCCCTCGTGCCCGCGCACCAGCGTGAGCTCGGTCGACCGGCCCTGCATCCCCTCGCCCGGCTGCTTGACCTGCGCGCCGATGGCGATCTCGACATCGGGCCCCAGCCGGAAGCGGAAGTGGTTGCCGCCGGCGGGGAACGCCCGGGCCAGCGGCGGCCGGCGCAGCTCGACCCGCACCTCGGTCGCGCTGACCGACAGGCACTTGCCGGCGCGGACGAAGAAGGGGACGCCCTGCCAGCGCCAGGAGTCGAAGTCCAGTCGCAGCGCCGCAAAGGTCTCGACGCGCGAATCCGCCGCCACGCCCGCTTCCTCGCGGTAGCCGCGGAACTGTCCGCGCACCAGATCCCGCGGCTCGAGCGGCTCGATCGAGCGGAACAGCCGCGCCTGCTCGTCGCGGATCGCCGCAGGGTACGAGCCGGCCGGCGGTTCCATCGCGAGATAGCTCACCACCTGCAGCAGGTGGTTCTGCACGACGTCGCGCAGCGTCCCCACCTCTTCGTAGAACTTCCCGCGCCCCTCCACGCCAAAGCGCTCGGCCAGCGTGATCTGCACGCTGCGCACGTAGTTCCGGTTCCAGATCGGCTCGAGGAACGTGTTGGCGAAGCGGAACACCAGCAGGTTCTGCACGGGCTCCTTGCCGAGGAAGTGGTCGATCCGGAAGATCGCGGACTCCGGGAAGGTCTGGTGCAGGCTCGCGTTCAGGGCGCGGGCCGAGGCCAGGTTCCGGCCGAACGGCTTCTCCACCACCACGCGGGCTCCCCGCGCGCAGCCAGAGCGGGTGAGTCCCTCCACCACCGCCGGGAAGAGGCTCGGCGGGATCGCCAGGTAGTGCAGCGGGCGCTGCGCGCCGGTGAGCTCCCGCTCGAGGCGCTCGAAGGTGGCGGCGTCGCGGTAGTCTCCGTCGACGTAGCGCAGCAGCGCCGCGAGCCTCGCGAACTCCGCCTCGTCGACGCCGCCGCCGTGCTCGGCGAGGCTCGCGCGGGCGCGCTCGCGGAGCTGCTCCACACCCCAGCCCTTCCTGGCGATCCCGATCACCGGGACTGCCAGGCGCCCGCGGCGAAGCAGGGCCTGGAGGGCGGGAAAGATCTTCTTGTAAGCCAGGTCTCCGGAAGCGCCGAAGAAGACGAGCGCGTCCGAGCAGGCCTCAGCCAAGACTCACTCCTTCAACGACGGGCGCCGGCGTCGGAGCGCAGGGGCCAGCGACCGCCGTTACCATGTCGGACGACGGTAGGGTCTTTCGCCGCGACCGGCGAGGAGAACGCGGTGCAGCTCGGCATGATCGGCCTCGGGCGGATGGGCGGGAACATGGTGCGGCGCCTGCTGCGCGGCGGACACGAGTGTGTGGTCTACGACGCGTCGGCGCGCGCCACCCAGGCGTTGGTCGAGGAGGGTGCGCGGGGCGCCGCGTCGCTCGACGAGCTCGTCGAGGGCCTGGCGCCTCCGCGCGCGGTCTGGCTGATGCTGCCCGCGGCGGCGGTGGGCGCGACGCTCACCGAGCTCGCGCCTCGCCTCGCGCGCGGCGACGTGGTGATCGACGGCGGGAACTCCCACTTCCGCGACGACGTCGACCGCGCCGAGCGGCTCGCCGCGCGCGGGCTCCACTACCTGGATTGCGGCACGAGCGGCGGCATCCATGGACTGGAGCGCGGCTACTGCTTGATGATCGGCGGCGAGGCCGGGATCGCGGCGCGCCTGGAGCCGATCTTCGCCACGCTGGCCCCCGGGCGCACAGCCACGCCGCGCACGCCGGGGCGCGACGCCCGCGCGGGCAGCGCCGAGCAGGGCTACCTGCACTGCGGGCCGAGCGGGGCGGGCCACTTCGTGAAGATGGTGCACAACGGGATCGAGTACGGGCTGATGGCGGCCTACGCCGAGGGCTTGAGCATCCTGAAGCACGCCGATGCGGGGCTGCGCCCGGCGCAGCCGGACGCCGAGACCGCGCCGCTGCGCGCGCCGGAGTACTACCGCTACGAGTTCGACCTGGCGGAGATCGCCGAGCTGTGGCGGCACGGCAGTGTGATCGGCTCCTGGCTCCTCGACCTGGTGGCCGCCGCGCTGCTGCGCGATCCGGCCCTCGACGCCTTCACCGGCTCCGTCGCGGACTCGGGCGAGGGACGCTGGGCGCTCGCCGCGGCCGTCGACGAGGCCGTGCCGGCCCACGTGCTCTCCGCTGCACTGCTCGGCCGGTTCGCATCGCGAGGGGGAGCCGAGTTCCAGGACCGGGTGCTCTCGGCGATGCGCTTCGCTTTCGGCGGTCACGTAGAAGGAAGCTGAGCCGGGTGACGCGGCTCAGCGGGGAGCGAGCCGTGCGGCGGCGGGGTCGAGGAAAAAGCGCACGCTCGGCCCGCTCCGCACCGCGAGCGCCACGGGCAGCCGCGAAGCGGGCGCCTCCAGCGCCTCCCGCACCGCCTCGGCCTTCTCCGCGCCGAAGGCGGCGATCCAGATCTCCCTCGCCGCCGCCAGCGCCGCCAGGCCGAGCGTCAGCCGCTCGCGCGGCGGCTTCGGCGCATCGCGGATCGCCAGCACGAAGCCGGGCTCCCGCAGCGCGGGATGCTCGGGGAACAGCGAGGCGACGTGGCCGTCGCTGCCCATGCCGAGCAGCGCCAGATCGAGCCGGGGGGGAGCGCCGAGCACGGACTCGAAGTCGCGCTCCGCCAAGGTGGCCGCCTGCTCGAGCGCCCGGCCGGGCCGGTAGAGCGGATGCACGTGCGACGGCTCGACGGGAACGTGATCCAGCCACGCGCGGCGGGCGAGGCCCGCGTTGGAGTCGCGATGCTGGAGCGGTACCGCGCGCTCGTCGCTGAAGAAGACGTGCAGCCGCGCCCAGTCGACGGCGGCGCCGACCAGGGAGGGGAAGAATGCCTCAGCTACGGACCCGCCGGGGACCGCGCAGGCGAAGCGCCCGCGCGCCGCCGTCGCGCGCCGGGCGGCCTGCTCGAATGCCGCGGCGAAACGCGCGGCGAGGGCTTCCCGCACATCGATCTCCAGGTCGGGCACGCGCCGTGTTCTCCCGCCGCAGCGAGCCTCGCATCCGCTGCGGCGCGCCGCTAGATTGCGCCCGCATGAGCGAGCCGTCGATCCGAACCGTCGCCGTGATCGGAGGTGGGCCGGTCGGCGCCGCGCTCGCGACCTACCTGGTGCGCGCGGGCCGCCGCGTGGTGATGTTCCAGCGCGGCAAGCGGCCGCCGATCCTGGTCGGCGAGTCGCTGGTGCCGGCGATCATCCCCTTCCTGCGGAAGCTCGGCGTCGAGCAGGAGGTCGAGGCCTACAGCACGCGGAAGCCCGGCGCGACGTTCACCTTCGGAGGCGACACGCCCCGCCGCAGCTTCCGCTTCGCCGAGGTTCGCGGCTGCGAGACGAAGTACGCCTACAACGTCCCGCGCGCGGAGTTCGACGCCACGCTCCTGCGCAAGGCCGTGGCGTCGGGCGTCGAGCTCGTCCAGGCGGGCGCCATCCTCGAGAAGGCGCCGGCTCCGGACGGCGTGCGCCTCTCCGAGGCGACCCTCGCCGCGGGGAGCCTCGACGCGCAGCCCGACTTCATCGTCGACGCCACCGGGCGAACCCGCCTGCTCGCCCGCTTCCTCGGCATCCCGGCCGTTTCCGGGCCGCGCCGCGACACCGCGCTGCACGCCCACATGCAGGGGGTGCCGCTCGTCCTGGAGGGCAACGTCCACAGCGATCGCATCGAGCGCGGCTGGGCGTGGCGGATTCCGCTGCCCGGCCGCACTTCGGTCGGGCTGGTGGTGCCGGCGGAACACCTCGAGAAGTTCGGGAAGAGCGCCGAGGAGCAGTTCGACACGCTGCTGAAGAGCGACCCGGTGACCGGGCTCTGGGCGGGATCCGCCACGCGCATCACGCCGGTGGTCAAGTACAACAACTACCAGCTCCGCTCGACGCGCGGTGTGGGCCCGAACTGGGCGACGGTCGGAGACGCCTTCGGCTTCGTCGACCCGGTCTTCTCGAGCGGTCTGCTGATCGGCCTGCAGGGCGCCGAGGCGCTGGCGGACGCGATCGTCGCCGGCACGCCCCGGGCGCTCCGGCGCTACGAGCGGCAGGTCCTGCGCACGCTCGCCATCTGGCAGCGCGTCGTCGACTACTACTACGACGGGCGGCTGTTCACGCTGTTCCAGGTGGGCGAGTACGTGCGCCAGACCCTGCTCGGGAAGCTGACGAACCGCCACATGGAGACCCACCTCCCCCGGATCTTCACGGGCGAAGCGACCACCAGCCGCTACAACAGCGGGCTGCTCGACTTCATGATCGAGCACGCGATCAGCGGCAACGATCCGAGCCAGTTCGAGGTGCGCTGAGCTCCCGCGGGAGCCTCCGGCTAGAGCGCCCAGCTCTCCGGCGCGAACGCGGCGTCCAGGCGCTCGGCGCGGCGGCGCAGGATCTCGCGCTGCTCCTCGTGGGTGAGCACGTAGAGCTGGCCGCGCTCGACGGCGCGCACCACGCGGGCGGCGACCTCTTCGGGCTGCTTGACTCCGCCCTTCATCGTCTCCGCGGCGGGCTGGTCCGGCACGGGGGCGTCCCGTCCCTCGGCCTCCGCGCGCATGCGCAGGGAGTTCCGCGTCAGGTTCGTCTCGACGATCATCGGGCACAGCACCGAGACGCCGATGCCGTGGGGCTTGAGCTCGCGCTGGAGCGACTCGGAGAGGCCGACCACCGCGAACTTCGAGGCGTTGTAGGCGCTGAAGTACGGCATCCCGACCAGGCCGGCCATCGAGGCCGTGTTCACCAGGTGCCCGCCCTGGCGCGCCTCGATCATGCGCGGCACGAAGGCCTGCACGCCGTACAGCACCCCCCAGAAGTTGATCGCCATGGTGAGCTCCCAGTCCGCCATGCTGAACTGCTGGATCGGCCCGAGCAGCGCGATGCCCGCGTTGTTGCAGACCAGGTGGGCCGCGCCGAAGCGCTTCCAGGTGGCCTCGGCCAGCGCGAAGACCTGGTCGCGCTGCGTGACGTCGGTGGGCACCGCCAGCACCTCGCAGCCGCGCGCGCGGTGCTCCTGCTCCGCGTGCGCCAGCGCGTCGGCGTCGCGGTCGGCGAGCACCAGCTTCGCTCCGCGCGCCGCGAAGGCCCGCGCCATGGCCGCGCCGATGCCCGCCGCGCCGCCCGTGATCACCGCCACCCGATCCTGGAAGGGATCCATCCTCGTGCCTCCGTTCGTCAGGGACCTTCGCCCGGCTCCGCGCCCAGCACCCCCGCCGCGCGCAGCGCTTCGATGCGCGCGGCGTCGTAGCCGAGCAGCTCGCGCAGGACGTCGGCGTTGTGCTCGCCGCGCCGCGGCGCGGGGCCGCGCACCCTCGCTCCGGAGCGCGAGAAGCGCCAGGGCGAACGCACCACGCGTCGCCGGCCGCCGCGCCGGTCGTCGACTTCCTCGAGCAGCGCCCGCTCCCGTGCCAGCTCGCCGGTGAGCGCTTCGCGCAGCGGCGTCACGGGCGAGCAGGCCAGGCCCGCCGCCTCGACCGCCGCCACCAGCGCCGCGCGGCTCGGCTGCGCCGCCATCCAGCGCTCGATCGACTGGTTGCGGAGGCGGGCCTTGGCGGGGACGTCGGCCGCCGGCGGCGCCGGATCCGCCAGCGCGTAGCGCTCGCGCAGCAGCCGCCAGACGTGGGGCCGCGCGCCGGCCACGGCCAGGGTGCCGTGGGGCCCGGCGTCGAACAGCAGCCCGGTGTCGCGCGCTTCGGGCGGGTCGAGCAGCGCGAAGGCGGTCTCGCTGTAGCTCGCCAGCGTCGCGTCGAACATCGCGACCTCGACGTGCTGCCCCTCGCCGGTCTCGGCCGCCACGCGGAGCGCCGCCAGCAAGGCGACCGTGGCATGGAGGGCGGTCGCGACGTCGCCGAATGCCTGGGCGAGCTGCGCCACCGGCTGGCCGGTGCGCTCCGCCTGATCGTGGAGCACGCCCGCCGCCGCGTGCACCACGTGGGCGAAGCCGCGCCGCTCGCGCCAGGAGGAATCGCTGCCGAAGCCGTTCACCGAGACGAGCACCGCCCGCGGATTGCGGGCGCGGATCGCCTCCCAGCCGAGGCCGAGGCGCTCCGCGACGCCGGGCCGGAAGTTCTCGATCACGGCATCGCAACGCGCCGCGAGCTCGAGGGCGACGGCGCGGCCTTCGGGCTTTGCGAGATCGAGGCAGACGTTGCGTTTGCCGACGTTCGCCCAGGTGTAGAGCCCCGACATGCCGCGGTCGCGCTTCGGGGCCACCTCGCGGATCTCGTCGCCCGCCGGCGGCTCGAGCTTCACGACCTCGGCCCCGAGGTCCGCGAGCAGCCGCCCCGCGTAGGGCCCCGCCAGCACCCGCGAGCAGTCGAGCACGAGCAGGCCCGCGAGGGCGCCTCGGGGCTCCGGCGCTGACGGTCCGCTCATGGCCGGATATCGTAGGCCCGCGCCATGCCCGGTGCGATTCTCGTCTCGGATTGGATCGAGGCCCGCTTCGGCGAGGCGCTGCGCGGCGCCGCGCCGGGTTGGCCGCTGCGGGTGCTGCGCGGCGACGGTCTCGACGGCGATCCCGCCGACGTCGAGGTGGCCTTCTTCTCGGGCGATCTCTACCCCGCGCGCACCCGGGACCTCGCGCGCGCGCTCCACGGCGCGCCGCGCCTGCGCTGGCTCCACAGCTTCGCGGCCGGCATCGACCACCCGTGGTTCCAGAGCTTCCTCGCGCGCGGCGTGCGGCTCAGCAACTCGTCGGGCGCCTCGGCGGTGCCGATCGCGCACACGGTGATGCTCTACGTGCTGGCCCTCTCGCGCGACCTGCCCGGCTGGCTGCGCGAGCAGGCGGAGCGCCGCTGGAGCCCGCGCGACGTCGAGGACGTGACGGGCCAGCGCCTCGGCGTGGTAGGGCTCGGACCGATCGGCCTCGAGGTGGCGCGCCTCGCGGGCGCCTTCGGGATGGACGTCGTGGGCTTCCGCCGCACGCCGCGGGGGGACGAGCCCTGCGAGGTGCGGCGCCTCGCCGAGCTCGACGCCGCGCTTCCCGGGCTCGACTGGCTGGTGCTCGCGCTGCCCCTCACCGAGGACACGCGGCGCCTCGTGGACGCGCGCCGCTTGGCGCTGCTGCCGCCCCGCGCGCGCCTCGTGAACGTCGGCCGGGGGGCGCTGGTGGACGAGGCGGCGCTGGCCGAGGCCCTCGCCGCCGGCCGGCTCGCGGGCGCGGCCCTCGACGTCTTCGAGGTCGAGCCGCTGCCCGCTGCGAGCCCGCTTTGGACCCTGCCCCGCGTCCTCGTCACGCCTCACTCCGCCGGCGCGGGCCCCGGCAACCACCTGCGGGCAGCGGAGCTGTTCGTCGAGAACCTCGGCCGCTACGTGCGCGGGGAGCCGCTGCGCAACGAGCTCTCCGGTCCTCGCGACGGTTGAGCGCGGAGGGCGGGCTGCCTGCGCGAGGCAGCCGGTGGAACGACGGAAGGGCGCGCTCGGGCGGGCCCCCGGGGTCGCCGGAGGCGATTAGGGGAATCAGGGCCGAGGCGATCGTGGCATCGCGCGGAACGCGCGGCCGCGTAGGCGGAGCTCATCGCGGCATCGTCCAGAACGCGCGGCCTCGGGCGGTCGAGCCCGCACTTTAGTGAGCAATGTTCATCATAGTGCTTGACAATCTTAGAAGACCGCTCTAATCTACACGTCGATGGGTCGGGCGAGACAAGGTGAGCTGCCGCTCTGGCGAGGGAAGTGGGGCGGGTGGCGACCGGGCGCGGGGCGCAAGCCCGGGCCCAACCCGTCGGTGCCCCACAAGGCGCGCATCCGGTTCCCGGCCTCGCGTCCCTGCCTCGTCACGCTGAAGGTGCTCGAAGGGGTGAGCTCGCTGCGAACGCGGGACGTCGTGCGCGAGGTCGAAGGAAGCTTCCGGCGCGGCGCCGAGCGCGGGGAGTTCCGGCTGGTGCACTACTCGATCCAGGGCGACCACCTCCACGCGATCGTCGAGGCGGAGGGGCCGGAGGCGCTCGGGCGCGGGATGAGGTCGCTCGGGGCGCGCTTCGCGCGGGCGGTGAACCGGGCCCTGCACCGGAACGGGCCCGTGGTGCGCGAGCGCTACCACCTCCGGGTGCTGCGCACGCCTACGCAGGTGCGGAATGCGCTCCGCTACGTCCTTCTCAACGCCCGGCGGCACTGGGCGAAGCGGAGGGGGAGCAAGGCGCTTCCGGGCCCGGTGCGGCTCGATCCCGCGTCGTCGGCGCGGTGGTTTTCGGGCTGGCGGAACGGGAGCGTGGGCGCGGAAGAGGCGGACCTGGCGGCGGATGCACCTGCGGTGCGGGCGCCGCGCACGTGGCTCTTATCCGTAGGCTGGCGGCGGCTCGGGCTGCTCGATCCAGCGGAGGTGCCGGGGTAAGCCGGCCGAGCCGGCCAGGGACGCGAAGGTCCGCTCTCGAGGCGAAACCGCGGGTCCCTGGCGCAGGCACGCCGACCAGGAAGATCGGGGACGCGCGTTCGCGGGCGCGCCTCGATGGGACTCCCGCTCTCCTTGATCTTTGCCGTAATCGCCTCCGGCGACCTCGCACGTTCAGACGAGCACGCCGCTTCGTCGCGGCTCCGCGAGAAGCCCGTGCCTCGGGTCGAGGCTAGGGCCGCCGGCGCGCGGGCGGAGCGGCGACGTCGCGGCCCACGGCCTCGCCGCGGGCGACGCGCTCGGCCTGCTCGAAAGCCACCAGGGTGCGCGACTTCGCGAGCAGCGGGTGCTCGCGCCCCATCAGCGTGACGGCTACGAGCAGCGCCACGCCGATCACGAGCGCCCCCTCGGCGGCGCCGATTGCGGCTCCCGCGACGCGATCGGCGAAGCCGAGGCCCACGCCGTGCACGCTGCGTCGCACCAGGCTGCCGAGCGTGGCGACCGCGATCAGCGCGGCCAGGCCCACCACCGCCCCGGCCAGGATCTGCGCGCCGAGCGGCCCGAGCTCGGGCAGGGCGTTGCCGCGCAGCCAGGTGGCGGCGGGCTCGCTGCCGAAGCGCACCGCGAGACAGGCGGCCGCGAGGGCCGCCACCGAGAACGCCTCGCGCACCATGCCGATGGCGAGGCCCCGCAGCAACGCGAGCGCGAGCACGAGCAGGGCGGCGGCGTCGATGGGGCCCACTGCGCGCGGATGGTAGCGGCGCGGCCGGCTACTCGGCGTCCTGCTCCGCCAACAGCTTGCGGAACGCGTCCTCCGCCATCGGGGCTCCGAACAGGTAACCCTGGACGAGCGGGCAGCCCCGCTCGCGCAGGAAGCGCAGCTGGTCCTCGGTCTCGACGCCTTCCGCCACCACCCGCAGCCCGAGCTCTCGGGCCATCGCCAGCACCGCCTCGGTGATGGCGCGCTTGTCCGCCGCCTCGGTGACGCCCTGCACGAACACCCGATCGAGCTTCAGCGCGTCGAGGGGAAAGCGCTTCAGGTAGGCGAGGGAGGAGTAGCCGGTTCCGAAGTCGTCGAGCGACAGCGAGACGCCGGAGCGATGGATCGCGTGGAGGGTCTCCACGATGCCGATGTCCTCACCCATCAGGGCGCTCTCGGTCAGCTCCAGCGCCAGCAGCTCGGGGCGGATGCGAGCGGCCGCGACGGCCGCCGCGACCTCGGCGCGCAGGCCTTCGGCGCGGAGCTGGTGCGCGGAGACGTTCACCGAGACCTGGAGCTGCGGGAGGCGCGCGTCCTGCCAGGCGCGCAGGTGCGCGCAGGCGGCGCGCAGCACCCAGCTGCCGATGGCGCCGATCAGCCCGATCTCCTCGGCGAGGGGTACGAACCGGTCCGGTCCCACCAGGCCGAAGATCGGGTGCTGCCAGCGCACGAGCGCCTCGGCGGAGACGAGCCGCCGGGTCGCGGCGTCGACGATCGGCTGGTAGTAGAGGCGCAGCTCGCCTCGCTCCACCGCCCGCGCAAGCTCGCTCTCGACGCGGACACGCCGCTCCAGGGCCTCGTTCATCTCGCCCGCGTAGAAGGTCAGCTCGGCGGACTCCGTGTCGCGCGCATGCCGCTGGGCGGCCTCGGACTTTCGCAGCAGCGGCTCCACCGCGCGGCCGTCGAGCGGCGCGACGGCCGCACCGGCGCGCACGCTCAGCAGGTAGCCGCGCTCGTCTTCGGCCACGATCTCGCGGGTCGCGAGGAGCGCCGAACGCAGCTCGCGCGTCACGGCTGCCGCGTCGCCGCCCTCCACGAGCAGGCCGAACTCGCCGCCCGAGAGGTGCGCCGCGCGCACCCGAGCCTGCTGCCGCAGCAGGTCGGCCACCGCGCGCACCACGCGCTCCACCTCCTCGCCGCCGAACGTCGAGCGGATCCGGTCCAGTCCCTCGATCGCGAGCCGTCCGAGGCCGACGAGCGCACCCTCGCGCGCCTGCGCGATCGCCCCGGCGGCCTGCTCGGCGAGCCAGCGGTCGTTCGGAAGGCCGGTCAGCGGATCGTACCGCTGGAGGCGCTCGTTCTGGAGGCGCAGCCGGGTGCCGTAGAGCGCCGCCGAGAGCTGATCGCAGAGCTGCTTGGCGTAGAGGGCGGCCTCCCGGGACGCAGGGCGCTCCTCGTCGTGGCCCGCGACGAACAGCCCGAGCTGCTCGCCCCCACTGGTCAGCGGGAGGATCACGCACTCCTGCGGCGCGCGAGGGACGACCGCCTCGAGGAACGCGGGCAACGCCCCGCCGTGGATGCCGTCCTGGGACGGGAGCTCGCGCTCGCTCCACCCCGCGAAGCCCTCGGGAGCGAAGACCTCGCGCGTCACGACGGCGTCTCCGTCTCGAAGGTGGACCCGGACGGGCCCCCCGTCCTCGCCGGGACGCACCGCGACGAGCGCGAAGCGGCAGGGGTAGACGCGCTCCAGCGGCTCGAGGAAGGCCGCCGCGAGCGCCTCCTCGTTGCGCGCGGAGAGGATTCCGCGGTCGATCTCGATGACCTGCTCGAGGGCGCTGAACTGCGTTTCCAGGCGCCCCGCCATCGCGTTGAACGAGGCCGCGAGCTCTGCGAGCTCGTCCGTGCCCTCCGCCTCGACGCGCGCGGCGAAGTCGCTCTCGGCGATCCGCCGGGTCCCGGCGCGCAGCCGTTCGAGCGGAACCAGGCGGACGCGGATCTGCTGCACGGAGAGGAGGCTCACCAGGAAGAGCGCCAGCACCGTGGTCAGGAACAGGTCGGTGCGGAAGCCGGCGATCGGCGCGTAGACGGCCGCCTCGGGCTCGGCCACCAGCACCGTCAGGCCCGGGTGCTGGAAGTTCGCCTTCAGGAAGACGGGCCAGGCCACCGCGAAGTAGTCGACGTCCGCGTGGCGCCAGGGCTGCGCCGCGAGGCCCTCCCGCTCGGGCGCGAGTGAGGGGAGCCGACCCGATCCGGGCAGGGAGCAACGCAGCGCGACCCCGTCCGAATCGAAGACGCAGATCTCCGCCTCGGGCGGCAGCGAGTTGTCGGGCGAGGCGTCGAACAGGTCGTCTTCGTCGAGGCTCGCCGCCATCCAGCTTCCGTCGGCCCTTCCCACGAGCAGCACCGGCACGCGGCGGCCGGCGCGCTCCACGATCCGGAAGAGGGAGCCGCGGGCGTCCAGGGTGGCGCGTTCCTCCGGGCCGAGGGCCGGCACGGGAACCGGGACGCCGGTGATCTCGCGCCAGCCGCGGTCCGCCCCGCCGATCGCCAGGCCGGCCACCCGGTCCGGCAGCGGCGCCGCCGCGGAGAGATCCAGGCCCGGGCTGCCGAGGGCGGACGCGGCTCCGACCAGATGCTCCAGGATCCGCATGCCGGCGGCCCGGCTCGCGCCGTGCAGGCGCCGCGCGCCCTGCTCGCGCAGCTCGGCGGTGACCCGCAGCCAGGAGAGCGCCGAGAGCGCCGCGATCGGGCCGAGGGCGCACAGCACGAACACCGCGAAGATGCGCCGCCCGAAGCGGCTCGCGAACAACGGGCGGCTAGTAGTCCGAGGCCCAGCCATAGAACGTCCCGTCGTTGGCGCGCACGATGTCGTCCCGGCTGGCCTTCGCCGTGAGCGGCGGAACCGACTTGCCGTCCGGTCCCATGCTCCAGAGATCGAAGTCCGAGTTGATCGGCACCAGGAAGCGGTCCTTGCGCGCCACGCCTCGGCTGGCGGTGGCGAGATTCGTGTAGCGGTAGGGGCTGCCCCAGGGATCGAGGATCTTGTTCATGCCGATCTCGGCCAGGCTGTCCGGCAAGCGGCCCGTTGCCGCGAACATCCCGCTGATGTTCGTGGCGATGGATTTCATCGTGGCGATCGCGCTCGCCTTGAGCGCTCGTTCGCGGTAGCGGCCCACGCCGCTCGCCGCCAGCGCGGCGAGGATGCCGATGATCCCCACCACCAGCGCGAGCTCCACCAGCGTGAAGCCGCGGCGGCGAGCGGTCAGCGCGTGGCGGATCGCGTCCATGGCTCCGCCGATGCTCCGACCCGGATCGCTTGCTGGTCCTCGAGCCAGGTCACCGCGAGGCTGTCGCGGTAGCCCTCGTCGGCGAGGAAGTACAGCCGGTAGACGAGCTGACCGTCCACGCGCGTGGCCTCGATCCCCTCGATCGACAGCACGTCGAGCTCGAGGCCGACCACGCCGAGCACGAGCTCGCGTTCGCGGAGCTCGAGGAAGTTCCGGTCGTGACGCCCGTCGCTCGTCTTCCACACACCGAGGAGATGCGGCGGCAGGCGCTCCAGGCCCTGGCTGCATGCGGCGGTCGCGAGCACGAATGCCCACAGGATCGGAGCCGAACGGCTCCACCTTCCGCGACCGCAGAAACCACGCGCACGCATACGCTTGGAAAATCGACATGCCGATCGAAGTGCTTGAGGCCACTTCCCCCCGCCTCGGCGCGATGCAGCTCCGCTCCAGCAGGCGGCAGGCGGCGCGCAGCGATGATGCAGCCTCGGCCGGTAAGCTCCCTGCGAGCGATGTGGGACACGATCGTGGTAGGCGGCGGGCACAATGGCCTCACGGCGGCGGCCTACCTGGCGCGCGCCGGGCTGCGCACCCTGGTGCTCGAGCGCCGTCCCCTGCTGGGGGGCGCGTGCGTCACCGAGGAGCTCTGGCCGGGCTACCGGATCTCGCGTGCTGCGTACGTCGCGGGCCTGCTGCGGCCCGCGGTCGTGCGCGAGCTCGGCCTCGAGGCGCGCGGATTGCGTCTGATCCCGCGCCGGCCCGCCGCGTCCTTCACGCCGCTGCCCGACGGCCGAGGCCTGCTGCTGGGGCCCGACCGGCGTGCCAGCTGCGACTCGATCCGCCGCTTCTCTCCGCGCGACGCCGAGGCCTACCCGCGCTACGAGGCTTTCCTCGAGGGCGCCGCGCGCGCGCTCGAGGCGCTGCTCGACGTGCCGCCTCCCGATCCGGCGCACCTCTCGGCGCGCGACCTCCCTCCGCTGCTGCGCGTGGCGGGGCGGCTGCTCGCACGCCGGCGCGAGCTGCCGCGCCTCGCGGCGCTGCTGCTGGGGGCCGCGCGGCCCGCCCTCGAGTCGTGGTTCGAGAGCGAGCCGCTGCTGGGCACGCTCGCGACCGATGCCCTGATCGGCGCCTTCGCCGGGCCGTCGTCTCCCGGGACCGGCTACGTCCTGCTGCATCACGTGATGGGCGAGAGCTGCGGCGAGCGCGGCGTGTGGGCCTACGTCGCGGGAGGAATGGGTGGCTTCTCCGAGGCGCTGGCGCGCGCGGCCCGCGACGCCGGGGCCGAGCTCCGCACCGGCGTGACGGCCGCGCGCATCCAGGTGGAGGACGGGCGCGCGCGGGGCGTGGTGCTCGACGACGGCAGTGCGCTCGAGGCGCGCGCCGTGGTGTCGGGTGCGGACCCGCGGCGCACCTTCCTCGGCCTCGTCGGCGAGGCGTCGCTGCCGCCCGACTTCGTGCGCGGCGTGCGCTCGATCGACGTGCGCAGCCCGGTCGTGAAGATCAACCTGGCCCTCGAACGGCTGCCGGCCTTTCGCGGGCGCCCGCCGCTCGCGGGCGGCGGCCCCGCGCCCGAGCACACCGGCACGATCCACGTCGGCGCCCAGGATCTCGCCGCCCTCGAGGCGAGCTTCGCCGCGGCCGCGGGCGGTGCGCTGCCCGAGCGGCCGATGATCGAGCTGACCTTGCCGTCGGCGCTCGACCCCGACCTGGCGCCGCCCGGCCGTCACGTGGCGTCGCTGTTCGTGCAGCACGCCCCCGATCTCCCGGCGGCGGCCTGGGACGCGCTGCGCGACCCCTTCGCGGATCGGGTGCTCGCGCTGCTCGACGAGGTGGCCCCGGGCTTCTCGGCCAGCGTCCTCCACCGGGAGGTGTTGGCGCCCCCGGACCTCGAGCGCGTCTTCGGGCTCTCCGGCGGCAACATCTTCCACGGCGCGCTCGGGCTCGACCGGCTGCTCTGCCTGCGGCCGCTGCCCGGCTGGGGGCGCTACCGGACGCCCGTCGCCGACCTCTATCTGTGTGGCGCGGGCACCCACCCCGGCGGCGGGGTCATGGGAGCTTGCGGTCGCAATGCCGCCGGCGAGCTCCTGCGCGACCGCGGTCTGCGGCGCCGCTGAAGCCCCCCGGGGCCCTACACCATGGTGCGATTGGTGCTCGCCACCGACGGAGATTCGTGGTTTGATGGGGGGCAGGGGAGGGATCGGGCACGGGCGGCAGCGAGGGGGATTTCGGGAGGACCGGCATGCATCAAGTCATCCAGATCATTCGCCGAGGGCTCATTACCGCCAGCCCCGCCGAGAGCGCTCTCGAAGCATCCCGCCGCATGTGCGAAGCGGGCGTCGGCGCGATCGTGGTCCTCGACGGCGATTCCCTGGTCGGGATCTTCTCGGAGCGGGACCTGATGAAGCGCGTCGTGGTGGAGCACCGCGACCCGGCAGATACCCCGGTGTCGGCCGTCATGACGCGCGAGGTCGTGACCGCCGACATCGAAGACAAGGTCGACGCCTGCGAGGACAAGATGCGCCGCGCCGGCTGCCGGCACCTGCCGGTGCTCTCGTCGGGTCGCGTCATCGGCATGATCTCGATGCGCGACCTGCTGCGCGACGAGCTCGAAGAGGAGCGCCACGAGGTCCGCGAGCTGCGCGCCTACCTGCACCAGGTGCCGATCGACTAGGCGGAACGGCGGCCGGTTTCCGTGGTAGAGTAGGACGTTCTGCTGCGGAGACGTCCATGCGCCTCGCTGGCCTGCTCGCTGCGCTGACCCTGACCCTGATCCTGCTCGCCGCGCCCTCGCGGGCTGGCGCCCCGCCGGCTCCGCTCTGCGAGGGGGGCGTCTTCCACGTCGACGGCGAGCCGCTCTCCCGCAGCGCCGCGGGCGACCCCGAGCCGATCCGGCTCGAGGACGGGACGCTCTCGATCGGGAGCGTCTGCCCCGCCGCGGAGGCCCGCCTGCGCGCCACCGCGAAGGGCACCTGGGTTCGCGCGCGCTTCGACCCGCGGAGCTGCAACTCGCGCCGCCCGTTCTCGGGCTCGAGCTTCGTCGGCCAGGTGGCCGCATTCTCCTGGAACGTCCTGACCGGGCTCGTCACCTCCTCGCGACCCAGATCCATCCAGTTCCGGGCGCTCATCGACCCGGGCTGCGGGACGCTGACGGGCACGCTGAAGGCGGCCCGGCAGCGCCGCCACTTCGTCGCGCATGCCGAGCCTCCCTGCGATGCGTGCGAGTGCACGGGCAACGCGGAGTGCGGCGTGGCAGCCTTCTGCGCGCAGCCGGACGGAGCCTGTGCGGAGAGCGGCGTCTGCGAGCCGCGCCCGCAGGCGTGCCCGGACGTCTGGCTGCCGGTCTGCGGCTGCGACGGCGTGACCTACTCGAACGACTGCGACGCGGCGGCCGCCGGAGCGAGCGTGGCGCGGGACGGCGCGTGCGAGGCGGAATGCGGGACGATTGCCGGCATCCCGTGTCCGGAGGGCGAGCGATGCGTGCTCCCGCCGGAGAGCTGCCAGGCGGCCGACCTCGGCGGCACGTGCGTTCCCGTGGACGTGGCCTGCACCCAGGAGTGGGACCCGGTTTGCGGCTGCGACGGGGTCACCTACTCGAACGACTGCATGCTCTGGTTGGCGGGCGTGACGAAGTCTCACGACGGCGAGTGCGAGAAGGCGCGCTGATCTCCTGCTGCTGCGGCTCCTCCAGCTCGTCGGAACGAACGCCGTGCCCCTCGGCGGGCTGTGGTTCGCCGGCTGGTCGCCCGCGACGGCGCTGACGCTCTACTGGTGTGAGAACGCCGTGGGCGTCGCGCTGGTGGCGCTGCGCATCGCATTGCATCGGGCGCGAACCGGGAAACGCGGCCACTATCGCCGGCACCTCGGCCTCCAGATGAGCGGAACGCTGCGGGTCGCGGGCCGCGCCGAGCCGCTGGACGTCCAGCCCACCACGCTCCTGGCCGAGTTCCTCTGGGCGGGCGTGGTCTTCAGCGCGGCGCACGGCGTCTTCCTCTGGCTGCTGCTCGGGCTGGTGCTGCACGCGGAGCCCGAGCGCGACGAGCTGCGCAGCGGCGTCCTCGCGCTGGCGACGTTCCAGCTCCTGGGGCTCGCCTACGACCTCCCGTCGCTCGCGCAGCGCCCCTTCGCCTGGGTGAAGGGGCTCGCCGAGCGCTCCCTCGGCCGGGTGGTGCTGGTGCACCTCGCGATCCTCGGCGGCGCGCTGCTGAGCTTCGGCCGACCGCATCCGGAGCGCTTCTTCCTCGTCTTCGGCGCGCTGAAGCTGGCGGCGGATCTCGCGAGCTGGCTCCAGCTGGAGGCCGCCCCGCCCGACCCCGAGCGGCCGCCTCGCTCCGCGGTCTGGCTCGCGTCGCTGGCGCCGCGCACGGACGAGAGCTTCTCCGACTACTGGCGCCGCACCACGCGCCAGGACCTAGAGCGGGCGGCTCGGGACGAGGAGCCGGTGCGGGAGGCGCGACGCTAGCCGTCCAGCTCGTCCGGATCCGCCGCCGCCGCGCCGAGCAGGCGCAGGTACATGCGCGCGTCCTCGCGCGAAGGATCGCGCTCGAGGGCCGCGCTCCATTCGGCGCGCGCCTCGACGGCGCGGCCCAGGGTGTAGTAGGTGACACCGAGCTGCACCTGCGCGTCGAGGTAGTCCGGGTTCGCCCGCAACACGCGCTGCAGCTCGGCGATCGCGCGCGCCGGCAGGCCGGCCTCGCGCAGCGCCACCGCCAGGCGCTGGCGAATGTCGTGGTAGCCGGGGCAGCGGTCGAGGGCCTTGCGGTAGGCCTCGACGGCCTCGCGCAGGTCGCCGACCTCGCGGTAGGCGTCGCCGAGGGCGGCGTGCAGGTTGGCGAGCTTGCCGCGCGTGGTGGCGTCGAGGCCCTCGCTGGCGACGGCGGGCTGCAGCCGCGCGCCGATCTCCCGCGAGCGCTCGTGGCGTCCGAGCTGCTCGCACACCGAGATCAGCGCCAGCGCCGCCTCGGCGTAGGAGGGGTTCAGCTCGAGCGCGCGCTCGAGGCTGTCGGCGGCGGCGTCGAGCTCGTGCTCGCGCTCGTGCAGGATGCCGATCATGTAGTGGAGGTCGGCGTAGCGCGGGTAGCGCCGCGCCAGCGCTTCGAGGGGCGCGCGCGCGCCGCCGAGGTCGCCCCGCTCGAAGCGCTCGCGCACGAGGCCGTAGGCCTCGCGATCCTCGCGCGTCATCCGCTCGGCGTGCACCACCGTCTCCTTCGGGGGGACGGGTCTCAGTTCGCGGCGGGAACCTGGTCGGGCAGCAGCTCGGCGGCCGCTTCGGCCACCTCGGTGTCTCCGTAGTTGTCGAGGATCACCTGGAAGATGCGGCTGGCCTCGTCGGTCAGGTTCATGCGCTCGTAGCAGACGCCGAGCTTGTAGAGGGCCTCGGGGTCGAGGCCCAGGCCCGGGTACTGATTGAGCACCACGCGGTAGCGATCCGCGGCGCTCTGGAACTCGTCGCGATCCAGGTAGAAGTCGCCGATCTCCATCACGTGGGTGCCGAGCCGCGTGCGCAGCTCGCGCCACAGCGCCTCGCCCTCGCGCGCCTCGGGCGCATCGGGGTAGCGGCGCATCAGGTCCTCGAGCGCAGCCACCGCCGCCTTCGTGGCGCTCTGGTCGCGGCCCGGCTCCTTCGACTGGTGGTAGTGGCAGAGCGCGGCCCGGTGCAGCGCGTAGGGCACGCGCGGGTGGTCGGGATGCAGCTCGGCGAAGTCGCGGTAGTAGGAGAGGCCTTCCTCCCAGCGCTCGCGCCGGAAGTAGGTGTCGGCGATCTCGAGGTTCGCGAGCACTGCGTAGTCGCTGTAGGGGTAGTTGTCGATGATGTCCTGGAGGCGGTCGATGGCGTCCTGGTACTTCGTGGTGTCCCAGACCCAGAGGATCTTGCTGCCGCTGGCCAGGATGTCCTTGGCCTCCTGGTAGAGCTGCTCCGCCGACGGCACCTCTCCGAGCTCGGAGGCGTCCGGGCCGCCGCCACAGCCGCCGAGCGCCAGACCGACCGTCAGGAGCACCGCGCCGGCGCCGCGCCGGGCCGTCCAGCGGCCCTCGCCGCTCTCGCCGCTGCCGTCGAACACTGCCTTCGCCATGGCTCTGCCCCCAAGGTGCGACGGAGCGAGCCTACCCGGTCCCTCCTGCCCCTGCTACGGTCCGCCCCCCGGGACGGGAGGACACCCCATTCTGCTCCGAGACGCGATCCGCACCCTGAAGCTCGACCGCCGCCTGGCCACCCGGCGCGGCTGGATCGAGGAGGCCGAGCTGACCCGCGCCCTGGCCGAGCTGCCGGACGTGAGGGCGAAGGCCGCCGAGCCGGCAGCGCCCCCGGCGGCGTCCGCCGAGGAGCCCCCCGCGAATTCATAACTCCTTGCGGGAGCAAGGCTTCTCCCATACGGTGAAGCCGTGATCAAGGAGAAGTTCGGCGCACGGCTGGACCGCCTGGTGCAGGCGGCCTTCCCGTTCCTCTTCTGGCGCCCCCTGAACCCGAACCTGCTGTCCGTGCTCGGGGCGCTGGTCTCGGTGGGAGCGGCGTCGGCGTTCCTGGCCGGCCACCTGCGCACCGGCGGCTGGCTGATGATCGCGAGCGGCTTCTTCGACCTGGTCGACGGGGCGGTGGCCCGCCACAACGGCACGGCGTCGACCTTCGGGGCCTTCCTGGACTCGACCCTCGATCGGCTGGTCGACATGGCCGTCCTCGCCGGGATGATCATGTACTACGCGGGACACGGCTCGCCGGGGATCGCCCTGGTGGCCGGCGTCGCCCTCGTGTCGAGCGTGCTCGTCTCCTACGCGAAGGCGCGGGCGGAGGTCGTGATGAGCCGCCTCGACGCCGGCTTCTTCGAGCGCGGCGAGCGGATGGGCATCCTCTCCCTCGGCGCCGTCACGGGCTACCTGCCGATCGCCCTCGCGATCGTCGCCGTCGGCGCGAGCGCGACCGCGCTCCAGCGCATCGCGATCGCGCACCGCGAGATGGCGAAGATCGACGCCGCGGCGCGGGTTCCGGAGGGTCCGTGAGCGCGGAGCAGCAGGGCGAGCGGGGCTTCGTCGTGGTGGACAAGCGCGGTGCCGGTGCCGACGAAGCCGCGCAGCCCGCCGCCGAGGCCGAGCGCGCTCTGCCGAAGCCGGACTTCGCTGCGCTCGCGATCTCCCTCGGTCACTCGGCGCTCTTCCACCTCGGCCTGGTCGTCGACCCCCAGACCGGGCAGAAGGGCGCGAAGGACCTCCCGCTCGCGCGACAGACCATCGATCTCGTGGAGATGCTCCAGGAGAAGACGCGCGGCAACCTGA
>Ga0105106_10000375_pt1 | contig 31576 bp, 35 predicted proteins | sample PPLLaktember2015_5_FD_79109 | JGI IMG/M metagenome (GOLD analysis project Ga0105106, IMG submission 79109) | Freshwater sediment microbial communities from Prairie Pothole Lake near Jamestown, North Dakota, USA - PPLs Lake P8 Core (1) Depth... | ecosystem: Environmental > Aquatic > Freshwater >...
CGTTGACCGTGATCATGCTGCCACAGGTCGTCGTAGCTAGGACGACGGAAGAAGTAACCCAGATAGCCAGCATAGAACCAGGTTCGGACAACAACGACGAGATCGTGAACGTAGCGAACGAGACGATCGAGTACAACATAGACACTTGGGATCCGCGGCCCGAGGGGATTTTCGTCGGCGGGACGATTTCCGAGAGCTTGATCAGGCTGAACGAGATGGCTTCGGGAGACGATGCGCAGATGGCCTTGGCATCGGTGGTCAAGCTCCAGCGCGAGTACGTCATGTCCGGGGCGTCGACATTCACCGTCCGGCTGCCGGTCCATATCGATGAAGGGAACCTGCCGAACCAGGTCAACTTCGCCATCTACAAGCTCGACACACCGGACTATTCCATCACGCGCGACACCATCTATGATTACTGGACGGACGCGTGGACCTCACGCTGGGACTTGAACCCGTACTACCCCGACACCCTTGATCACACGAACTGCTACAAGATAACACCTGGCACCCTCCTCTATGCCATCTGGAACGTGGCACATCTCAACCCGACACTCAGGATCCCAGGGTACGATCCATTGGGCCTGTCGATAAACCCGGCAAATGACTCATATCTCTCAGGAAATCGCATCTATGCGAAGGTTACCGCCCCGTTGCTCCCTGACTTCTACTACGTACTCCTGACCCAGATATACTACGGCGAGGGAGATCCGTTCGACGTCTACCTGTGCCCCAGCGATTTGTGCTCGGACAACGTGACGGACTCAGAGATCTCATATCTATACTACCCGGCGCCTGACCAGGTCATTGCTCGGAACTGGCCGGTGTCTGCAGATCTCGGGTATTCCTTCGTGTTCCAGACGGGCCTGGGAGGGCGGGCTTATGAGTACAATGCCTGGTACGACGATGGGGACATCCTCGAATGGGACACCTACTTGAAGATTCCAGGGGAGAACGTCTCCGGGGCACTCAACTTCATGCTCGAGTACCGCGCCAATGCGACCTCGAATCTGACCTGGCGCCTTGGCGTCGCCCAGGAGGAGGGTTGGATGACTGCTCTCGACGACACCTGGTGGAACAACAAGGTGTCGAACAGCGGTTACATCCTGGCTTCCAACCCGATCAACAAGACATATGTCGCCACCAGCATCGGCGGTTCTAACTACGTGAAGTTCTGCTGCTGGCTGCAGATCCTGAATGCGACCCGGATCCAGGTCATGACGGTCTACGATCCTACTTGGCCAGCCTCATCTAACAACCTCATGCACTCTTCTCAGAGCCCCGATGGAGCCTACTACTACACGGACAAGCTGAGCTTCGGCATGTGGTGCACGATATCCATCCAGAACGTGTCCCTCAATGAGACTGCGGTCATCAATCCGGGCGAGGACCTCGGCGGGTTCTGGGATGGCATCGGGAACTGGTGGGACAAGCACTGGGTCGATGTCCTCGGCGCCATACTCATAGTTGCTGGGGTCATCCTGATATGTACCGGCGTCGGTGCTGGGTTCGGAGTGCTTCTGATAGTCGCAGGCATCGCCCTCATCCTCTACAACAACCACATCCTAGACGGCCTCATCCAAATGATCATAGATGGGCTCGAATGGTTAGGTAATTGGCTCTGGAAGATCGGCGCATGGATATGGGAAGCGCTGACCTGGCTCGTGGAGCAGATCGTGTACTACGGCTCAATCATCCTCGGGTTGCTGATCATCCTCGTGGCCATCTTCATCTTCGTCGTTCCAGTGTACTTCGAGATCAAGATCCTCGGGGCGTTCCTCGCCATGGCCCAGGGCGACTACCGTGAGGCGGCCGCGCAACTCGGGAGCGTAGTGTCCGCAGGTAGGACCATGATGGGGAGGGGATGACCGTGAGTTGGGAATACGATTTCCTCTACACTGCAGCGGACATCTTCGAGCTCCTGGTCCTCGGGATACTCCCCGTCGTCGTCCTGGTCATCCTCGTCATCTACATGAACAAGATTGTGCGGGCGTTCATCGAGACCAGGCGCATCAAGGCCCAGATGAGGAAGAAGAAGCAGGACGCCTCGAGGACAAGTGATGCGCCATGAACCTCGGGAGAAGCAAGGAGAGGACCTCTATGGAGATCACCGTCACATACCTTCATGGCAACGAAGTTCGAACGATCCGCGGGACACCCGCCGGAGATCTCGGCGACGCCTTCGTACTGAGGAAGGACGGAGGCGGCACTGTCCAGATCTACAAGCGGCATGTCATCATGGTGGAGGGCGACCGAGATGGATAGGGATCGCTGCCCCGTTTGCGGCCGCTTCCTGAAGGACCGCGAGGCCGTGAAGCCATGGATTAGGACCGGGCACTTCCATGGCTACGGCAAGGCGGGCCACGCCAAGGAACGCGGGGAGGTGTCTACATGACGGTGAGGGGAGGCCGATTCTGGCTGACGCCTCCCGACCTCGAGCTCGAGGTGCGCGAGCTGCTCCACGGCGTATACTTCGACCCATGCCCGTACCCCAAGCAGCGGGACGCGCTCAGCATCGACTGGAGTCGACCCTGGTACTGCAACCCTCCGTTCACACGAGAAGACGGAGGGTCGTCCGCGTTTGCTCGAAAGGCGGTTAGCGTCGGGGGGCCAGGAGTGTTCGTCACCTCGATACCGACCCCTGTAGCAGCGCTGCTCCGCGGCGGTGCGCGGTTCGTGGATGCCCGTCGAATCGCTTGGCTCGAGGTCGACACGAAGAAACCGATGCCATCACCGGGACTGACGGGGATATTCTACGTACCCAGGTGCGGGGAGGCTTCGACATGAGCATCGAGCCCGGATTCGCAGTCCCCATGAGTTTCCGCCGGGCCCGGTCCACCATGACGACGGGGCTGTTCACGACAAGGTACCTCCTCGAGCTGCGCCAGGAGCTGATCTAGAAGTCGACCAAGGAGATGATGGGATGCAAGAAGAAAGCAAGAATGGGCAGGTAACCGACGGCTTCACGGGCCGCCGAGTCTTCGGAGTCGTTGCCCGGGGGTTCCCCGCCGACATCGAGGCCTGGATCGAATCCGCGAAGCATCACGGCATCTATGTGATCTTCTCGAAGAGCACGAGAACCGGCAAGCTCGTGATCAAGGAGGAGATCTGGTGAACGTCGAGGGTTTGTTGCGGAAAGTCGACCTCGTAATCAGGCAGTGTTGGCCTGACCTCAAGCGAAGCGGCATGTCAGAGGACGACATACTGAAGAGATTGAGCGAGGAAAACGCGGAGCTATGCAAAGCTGGCCTCGAGACCCCAGATGCGTGGGCCAACGAGAGCGAGTTCAGGCTCCTTATCCATGGACGAGCGAACCAAATGGGATTGACGAATTCATCTAGAGAGGAGTTCGCGCTCAGCGGGACAGAGAAGGTCAGATGGACGCCCAATGGAATCGACCTCCTCACGAGGTCCTTAAGGAAGGACGCAGGCTATGATTGGCGGTACGTCATCCGTGCTCGAATGAAACCTCTCTCACGACTCGTCGTAGATGGCGCGACATTCTTTGAGTATGATCTCGACGGGAGGTCTCGGATCCTGAAGGTAGACGAGCTGCATAAACTCCTGAAGAGTGAGGGCAGTGTAGTCTACCAATCTCGAGCGATGGATGTCCTCTCTGCGGTATCGCGCGAGATGGCAAGGGAGACAAAGGAGGTCCATGCGACATTCGGAGTGTACTCCGAGACCGGCGGTGACCTTAAGATCTGTGACAACCCCATTCCTGTTAAGGATGAACAGCGGCGAGTCTGGGATTCAATCGAATCCCTATTGCAGAGGAACGCAGGTCCCCAGGACCTGCGACCTTACCTCGAGGTGCTGAGATTCTGGCATCCGTACGAAGTCCTTCCTTCGCTCGGTGCCGGCCTCGCGGCTCCATTCACCCCCGTACTGAGGGACAAGATGGTCCTCTTTCCACACGTGTATAACTGGGCGCCAGAATCGGACCTCGGCAAATCCCTCGTGGCAATCATTGCAAGCCAGAAGCTCTGGGGCATCGCTCCCACAAGTGGGCCCGCATTCACAAGTGCGTTCAGAATCGCAGCTCAGCTTGATAGCAGCTGTCATCCAATCGCCGTTGAAGAGGCGGATAGGCTTGACAATCGACATTGGCCGGTCCTGAAAGACTCCGCTGAGAGATGGCTAGCTGACAAGCGAGGGGCCAAGGATCTCACCGTCCATGCCTATCACAGTCGAAGCGTACTCCTATTGACGGGGAACGTCATGCCGATTACGCAGGGGCCAGTCCTCAAACGCTTCCTGATCGTGAGGTTCGACTCAGCCGCTAGGAGGCAGCGGAAGAAGCGGAGCCAGGAGCTCGAGGACCTCTCAGGGCGGCTCGCGCCCATCGGTTATTCTCTCCTCCGGTGGTTCCTAGAAGAGCATCCTAGCACGGCTGATCTCCTGCAGATGGTGGACACATACAAGCAGGTCATAAGAGAGCAACAGCTCTCGTGGAGTTCCGCAAAGAGACCTGAGGCCTGGGCGTGCGTCTACCTTGGGCTGAAGATTCTCGAGACGGGGTGCCGGAGATGTGATCTCGATTGGAGAGCTCCTGCCATTCAGGAGTTCTATCGAGAAGTCATCGCACCGGTCGAGGGCTCGACCTCGGACCTGAAGCGGAGCTCTGTTGAAGCATTCTCTTCATGGTTCGCTATCTGGTGCATCAACCACCCAAGACGATTCACTGAAAGAGGAATGTCCAGCGGTAACATCGCAGGAGAAGACGAGCTGTTCAGGAGCGACGTCATCAGAGTCGGGAAGGAAGAAATCGAAGGGCACTGGATAACGAAAGCCCTCCTTGACCTCTTCAATGACGAGACGGACGACGTCAACAGGATTTCAACGCATGTTGAGCTCGCCAAACAGGCAGCGGACCTCGCAGGACTCCCCTACTCTGAGGTGTTGGACGCCGACCGAGTCCACGTGAAGAACGTGAAGATCGGAGGAAAGGCTATGCGGGCAGCCTTCGTCCCAACCCCTGATTACTTCGATAGGCGAGGAGGCGGTAACCAGGTAACCCTGGATGGGCCAGATAGCGTTACCGATGCGCAAAGCGCTACTGGTAACCCTGGTAACTCTGTTACCACTGTTACCACCTCTATGTGCGAGCAGGTAACCACCCAGCCATACGAGGGGGAAACCTGCGAAGTTACCGAGTTACCAGAATCCCGCCCGAACGCCAATGAGAGTCCGGAGAAAGAGGAGGACCACTAGATGCCAATCTCCCTGAGAGCGGTGAAGGCGCTCATGGAAAAGGTAGTCCGCGAGGCGCCGAACGCCGTCCAGATCTCGAGGGACGCGGTCAAGGAGCTCGCGAGCCAGCTCGAGCTCGAGGCCGTCGAGACCACGAGGTCCGCTCTGAGGCGCCTCGAAGAAGACAACTCGATCAGGCGCTACCACGGGGTCAGCTCCAGGAAGCGGCTCAAGGCGAAGGATCTGCAGGTGGAGGAGCATGGCTAACCTTAATCAACGTCTGGAGGATTACGGTCAGGCTTGGGATAGCAGCCAGGTCGTCAGTCATTCTGTTTCACCAACGATTGATTCTCGGCCTGGCTGCCTCAAAAAGCCTTATCTATCAGGAACGCCCTCTTTGCCCTCGGTGAAACAGAATGGCTGAGCTACGTCAGCCCATTGGGCAATTGGGCCCCGTCAGGCAGGAGCTGGACCGCGAGTATATCGAGCTGGTCAAGCGGTTCGAGAACTACCTGAAGGGTGAAAAGAGAGCGGAACAAACGATCTCGAAGTACTGCCAGGAATCCTTCAAGTTCCTCCGCTGGACCAGGAAATCTGTGTCGGAGCTCCAGAGGTCGGACACCCAGGCGTACAAGGAGCACTTGGCGTCGAGGTACTGCGAGAACAGCATGGCAACGATCCTCGCCGCGGTCAACGTCTTCTGCGAGAGAGTCCTGGATCGGCCGGAGCTCAAACAGAGGCCTCCGAGGAACGTCGTGAGATCCACAATACCCCTCACGGAGGACGAGGTCAAGAGAATCCTCGAGGCCGCTCGAGAGCCGCCTAAGAGCAACTGGCCGAGCGGAGGGGCCAACAACAGCGACACCACGCTAAGAGACTATGCTATGATGTGCCTGCTGTACTACGGAGGCGTCCGCCGGAGCGAAGTGATCAGTCTTCACATATCGGATATCGACTTCGACTCGAGGAAGATCAGGATTCACTCCGGAAAGGGGAAGGACTGGTCCAAGATCAACCTGCACCCGGCGGCGCTCGAGGCAATCCTTCAGTACATGAGGCATGGACGCCCCGAGCCGAGACGTCCGGAGTGCCATGACGTCCTGTTCCTATCCAACGAAGGAAGGGGGCTGAGCAGGAACGTCGTGTGGGACGTCGTCAAGAAGTGCGCGGCTCGAGCCGGCATTAAGAAGAGGGTCTACCCCCACCTGTTCAGGCACTCCCTAATCAGTCACATGGCCGAGAAGGGCATCTCCGCCCCCCTGATCCAGGCCCAATCGAGGCACCACTCCCTGGATATGTTGCAGAGATACATCCATCCGAGCGACCGGGCAGTGTCCGAGGCCTACAGGGATTCAATCACAGTATCCGTCGGAGGAGGCCCTAGAATCGTTTCTGAGCCCTCTAGAGCCCACAGCGAGCACATGCCCGACGATGTAGGGCCTTCGTCGCAGGAAGAGCGCAGGAACCGCGTTATCGACCTCTTCGTCCAAGGGAGGATCTCCGAGCAGAGGTTGGACAAGCTGCTCGCCCTCCTCGAAGGGGACTCGGCAAAGGCGGAGCTGCTCTAAACCTTCTAACATCTTCCCCTTTCTCTTCATCTTGACAAGAAGCCCGAGCCGTTTACAAATCGCCCTCATTCTGACAACATCCAGATATGGTTCGTCGCATATTGCTTACGAACCTACTTCGGCAAAGGGGCTTATGTCCTTCACCTGGCCCAACACTCCCGAACGTAAACTGGTTATTCCGTTCATTACCCTACGTTCCGCACCGATGGCGGCAGTGGAAGAATCCTAAGAGCGCAAGCCTCTTCAGGGATAGGGATTCATGTTTTTCGTCTAGAGTGCCAGGGAAGCCAGGCACAATACAGAATTCCCGTTCTGTCAGTGAGAAAAGGCCATAGGGGTGGAGAGGCGATACCTAGCAGAGAGGAATGGCAGTTTTCATTGAGCTCCGTACTTTGGCCGGTCTTGTCCTTTTGTTAATCGTATTCGGCCTCGCTGTCTATTGGATAATCAAGGTTCTTGTCCGGAATAAGAAGGAATCTTTTGCCCGGAGAAGAAAGGAGTCTCTTGTCCGGGAGAGGAAGGAGACTCTTTTCCGGAAAAGGAAGCAGGCTCTTGCCCGGAAGAAGAAGGAGGCTCTCATCCGGAAGAAGAAGGAACGAACGTAGCTCGTCGGAAAAGCCCATGGGGGCGGAGCGAAAGTCATTAAGTCATGAGGAGCGATTCTACAATGGAGGGACTGGAGGCCTAGACTTGCGAACCATGGCTGATTGTACACAGGACACGGATGTTTGTCTCATTGTGGGTTTGCTGGTCTTGGGACTGGGAATCATGCCTCTTGTCAATGGTCTTTATGGATACTATGTCACCGTGCCTGCAATTGAGGAAACGGACGATGCCGTTAAGGAAGCGGCAGAAGAGCTTGGACTGGAGGACATCCCAATTGTCTCGACCGGTCGCCTTGCTCTGGCTTTCGCAATCATGATTCTAGTAGGCAGTTGCATGATAGTCGTCGGAGCGGCGCTGCTGTCGATTGCATTGTCGAGGAATAGGAGACGCATTGAGAAAAGTCCGTAGGGGCGGAGAGAAGCCCTTAAGCCATCGAACACATTATTGGAACGAGGGAATTGCGATGGCGTCTGAACCACTCTAGTCCGGCGTCAGTCGCAGGAAGAGAGTGATTGCGTTAACCGTTGTGACTGTCCTGATTGCAGTCATCGCTGTCGCATATGTGATGGTCATTGCACGCCCGGAGTCCAGCACAACCCTGCGGGTTACCCGCTACGACCCCTCTTATTCGGATCCGGCGAGAGATGCTATTTACCTTGATGATGAACTGAAACAGGAAGTCAGCACAGATGTGGGTGCGAACCACACTATTGTGTTCGAGCTTACTCTGGGCAAGTGACTGCAGATGATGCCGGAAGGCCGTAGGCACCTTCATTAGTCCGGTAACGACAATACTGGAATGAGGACAGCAATGAAGTGCTGGAATTGTGGGGCAGAGAACGATGATCGCAGAGAGTTCTGCGGCTCATGCGCAGCGCCAATGCGGGACCCACGCGACGGGGGACTGTCCGAGCAGACCGGACTCGAGAGACTGAAGACACTCTTGTACAATCTGGTCAAGATGACGACCGGATCCTTGATTACTGCTCTGTTCGCGATTTGTCTAGTGGCCGGAACAGTCTGCGTCTACGATACTCTACTAGGAAACAGGGTTCTAGCGGGAATCGGGATGATACTGGCGTTCTCTGGCTTCCTGATGACGACATCATACTTCCTTGTTGGAAGCGGGTCCTCGAAGCGGATGGTCGTGTTCAACTGCCCCCCAGGACAGTGGCTCATGCTTCGAGCGGTGTATCCAGAGGCAGTCATCACTATGGTGATGAACTCGATGAGAACAGAGCAACCTCAAGCAGGTGCGTTACTGCGAGCCATGTTCGTCCTGGCAGGAGCGATTGTGATGGCCGTGGGTCTTATTCTCGGATAGCCTAACTCGAAGAATGCGCCCGGACGCGACTTGATGACTGAAATCTTGCATCGGACGCCCGTGAGAATGAGAAGGGAACAATGCATTCGGGACAACTGCGCTCAGTGTTCTCAGAATCGCCACGGCTCCAAGGGGCTCATGTCCTTCACCTGGCACATCTATCTTCCACGAGATATACCGCCCCTAAGAATCAGCGGCGGGGCGCGGAGGGGACATCGGACTCCACAGGAAAGGCTTTGTAGAGCTTCGCGTCTACTACCAGTCGGTGGCAGGAAATGGCCTGGGGAATCAATAATCCCGTACAACGCAGAGCATGTCCATTGCGTGAGCCGAAGAGAGCACCGATGTGGGCGCGTGTGATTGTCCTCGCATGTACCGCGGCATTGATCCTGACGGCAGTGGGGTGCATTGTGTCCCTATCACCTCAAGGCGAAACCACCCGAGCAGGCATAACGGCCATATCGAGTGAAACGCTCGACAGCGAGAACGATGTGGGGCAGTTCACATCCATAGCCATCGACGATGAGGACGACGTGCACATCAGCTACATCTACGGAACCTCGGCCGACCTCAGATATGCGACGAACGAGGGAGGGGCGTGGACCACTGACACGGTCGATTCGACGACCGAATCTTCCGGTTACACCTCGATCGCAATCGACTCGGGGGGGAAGATCCACATCGCCTACTTCGATTTCATCAACATGGTGTTGATGTACGCAACGGACACTGGCGGCTCCTGGGCAACGAACATAGTCGACGACAGCGGCGATGTCAATACATTCATCTCCCTGGCGGTTGATTTCAACGACAAGATCCACATCAGCTACTACGACCCCTCCGATGACGACCTCAGGTACGCCACGAACGCAGGCGGCTCCTGGGACATCAGTACGATCGACAGTGCTGACAATGTCGGAGGCCACAGCTCCATAGCCGTCGACTCTCATGGCTGCATACACATCAGCTACTGCAACTACACAGACACCGCCCTCAAGTACGCCACCAATGCGACCGGACAATGGACCACAAACACGGTCGACAGCGCAGGGACCGTCGGATACTTCACATCCATCGCAATCGATTCGTCCGACCACGCCCACATAAGCTACCACGACGACACGAACGGCGCACTCAAGTATGCCACGGACTCGGGAGGTTCATGGGCCTGTGAGACGGTCGACAGCGAGGCGGGAATCGGTGACATCACATCCATCTACGTCGACTCGAAAGATCATGTGCACATCAGCTACTGTGACCGCATCGACCTGAATCTGATGTACGCCACTAACGCATACAGCGCTTGGGCCATTCAGACCATCGACAGTTCGGGAGATGTGGGAAGCTACTCATCCATAGCGGTCAACTCAACCGGCGTGGCTCACATCGGCTACTACGATATGACAAACCACGACCTGAAGTACGCCACGGTCGCCCCGTGCACCATCCATGGCTGGGTGAACGACTCGGAGACGATGCTGGGGATCGGGGGTACCCAGGTCGTGGCATACATGACCGATTTCGATTATGTCCCGTACGACAGTCCCGTGATGGCGGTAGCCACGACGAACGAGACAGGGTACTATGAACTGAGTCTGCCTGACGGTGCCACAGCGCTCATGTGCGGGGCCTACGGCTACTACAGCTACACCCTTGAGTTCAACACGACGGGACTGACCGAATACAGACTCGACATCGTCCTTGACCCAGAGCCAACGGTGCCGACCGCGGACATGAGCCTGGACCCGGTGTCGAACGTGTCGTCCCATAACCCGCTCACGGTCTGCGTGGAGTGTGAGGATTTCAACATCGAGATGGTCTTCATCTTCATAGGCAGGATCCAAGAAATGACAGAACACTACTCGACCTTCCACCCTGTTGCCGGCGCGGCGGCGGTGCCTGCATGGGATTCCGGGAGTGAAGACTTCATCTACACCTACGAGGAAGACGTCTTCGAGGGATCCTACACATGGGCTGCGAGCTCGAGAGGGGGCTATCTGACAAACGGCACCTGTTCTGAGTACATCGACATATGGTCGTTCGGGTCCATGGACGGCGTTGAATCCTACGGTGTCCTGGGATACTACTCGAACGGGACGCTCGAAGACGAGGTCGGCAGGGCATGGTTCGACGCCCTGACGGATGAGTACACTGGCTTCGAATTCGGGGAGACCCTGCTCCATGAACCCTCGTCCCTCCCGTCGGCCCCCGCGGACGACCACGAGGGCATCCTTCTGCCATTCTCATTGACATACACCATCAACCTGGATTGGATGGGGGTAGGAGACCCCCCTCCGACGGATTTCCTCACCTATGGAGAACATCTCTATGAGGAGAGGTCCGTCATGGATCTGACACTCCCGACCACCGACACCGCCCTCAGCGGAGACTATGTTGCGCTGATGCTCGTTGCGGATGAGGTCAGCAACTACAACGGTTCTGTGGCAACCTTCACCGTCGACACGGATGCGCCCTCGGCGGACTGCGGACCGGACCAGGTTGTCTCGTGCGGGGACGAGGTGACCATCGACGGACGCGAGTCGTCGGACAACGTCGGCATAGCGTCCTACGAGTGGGATTTCGTGGATGTGGAGCCAATGACGATGACCGGCATTGAGGTGGTACACACCTTCGATGTGCCAGGGGAGCACACGGTCACGCTGACTGTGACCGATGGCGGAGGGAACACCGGCACCGACACAATGACCATCACCGTCGTGGACGATGAGAACCCTGTTGCCGATGCTGGCGAGGCCCCTACAGGCGCCACGGCCGGAGACACGGTCACGCTCAGCGCATCCAACTCCACGGACAACGTGGGTATAGTCAACTACACCTGGGAGTTCACGGATGTCTCAGAAGTGGTCCTCTACGGCGAGACGGTCGAGTACGTCTTCAGCGAAGCAGGCGAGTTCGTGGTCACCCTGACCGTCCGGGACGGGGCAGGCAACACCGACACTGACACAATCTCCGTCACGGTGCTCGAGCCGCCGATCAACGACCCTCCGACTGCGGACGCCGGCGATGACGAAGCTATATCCACAGACACCGAGTACACGTTCGATGGATCGGGCTCATCCGCCGATTCGACGAACTTCACCTGGACTTTCATCTACGACGGAGGAACGAAGACGCTGTACGGCGAGACAGCCAACTGGACCTTCGACATCTCTGGCGAGTACACTGTCACCCTGACGGTGACGGATGACCTGGGAGCGACCGACACTGACACGGTGACGATAACCGTCGAGGAGGAAGGGTATCCACTATCACTGCTGCTGACGGCGGGGATAGTCGCGGCGTTCGTGGTCGTCGCAGCCGCCATACTCCTGATGAGGAAGCGGAAGGCGTCTGGGGGCTCCCCGCCCGAAGGATGACCACACCGGCCGGACTCATAGGTCGTTCAAGGACGATGCCGGCTGGAAACAGGTCGACCCTGAGGGCCGGGTCCGCCGCCCCACGGCGGAGCGGGCCCTGAACCACCTACTGCCTGCATGCGCGGGCATCAAGCCAATCACGCTGAAGGTGGTCTGGAGACCCCGTCGGAGGGGGGAGACTAGAGGAAGACGTGAAGGCTGGCCTATCCTAGCTGGCCCGCAGCAGCATGCACCGCGGTCACTTCTCCCCTTCCCAGTCCCGCCTCAGCATTGAGAAGAGTATGTCGTCCGCGAAGTTCCCGAACTCGTCGAAGTAGCGCTCCCTGATGAGCCCTTCCCTCTTGAAGCCCAGGCGCCCTATCATTCTGACCGAGCGCTTGTTACGAGGCATGACGAAGACCTCGATCCTGTTCAGCTCCATCTTCTCGAAGCCGAAGTCGATAACAGCCTTCATCGCCTCGGTCATTATGCCGTTGCCCCAGTGCTCTTTCGCCAGGTCGTAGCCCATCTCGGCCTGATAGCTCGCGGAAGGGGCCCACTTGTAGTAGCCCAGCGTACCTATCGGTCGGCCTTTCCCCTTGAGTGTTATGATCCAACGGAAGCCTCGCCTCTTTCGGTATAAGTCAACCAGGTACTCTCTGACCTGCTCCCGGGCGACCCTCATGTTCTTCGGGCCGGGTTCTCCCCCACCCCATACAAGTTCTGGCCTCGAGAAGTATTCAAAGTACCATTCGGCATCCTTCATTGTCGGCTGCCGGAGAACCAAGCGTTTCGTCCTGATCTCGGGGAACTTCCTGAAAGCCGTCTTCCTGTTCATGGGGGTTCTCTCGCAGACGAGGCCTTACGTCGTCTCCGTTCAGTTGCGTAGGCTATCATAGTCTTTGCGGCATCCCTTGCTTAGCACGCATGGTAACCCGCGCAAGAGCCTTGTCAGTTCGAAATCCAGAATGCGCAGTATCAGAAGTCTGTCATTAGAGCAGGAGTGGACCAGGCAAGATTCACAGGTCCAGGTCCAAGGCACCGCCTCGCATGACCGGGCCATGGTATCGTACTCAATACGTCCACGCATGGCGACGCCTGGTGTACAGAGTAGGGGCCTCACCGTCTCTGCCGAACGGAGGTGGCATCCGACTTAGTTGTAGTCCTCGAGGAACGCCCACCAACCACTATCGATTGCGAACGCCACCTCGGCATATGCATCGGCATAGTAGTTCCAGTCTCCGCCGTAGCCCCACCACAGGGTAAGACCTCGGCTCTCCTCAGCCGCTCGCCCGCCCCAGAAGGCGATGGTAGCGCCATCCAGTGAAGACACCATTTCCGTGGTGGAAGCCCTTAGGGTCTCGTCAGTTATCGTAGCATCGTCAAGCAGTACATCTCCCAGATCGGCCATATCCACGTGATAGTGCGTGGCCCATGCGTAGTAAGCCTCTCCGAGCGCCTGCTTGTAATTCGTCGCATACATGGGCAAGCACGCATGCATCGCCTGTACCCACGCACTGAGGGTGTCAGCCGAGTCCCCTATCGCTGTGACGTTCACCGCCGACAGAGCGACAGTCGATGCCCATGTCTGCGGCTCGTAGAACGCCTGGAACCCGAACACCATGTCCGTCGCGAACTCCGACGGTGACCTTGAGGGGTCGAGGGCTGTAGGCATCAGCATGAGATCATAAGGGAAGCCGGTTGTCGGCACGGATTCTTCGGAACCGACCACAATACCCACAAGCGACGTCAGCGACACTTGATAGGCGACTTCGACGGCCGCCATGTTGCAGGCATCGAACGCCAGCAGGTCGATGTAGACACCCGCATCCTCAATTGCCGCCTGGAATGCGGGCATCGTTATCCTGCTCCCTGAGGTGATGTCGTCGCTTATGTACCTCCATGCGTACCCGTGATCCCATGCAACAACGGCCAGCTTATCAGATGGGTACTGGAGGGCCACGTTCTCGAGGAACCACTCGAAGGTGTCGCCGCTGCCGAAGTCCATCTCGGGGTAACTCGCGACGACCTCCCAGTTGATTCCTGAGATCTCGACGACCTCAGTACCGCTTGTACTGAGTCTGTCTATGTACGCGACTATCCTGAACATATCATTTTCAGGTAGCTGGAGCAATCCCGGAAGGCTGCTGTCGTCCCAATACCTCTCAAGGGAGTTGTCTCCGCTGACGTAGATGGCTACAGTCCAGGATTCAGTTGCCACCCATCCCTGTCCGCTCTGCTTTGCGAGACACACTCCCGGCATCAACACTAGAGCCGCTACAAGCGCGCTGATGCAGCACATACGATAACGTTCGCCCATTTCCTTCCCCCTTCCGAATCCAGACCAGCACATTCCGCAGGTCACATTCGTACTGCAGGGATAATTCCAGATGTGCTATTAGTACTCTGTCAAGTCCTCACCTACTGGCGGCATCTTCCGATAGGAAGAGTGCCCGAGGAGTCTATGACGAGAATCCGCCTAGGCTACACTCGGTGTCAACGAGAGGCTTGCGACCTTGGCCGGGCTATATACCTGAAGGACATGAAGGGGCGATGGTACTCGACATCCATGGCCGGGGTACATCGCCACCCTGTCGAGGAGGACCTTGATCTCATCGCCTCGATTATGAGCATCTCCAGGCGAGAGGCCCTCCCCCGCCGCGACCTCGCATTCAAGAGGATCTTGAAGGACATTGAGGAAGTCTGAGGTCTCGGACCCTCGGCAAGTCCGCACCTCTTTAAGGGGGTTCATGCCGATATCGACTTTGAATCCGAATCGAGGGGACCACATGAAGGCACTCGTCGTCTACGACTCCGTTTACGGGAACACTGAGAGTATCGCGAAAGCGATAGGGACAGGTATCGCCAGCGAAACACAGGTAGTGAAAGTGAACCAAGCAGACCCGACCGCGCTCGCTCCCATCGAACTGCTCGTGGTCGGCTCCCCCACGCTCGGAGGAAGAGCGACCGAGGCGATCCAGGACTTCCTGTCAAGGCTACCTGAAGCGTCCGTGAAGGGCGTCAAGGTCGCGTCCTTCGACACAAGATACACGGGCAGGCTCGTCAAGGTGTTCGGCTTCGCCGCGGACAAGATTGCGGAGAGCCTCAAGTCGAAAGGCGGGGTCCTAAGCCTGCCTCCTGCGCCGTTCTATGTTACCGGTAAGAAGGGCCCGCTCAAGGAAGGGGAACTCGAAAGGGCCACCGCATGGGCCAAGGACTTGGTGCGATAGACGGCCTCATGGAGAACCACGCAATCGCCTGGCCTCGGCAGATATCGTGTCTAGCAGCATGCGAAGCCGCCTCCCCTTGGCCTCAAGTTCGCGGTCGGTCACCGTATCAGCCTCAGGACACAGTTCGTCTACCACGACCTCGCCCTCAACGGATAGGTTAACAGGATATATGACGCAGCCCAAGGGCCTGCGCTCGTACTCGCTGCACCGCCTCCTCTCGCGGTCGTAGAAGACGCAGAAGTCACCGTTGTTCCGCAACCTCCTCACATCATCGACTCCAAGGCGAGAGAAATCCTCCCTCCGGTGGCCTGCACGCTCGAGCCGCGCGATGTCTGCCTCGCACAACTCCATCTCCGTCTCACGGCAACACTTCTCGCAATGGGTGCAGCGCATCATGACTGCGAGGCCGGGGGGATAGTTAAAGATTGGGGCACGAAGCGCGCGTCCGACAACTCCGTCGGACGCACAGAAAACCACATATCGGGGGACCGCGTGGAGTCCCCCAAGGTGATGAGGCCCACCTGAACCACCCACCCGAGGCTGATGGCATCTACCCATGATGGGGAGCAATGCGCCGGAGCAGCCCGATATGCCCGGCCGAGGATGTGAGGTTCATGGACGCAGACCAGTTGTGGTTAGTGCTGTTGGTAGCCGTAGGCGGGTCCGTGAGAAGCGTCTCCCGGCACCTGCTCTCTGGGGTCTTCACGACATCTGATTTCCCATGGGGCACGTTCTTCGTGAACGCCACGGGGAGCTTCTTGATTGCTTTCCTGTACTTCTGGAACCTCCAGACCGGCTTCGCGTCCCAGGAGTTCAGGGTGGCCGTGTTCGTCGGGATCTTCGGAGGATACACGACCACGTCCGCGTTCAGCCTCGAGACCGTGTCGATGCTCTCATAGTCGCAATGGGGCTGGGCCGCCGCAAACATTTTCCTCAACGGAGGCGTATGCGTGGTCGCGGCCGTGCTCGGACGGATGGCCGCGTTGCTCATAGAGGCGGTCTAGGGTGGAACTCGAGGAGAAGGCAATTCGGTTGAAGGTGTACCTCGGTGAATCCGACCATTACAACGGTGTCCCGGCGTACAAGGCTGTGATCCACCATCTAAGACAAGCGGGATCTGGGGAGCCACTGTCACGCGCGGGGTGTACGGATACGGCAAGAAGAGCAAGTTGCACGAGGCCTCTCCGCTCCGGCTGAGCGAGGACATACCCATAGTCGTCGAGGCAGTGGACTCTGAGAAGAAGATACTCGAAGTCGTTCCCGCCATCAGCGACATGGTCAAAGGTGGCCTTGTCACCGTCGACGAAGTCAAGGTCCTCAGGCATATCGGATGAAGCGACTTCTGGACTCACCGGAAGCAGGCGACTGCTACTCGGCCCTGTACCGTGGCACCGGGACATGTATCTCGAACACGGTCGACCTGCCGGGAATCCCCACCTCGCGCACCGAGATGCCGCTGGATTCCAGGAGCTCCCTCGCAAGGCACAGGCTCCGACCACATACACATGGTCCTGCCTGGTCAAACAGCGACTCCTTGGCCCCTTCGGGCACTCCTGCCCCATCCGCTCTGATGGTGACCGTCAAACCGAACTCCGAGGTCCTCGCCCTGACATTGATTTGAGCACCTGATTGGCTCCGCTCCGCCGCTCCAAGGACGAAGGCCGCGAACGCCTTGTCTGCAGCTGAACTCGCGAATATCTTGTACGAGCTAAGGTCCATTTTGACCCTCCGTGAGCCGTTGACAGAACGGTCGACCGCGCTCTGAAGGACCCCCTCAAGCGACTGCCACTCCGTCGGGGCCTCCATGCACGACCTGAACATCCTGAGCGCCTCGAGGCGCTCCGACAACTCCGCACACTTGCAGTCAGCCGAGCGTATATGGGCCGCAGTGTCGTCATCCCTGCAAGTGCCGAGAGCGAGCTCGTTGAAGAACGACACGGCGGACAGCCTGTCCCTGAAATCATTCAGGACCATCTCGTCGAGCATAGTCAGGCACAATCTGGCGCGCTTGAGCTCTCGGGCCTCGAGTAGTCCGATCTCTGACAGGACGGACCGGCTGAACAGGTCCTTCTCCATGTGCTCCAGGACATCCGGGGTGACCACACCTGAGGCGTAAGAGATAAGCGTCTCCGGCGGGAGGTAGTAAGGGTTGCCGCAGACCGTCCCACGCACGATGACCTTTGGGTGCGCCATCACAGCCTTGACAAGAGTCGCGGTATCGAAGTCCGTTTCTGAGTATTGGCACAGGAAGTCAGCAGACGAGTCAGGATACATGAAATTGATGCGGGCCTCATACTCGATGAGGTCGCGGACGCCAGGCATGTCCCTGGACGCCCATGACATCTCACCGGTGGCCGTGAGGCCGCTACAGCCATCCTTGAGTGCCTTGTCCCGCTCGTCCGAGAGGAATCTGAGCACGCGCTCCTTGTCGAATCTGCCGTCTCTCAAATACACCTCGTCCGAGGTGTAGAAACTCACGCGGGTCTCAATGGTTTCCTCACTCAGCGGTGCGGCATCCATCAACCGCTCGAGCAAATCCGCCTTCTCGTGACGGTCGGATATGTACAGGTACCTGTCGTTCTTCCTGAGCCCCTCGAGCATGTGAGGAACGACTGCGGCGAACTGGTCTGACTCGGTCTTGAAAATGCTACACGTGTGCCTTCGGGGGCCTTCAGCCGAGGCACTCGCAACTGGACGAGTCGAATTCAACAGAGCCATCCCTTCTCCGAGTCTACAATCACCAAAGAGTCCCCTTTGTCGTTCCGGGCATGGGGACATGATATATTATGTTGTATCCCGAACGTACCAGGCAGTATTTAAGCAACCGAATCTGGGAGAGCGACAATGACCTCGAGGGAGTACGATGGCAGCGATAGATGCCCCCCCGTCTTGATGAGCCCACCTCAAGTGCTGTTCCCGTGATGCCCGTAACAGTCTACCTCATAGTCGTGTCAACTGATCCGCTTCTCAAACCATAGACTCTCTCTCTCCTTCTCGAACCCGACAGAGAGATACAGGTCTAGGGCCTTCTCGTTCTTGGCGTAGACCCCTATGTAGACGGTGTCCATGGCCTGCTCAAGAACCCACTTCATGCCATCAGTGAGCAGGAACTTGCCCACGCCCTTGCGCCGATACGGCGGCCGGACGCCGAGTATGTTGATCCAACCCCACTTGGTGCCGTTCTCCTTATTGTATGTCATATCCTCCGCTGACAGGCATACACCGACGATCTCGTCACCCACCATCGCAAGAGAGAAGCTCTCGGGGTCCTCGGCCGCATCCCTGTAATTTATGAACATCTCGGGCCTCTCAGGTGCGAAGTTGAAGTGGTCCTGGAAGGTGTCATTGAAAGCCTCGACGATTCTAGTGAGTTCCCCATCTCCGCACTCCTTGTACGGCCTCCTGATCAGCCTGACACCATCGGGCACAGAAACGTCCTGAACCCGCTCTGTCTTTCTGCGCACAAGAAAGAACACTCTGTAGGCCTCCGTAAAACCATTCGAAGAGAGGGCATTTATCCGCCATGACTCGCTAGCGAGACACCTCGTCCGCGCCTTTCCCACCCCTCTCGATCTGATGTATTCTGACGCGAAGTCTATGAGCTTCGACTCAAGGCCCTTGCCCCTCTCACCCGGGACGACCTCGAACTCCAGGTGGGCATCGTCCAAACCCGCCGACAGCCTGTTCGCCTCGACGACAACTACAGCATATGCTACTGGCACCCCATCGACCCTGACCACCCAGCTCCCCTCTGGACGGAACTCGGAATACTTCACGGTGTAGGTCTTCATCTCCTCCACCGTGGGGGCTCGCTCGAAAGGCGACTCTTTCTTGGATCTTCGAATCACCGATACTACGTCTTCGAGGTCCACATCCCTCAGACGTGTGATCTCATACTCAGTCACGACACGCGCTTATGCGCACGCATCACATAACTCTTTTGGACCCGCCTTTGCGCAATCTTTATGACAGTCCGTGGTCGTCATCCCGGCCATGAAGAAGGTCAGCCACAAGGACATCAAGGGGACTTCCCCGGATGGCACCAAAGGTGTCGACTTCAGGCCCCTGCTCGCCGAGAACGTGAACCCGCCCAACTACTACCTGAGGGTCTTCGACGTCGCCCCTGGGGGCAACACACCGTTGCACACGCATGCGTGGGAACACGAAGTCTACATCGTGTCAGGAAAGGGGAAGATCGTCCTCGACAAGAGGGAGGAGCCTCTGGCCGAAGGAGACGCTGTCTTCGTCGAGCCAAACGAGATCCACCAGTTCGTCAACGATAGCGGACGCGACATGCGCATGATCTGCGTCATACCCAAGCCGAAGTGAGCGTCACGGCGCGTTGTTTCACTTCACAAGGGCGTCGACGCACTCGCCGAACACCTTCGCGTGGAGGTCCACATCCCTCCTCGTCGTCGAGGGCGCTATCAGGGCCATGTTGTGGAACGGAGTCATCAAGATGCCTCTGTTCAGAAGCATGAGGTGAAGCAGCTTCTCCAGCTCCCCGTCTCTGGCAGCATCGGCCTCCGCCCCGTTCCTGGGAGCGGTCGGGCAGAAGTGGTACTCGATGCGCACTCCAAGGCGCGCGACATGCCAGGGTACGCCCCTGCCCTTGATGACATCGTTCACGCCCTTCTCGAACCTCTCCGCCAGGGGCATCATCTTCGCGAACGCCTGCTTCGTGATGACCTTCTCGAGAGTCGCCCTCATGGCCGCCAAGGCGAGCGCATTGCCCGTCAAGGTGCCCCCGAGCCCACTCTCGTCCGTGCCGTCGCTCAGTATGCGCTCCATGACCCTGTCCGACACATACTGACTTATCCCGAAGGCCGCCACTGGGACCCCGCTCGCCAAGGGTTTGCCCATAGTGATCATGTCCGGCCTCAGCCCATGAGTCCCGGTGTACCCGCCCACACCACTCGAGAGTGTGTGCGTCTCGTCGATTATGAGCAGTGTGCCAGTCCTTGTCGTGAGCTCCCTCAGCGAATCGTGGTATCCCGGGTCGGGCAGCACGATGCCTCTGTTGGTCATAGCGGGCTCGATCAACACGCATGCCACGTCCCTGGGGGCGAGAGCCCGCTCCATGGCGACGATGTCGTTAAACTCGACCGCCTTCGTTGTCATCGATGGTGGCACTGGAGGCCCGATGTTCCCTTCCCTTGGGACGACCTTGCCTCCATCTAGGTATATCAGAGTCTCATCGACGGTGCCGTGATAGCATCCGCTAACGACCAGGATGTACTTCCTCTTGGTGACCTCCCTCGCGAGCCTGATGGAGAACCTGTTCGCGTCGGTGGCGGTCATGGCGATCTGCCAGTACGGGAGCCCGAACCTGCGGGAGAGCTCCTCGCCGACCCATATCGAATCCTCGTTCGGGAGCATCATGGTGATGCCCTTGGATACCTGCTTCCTGACAGCGTCCACGACGGGCTTCGGCGAGTGCCCGAACATGGAGCCCGTGTCTCCGAGGCAGAGGTCGAGGTACCGGTTACCATCAACATCCTTGATGTGAGAGTCCTTGGCATCGGTCACGAATACAGGGTAGGGACCCGCCCATCTGACCATCCAGTTCATGGGGACCCCCGCGAGAAGGCAGCGCTTGGCCCTCTCGAAGAGCTTCTTCGACTTCTTGTGTGCCTTCAGAAACTGAGCAGTCTCCTCATCCATCAGCGCCTTGACCCGCTTCCGGTCGACCTTGACCACGATGCTCTCCCCTCCGTGCGCGCACGCCCCGAAACCGCGTTGGCGGATTATAACCTCTGTCCCGATGGACACCACGGGTCCTTCGGGGCGTCGAGGCTCATCTCTTCTTCCCTGAGAACACGGCGATGATGTCGAGCCTCGTGATGATGCCCACAACCTTCCCGTCCTTGACGACGGGCAGGCGGTTCACGTTGTTCTCCGCTATGATCTTGAGGGCCCTGTCAAGCGAGTCGTTGTGGCCCAGGGTGAGCACGCTTTGCTTCATAGGAAGCAGCGAAGAAACCTTCGCCTCCGCGACAGCCCTCATGGACAGAGTCAGCTCCCTCACGGCCTCCCTATCCTCTGCATCTTTGTCCACGAGCTGGCATGTCGCCTCTCTCAACGACTTGGCCTTCCTGACCCTGTCCAGCACCGCCCTGTATATGTCGGTGACGCTCAGGACGCCCACGAGGAGCCCGTCATCGTCGACGACTGGCGCTCCCGAGATGTCCTTCTCCATCAGAGCCAGCCAAGCGTCCACCACCCTGTCCGTGGCCTTGACGCAGAACACATCGTGCGTCATGACGTTCTGGACGCTCATGAACCTGAATCTGTCGGAGTTCCCCTGCAAACGGACAATCCCTTCGAATGTATCGGCGGGAAGAGTAGATTATACTTACCTGGCATCGGTCTCCTTGATCGCCTGCTCGAATATGTCGATGCCGATGTCCAGCTGCTCCTCTGATATGATGAGCGGGGGCGCGATCCGGAACACGTTCCCGAACATCCCTGCGGTTATCATCATCAGACCTTTCTTCCACGCCAGACCCTGGATCTGCGGCACGTAGAGTGGTTCCTTCGACTTCTTGTTCTTGACTATCTCCACGCCTATCATGAGGCCCTTGCCCCGCACATCACCAATGATCTCATATCTGTCCTTCAGTTCCGTCAAGCGCTTCATGGCGTGCAATCCCAGCACCTTCGACCGGTCGGCGAGACGTTGCTCCAGTATCTCCTTCACGTGGGCAAGTCCTGCAGCCATGCTGATCCCGTTACCTCCGAACGTGGACGAGTGGGATCCAGGCCGCCATACATCCATGACGCTCTTCTTCGCCACGATCGCCCCCAGAGGTATGCCACCGCCAAGGGCCTTTCCAGTGATCAATATGTCAGGGACAGTCTCGGTGGAGTTGCACTCCCAGACCTCGCCCGTCCTGGCGAGGCCACTCTGAACCTCGTCCGCTACGAGAAGCATCTTCCTCTGGTCGCACAGACGTCTCAGACGAGGCATGAACTCCTTAGGGGGCACTATGTACCCTCCCTCGCCCTGAACTGGTTCGACAAACAATGAGGCGAGGTCGTTGCTCGGACCCCCGAACTCCAGTATGCCCTTCTCGAGGTAGTCTACGCACAAGAGACCGCACGACGGGTATTCCTGGTTGAACCAGCAACGATAGCAGTAGGGATACGGCGCGAAGTATATCCCAGGGGGGTACGGCCCATGGCCGTACTTGTACTTGACACGGCTCGCCATGGCCAGCGCATTACCAATCCGCCCATGGTACGAGCCCATGAATGCTATGTGCTCGCTCCCCTTCGTGTAGTACCGGGAGAGCTTGATCGCAGCTTCAACTCCCTCGGCCCCGCTGTTCCCAAAGAACGTAGACTCCAGTGCACCGCCAGGAGAGATCTTCGCCAACAATTCGGCGAAGTCCGCTTCCTTATCGAAGTACGCGTCGTTCGCGAGAGAGTGCGTAAGGCACTCCGCCTGGTCCTTGATGGCCTGGACGACCTTCGGGTTGGACCACCCTGCGTTCAGCACTGATATGCCAGACGAGAAATCGAGGTAGACGTTACCGTCTTCGTCCATGATGGCCGCCCCGGAGGACCTCTTCATCGTGAACTGGAAGAGCCTGTCGTATGCGTGGGATACGTACTTCCGGTCCTTCTCGATGATGGCTTTGCTCTTCGGCCCTGGCGGTGGGACCTTGAGGTCCGGCGCCTTCCTGGCCCAATCGGCTACCCACTCCGGGAGGCTTAGATCCATACGGGCAATCTCCTTGTCCACGTTGTTAGCACATGTGTTGTGGACCTAACCCGTTACGGACTCAACCGATATTAAGATTGCTGGGAGCGCAGAAAGCTGGCATGATCGGCCAGACGTATTGCCTTTAGCGGACGCGACTCGACCATGGAGGTGCATCTACGATTAGCGGGTGACGAATCACGCCGTTCCGAACGTGGACGAGCTAGAATAGGAAGACGGTGTAGCACGACCCAATCGGCGACTGATGAGACTGGACTACGGCATCACAGCTTGATCCTGCCATTCTTCTCGAGGCGCTCCATCACGGCGCGGATTATCAGGGGCCAGGCTATCGTCGCGTCACTCATGACCTCGACGTACATTCCGCCCTCCGACCGCGGCCTGATCTTGCCCCACGAAACGCCCTCGGAATACGTGCAGCCTGACAGACCGCCCCAGTGGACCGGCTCCGGGCAAATCCTCACGGCGTAGTCGAAGCGCTTGAAACCGCCCCCTGATCCCACCCTCTTGCTGATGATGTCCAGGTACGGACCTACCTGCTGCGCCCAGTTCCTCGGGACGCCGCCGCCTATCGTGAGTATACCGAGCTTCTTCGAATCGAGTACCCTCTGCGTATAGTCTTCGAGGTCCGCGAACGCATCGAACCTGACAGCCTTCTTCTTCTGGAGCTTCATCCTGCGGAGGTATACCCCGAAATCGAGCCCGAGTTCCGAATCTGTGAAAGAAGGGACGTAGACAGGGACCTTGCGTAGGTATGCAGATTTCAGTATGCCCCGCTGGTCGTCAGATGTGATCTTGGCGAGATGCTCCCCGATGAGCCAGTTCAACTCGAAGCTGGAGAGGGACTCGTACCTGTCGGAGACATCCTCGACAACCTTCCGGAATATGACCTCCATGTCGTCGAGACTCTTCTCGAGCTCAATCGTGTCGTAGATCCGGTTGTAGCCCTTATGATAGAGCTCAAGGTCGTTCATGGATGACTTGTACTTGAAGTGGGTAAGACCAGTTGACTCGACCATGCCGTGGGCCATGATGGCACCCGTCGAAACAACCGCATCAACCATGCCGAGGTCGATCATGTCACAGATGATGAGGCCCATCTTGGCAGGTGTCATCGCACCCGAGAGGGTCAGGACCTTGAAGCATTCGTCATCCTCCACCATCGTCTGGATGACGTGAGCAGCCTCACCTACACTCCTTGCGCCGAAACTGCACCTACCCATGGCCTCAACAAGCTCCGAGACAGACGTGCAGGCCCTGAGGTCCAATGATGCCAGAGGCTCCAACTTATCGCTCGAGCCATCGCTCAGCTCACCCATCTTCCGGGAGCCCTTCTTACCAGTGCGGGACATGAGATGCTCCTCCTATCGACATCATCACGAAACTACGCCGCGAGGCTTCATTGCTTCGGTTCGCACAGCGAATCCTGTACAGGCGCATCGCATACGAAGACTGCCGCAGCGAGTACTGTCGTGTATCCTCCGCTCTTGTCGCCCTCGGCAGTCTTGGTCACGTTGAACGACTTGACGATCTTTCCACTCATCTTGTATTCATCCGCCCTCTCATCCCAGTCCTTGTCTGGATCGAAGGAGATGCCGAGAGTCGTCGCGAGCATCGTCGCGGCCAGATCTTCTGCCAGATGTCCTGCGGACTCTGCGTTCGCACCGTAACCATGATACTCGGAGATGTATCCGTACTGAGACCCTTCAGCCGGGACCGCGACCCCGATCGAGGCAGCGACCACCCTGTTCGGTTCGTTTGTGGAGTTCCTCGACATCACAAGGAACACGACCTGTCCAGGCTGCAGCTCCTTGAGCCCTTCCTCTCTGGTGACGATTGTGCATCCAGGAGGGAGAATGCTTGAGACTGACACTAGATTGAACTTCTCTATTCCCGCGTCCCTGAGCGCCATCTCAAAAGACTGGAGCTCGTGTTTGTGTCTGCCCACACCCTTTGTGTTGAACATCAGTCGAGGTACTATGGCCATGAGTCGAACGAATTGTGAAACCAAGTTCTTAATACTATTCCTTAGACCAGATTCTCATCACTTCTCCGTTCATGTCCGCAGAGCAGCGGCTACATCCAGCCAACTTCGGAAATCCTTCACAACGCTCAGAGACAAATTCTGGCCCCGTCACACCGGACATCTGGATGCCGAAATTCCGTAGAGATGTGCGCTGAATGGCGAATGCCGAATCATCGGCTGGCCCACTGCACATCACGGGTCGCACAAGAGACGCACAGTTGCACAACACGAAGTCATAAGCACATATGCCAACGGATACTCGCATGATGCCTTGAGCGCATTCGCCGCATCCTCAACCCTGAGACTGCGATGGGTAGCAGAAATGAGAGACGCAAGGTTTTCACACATTGCGACTTCTTGCCCCTCCGTGTCCGCGCGCTAACTACCAGGGGATTCGAGGCACAGGGAGTTAGATGAAGAGCACGATCTCGGAACGCCGAGACACACCTGTGCAATTCAAGGCGCAAACCAAGCGGCAGGAGTACTACAAGGCGGTCCATCGGCCTTCTTCTCGCGGAGGAAGCTGCGTGGCGCAATCGTGCATACATGACTGCTCGCTCGCTTCGACGTCCTCTCGGGATCCAATCAAGAAGAAGACTCACAACGGCACATCGTAACATTGGTTTGTGACAAAAGCTCCGCTCACAAGTGAAATAGAAAAAGAAGAGGGGGGAGGAAGTTCTGTAAGGATGTTGTCCCCTGAGAATATAAAACCCAACGATTGAGGCCCGAAAACACCACATCAGTCATGGAGAATGTTTTTATACTTCCAGTCAGTGAACCGCACATTATCACTCATTGTACCGCACCAATGCACATTACCGGCCTTTCAGGCATCCTCGGAGGTATCCCTTCCGAGAAGCCGCGGAAGGTTGTGGCTGGTCACGCAGTCACCGTTGCGCCAACGCTCCCTGAGACACCATCCTCAGGACACGGTAGAGCACGCGAGGGATCTCGTCGAAGGACGATACCGTGAACATCTGGCCGCCGCCGTTCGATGCCATCGCCTCGCATTCGACAGGCTTGCAGTCATGGCTCTCAGTCATGACGACGAAAAGCCGCCTGTAGGCAGATGCCGCTTCCCTCGGGTCCTCGCCCACCGTGAAGTTGCCGTCCGTGATCAGTATCCCCACACGGTTCTTCGTACGCGCCCGGTGGAGTTCCTCAGTACCCTTCCTAAGGGCCAAGTCGATGTTCGTGTAGCCTATGGCGTTCGAGGACAGCAAGTCAGAGACAAGGTCGTCAAGGTTCTTCGACTCGGCGAGCCGCTTCACCGTCGTCGGCCTGTCGTTGAATGTCACCAGAAGGTAGTCGACCGTCTTGAGCCTGTAGGCGAGCACGGCAATAGCGGCGCTTGCCATGGCGAGCTTGTCTCCAGTCATTGACAAGCTCGCGTCCAGAATGAGCGCGACGGAGAGCTCTCTCGGCACCCTGTTCTCCACGACGATGTCTTCTGGCTCTATCCGCTCATGACCCATGATGCGCTCGAGCGTCTCATCGATGTCTATCTCAGCGTCCGAGCCTGGCGAGAACGACCCGCGCTCGACATGAGTGGGGAGCGAGACTGGTCCCAGGAGTTGCAGCACCCTCCTGATCGTGGCACGTATGGCAATCCTCCTCGCCAGTTCAGCAAGCACAGGAGAGTCAAGGCTGTATCTCAGGTGTGAGTAGTTTCTTGCGATCGACCAGCCCAGGTCGTCGTAGTCCAACTCGCCCCCGTTCATCTGCTCGAGGATGGGGACGAAGTCCGATATTCCCGCGGCCTTCTGGACCGGATGGCCTGACTTCCGGTCGCCTTCCCTGGGCTCCCTGGGGCTCGGAGGGCTTGCGCCCTTTGGCGGCGCCGGCAGGGAAAAGCACTCGTTAACTATCTCATCTATGACCTCGCTCACTGTAGCGTTCGACTCCTCCCTCATCTCTATCCTCGTGGGAACTGCCATCTGAGCGGCCTTTCTGACGCCTTCGATAAGGTCGTCCGAGAGCGTGCCCGCGAGCTCGACCATGCTAATCGCAGCCCTGATGCTCGCCCCGCGCCTGACATTCGGGTGTGAGCGCGTTCTACGGGCTATCCATACACATCTGAAGACCAGCTCGTGCCCTGCGTCCGGGAGCTTCCTCGAGACGATTTCAATCTCCTCAGCCTCTGGCTGATAGTCGATCAGGAGGAGCTCGAACCTGTCAGAGAGTGCTTCCGACAGAGCCGTTGTCGCCACGAACTCGCGCGGGTTCTGTGTGGCGATGATGACGAAACCGGGTTCGGTCCTGACCGTTCCGACCTTCGGCACCTCGATCATGCCTTCGTCCATAGCCGGGAGCAGTATGTTTTGAACACCCTCGGGCATCCTGTTCAGCTCATTGATGAACAAGACGCCACCCGACTGCATCGCCTCCGTGAGCGGACCTGGGACGAACGCGTCCCTTATGTACCCTTTCTGCATCACTATCGGAGGATCGAACCATCCAGACAGTTTCTGCTCCGTGTAACGCTCGTCACCGTCCACGCGGTACACCTTCACGCCGAGATGTGCGGCCACAGCCGTCGCGAGCACTGTCTTGCCAACCCCGACGGGCCCCTCGATCATCAGATGCTTCCTGGAACGCACGGACGCGAGTGCTTTCTCTAGCTCTGTCACCCTTCCGACAATGCCGTGTGTCTTCTGGACTTCCGCCACCTCAGACGCAAGATTCATCATGAATCGACGGCGGAGGATGTGAGAACAGAGTATAAATTGTTGTCCCGAGCAGCTGCCCGCGAGAGGGCCACATTAACGGCTCACTGAAGAGACTCTTCACACCGGCGGGAGTTAGTGATTTATTCCGGTTAAGCCTATGACCCGTTCGAGAACATGCCCCAGAACAAGAATGACTTCCAGTTCATCGTCAGACCTCTCAAGGAGGAAGAGCTGGGAGAGATGACGAGCGTGTGGACCGACGCGGACCTTTCCTATCGGCCGAAGGGAAGGGACTCGCCGGAGGAACTGAGGGCCCAACTCAAGAGGACCCCGGACCTATTCCTCGGAGCGTTCGACGGGGGGAAGATGATAGGCGTCGTCATTGCGACCGATGATGGCAGGAAGGGTTGGATAAACAGACTGGCCGTTCTTCCCAGCCACAGGAGGATAGGCGTCGCGGAGGCCCTGGTCAAGGCTTGCGAGGACGCCCTCAGGAAGAGGGGGCGCAGCATCTTCTCCATCCATATAGAAGGCAGGAACGCAGCCTCTGAAGGTCTCTTCATCAAGTCGGGATATCGCGACGCGAGCTACATCAGATACTATGTGAAGAAGGATGACGAGGACACCTAGGTTTCGCATCATCCGTCATCCGAGCTCGAACCCCGCTATCCCCAACGCTCCGACGCGTTCCTTCGGGTAGCGGACATCGCCCCTTACCATGAGTTTCACCGAGACCTGCTTCAGAACCTCACAGCCGCCCAGAACCGACCTTATGAGCGGCACATCGTCGAAGAAGCCGAGATCCACCCTCTCGCCCATGAAACAGCCCAGCACGGAATCCATCAAACCACGCGCATCATCCATTGACCCGGTCGCGGAGCACCATGGCCCTATGTCCCCTCCGAGTGGCGTCCGTCTCCCGAACACATAGCCCGTGAGCCTGCCATCTCGGACAATCTTGAAGCACAAGTTTGGATGCTCCGCGTGGAGCTCCTTCAGTAGCACAGACCTGTCGCCTCCGAAGAGTTCTCCGTCGAGCTCACACACCTCCGGCAAGTCTTCTCTCGACAGCAGCTCGCATCTTCGAGCCCTCTCGCCGTGATCCATGCGGAATCCGTAAGACACAACACCGCGAAGGGCCCTGAACCCGCATGACTCGTAGAGTGGTTCGCCCGCGGCGGTGGCGTATAGCAGCACGGATCTCATCCCAGCATTGTCGAGCTCACGAAGTGAAGCCTCCAGGAGTCTCCTGCCCACCTTCCTGCCTCTCACCTCACCAGACACCACGAGATGGCCTATGACCGCACTATCTCCGTACTGCACACTCGTCACGAAACCCAAAGGACGTTCGTCATCCCAAACATAACTGCCGACATGCGGGAGTCTGAGTATCCTCTCGAACTCCGGGCGCGTGTAGGCCCATCCTTCGTGGTCCGTGAGTCCGATTGCGAAATCGATGTCGCCCTTGACCATCGCTCTCATCGGGTGGCATCTCCGACGGCCTTCTCCAGCATCGGGCCGATCAGACGCTCAGCCACGTCTCTGGCTAGTTCCTCCGAGGCTGGAATGCAGAAGACGACCTTCTTCTCCGATATGAAAGCCGTCCCCCTGAGCAAAATCGCCCCCTGACCTTGCGTGCTCGATGACATTTGCCGCAACGCCTCTCCAAAACCAGGGATGGACTTCTCCTCGAAGGGGTCAATGGCCTCGAGGGTGACGTCGTCTCTTGCTAGTCCAGTGCCACCGACGATCACGATGGCGCCGACTTGGCGGTCCTCGATGCCCTCCCTGACCGCACGTTGAACCTCGTGCGGGTCATTCTTCACAGAGATGCGTCTCACGACGACATGACCGTTTCTTTCGAGCGACTCTTTGACCGCATCTCCAGAGCGGCTCTCCACCCCCATCGGTGCCGCACCCACGGAGACCACTGCGACCTTGACGCTCTTGGCGACGACAAGTGACCGCGCCTTGGACCTCATTCATCCCACCTCGCAGCCAGCATCTGACGGCAGCACGGACCCGCCTTCCGCTGGACAGTATGTCGAATGAGCACTGAACAGTATAATCCTTGCCCTGTTTCGGAATAACTGGAACAACCGTGGCCCAATCCGACATGTTTTTATAAGATGGAAAGAATCCTAACCCGCAGGACGAGCTCCTGAGGGATAGGGATGCAAGGCGTCGAGCACTGCGACAGCCACGACAAAGTAGAGGCATCCAGGCCACCCACGATACCGGTTTCCGACATGCTCGACATCCTCAAACTGATATCACGTGTCGAGCCTATCGACTTGTTGCTGGACAGGACAGCCAACACCATCACGTCCTCGTTCGGGGTGAAGTCTCTCGTCATGTGCGTTCTGGATGAGCAGTCCGGATTGTTCATCCCAAGGTGCGTGAAGGGATTCCCCGAGAACAACTCGGCCGCCATAAGAAAGCACACCTACTCGATAGATAGGAAGAGAAAGGACCTCCTTGACGAGCACAGGATCGACCAGAGGACCTACTTTGTCAGGGCGAATATCGACGGCCTGCGGTGCAACGAGGACATGGACTACCTCATCGATACGTCCATGCTTTCAGCCCCTCGCGAATCGCCAGAGATCTGGCATCCACTGGACTTCATAGTCTGCCTCATGGTCGATCGGCTCGGCAACTGGATCGGCTGGATCGAGGTAGACTACACCTGTGATGGACGTGTCCCACCCAGGGACGCGATCCATCGGATACAGTTGCTCGCCGACCTGGTGGGAATAGCCATAGAGAACTCCAAGATGTACGAGGATGCCATCTCCGCGATGACCGAGTCGCAGGGATATCTGGATCTCATCGTGCACGACATCGGGAACATGGTCAACCCGCTGATATACTACCTGGACAAGATGGAGAAGAGCGGGACCCTGGATTCCGCCAACAACGATTCGCTCGTGAAGGCGTTGGCGGTTTCGAAGGCGGCGAAAGGACTCGTGGACAACGTGCGCAAGATGTCGGAGGCGAAGTCCACCCAGTACTCCGACAAGGACCGATACGACCTCAGGGATGTGCTCGTTAAGAGCATATCGGCGCTGAAGAGGGAATTTCCATCGAGAGACATAGTCGTGAGCTTCGATTGCCCCGAAGGCGAATGCGCAGTGGGCGCAGACGAGCTCATCCACGACCTGTTCATGAACCTGCTGAACAACGCGGTCAAGTACAATCCTAAACCAACGGCGGAGATTGAAGTCTCCATCCAGAACGGGGCAGGTGTATGGACTGTCACGATATCCGACCACGGGATAGGAATACCGGATGACAGGAAGGGCGCAGTGTTCTCAAGATTCGCCAAGAGGCCCGAAGGCGTCAGCGGCACGGGCATGGGCTTGTCAATCGTGAATCTCCTGGTGGAGCGGTATTCCGGTGTCATCGGCGTGACGGACAGAGTCCCTGGTGACCACTCAGAGGGGACCTGCTTCGAACTCGCATTGCCGAAGCTGAACGGCCAGGATGTCTCAAGACTCACGAGCGGCCTGGGCGCGCTCGGTTCTGGAACGACCTCGTCAGATGAATCCTAGGCATCCTCCGAAAACAATATCTACGCCTCCGACTTCAGCTGCGAATTATGGCAGGCCACGTCCATTCGGGGGCGCCCGTGCTGAGAAAGACGGACGACTACGAGGCCGTACGAACCCTGGCTCTCAGATGTGGTCTCGAGGACGGCACATTCGAGAACGTGGTCATGGCATACGGATACTACATTGGCGACGAACTTGTAGGGTGCGCAACCCTGAAACGTGACGGGGACAGGTACGGCGTCGAGTGGCTCTCCGTCGTGGACGGATTCAGGAGGAAGGGCATGGGCCGGATGCTTGTCGGTAAGATCGAGGCCGAGGCCA